>JACCDU010772022.1_pt1 | contig 45640 bp, 38 predicted proteins | sample 7446081 | NCBI WGS metagenome assembly JACCDU01 (sample SAMN15323447, study PRJNA562643) | freshwater metagenome | isolation source: river surface water | place: USA:Blue River Watershed | collected 2017-08-17 | reverse complement strand
TACACGATCAATGACGTGATGGCGCGCCAGCTGCGCATGCGCGGCTACAACGTGCTGATGCCGATGGGCTGGGATGCGTTCGGCATGCCGGCCGAGAACGCCGCGATGGCCAATGGCGTGCCGCCCGCGCAGTGGACCTACGCGAACATCGAGTACATGAAGAAGCAGATGAAGGCGATGGGCCTGGCGATCGACTGGTCGCGCGAAATGGCCGCCTGCAGTCCCGAGTACTACAAGTGGAACCAGTGGATGTTCCTGAAGATGCTCGAGAAGGGCATCATCTACAAGAAGACCGGCACCGTGAACTGGGATCCGATCGACCAGACTGTGCTGGCCAACGAGCAGGTGATCGACGGCCGCGGCTGGCGCTCGGGCGCGCTGATCGAGAAGCGCGAAATCCCGATGTACTACGTGCGCATCACCGACTACGCGGAAGAGCTGCTCGACAGCGTCGAGAACAAGCTGCCCGGCTGGCCGGAGCGCGTGCGCATCATGCAGGCCAACTGGATCGGCAAGTCGACCGGCGTGCGTTTCGCCTTCCCGCACGAAATCAAGGGTGCGGACGGCAAGGCCATCCAGGATGGCAAGCTGTGGGTGTTCACCACCCGCGCCGACACCGTCATGGGCGTGACCTTCTGTGCCGTCGCAGCGGAACATCCGCTGGCCACGCACGCAGCACAAAACAATCCGGCGCTGGCCGCCTTCATCGCCGAGTGCAAGCAAGGCTCGGTGATCGAGGCCGATATGGCGACGATGGAAAAGAAGGGCATGCCGACCGGCCTGTTCGTCACCCACCCGCTGACCGGCAAGCAGGTCGAGGTCTGGGTCGGCAACTATGTGCTGATCACCTACGGCGACGGCGCCGTGATGGGCGTGCCTGCACATGACGAGCGCGACTTCGCGTTCGCGAAGAAATACAACCTCCCGATCGAGCAAGTGATCGCGGTCGGCGACAACGCCTTTTCGACCGACGCCTGGCAGGAGTGGTACGCGGACAAGGACAACGGCCGCTGCGTCAACTCCGGCAAGTACGATGGCCTCGGCTATCAGGCCGCGGTCGATGCGGTCGCCGCTGACCTCGCCGCACAGGGCGAAGGCGAGAAAAAAATCACTTACCGCCTGCGTGACTGGGGCATCTCGCGGCAGCGCTACTGGGGCACGCCGATTCCGATGATCCATTGCGCGTCCTGCGGCGACGTGCCAGTGCCCGAGAAGGACCTGCCGGTGGTGCTGCCGGAGGATTGCGTGCCGGATGGCAGCGGCAACCCGCTGAACAAGCACGAAAAATTCCTGAAGGTCGATTGCCCGACCTGCGGCAAGCCTGCGCGCCGCGAGACCGACACGATGGACACCTTCGTCGATTCGTCGTGGTACTACATGCGCTATTGCTCGCCGGGCTCGAACGATGCGATGGTCGATGCACGCAATGACTACTGGATGCCGATGGACCAGTACATCGGCGGCATCGAGCACGCGGTGCTGCACCTGCTGTATGCGCGCTTCTGGACCAAGGTGATGCGCGATTTCGGCCTCGTGAAGTTCGACGAGCCGTTCGTGAACCTGCTGACGCAGGGCATGGTGCTCAACGAAACCTATTACCGCGAAGACGCGGCCGGCAAGAAGAGCTGGTTCAACCCGGAAGACGTCGAGCTGCAATTCGACGACAAGGGACGCCCGGCATCGGCGACGCTGAAGAGCGACGGCCAGCCGGTGCAGCTCGGCGGCACCGAGAAGATGTCGAAGTCGAAGAATAACGGCATCGACCCGCAGGCCATCATCGACCAGTACGGCGCCGACACTGCGCGCCTGTTCACGATGTTTGCATCGCCGCCGGAGCAGACGCTGGAATGGTCGGGCTCGGGCGTAGAAGGCGCGCACCGCTTCCTGCGCCGCGTCTGGAATTTCAGCTTTGCGCATGCATCGACGATTTCCCCGGTGATCACGGCCGCTGCGTCCGCCGACGCCAGCATCAAGGCGCTGCGCCGCGAAGTGCACAAGGTGCTGCAACAGGCCGACCATGACTACGGCCGCATCCAGTACAACACGGTGGTGTCGGCTTGCATGAAGCTCCTGAACCTGCTGGAAGGCGCAAAGCTTGGCGACAGCGCCGACGCACACGCCGCCATTGGCGAGTGCCTCGGCATCTTCCTGCGCGTGCTGTATCCGGTGGCGCCGCACATCACCAGCGAATTGTGGCAGGCACTCGGCTATGCGAAAGCCCATGGCGACATCCTCGATGCGCCTTGGCCGCAGGTCGACGCCGCTGCGCTGGAACAGGCCGAGATCGAACTGATGGTGCAGGTCAATGGCAAGCTGCGCGGCAGCATCACCGTCGCCAGGGATGCCGACAAGGCGACCATCGAGGCGGCGGCGCTGGCCAATGAACAAGTCAGCAAATTCCTGGAAGGCGCGCCGAAGAAGGTGATCGTCGTGCCGGGCAAGCTGGTGAACATCGTCGCCTGATCCGGCACGCCGCCATTTAACAGGGCGTCGCAAAGGCGACGCCCGTACGTCACGACTCAGGGAGAGCCGCAGTGAACAAGCAACGCCGAACCATGCTGGCTGCACTGGCCATCGCGTCCGCGCTGCCGCTGGCTGGCTGCAGCTTTCATCTGCGCGGCTCGACGCCGGAATCGCGGCTGCAATTCGAGTCGGTCTACCTGAGCGCGCCGAAAGGTACGCCGCTGGAGCGCGAATTGCGCAGCGCGATCGTCACGCAGGGCGCAACGCTGGCAAACAGCCAGAAAGACGCCCCGGTGACATTGCGCATCCTGTCCGACGTGCAGGAAAAGAAGACCCTGACCCTGAACTCCCAGGGCCAGGTGCGAGAGTTCTACCTGAACTACCGGCTGCGCTTCGAAGTGGTGGACAGTAAAAACCGCAAGCTGCTGACGCCGGAAGAAATCGTGTTGCAGTCCTACCTGTCGTATTCGGAATCACAGGCACTGGCGAAGGAAATCGAAGAGCGCCTGACCTACGTCGACCTGCGCCGCGACGCGGTGAATCAGGTGATGCGCCAGTTGTCACGACTGCAGCCGGCGCAACTGTCGCAAGCTAACGGTCAACCGGAAGCCGCTGCCGGCGCCGATGCAGCATCGACCGCCGAACCCGAAGCCTTGCCGGTACAGCCGCCGACCTGCGCAGTCGCCGCCCCCGAGGACTGCAAGTAAACGCCATGCAGCTGCGTGCCGACGCGCTGGATGCGCACCTCACAAAGACGCTGGCGCCGCTGTACGTGATCACCAGCGACGAGCACCTGCTCGCCATCGAGGCGGCCGACCGCGTGCGCGCCAGGGCGCGCGCGTCCGGATTTACCGAGCGCGACGTGCTGGTCGCCGATCGTCATTTCAAATGGGGCGAGCTGCTGGCCGCCAACCAGAGCATGTCGCTGTTCGGCGACCGCAAGCTGATCGAACTGCGCATCCCGACCGGCAAACCCGGCAAGGAAGGCAGTGCCGCGTTGCAGGACTATGCGCGCGACTGCGCGCAGTCGCCCGAAGCGGCCGACACGCTGACGCTGATCACCCTGCCCAAGCTGGACTGGCAGGCGCAGAAAAGCGGCTGGGTGACGGCGCTGCAGCAGTCGGCGGTCTATATCGACATTCCGCTGGTTGAGCGCCACCAGCTGGCCAACTGGATAGGCCAGCGGCTGGCCGGCCAGGGCCAGAGCGCCGACAAGCAGGCGCTGGACTTCATGGTCGAGCGCGTCGAGGGCAACCTGCTGGCGGCGCACCAGGAAATCCGCAAGCTCGCCCTGCTGTATCCTGAGGGACGCCTATCCTTCGAACAGGTGCAGGACGCAGTGCTGAACGTGGCGCGTTACGACGTCTTCAAGCTATCCGAAGCGATGCTGGCCGGCGACCCGGCCCGGCTGGTGCGCATGCTCGACGGCCTCAAGGGCGAAGGCGAGGCGCTGCCGCTGGTGCTATGGGCGGTGGCCGAAGAAATCCGCACGCTGCTGAAGCTGAAAATCGCGATGAGCGACGGCCGCCCGTTGCCGATGCTGCTGAAGGAATACCGGATCTGGGGCCCGCGTGAACGCTTGATGGGACCGGCGCTGAACCGCCTGCAGCTCGGCACGCTGGAAGCGGCGGTCGGGCAGGCCGCGCAGGTCGATCGCATGATCAAGGGCCTGCGTGCGAAGCAGTTCGCCGGCGACCCGTGGGATGCGCTGTTGCAGCTGGCGCTGAAGATCGCCAGAGGCGACCAGCGCTGAGCGCTGAACTCTTCATGCAGGCCGGGCCGCAAAGCCTGTGCCTTGCAAACCGATTGAATAGTGAATTCGCGGGCATGCCCGCACTACAGACTACATCGTCAGGAAACAAAGACCATGGACATCCAGCAATACATGACCGACATCGGCCGCGCTGCACGCAAGGCTTCGCGCGCGATGGCCAAGGCCGACACCTCGGCCAAGAACCGGGCGCTTGAACTGATCGCGGCGGCCATTCGCCGCGATGCTGCGCTGCTGACCGCCGCCAACCAGAAAGATCTGGATGCGGCACGCGCCAATGGCCTGGCCCCGGCGATGGTCGATCGCCTTACGCTGTCGGAGAAGGCGATCGCGACCATGGCCGAAGGCTTGGAACAGATCGCGACGCTGCCCGACCCCATCGGCGAAATCAGCAACATGAAATACCGCCCGACCGGCATTCAGGTCGGCCAGATGCGCGTGCCGCTGGGCGTGATCGGCATCATCTACGAAGCCCGCCCGAACGTGACCGTGGACGCTGCCGGCTTGTGCATCAAGAGCGGCAACGCGACCATCCTGCGCGGCGGCTCTGAAGCCATCCACTGCAATCAGGCGCTGGCGAAGATCGTCAAGGAAGGCCTGGCCGGTGCCGGCCTGCCGGCCGAAGCGGTGCAGATCGTCGAGACCACCGACCGCGCTGCGGTCGGCGCGCTGATCACGATGCCCGAGTTCGTCGACGTGATCGTCCCGCGCGGCGGCAAGGGCCTGATCGAGCGCCTGATGAAGGAATCCAAGGTGCCAATGATCAAGCACCTCGATGGCATCTGCCATGTGTACATCGACGACAAGGCCGACATCGCCAAGGCGCTGCCGGTGGCCTTCAATGCGAAGTGTCATCGCTACGGTACCTGCAACACGATGGAAACCCTGCTGGTGGCGCGCGACATTGCGCCGGCCGTGCTGCCCGAACTGGCGAAGCTATATGCAGACAAGCAAGTCGAACTGCGCTGCGATCCGGAAGCGATGAAAATCCTTGCCGGCTATGCGCACCTGACCGCGGCCGTCGAAGAAGACTGGCGCACCGAATACCTCGATGCGATCCTGTCGGTGAAGATCGTGTCCGGTGTCGATGAAGCGATCGACCACATCAACACCTACTCGTCGCAGCATACCGACTCGATCATCACCGAAGACTACAGCCGCGCGATGCAATTCCTGCGCGAAGTGGATTCGGCATCGGTGATGGTCAACGCATCGACGCGCTTTGCGGACGGCTTCGAATACGGCCTCGGCGCCGAGATCGGCATTTCGAACGACAAGCTGCACGCGCGTGGCCCGGTCGGCCTCGAAGGCCTGACCTCGCTGAAGTACCTGGTGCTCGGCCACGGCGAAGTGCGGGTCTGAGGGCGATTGCGCGATGCTGTCCCCTGCGCTGTACCCGTGGATCAAGGCTTTCCACATCGTTTTCATCGCCAGCTGGTTTGCCGGCCTGTTCTACCTGCCGCGCATTTATGTGAACCTGGCGATGGAAACCGAGCCGGCCGCCAGCGCGCGGCTGCTGCTGATGGCGCAGAAGCTTTACCGCTTCATGACCATCCTGATGATCCCGGCGCTGGCGCTGGGCCTGTGGCTGTGGCTCGGGTATGGCATCGGCCAGGGAAGCGTGTGGATGCACGCGAAGCTCTTGATTGTGCTGCTGCTGATCGGTTACCACCACATCTGCAAGAGCCTGCTGAAAAAATTCGAGCGCGGCGACAATACGCGTTCGCATGTCTGGTATCGCTGGTTCAATGAAATGCCGGTGCTGGGCATGTTCGCCGTCGTCATCCTGGTCGTCGTGAAGCCTTTCCAGTAAAGCGCCGCCCTTGCACGCCCCGACATGAATGCAATAAAAAGATAAAACAACCAGCCCGGATCACCGGGACAACCGAGGAGACCCCCGATGAGAAAAACCGTCGAATACTTCGTGGCGCCGCAATCGCCCTGGGCCTATATGGGCCACCCGCGCTTCATGGAGATCGTGAAGAAGACCGGAGCCACCGTGCTGCTGAAGCCGGCTGACGTGGGCAAGATTTTCGCTGCATCGGGTGGCGTGCCGGTTGGCCAGCGGCCGCCGCAGCGCCAGGCTTACCGCCTTGATGAATTGCGCCGCTGGAGCGCGCACCTGAAGCGTCCGCTGAACCTGCACCCGAAGTTCTTCCCGGTGCCGAGCGACCTGGGCGCCAAGCTGATGATCGCTGCGCTGCACGCCGGCGGCACCGACAAGGCGCTGGCCCTGGCCGGCGCACTGGGCAGCGCGGTCTGGGCGGAAGAAAAGAACATCGCCGATGCCGACACGCTGGTGGCGATCGCCACCAGCGTCGGTCTCGATGGCGGCGCAGTGCTGAAGCTGACCGACAGCGATGCCGTCGCTGCCGACTATGCGCGCAACACCGAGGAAGCCATCGCCGCCAATGTCTTTGGCGTGCCCTGGTATCGCGTCGATGGCGAAGGCTTCTGGGGACAGGACAGGCTCGACTTCGTCGAGCGTCTGCTGTCGGCCTGAGGCCGTCGATATCTATTGAACACATCAAGCCGGCGGCGCCCTCGGGCTGCCGGCTGCCACGGATAAAGGGTCCACCATGAACCACTCGTATTTTTGTCCTTGCCCGCGCGGGCTGGAAACGGCTCTGGCCGAAGAACTGGCCGAGATCGCGCAAGCCTCGGGCACGCTGAAAGTCCACAACACCGTTCCGGGTGGCGTGCACTGCTCCGGCAAGCTGGTCGATGCGATGCGCATCAACCTGCATTCACGCATCGCGTCGCGCGTGCTGCTGCGCATCGCGCACAGCAGCTACGTGAATGAAAACGACATCTACGACCTGACGCTGGCGTCGCGCTGGGAAGACTGGTTCGGCCTCGAGCACACGATCCGGGTCGACGTCACGGCCATCAAGTCGCCGCTCAATAGCCTGGAATTCATCACGCTGAAAATCAAGGATGCAATCTGCGACCGCTTCCGTGACCAGACCGGCGAGCGTCCGTCGGTCAATACGCGCATGCCTGACATGCGCATCTCGGGCTTCCTCGACGCGCGCACGTTCACGCTCTACCTCGACACCTCCGGCGAGCCCCTGTTCAAGCGTGGCTGGCGGCAGGAGACCGGCGACGCACCGCTGCGCGAAAACCTCGCTGCCGGCCTGCTGCGTACCGCCGGCTGGAAGCCCGGCACGCCGCTGCTGGACCCGATGTGCGGCTCCGGTACCCTGCTGGTCGAGGCCGCGCAAATGCTGGCCGGCATCCCGCCGGGCATGCAACGCGATTTCGCGTTCGAGAAATTCAAGTCGTTCAAACCTGCTGACTGGACTGCCATTCGCAATGCAGTGAAAGCGCCGATCGTTCCTGTCGAAACCAGCATTTTTGGCTCCGACATTTCCGGTGACATGCTGGTCATGGCACGCAACAACCTGCAACGTGCCGGCATCACTTTCGAGGTGCCGCTGAAGCAGATCGAAGCGCAGGAAGTGAAGCCGCCGACTGAACAGCCCGGCCTGCTGATCGCCAACCCGCCGTACGGCGAACGTATCGACGTGCGCGGCGATCGCAGCCAGGAACCGGACGCGCTCGCTGTCGCATTTTTCAGCGCATTTGGCAGCACCCTCAAGAACCGCTTTGCCGGATGGACAGTCTGCATGTTCACGGCTGACCTGACGCTGCCGAAGATGCTGCGCCTGAAGGAAGCCCGCAAGACGCCGTTCTACAATGGCGCCATCGAGTGCCGCCTGTTCCGCTTCGACATGGTGGCCGGCTCCAACCGCAAGCCACAACACTGACCGACCATGTCGGACACCCGGCCACGGCCTCCTTCCGGCACGCTGGCGCTGCTGCTGGCGGCGCTGGCCATGCTCGGGCCGTTTTCGGTCGACACTTACCTGCCGGCCTTTCCGGCGATTGAAGCGTCGCTGTCAGCCAGTGCCATGCAGGTACAGCAAACGCTGACAGCGTACATGGCATCGTTTGCAGTGATGATACTGTGGCATGGCGCGCTGTCCGATGCGTTTGGCCGGCGCAGCATCATCCTCGCGTCGCTCGCTGTCTATGCTGTCGCTTCGCTCGGCTGCGCGGCAGTCCACAGCATCGAATACCTGTGGGCCTTCCGCATCTTGCAAGGCGTGTCGGCCGGGGCCGGCGTCGTGATCGGACGCGCCATCACCCGCGACCTGTATGCGGGCGCCGAAGCCGAAAAAATGCTGTCGCTGGTGACGATGATTTTTTCGATCTCGCCTGCCATTGCACCCATCGTTGGTGGCTGGATCGTGACTTATGCGACCTGGCGCACCATCTTCCAGTTGCTGTTCGTGTTTGCGTTGTTCCTGCTGTGGCTGTGCTGGCGACGTCTGCCGGAATCGCTGCCCGTCGACAAGCGGCAAGCATTCCATCCCGGATCACTGTGGCGCAATTACCGGCAGATCTTTGCATCGCGGCTGTTTGAGCTGAAGGCAGCGGCGATCGCCTTCAATTTCTCCGGCCTGTTCCTGTACGTGGCTTCGGCACCGTACATCGTGACGCACCACCTCGGACTGGGATCCAACGAATTCGCATGGCTGTTCATTCCTGCGGTGTCAGGCATCTTCCTCGGGGCACTGGCGGCCAATCGCATGGCCGGCAAGGTGCCGGCGCGGCGGCAGATTGCCTTCGGCTATGCGCTGCTGGTGAGTTCCGGCGCGATCAGCACCGCCTACCACCTGTTCTTCCCGCCAGCCTTGCCGTGGACCGTGGCACCGCTGTTCCTGTACACGATGGGCATGTCCATTGTCGCACCGGGACTGACGCTGTTGGTGCTGGACCTGTTCCCGCACATCCGCGGCACGGTCGCTTCCTGCCAGTCGTTCACGATGACGATGCTGTCGGCGCTGGTGGCCGGCGTGGTGTCGCCGATGCTGAGTCATTCGATGCTGCTGCTGTCGACCGGGCAGTTTGTCTTTGCGCTGACGGGGCTGATGTTGTGGCGGCTGGCCGGCAGACGGGAAATCCCGCACCCCTGATCGGAACCTCTGATCAGGCGCAGGCCCGCTTCACAAATTGACCGCAGTGTGTATGGTGTGTATATTTCCACCGTGACCAGCAAAGACCTGATCGCCTTGCTCTGCCGCGACGGCTGGATCCTTCGCGGCACCAAAGGATCCCATCATGTCTTCGTGCACCCCGCCAAGGCTGGCCATATCACCGTACCGCACCCGAAAAAAGACCTGGGCACAGGACTCGCACAGAAGATCCTGAAGCAGGCGGGACTGAGATGAGGACTTGAAATGAAATATCCGATCGCAATTGAACCAGGCGACGAGACCAAGACTTGGGGCGTAGTTGTTCCGGATCTGCCTGGATGTTATTCGGCAGCCGATTCCGGCATCGATGAAGCAATCAGCAATGCGAAAGAGGCGATCGAACTCTGGATCGAAACTGCGCTGGACAGCGAACAGTCGATTCCCCGCCCCAGCAGTGTCACCGCGCTGCAGAAAAAACGGGAATTCAAAGGCTGGATTTGGGCGATCGTCGAAATCGATCCAGCCTTGTTATCGAACGAGATCGAGCGCGTGAACATCACGCTGCCCAAGCGGATACTCGCGAGACTCGATGCCAAAGCGAAGCAACAAGGCGAGACACGCTCGGGATTTATTGCGCATCTTGCGATTCAGGCTTGATGGTTGCCACGGCAATTCGGCATGACCGTTCCGGTAAAATGACAGCAACGCGGGTGTAGTTCAATGGTAGAACGGCAGCTTCCCAAGCTGCATACGAGGGTTCGATTCCCTTCACCCGCTCCAATCACTCGCACCGGCATCAGGCGTCGTCGTTCCAGGCTCGGGTCGATTCTCCGTCGGAATCCGGGGCCGCTTCGGTGTCAACGTCGAGCCGCGGCAAAGCTGCAGGCGCCTGTCGCTCGAATTTATCGTTCAACATCGCATTGATGGCCGCATTGGCGCCCTGCAGCGCATTGGCGAACACCGTGGCGTCAAACACCTTGCCATTGACCTTCAGGATGCCCGCTTCATAGTCAAAGCTGGCTTTGATCCCATCCGGTATGGCGGTCGCCAACCCCATCGACACCAACTCCGTCAAGTCTTCCGCTTTCAGTTCTTTGCCGGTGAACGACAACTGACCGTGCGATGTCAGGATTTTCTCCAGTTCGAAAACTTCGCCGGAGGTCTTCCCGAATCCGATCATCAAATTACCTTCCAGCGATCCGCCATCGACTTCGCCCGCCAGCTTGGGGATGCCCGCCGACAGGCCTTCGAACAGCAAGGTCCGAAATTGGGCTTGAACCTGCCTCGATTCGTCCTGCGTCAGGCTGCGGAAATAGCATGATTTGTCTGACAGCTCGATCAACTGCTGGACGCTTTTTGCGTGCATGCCGGTGACGGCCATCTCCATGATCAGGTTCCTGAACTGCTTTCCGGAGACGTTGACGAGTTTCACGCTGGGGGTGGAGCGTATGTCCAGTCGATCAGCTGTTTCGACGACTTCCGTCATCAGTTTGAGGCCCTCGGCGGAAAGGCTGGAATCGCCAAATTTGGCAATCTCCATCGACAATGTCCCGAGGCCGCGCGACACGCTGACCCAATCAGCCTTGATCCCGAAATCTTCGATCTCCATCGCCGAGCCTCTGCCACGGTAGACGATCTTCGAAGTCTTCCAGTTGAAGTCCATCTTGTCCTTGCCCATCGCAATCGCGCCGGTCGACGGCGACACCATCAAGGCTCCGCCCTCGCCCACCGCGCTCATCGCGGGCAGGTTCAAATCCGATTCGATGGCACCGGACAATCGGACGCGGCCCTTGCCTTCCAACCGGGCCTGGCCGTTGAACAGCTTTTCGAAGGCCACCTGTGCATCCCCGGTCGGGACCAGCGACCAGTCGGCACGGAGCCAGGAAACCGGGCTCGGAAAATGGGAAAGCTGATAGTTCACCTGCGCCGTGAACCATTCAGGCCTGGCGTTGGCGCCTGCGCAAGCGTCCACCAGTGCCAGCTCGACCTGGCCGGACGATGAGAACAGCCCGCTGTGGTGTTGCAGGTTGCGCAGCCGGTAGGAACGCGACAGGGTCGACGATTTCACGGTGTTCTGCAGTTCGGCTTCGACACGCTTGCCGACATAAACACTCGCCCCCAGCCAGCTCCCGACCAGCAGCAGCGCGATACACGCTCCAATAACTGCCTTGCGTTGCATGGTACTTACCTCGTCATCAAAAATGGCTGGTCGCAAAAGCGCGCGTTGGCAGCGCCTTTTTAATACCAACAATTATATCTTTCCTGCCTCGCCGAAATCCGGTTTGCGTGCCACGCCTCCCCGCAAGCACCCTTGGCATCGACGCGATCAAGGTAAAATCTGCGCTTGCCGCTGCAAACACCCATCGGCACCCACCGTGCCCTCTGCTTCAAGAACCAACATGTCAGACCAGGATCAGCAAGACCCCACGCCGCAGCGCTCAATGCTGTACGACCCGACCGACCACCGCATCCGCAGCTTTGTCACCCGTGCAGGACGCCTGTCGACGGGACAAGCGCGCGCGATGGAAGCTTTCGGGCCGCGCTTCTGCCTGCCGTATGCGAAGCAATTGCTGGATGTGGATGCGGCATATGGCCGTCATGCGCCGACCATCCTCGAGATCGGCACCGGCATGGGCGAGACGACCGCGCATATCGCCGGGCTGATGCCGGAAAAGAATTTCATCGGCGTCGAAGTACACACGCCGGGCATCGGCAGCTTGCTGAAGCTGATCGGCGAGCGCCAGATCGACAACCTGCGCCTGATCCAGCACGATGCGTTTGAAGTGGTCACGAACATGCTGGCGCCGGCGTCGCTGGCCGGCGTGCATGTGTTCTTCCCGGATCCATGGCACAAGGCGCGCCATAACAAGCGCCGGCTGATTCAGGGTCCGTTCGTGGAATTGCTGTGCTCGCGCATCGCGCCGGGCGGATATATCCACTGCGCGACCGACTGGGAAGACTATGCGGTGCAGATGCTGGAAGTGCTGGGCGCAGAGAAGTCGCTGCGCAACACGGCGGATGGCTATGCGCCGCGGCCGGACTACCGGCCTGTCACCAAGTTCGAGAATCGCGGCCTGAAGCTGGGCCACGGGGTCTGGGACCTGGTGTTCGAAAAAATTTGATCAGGCAGCGCGTTGCTCGGCGACCAGCGCAATGATCTGCTCGCCATAAGTCTCCAGCTTTTTCTCGCCAACGCCGGACACATTGCGCATGTCGTCCAGCGACATCGGCATCGCGCGCGCGATCTCGCGCAGCGTCGCATCGTGGAAGATCACATAGGCCGGCACATTGTGCGAGCGCGCCGTCTCGACACGCCACCAGCGCAAGCGCTCGTACAGCGACTGCTGCGCCGGCGACAGGTCTGACTCGGTGGCAGCGGCCGGCCGGCGCGCCGCTGTCCTGCTGCGCACCGGCTTCTGATAACGCCGCATCGCGATGGCTTGCTCGCCCTTGAGCACGGCACGCGCAGCCTCGGGCAGTTTCAGCGAACCGTAGGCTTCATGGTCGATTTCGATCAGCCCCAGTGCTATCGCCTGGCGCAGGATCGCGCGCCACTCGGCCTCGCCTTTGTCGGAACCGATGCCGAAGGTCGACAGCTGCTGGTGGTTCCACTGCTTCACCTTCTCCGAATCCATGCCGCGCAAGACATCCAGCACATGCCCGGCGCCGAAGCGCTGGCCGACCCGATAGATCGTCGACAACAGCTTTTGCACCGACTCAGTCGCATCGAAGGACACCGGCGGATTCAGGCAGGTGTCGCAATTGCCGCAAGGCCCCGACGCCTGGCCAAAGTATTCGAGCAGACGCACCCGGCGGCAACCGAGGGTCTCGCACAGGCCGAGCATCGCATCAAGCCTTGCCGATTGGACGCGCTTGAACTGGATGTCCGCTTCGGACTCGTCAATCATGCGGCGCTGCTGCACGACGTCCTGCAAGCCATAAGCCATCCACGCATCGGCCGGCTGGCCATCGCGGCCGGCGCGGCCGGTTTCCTGGTAATAGCCTTCGATGCTCTTGGGCAGGTCGAGGTGAGCAACGAAGCGCACGTCGGGCTTGTCGATGCCCATGCCGAAGGCAATGGTGGCCACCATCACGATGCCCTCTTCGCGCAGGAAGCGCGACTGATGCGCGCTGCGCACGCTGCTGTCCATGCCGGCGTGGTAAGCCAGTGCGCGCACGCCGGAGTCATTCAGGAATTCGGCCGTCTCTTCGACCTTCTTGCGCGACAGGCAGTAGACGATGCCGGCGTCGCCTTCATGTTCGCTGCGGATGAAGTCCAGCAGCTGGCGGCGCACGTTTTCCTTTTCGACGATCTGGTAACGGATATTCGGGCGGTCGAATGACGAGATGAACTGGCGCGCGCCGTCCAGCTGCAGGCGGTGGACGATCTCGTCGCGGGTCTGGAAATCGGCGGTGGCCGTCAGTGCAATGCGCGGCACTTGCGGATAGCGCTCGTGCAGCACTGACAGCCGTATGTATTCCGGACGGAAGTCATGCCCCCATTGCGATACGCAGTGCGCCTCGTCGATCGCAAACAGCGCGATGTTGGCCGAATCGAGCAATTCCAGGCAGCGCGGCGTCAGCAGCCGTTCGGGCGCGACGTACAACAGGTCAAGCTCGCCGCGCCGCAGCGCGCGCTCGATGCGCAGCACTTCGTCGAAGTCTTGCGTGGAATTCAGGAAGGCCGCGCGCACGCCCAGTTCGGCCAGCGCATCGACCTGGTCTTGCATCAATGCGATCAGCGGGGAGATGACGACACCGCAGCCATCGCGCACCAGCGACGGTATCTGGTAGCACAGCGACTTGCCGCCGCCGGTCGGCATCAGCACCAGCGCATCGCCGCCGCCGGCCACCAATTCGACGATGTCGGCCTGCTCGCCGCGGAATTCGGGATAGCCGAAGACGCTGTGCAGCACGTGCAGCGCACGTGCGCGGAGGTCTTGCGTCATGGCTTCAGCACGGCGTGGACTTGTCGGGGCAACGCTGCAAGGCAGTGCAACATCATTCGGCCCAGACCACCCAGCCGGTACCGGCACTGACCAGCACCAGCACGCCGAACACGATCCGGTACCAGACGAAGATCGTGAAATCGTGCGTGCTGATGAAGCGCAGCAGCCAGCGCACGCACAGGAAGGCCGACACGAATGCCGCCAGCCCCCCCAGGCCAAACATCGGCAGGTCGGCTGCCGACAGCAGCGCACGTTCCTTGTACAGCGAATAGACAGTCGCGCCGAACAGGGTCGGGATCGCGAGGAAGAACGAGAACTCGGTCGCCGCGCGGCGCGACAGGCCGAAGGCCATCGCGCCGATGATGGTGGCGCCGGAACGGCTGGTGCCCGGGATCAGGGCGAAGCATTGCGCAAGGCCGACCTTGATTGCATCGACCACGCTCATGTCATCGACCGAATCGACGCGCGATACCAGTTGCTTGCGATTGCGGCGCTCGACCACCCAGATCACCACGGCGCCAATGATGAAGGCCAGCGCGACCGGTACCGGCTTGAACAGATGCGCCTTGATCGCCTTGCCGAAAGCAAGGCCGAGCACGACCGCCGGCAAGAAGGCGACCAGCACATTGACGACGAAACGGCGCGCAAGAATATCGCGATGAAAATTCAGGATCACGCTGGCGATGCGCACCCGGTATTCCCAGCAGACGGCCAGCATCGCGCCGGCCTGGATCACGATCTCGAAGACCTTGACCTTTTCACCCGTGAAGTTCAGCAGGCTGCCGGCGAGGATCAGGTGACCGGTGGAAGAAATGGGCAGGAACTCCGTCAAACCTTCGACGATGCCCATGATGATGACTTTGATGGCGAGCGCGATATCCATGCGGGCGAAGCTTAACATGCCGCAAGGCGCGCGCGAGAGCGATGCAGGTCGTTTTGTCGACGCTGTCGCGCCTCAGGCCGAGGTCAGGCGTTCAAGGCGATGCAGGAATGTCATTGCTTGTTCCCGATCATCGCCGCACATGTCGATGGAAGCCTGCAAACTGCCGCACACCGCCGGACGGCGCGGGTCTCCGAACAGCATGCACCGATCGGCCTCATTCAGTTGGACGCACCGAACGCCGGCTGGCTTTCCGTCGGGCATGCCGGGAATCGCCGACGAAATGGAAGGCGCAATGCAGCAGGCAGCACAGGCGGGACGGCAGTTCATGCCGCCACTGTAGCGCAATGCCGCGAAAGCCCGGTTTCATGCGCACGAAAAAAAGCCCGCCGGCATGGATGCGGCGGGCTGGTTCAAGCTGATGAAACAGCGGGCTGTTATGACTGCTCGCTCTCCTCGCTGCTGACCCAATCGCTGCCCCAGCTCTTGTCATCGCTGCTCGGGGTTCCGACTTCGCTGCTACTGTCGGCACCATCGGTGACCGGGTTCGCCGGCGCGGTGATCGTCCCCAGCGGCAAGGGCGGCACTGCGGTCGTAGTGGTGGTCGTGGTTGTTCTTGTGGTGGTGGTGGTTGTGATGGTGGTGGCGTCGTTGCCAACTTTCCGATCACGATTATCCGGAGCCGCCATGCTCAGCGCGAGCGGGTGATTCTTTCGGAAAGTCGCGTCCACTGCCATCAGCGCCTGCGCAACCTTTTCCGGCGCACCCTTGCCTGCCTTCTGCACATTGCCGCCGTACGCATAAAAGTCTATCGCGTACTTCTGGCAATACGAGATCGGGTCGAGCTTGAAGTTTTCAAAACCACGCGGCCGCAAGTCGACGATCTTGTCTTTCAGGTGCTGCATGAAACGGGGATCAATCTCCTTCAATCCGGCTTCGGCGATGATTTGTTCAGCAAAGTTTGCCCGCGCGAGCTGATGCTGGACTTGCTCCCTTTTCAGCTGGCGCACGGCGTCGTTGCCGCGAGGAGAGTTCAGCCCCTCTGACGAATCGGATCGTGGCGAGATCAGCTGCGACGTCGCTTGCAAGGTCTTGCCGCGGCTGAGCACGCTGCTCTCGCTGGCTGGCGGCACGACAGTCGTGCCCTTGCTGCGGACCAGGCTCTTCGGATGCTGGACTGCCCGCACGTATTCGCGAACTTCTTTCGGCTGCGCCTTCTGGTTGCTGATGATGTCCAGCACGAAGTCACCCAGCTTGAGCGAGACACAAGCGTTCAGGTAGGTGAACAACTTCGCGTATTTTTTTGCCGCGTCCACGCCCAGTTCTTCATCGCACCGGCTGCGCCAGACAGCGGTGATGGAACGCGTGGCAAGGTAGCCGACCTGCGCGTTCTGCCGCATCTCCAGCAAGTCCCTGTTGACGCCGTTGCCACGCTGCTCGAACCAGGCAATCAAATGCTGGTCGATGGTCAGCAGCAGCTTCTTCATCGGTTCCGGCAGCCGGGACGAACCCAGCGTGCGGTTCGCGCCGCACACATAGTCCATGAACATTTGCTCGATCGGCTGCATCAGCTGAATGAATTCATCGTTCTTCAGCAAATCGCTGGTGCGCACGTCTTGCCCTTGCTGATTCATCGCACTGACCTTGTCTGCCACTTTGTCGAAGGCACGCAGGAGCTTCAACCGTACTTTGTCGGACTCGCCGCTGCCTAGCAGCTTGTTCATGAAAGGCTGGGAAAAATCCCTGATTACATTGACTTCGGGATGGACGGCCCCTGAGGTCGTCGTATAGTCCTTGATTTTTGCGGTCCCGCGCAAGACGCTGTTGCGCGTATCCGAACCTATCTCTCGCATCCCGCCTTTGCTCTCCACGAACACCAGAAGTTCACCCAGGTCTTCGGCATAGTCGCGATGACCGCCTTCGACTCGGTGCTCGAGCACACTGTCGATGAAGTAGCGCAGTTCGAGCTTCACATCGTCGCCTTTCAGCGAGCCTCCGGTATCCAGACGGGTCGGAGAATGCGGGGTCTGCGGCGTTTTGGGGGTTGGAGGCGTGGGGACCGGACTGTCCGGGCGGGCGTCCGATGCTGGCAGGTTGCAGGTCGTCAGCGCCATCACGTCGGGCATACCGGACACGCCGGACGTGCTGATGACCGGGGCCGAGACCGAGCTCAGGGTGGCCAGCGCCAGCGGCGGCACTTTCGGCAACACGGCCAGCACTGGCGGGGGAGGCACATCCGAAGGCGGACCCGGGAGTACCAGCGGAGGCGGTGCGTACGACGGCGGCTTGCTGGCGGCAAGCGGCGTGATGCCGACGCCACCCAACGGATCGCCAGCATTCACCTTGAACGGCGACGCCGGGCTAGACGCGATTCGTGCATGACCCAATCCAGATCGCGACTCGCCGGACATCGGCTCAGTTCTCTCACTTGCGCTGCGCGGCGTTATCGCCGGATAAGTGGATGGCTTGGCGGTTGCGGTTGCGGTTGCGGTTGCGGTTGCGGTTGCGGTTGCGGTTGCGGTTGCGGTTGCGGTTGTGGTGGTGGTCGTGGTTGCGGCCGTAGTGGTCGTGGTGGTGGCTGGTTTGGATGTGGCGGCGGTTGCGGCGGTTGCGGCGGCTGATGCGCCAGTGCGCGCCGACGCCGGTGCGCCGCTCCGCCCCTTCACCGGCTCGGCGCTGACCAGCGGGGCCGAATTCCATTTTGAAATCATGGCGCTGACCATGGAGCTGGCGCGTGCCCGGAGCGGCTGCGGCGCGGCTTGCTGCATCATCTGCGGGCCGCCCTTTTCCTTTTCCTTGTCTTTGGCCTGCGCTTGCTGACCGGACTGCTGCTGCGCGCTGCTGCCCGTCTTTTGCTGCGCGTCGTGGCTGGCGCGCTCGTCCGCTTCGTCCGGCGAAGGCGGCAGCGGGGGCAGGTCGTAATTGACGGTGACGGGGTAGCCGGAAAGAGGGGTGCCTGTAGGTTTGGCCATGAAGTGCCTCTGGATCGAGTGGTTGAGGGAAGGCTTGCAAAAACGGCTGTACGTAACCCTTGCCTTCGCCGCGGTTCCTGCGCCTCGGCCCTGGCTTCGTCCGCCGGCCGGGAAGTTCAGGCTTTTCGCTTGACTCCCCCCACCCCGCCCCCTACCATTACTGACTCACCGGTTAGTAACAATCAGGACCCCATGAACGTTGCCGAAGCCAAGTCCAAACCGCGCTGGGAGCGCCGCAAAGATGCACGCCCGCAGGAACTGCTGGCCGCCGCCCTCGACCTGTTCGTCGAACGCGGCTATGCCGGCACCCGCCTTGATGACGTAGCGTCGCTGGCAGGCGTTTCCAAGGGCACGCTCTACCTGTATTTCGAGAACAAGGAAGACTTGTTCAAGGCGGTCGTGCGCGAGAACATCGTGACCGCGCTAGTCGATGCCGAAGACCTGATCGCCGGCTTCGAAGGCCACAGCAGCGAATTGCTGCGCACGCTGGTAATAAGCTGGTGGAACCGCATCGGCCAGACCAAGTTGTCCGGCATTTCGAAGCTGATGCTGGCCGAGTCGGGCAATTTCCCCGATGTGGCGCGCTTCTATCACGAAGAAGTGGTGTCGCGCGGCGAGGCACTGCTGGTCAGCATCGTCGAGCGCGGCATCGCACGCAGCGAATTCCGCGAGGTCGACACCAGCCAGGCCAAGCTGGTGATCATCGCGCCAGTGCTGATGCTGATGCTGTGGAAGCACTCCTTTGCCGGCTGCCGCAGCGAACCGATCGCCCCGCAGGCGTATCTCGATTGCCTGCTCGACCTGCTGACGCACGGTCTTGAAACCGGCCAGCGCTGAACACGCGCAGGCACAGCCCCCGACAACTACACGCCCCGGCGACCGCATCCCGCTCGCTCCATCCATGAAGAAAAGCCCTCTCCGCCGACTCGCCCTTCCCGCCCTGATTGTCGTGGCCGTGCTGGCCAGCGCCGGCTGGCTGATGAAGCCCAAGGCACCGGCCAGGCCGGCCACACCGGTGGCCGCCGCCGCGCCGGCCGCGCTGGAGTTCCTGCCGCAGGAAGTCGTCAGCGCCAGCCCGGTCGAATTGCGCCAGGTGCTGCTGCTGTCGGGCTCGCTGCGCGCGCTCGATCTCGCCACGGTGAAGGCACGCGTGGCCGGCGAAGTGCGCGAGATCCTGGTGCGCGAAGGCGAGCCGGTCCGCGCCGGCCAGGTGGTGGCGAAGATGGACACTGCCGAATACGACGCGAAGCTCGCGCAGGCACGCGGCAACCTGAATTCGGCCAAGGCCCAGCTGGACATCGCCATCAAGGCCCGCGACAACAATGCGGCGCTGGTCGAAAAGGGTTTCATCTCGAAGAATGCCTTCGACAATTCCGCCAGCCAGTACGCGGGCGCCAAGGCCAGCGTCGATGCGGCGCAGGGCGCGTTCGATTTCGCACAGAAGCAATTGAACGACACCGTGCTGCGCGCACCGATTTCAGGCCTCGTCTCGGCGCGCAACGTGCAGCCCGGTGAAAAGGTATCGCCGGACTACAAGCTCGTTGACATCGTCAACCTGCAGAAGATGGAACTGGAAGCGGCGGTGCCGGCCAGCGAAATCGCGCGCGTCGCCATCGGGCAGAACGTCAGCCTGCATATCGAAGGCATGCCGCAAAGCTTCGACGGCAAGGTCGTGCGCATCAACCCGGCCGCGCAGGCCGGTTCGCGTTCGATCCCGGTCTATGTACAGGTAGCGAACCCGGCCAACCAGCTGCGCACCGGCATGTTCGCCGAAGGCAAGCTGGTCCTCAGCAGCAAGCCAGGCGTGCTTGCGCTGCCGCAGAGCGCGGTGCGCCGCGATGGCAGCGGCGCGTATGTGTTCACCATCGACGGCGGCAAGATCGCGCGCAAGCCCGTGACCCTCGGCAGCGAAGGCCTGAGCGGCGACGAACCGCGCATCGAGATCCTGTCCGGCGTCGATTTTGGCGCACAGGTGATTCGTGCCGACATGGGCAACCTCGCCTCGGGCACGCCGGTGCGCATGGGTGGCGCGGCGGCAGCGACCGGCACCGTCGCGCAGGAAGCGCCTGTGTCACCGACAGGTGCACCCGCTGCCATGCCTGCCACTACGCCGGCCACCACGCCTCCCACCAATTAAACAGACAGGGAAGACGACGCCATGTGGTTCACTCGCATCAGTATCGGCAATCCCGTCCTTGCGACGATGATGATGCTGGCCTTCGTCGTGCTTGGCCTGTTCTCGTATCAACGGCTGCGCGTCGACCAGTTCCCGGACGTGACCTTCCCGGTCGTCGTGGTGCAGACCGAATACCCGGGCGCATCGCCCGAGACAGTCGAGAACGACATCACGCGCAAGGTCGAGGAAGCCGTCAACACCATCAACGGCATCAATGCGCTGACCTCGCGCTCGTATGAAGGCCAGTCGGTGGTCATCATCGAATTCGCTCTGACGGTCGATCCCGTACAGGCGGCGCAGGATGTGCGCGAAAAGGTCGCGCTGGTGAAATCCATTTTCCGCAAGGAAGTCAAAGAGCCGCGCGTCACCCGCTTCGACCCGGCCGACCGGCCGATCTTCTCGGTGGCCGTCACCAATGACGCCGGCAAGGGGCGATACACCGCGCGCGAGCTGACCACCATCGCCGACGAACTGGTCAAGAAGCGCTTCGAGAACGTGCGCGGCGTCGGCTCTGCCACGCTGGTAGGCGGCGTCAAGCGCGAGGTGCAGGTCTACGTGAAGCCGGCCGAGATGGAAGCGCTGGGCGTATCGGTGGACCAGGTGATGAATGCGGTGCGCAACGAAAACCAGGAGCTGCCAGCCGGTGCCGTGCGCACGCTGGCCAATGAGCAAGTGGTGCAGGTGCAGGGCCGGGTGCGCCGCCCGGAAGATTTCGCGCGCCTCGTGGTCGCGCGCCGCAACGGCCAATCGATCCTGCTCGGCCAGGTGGCCGACGTGGTCGACAGCCAGCAAGAGCAGGAAAATCTCGCGCTGTTCAACGGCAAGCGCACGATCGCCATCGACATCCTGAAAGCGCAGGGCCAGAACACCATCGACGTCGCCGACGGCCTGCAAGCGACTATCCGCGAACTGCAGCCGACGCTGGATGCGCTGCACCCCGGCATCAAGCTCGAAGTGATTCGCGACGGTTCGCGCCAGATCCGCGTCGGCGTCGAGAACGTGCGTCGCACGCTGATCGAAGGCGCACTGCTGACGGTGCTGATCGTGTTCCTGTTCCTGAACTCGTGGCGCTCGACCGTGATCACCGGCCTTACCTTGCCGGTGTCGCTGATCGGCACCTTCCTGTTCATGGACATGTTCGGCTTCACCATCAACATGATCACGCTGATGGCGCTGTCGCTATGCGTGGGCTTGTTGATCGACGATGCGATCGTGGTGCGCGAAAACATCGTGCGCCATGCCGGCATGAAGGTGAACGGCCGTTATCCTGACCCGCGCAAGGCGGCGCTTGAAGGCACGGCCGAGATCGGCCTCGCGGTGCTGGCGACGACCTTCTCGATCGTCGCGGTGTTCCTGCCGGTGGGCTTCATGGGCGGCATCATCGGCCGCTTCTTCCACCAGTTCGGCGTCACCGTCGCGGCGGCGGTGCTGATCTCGATGTTCGTCTCCTTCACGCTGGACCCGATGCTGTCCTCGGTCTGGCACGACCCCGAGGCGCATGGCGAGCATGCAAAGAAGGGCTGGTATGCGCTGATTTTCGGCCGCCTGCTCGCGCAGTTCGAGCGTGGCGTGCAATGGATCTCGCGCGTCTATCAAACCTGGCTGCGCTGGTCACTGAAGCACCGCGTGCTAACCGTGGTGCTGGCCGCCGCCACTTTCTTTGGCGGCTTCCTGATCCCTGCCTCGGGACTGATCGGCACCGAATTCGTGCCGCAGGCCGATTACTCGGAAACGGGCGTCGTGTTCAACACGCCAGTCGGCTCCGCGCTTGAATTCACCGAGAGCAAGGCGCGTCAGGTCGAGGCCGCGCTGCGCACGCTGCCTGAAGTGGTCGACCTGTACACCACCATCAACACCGGCAATGCGCAGGGCAAAAATTACGCAACGGTCTACGCACGCCTGAAGCCGCGCGCCGAGCGCCAGCGTTCGACGAAGCAGCTGAACCAGCCGCTGCGCGACAAGCTGGCCGGCATACCCGGCATCACCGTGACCCACGTCGGCTCGCTGGACGGCGTCGGCGGCGACAACAAGCAAATTCGCCTGTCGCTGCTCGGCCCGGACCTGAACCAGCTCGGCAAGCTGTCGGCGGAAGCCACCGCCCGCATCCACGCGATCCCCGGCATCGTCGACCTCGATTCCTCGCTCAAGCCCGGCAAGCCCACCATCCAGGTCGAGCCCTACCGCGATGTTGCGGCCGACCTCGGCATCGGCGTTGCGCAGATCGCCGGCACGCTGCGCCCGCTGTTAGCCGGCGAAGCGACCAGCACATGGCGCGCGCCGAACGACCAGAGCTATGACGTCAACGTGCGGCTCGCACCGACCGACCGCAACACCATGGGCGACTTGTCGCGCCTGATGCTGGCCAGCACGCAAACCAATGCCGACGGCTCGACGAAACTGGTGCCGCTGCGGCAGGTGGCCAACGTGGGCCCTGCCACCGGCGCCACCCAGATCAACCGGCGCGACCTGAACCGCGAAGTCGAGTTGTCGGCCAACGTCGTCGGCCGCTCGGCCGGCCAGGTCAGCGCCGAGATCAAGCAAGTGCTGGAGTCGATGAACTTCCAGCCCGGCTACCGTTGGCAAGTCGGCGGCGCGACCAAGAACATGCAGGAGTCGTTTGGCTATGCACTGAAGGCGCTGCTGCTGGCGATCATCTTCATCTACATGATCCTCGCATCGCAGTTCGCCAGCTTCCTGCAGCCGGTGGCGATCATGTCGGCGCTGCCGCTGACGCTGATCGGCGTGTTCCTGTCGCTGATGTTCTTCCGCTCGACCCTGAACCTGTTCTCCATCATCGGCTTCGTGATGCTGATGGGGCTGGTGACCAAGAACGCGATCCTGCTGGTGGACTTTGCCAACCAGGCGCGCCGTCAGGGCATGGAGCGTTTCGACGCGCTGCTGGAAGCGGCCCATGTGCGGCTGCGCCCGATCCTGATGACGACGCTGGCGATGGTGTTCGGCATGGTGCCGCTGGCGCTGGGACTGGCCGAAGGCTCGGAGCAGCGCGCTCCGATGGGACAGGCCGTAATCGGCGGCATCATCACGTCGTCGATCCTCACGCTGGTGGTGGTGCCGGTAATTTATACCTGGCTCGATGACCTGACTGTCTGGGGACGCCGCAAGCTGGGCTTGCCGCCCGTGGCGGCAGTGTCCTCGACCGCCGCGCCCGGGCCGGCGGGCACCGCGCCGCTGGCCAAAGTCGCCGCGAGGAATGATGAGCCCGTTTGATAAAATCGCAAGCCTTTTGCTGCCTTCTGTTCAGCCGGGCTTGCCGCCCGCCCTGAAGCAAATGGCCTAGCCCCGTTTTCACACATTTTCGACCTGCCAGAGACCACGCCATGAACCTCGAACAAGCCCGCCAGAACATGATCGCGCAGCAGATCCGCACCTGGGACGTGCTGGACAATGACGTGCTGCAGACTCTGGTCGACGTCCGCCGCGAAGCCTTCGTGCCGGCGGCCTGCCAGAGCCTGGCCTTCGTCGATACCGAGATCCCCCTGCCCTGCGGACAGAACATGCTGGCGCCCAAGCTCGAGGCGCGCCTGCTGCAGGAAGCCGCCGTCCGCAAGGATGAGCTGGTGCTGGAAATCGGCGCCGGCTCCGGCTACATGGCGGCGCTGCTCGCGCACCATGCGCGCCATGTGGTGACGGTCGAGATCGAGCCGGAACTGCACAAGCTGGCCGAGGCCAACCTGAAGGCTTACGGCATCGGCAACGTGACCGTGGCACAAGGCGACGGCGCACGCGGCTGGGCCGGCAGCGGCGCGCACGCGGCGCCGTATGACGTGATCATGGTGTCGGGCTCGCTGCCGGTGCTGCCGCAGTCGCTGCTGGAGCAAATCAAAGTCGGCGGCCGCCTGCTGGCCATCGTCGGCGCGGCGCCGGTGATGGAAGCCTGTGTGGTCAGGCGCAACGCGGCCGATGCCTGGGACACCGTCACGCTGTTCGAGACCAGCGCCACGCCGCTGCGCAACGCCGAAACGCCGTCGGCCTTCCATTTCTGAACGCTTCCCACATTTTCTCGAGTACCTGAACATGCATCACCTGAGCGCCACCGACCTCGCCGCCTGGATCGCGGATGACGCGCGCGAAAAGCCGCTGCTGCTCGACGTGCGCGAGCCGTGGGAATTCGAGACCTGCAGCATCGCCGGCTCGCAGCTGATGCCGATGGCGCTGGTGCCGGCGCGGCAGCAGGAACTCGATCCGGAGCAGCCGGTGGTCTGCATCTGCCACCACGGCGCGCGCAGCATGCAGGTCGCTTCCTTCCTGGAGCGCGCCGGTTTCGAAAACGTGAGCAACCTGACGGGCGGCGTCCATGCGTGGGCGCAGCTGGTCGACCCGTCCATGCCGACCTACTGACCCCACCCAACAACAAGGGACAACAAGCATGCGCAAGACTACCCTCGCCACCCTGATCGCCGGCCCACTGCTGGCGATGGATGCCAGCGCACTCGACCTGCTGCAGGCCTTCAATGACGCGCAGGCTTATGACAGCCAGTTCGCCAGCGCGCGCGCGCAGCGCGAGGCGGCGCATGAGACGGCGGTGCAGGGACGCGCAGGCCTGTTGCCCAGCGCAGCGCTGACGGCCGGCGTCAACCAGGTCAGCGGCAATGCGTCGACCGCGCAGGGGACGATCCCGATCGACTACACCGCGGACAGCTACCAGCTGCAGCTCAAGCAGCCGCTGTTCAATCTCGGAAACGTCGCCGCCTACGACCAGAGCAAGCTGCAGGCGGCCTCGGGCGACGTGCAATACGAACAGGCACGCATCGACCTGGCGCTGCGCGTCGCGCAAGCCTATTTCGACGTGCTGGCCGCCGAGGACGTGATCGCCTTCATCGATGCGCAGAAGATTGCAATCGCCGAGCAGCTGGCATCGGCCAAACGCAATTTCGAGGTCGGCACGGCGACCATCACCGACACCCACGAGGCGCAGGCTCGGTACGACCTCGCCGAAGCGCAGGAGATCGCGGCCCGCAACGACCTCGACGTCAAGCGCAATGCGCTCGCGATCATCACCGGCAAGGCACCGGCCACGCTGTCGACGCTGAAGTCCGGCACCCGGCTGACGCCGCCCGAGCCGGCGGCTGTCGATCGCTGGGTGGAACAGTCGCAGTCGAATAACCTCGGCGTCGTCGCGCAAGACCTGAACGCGCAAATCGCGAAGTTGTCGATCGATCGTGCCCGCGCCGGACACCTGCCCACCCTGGATGCCGTCGGCAGCTATGCGCGCAACAAGAGTTTCTTCACCAGCCCGATCACGACGTCCACGACCACCATCGGGGTCCAGCTGACGGTGCCCATCTTCAGCGGATATGCGACCACCAGCCAGGTCAACCAGGCCGTGGCGCTCGAAGGCAAGGCACGCACCGATCTCGAAACCTCGAAGCGGACGGCGGCGCAATCGGTGCGCACCGCGTATCTCGGCGTGCAGAGCGGTCTGTCGCAGGTGCGCGCGCTGGAAGCGGCCGAGGCCTCGAGCAAGCTGGCACTGGAAGCCAACCAGCTCGGCTACCAGGTCGGCGTGCGGATCAATATCGACGTACTGAACGCTCAGCAGCAGCTGTACTCGACCCGCCGCGACCTGGCGAAGGCGCGCTATGACACGCTGGTCAGCGGCCTGCGCCTGAAGGCAGCCGCGGGCAGCCTGTCGCAGGACGACATTTCGCAGCTGAATCTGCTGCTGACGTCACGCTGACATTTTGCTGACGCTGCACCCACAGGAGGCGCAGTTCCACCGATGATTCGCGCCCCGCGTGGCGGCGCCAAAGCAGCGCTTAAACAAACAAAAAGCAGCGGCCTCCCGACGGCTGCCCCATGGCAGCCGCGGAGGCTTTATCGTTGCAAGGTTTTGCCCGGATGCTTTGCATCCGGGCCCGAAGTCGTGCCGGGGTTCTGCCCCGGCCAAGCATTGTCCCGGGCGAACACCCCGGCCTGTATCACCTGATCCGTGCGAGTCACCATGAAACCAATTAACACTGCGCGCAGCATCCTGATCCCCGCCCTCCTGCTGGCACTGACCGCCTGCGGCAAGAAAGACGACCCGTCCAAAGCCGGCGCCGGCGCGCCGCCACCCTCGATGGTGTCGGTCATCATGGTCGCTCCTGAGCAGGTCAGCAACATCACCGAGTTGCCGGGCCGCGTAGAAGCCGTGCGCACGGCCGAAGTGCGCGCACGAGTCGGCGGCATCATCCAGAAGCGCTATTTCACCGAGGGCAGCGAGGTGCAGGCCGGCCAGCAGCTGTACCTGATCGATCCCGCGCCTTACCAGGCCGCGCTGGAAAGCGCGAAAGCCAACGTCGCCCAGGCCGACGCCAATGTGCAGCGCGCCGAGGCCAACCTCGTGCAGGCAACAGCCAAGGCGAACCGCTACAAGGGACTGGTCGAGTCCAACGCGATCAGCAAGCAGGAATTCGACGACCTGCAGAATGCACAGAAAGTGGCCACCGCCGACGTCGCCGCCGCGCGCGCCGCGCTCGAGACCACGCGTGCTGCGCTCGAAACTGCCAAGCTGAACATCGGCTACGCGACGATCACGGCGCCGATCTCGGGCCGCATCGGCCGCTCGATCATCACCGAAGGCGCACTGGTGACCGCGAATGACCAGCGCGAACTGTCCGTGATCCAGCAGCTCGACCCGGTCTACGTGACCCTGACCCAATCGTCGGTGGAAATGGCGCGCCTGCGCGAGATCATGTCGCAGAACGGCAAGAGCGGCATCAAGGCCAAACTGACGCTGATGACCGAAGACGGCCACGCCTACCACCATGTCGGCCAGCTGCTGTTCTCCGAAGCCGTGGTCGACCCGAACTCGAGCTCGGTGATCCTGCGCGCGCAATTCCCGAACCCGGAACGCACGCTGCTGCCGGGCATGTACGTGCGCGTGCGCGTCGAGCAAGGCGTGCGTGCCGGCACCATCGTCGTGCCGCAGCAGGCCGTGATGCGTACGGTCGACGGTTCGATGGTGATGACCGTCGACGCCGACGGCAAAGTCGCGCCGCGCCCGGTCAAGACCGAAGGTGCGTACGGCACCAACTGGATCGTCAGCTCGGGCCTGAAGTTCGGCGACACCGTGATCGTCGAAGGCCTGCAGAAGGTGAAGCCGGGCGCACCGGTGAAGGCCCTGCCGTGGACCCGTCCTGATGCAGCACCAGCAGCGGCACCGGCCGCAGCTCCGGCAGCTCCTGCTGCCCCGGCCGCCGCTGCGCCGGCCGCACCCGCTGCCCCCGCAGCGCCGCAACAGAAGAAATAAGGAAGCACCGCCATGGCAAAGTTTTTCATCGATCGCCCGGTCTTTGCCTGGGTGATCGCGCTCTTCATCCTGCTGGCCGGGGTGCTGTCCATCCCCAACCTGCCCGTGTCGCAATACCCGACGATTGCGCCGCCGACCATCATCGTCAACGCCACTTACCCGGGCGCGTCCGCGCAGACCGTGGACGAGAGCGTGACCAGCCTGATCGAACAGGAGATGAACGGCGCCGAGAACATGCTGTACATCGAATCGCAAAGCCAGTCCGATGGCGGCTCGACGGTCTCGGTGACGTTCAAGACCGGCACCAACCCCGAGCTAGCCGCCGTCGACGTGCAGAACCGCTTGAAGCGCATCGAGGCGCGCCTGCCGCAGGCCGTGGTGCAGCAAGGCGTGACCATCACGCGCGCGCGCAGCAACCTGCTGCTGTTCGTGAACCTGCGCGCCACTGACGGCCGCGTGACGCCGGTCGCACTGGGCGACTATGCCGCGCGCAACATCATCAACGAGCTCAAGCGCACGCCGGGTGTCGGCGTGGTGCAGCTGTTCGGCACCGAGCGTGCGATGCGCGTCTGGGTCGACCCGGACAAGCTGCTCGGCTTCAAGATGACGCCGAACGACGTCGTCGCTGCGATCAAGGCGCAGAACGCGCAGTTCTCGGCCGGCGTGCTGGGCGACCTGCCGGCGCCGAGCTCGCAACGCATCGCAACCTCGATCGTCGTCACCGGCCAGCTGGCCACGCCCGAGGAATTCGAGAAAGTGGTGCTGCGCGCCACGCCGGGCGGCGCGACCGTTCGCATCCGCGACATCGGCCGCGTCGAAGTGGCCGGCCAGTCGTACGGCTTCGCGGCGCGCCTGAACGGCAAGCCGATCGCGGGCGTCGGCGTGCAGCTGACCCCGACGGCCAATGCGCTCGAGACCGCGCGCCTGGTGCGCGCAAAGATGGACGAGCTGTCGAAGTACTTCCCGCCCGGGATGGAATACACGATCCCGTTCGACACTTCGCTGTTCATCAAGATCTCGATCGAGGAAGTCATCAAGACCCTGCTCGAAGCGGTGGCGCTGGTGTTCCTGGTGATGCTGCTGTTCCTGCAGAACCTGCGCTACACGCTGATCCCGGCGATCGTGGTGCCGATCTCGCTGATGGGCACCTTCGCGACCATGGCCGCGTTCGGCTACTCGATCAACGTGCTGACCATGTTCGGCATGGTGCTGGCGATCGGCATTCTGGTGGATGACGCGATCGTGGTGGTCGAGAACGTCGAGCGCATCATGAGCGAGGAGCACTTGCCGCCGCGCGAGGCGACCGTCAAGGCGATGGGCCAGATCACCGGCGCCATCGTCGGCATCACGCTGGTGCTGATCGCGGTGTTCGTGCCGATGGCCTTCTTCTCCGGCTCGGTGGGCGCGATCTATCGCCAGTTCTCGATGTCGATGGTGGCCTCGATGGTGTTCTCGGCCATCATGGCACTGACCCTGACGCCGGCGCTGTGCGCGACCATCCTCAAGCCTATCGGTCCCGACCATCACGAGAAGGGTGGCTTCTTCGGCGCGTTCAACCGACTGTTCAAGCGCACGTCCGAGGGTTACCAGAGCCTGGTCGGCAAGATGCTCAAGACCACCTTCCGCTACATGGTGATCTACGGCGTCATCATCGCCGCGGTCGCGTGGATGGCGGCCCGCATGCCGACCTCCTTCCTGCCGGCCGAAGACCAGGGCTACCTGCTGGCCAACGTGCAGTTGCCGCCGGGCGCATCGACCGGCCGCACGCTGTCCGTGATGGAACAAGCCGAGCAGTACTTCATGAAAGAACCGGGCGTGCAGGCGATCGTGTCGGTGCTGGGCTTCAGCTTCTCCGGCAACGGCCAGAACGGCGGCCTGCTGTTCGTGCCGCTGAAGGACTGGAAAGAGCGCGAGAAGCCCGAGCTGAGTTCCGAATCGATGGCGAAGAAGGCACTGATGCTGATGGCCACCATTCGCGACGCCATCGTGTTCACCGTCAACCCGCCGGCGATCCGCGAACTGGGCAACGCGACCGGATTCTCGCTGCGCCTGCAGGACCGCGCCGGCCTCGGCCATGACGCGTTGCTGGCCGCGCGCAACCAGCTGCTGGGCATGATGGCCAAGAACCCGGTCATCAAGAGCGCGCGCCCGGACGGCATGGAAGACTCGCCGCAACTGAAGCTCGAGATCGACCGCGACAAGGCCAATGCACTGGGCCTGTCGGTGGCCGACATCAACGCCACGCTGTCGGGCACCTTTGGCTCGGTCTACGTGAACGACTTCCCGAACATGGGCCGCCAGCAGCGCGTGATCGTGCAGGCCGTGCCGGAGAAGCGCCTGATGCCGGAAGACCTGGACAAGCTGCACGTGCGCAACAACCAGGGCCAGATGGTGCCGTTCTCGGCCTTCGCCAAGTCGGCATGGGTCAATGGCGCGGTGCAGCTGGTGCGTTTCAACGGCTACCCGGCGATGAAGATCCAGGGCGATGCCGCACCGGGCTTTGCGTCCGGCGATGCGCTGGCCGAGGTCGAGCGCATGGTCGGGCAGCTGCCGCAGGGCATAGGCTACGAATGGGCCGGCCAGTCGCTGGAAGAAAAGGCGGCCGGCTCGACCGCGACCGTGCTGTTCGCGCTGTCGCTGTTGGCGGTGTTCCTGGTGCTGGCGGCGCTGTACGAAAGCACCTCGATCCCGATCTCGGTGCTGCTGGTGGTGCCGCTGGGCGTGCTGGGCGCGGTGGCGTTCACGGTGATGCGCGGCATGCCGAACGACGTGTACTTCAAGGTCGGCCTGATCGCCATCATCGGCCTGTCGGCGAAGAACGCGATCCTGATCATCGAGTTCGCGAAAGACCTGCAGGCGTCGGGCAAGAGCCTGACTGAGGCCACACTGACGGCGGTCAAGCTGCGCTTCCGCCCGATCATCATGACCTCGCTGGCCTTCATCCTCGGCGTGCTGCCGCTGGTGATCGCCAGCGGCGCCGGCTCGGCCAGCCAGCGCGCGATCGGCACCGGCGTGATGGGCGGCATGATCACCGCGACCGTGCTGGCCGTGTTCTTCGTGCCGGTCTTCTTCGTGGTGGTGCGCAGCATCTTCAAGGGCAGCGAGCGCCAGCGCAAGATGTACGCCGCCCATATCGAGTCCAACGAGGCACAACAATGAAATCCCTGAACCTCACGCTCAAGTCCCTGACGCTGGTCGTGGCCGGCGCCTTCGTGCTGTCCGGCTGCCAGATCCTGCCAAGCTTCAACAAGCCGGCCGCGCCGGTGCCGGCGGCCTTCCCGGCCGCCGACGACAGCGGCGCGCAGCCGGTGACGATAGGCTGGCGCGCGTTCTTCCAGAACCCGGAGCTGCAGGAGGCGATCGCCACCGCGCTGGCCAACAACCGCGACCTGAAGGTGTCGGCGCTGCGCATCGAAGAGGCGCGCGCCATTTTCAACATCCAGAAGGCGGACCAGCTGCCGACGGTGAATGCCACGGCCGGCGGCACCAGCTCGCGCCAGGTGCTGGCCACCACCGGAGCGGCGTACAACTCGACGGTCTACCAGGTCGGCGTTGGCATGACGGCCTTCGAGCTTGATTTCTTCGGCCGCGTGAAGAACCTGTCTGAAGCGGCGCTGGCCCAGTTCTTCGCGACCGAGGAAGCGCGGCGCGCATTCCAGATCGCGCTGGTCGGCGAAGTCGCCAAGTCCTGGCTGAACGAGCGCGCACTGGCCGAGCAGATGCTGCTGGCCGAGCGCACGCTGAAGGGCCGCGAATTTGCGTATGACCTGGTGCGCAAGCGCTTCGACGCCGGCATCTCGAACGCGCTCGAACTGCGCCAGGGTGAGACTTTGGTGCACTCGGCTCGCGCGTCCCTGCTGGCGTTCAAGCGCCAGCATGCGCAGGCCGCCAATGCATTGGTGCTGCTGACCGGCAGCAACGCCCGCCTGCCCGAGCAAAAGGCCATGCTGTCGGCACAAGTCATCACTGCCGAGATCGCGGCCGGCCTGCCATCGCAATTGTTGGAAAACCGTCCGGACATCCGCGCCGCCGAGCAGCGCCTGCGCGCCAACCAGGCCAACATCGCCGCCGCGCGTGCCGCCTTCTTCCCGCGCATCTCGCTGACGGCCGGCATCGGCCTAGCCAGCACCGACCTCGGCAACCTGTTCGACACCGGTTCCCGCACCTGGAACTTTGCGCCGTCGCTGCTGCTGCCGATTTTCGACAGTGGCCGCGTCGAAGCCAACCTCGACCTGGCGAAGGTACGCACCAACATCGCGGTGGCCGATTACGAAAAGTCGATCCAGGTCGCCTTCCGTGAAGTGGCCGATGCGCTCGACGCCCGTGCGACGCTGGCCAGAGAGATCACGTCGCAGCAAGCAATGCGCGATGCGCAGGCCGCAAGGCTGGAGCTGGCGCTGGCGCGCTACCAGAATGGCGTCGCGAACTACCTCGACGTGCTGGATGCCGAACGTGAGCTGTTCACGGCCGAGCAGCAATTGCTGCAGACGCAGCTGCTGAAGCTGACCAATGCAGTCGACCTGTACCGCTCACTGGGCGGCGGGCTGAACGAGGCGGCGCAGTAAGGCTGACTTCGCATGCAACGTGCTACGTGAGACGTGATATGTAATGCCAAAGGGCCGGTCGACTGACCGGCCCTTTGTTTTTCATCAATAGCCAGCGCGAAGGGCGGGTCAAGGATAAGCAGGCTGATCCACCTTAATCCTGTTGTCCGCGCGGTTTGCGCGGGACGGCCTGCCAAGCGAGGTCACCATGATCCCCACACTGCTGCGCCCGGTCTTCGCGCTGGTACGCGCCGTCCTCCTGCTAGTACTGATGCTGACAGCCGGCTGCAGCGGCACGCTGGCGCCGATGGCACCGTCTTCATCGACATCTGCGCCCGATGCGCCGGACGCCCCGGCGCGCGTGACCGTGCTCTACGATGCTTTCGGCCAGCGCGCCGACCTGCGCAAGGATTGGGGCTATGCAGCGCTGGTCGAGGTGCGCGGCAAGCGCATCCTGTTCGACACCGGCAATGACGCCGCGACACTGGCGCACAATGCCAAGGCCGCGGGCATAGATTTGCGGCAGCTGGATTTTGTCGTGATGTCGCACCGGCATGGCGACCACATGGGCGGGCTCGCGCATGTGCTGCGCGTGAATCCGTCGGTGACGATTTACGCGCCGAAGGAAAACTTCGGCGTCTATGGCAGCGAACTGTCGTCCGGCTTCTATCGCAAGGCGCCGTCGCTGCCGCCGCAGCAGCGCTATTTTGACGGCGCCCCGCCGGAGACCATGCACTTTGGCGCCGCATGGCCGGGCGCGAAATTCCGGCTGGTCGACCAGACCACCGAAATCGCACCGGGCATCCACCTGATTGCGCTGGTGTCGGACAAGCCGGGCACGATGGAATTGAAAGAACTATCGCTGGCCATCGACACGCCGCAGGGCATGCTGCTGGTCGTGGGCTGCTCGCACCCGGGCATCGACCGCATCGTCGACGCGGCAGCCAAGATCAACCCGCGCATCCACTTCATCGCCGGCGGCCTGCACCTGGTGGTGGCCAATGACACCGAGATCGAGCGCATCGTCGGCGTGCTGCGCGACCGCCATCACGTCGCCTACATCGCCCCCGGTCATTGCACCGGCGAGCCGAGCTTTGCGGCACTGGCGCAAGCCTTCGGCGACCATGACTTGTATGCGGGACTTGGGATGCGTTTCATTGTCGATGCTGCGCCGCGCGCTGCAGGAGTGGAACCAGCGCATCGCGGCTTCGACGCAGCAGACCTTGCCGGTTATCGCCAGCTGGCGCTGCGACATGACGACCACGAAGACGATGAACCTCGAAGTGCGAAGCGGGGAGAGCTGGCAAGCATGTGGTGATGCCAGCAACACCAAAGCCCTGCTCCAAACGATCGCTTGTCAGCGATAGACTTCGTCGTGATCACCGACATTGATGAAGATGATCTCCTTGTCGGTGATGATCATCTCGAGCGTGATCCGGAAGCCCAGATTGATGGAGACGCTGTGCAAGCCGTCAAGGCGGCCTTTGAGCGCATGCAGGCGCAGCGACGGGTGATGGGGATTCGCTTCGAGCAGGCGCAGGGTCTTCAGGTAGCCCTGCTCCAGTTCGGGATGACGCTTCAGAAAACGGGCGGCGCGCCTGGTGTACTGCTCGGTGAAGACGAGCCGCCAGCTCATGCGCCGGACTTGTTGATTTTTGCGATGCGCTTCAGGTGCTGGTCCACCGACTCCTTCACGAAACGTCCGGCATCCAGGTCGGCTCGCGATTCAGCCAGTGCGGCCTCCAGCTCACATTCGCGCAGGTATTGATACTGCTCCCGGCTCATAACGACATACTTCACCTGCCCGCGAACCGTTACCGGTGCTTCCGACTGTTCGCGCAGCGCATCGTCAATGGCGCCAACCCCGCGGGTTTTCAAGTCATTTGCGGAAATCGCTTCCATTGCCACCTCCTGAATCACATTGCAATTAGCACAATAAATCGCACTATTTACAGCATTCTAGGTGGTACGAATCAGGATAACAAGCCCTGAATCAGTGTGACCGTGCGCTGCGTTGCGCCTTTCTGACTGTCCGCAAAACCGAGCGCCGCTGCGGACATTCGCCCACGGCGATCGTTGTCGGCCAGCAGGTCAAATACCGAAGTGAACAACTGGCGGGCGTCCTCCACCCGCCATGCGGCGCCGCATTCAACGGCCAGCTGGCTCGCCTGCGTGAAGTTGAAGGTATGCGGCCCGAACAGCACCGGCTTGCCGCAGGCGCAGGCCTCGATCATGTTCTGTCCGCCCAGTGGCAGCAGGCTGCCGCCGATGAAGGCAAGGTCGCAGGCGGTGTAATAGGCGACCATCTCGCCCATCGTGTCGCCGATCAGCACTTGCGCATCGGCCGGCACCGGCGCGCCGCGCAATTGCGATTTGCGCGCCACGCGCAGTCCCTGCCCCTCGAACATTCGGACAACTTCGTCAAAGCGCTGCGGATGGCGCGGCACCATCATCAGCAACAGGTCGGATGGCAGCGTGGTGCGCATGTAGGCGTCGAGCAGCAGCGCTTCCTCGCCTTCGCGCGTGCTCGCGCACAGCAGCACCGGGCGCTGTCCTGCCTGCGCGCGCAAGGCCTCCCCGGCGTCGCGCATCGCCTGCGGCAGGCTGACGTCGAATTTCAGGTTGCCGGTCACGACGACGTTTTGCGCGCCCATCGCGCGCAGGCGTTCTGCATCGGCTTCCACCTGCGCGCCGACTACCGTCAGCTTCGAGGCGGCGCCCCTGAGCAGGGAGTCAAAGCGCCGCGCGCGGCGCAGCGAGCGCTCCGACAGGCGCGCGTTGACGAGCGCGACCGGCACGCCGGTATCGCTGCAAGCGGCCAGCAGCGACGGCCAGACTTCGGTTTCCATCAGGATGCCGACGCGCGGACGGAAATGCAGCAGGAAGCGGCGCGCCATCGACAGCGTGTCGTACGGCAGCCAGGCCTGCAGCACGCGCGGCTCGTTGCCGAACAGGGACTTGCCGGTGGCACGGCCGGTGGCCGTCATGTGTGTGAGCAGGATCTTGTGGCCGGGGTACGCATCCAGCAGCGCGCGCAACAGCGGCTCGGCAGCGCGCGTCTCGCCGACCGACACCGCATGCAGCCAGATCAGCGGAGCGTCCGCCGTGTGCTGGTGGAAGCCGAGTCGCTCGGCCATGTGTTGCCGGTAGCCGGGCTCGCGCCGGCCGCGCCACCACAGGCGAAGCAGCGCAAAGGGCAGCGCCGCCCACCACAGCAGGGAATACAAGCGAAGGTTCAAGACGACCAGACCTCTCCGGAATCAAGCCGGGATGATAACCGCTGCATGCCGGCGACCGGGATCAGAATGGCAGTGCCGCATCCGGCTTGACTGCACGGATCGCCGCGCCGATGGCCTGCTGTATGCGCGAAAGCGCCGCGTCGGTCTCGGCCTCGAAGCGCAGCACCAGCACCGGCGTCGTGTTCGACGCGCGGCACAAGCCGAAGCCGTCCGGATACTCGACCCGCACGCCGTCAATGGTCACCACTTGCGATGCGCCCGGCCAGTCGGCCTGCTGCTGCATCTGCGCGACCAGTTCATGATTCTCGCCTTCGGCGCACTGCACCTGCAGCTCGGGCGTCGATTTCGATTGTGGCAGCGCATTCAGGGTGCCGCTGATGTCGGCCATGCGGCTGGCCAGCTCGAGCAGGCGCGCGCCTGCGTACAGGCCGTCGTCGAAGCCATACCAGCGGTCCTTGAAGAACAGGTGGCCGCTCATCTCGCCGCCGAACGGCGCGCCGGTCTCCTTCATCTTTGCCTTCACCAGCGAGTGACCGGTCTTGCACATCAGCGGCTGGCCGCCGGCTGCCTGCACCACGGGCGCGATATGACGCGTGCACTTCACGTCGTACAGGATGGTGCCGCCCGGATGGCGGGTCAGCACATCCTGCGCAAACAGCATCAGCTGGCGGTCGGGGAAGATTACTTGCCCGTCCTTGGTGACGACACCGAGGCGATCGCCGTCGCCGTCGAAGGCGAGGCCGATTTCGGCCGGCCCCATGGACAGCTCACGGATCAGGTCTTCGAGGTTTTCGAGATGCGCGGGATCCGGGTGATGGTTGGGGAAGTGGCCGTCAACCTCGCAGAACAGTTCGATCACTTCGCAGCCGAGGCGGCGGAACAGCTCGCCGGCGACGCTGCCGGCCACGCCATTGCCGCAATCGACCGCGATCTTCATCGGCCGCGCCAGCTTCACGTCGGACACGATGCGCTGCAGGTAGGCTTCGCGAATGTCGTGCTGGCGATAGCTTCCGCCACCGCCAGCCCCCTGCGTGAAATCGTTGGCGACGATGCGCGCATGCAGCTGCCGGATCGCTTCGCCATAAATGGCTTCGCCGGCCAGCACCATCTTGAAACCGTTGTAGTCGGGCGGGTTGTGGCTGCCGGTGACCATGATGCCGCTGGCAGCGCCCAGCACATTGGTCGCGTAGTACAGCATCGGCGTGGCGACCATGCCGACGTCGATCACGTCGACGCCCGTCGATTGCAGGCCTTCGGCCAGCGCCGCCGACAGCTCGGGGCCGGACAGGCGGCCGTCGCGGCCGATGATGACGGTCTTCTCGCCGCGCGCGAGCGCGGTCGACCCGAAGGACTGGCCGATCTGCTTTGCGATAGCGGCGTCCAGCGTCTTGCCGAGCACGCCGCGGATGTCATAGGCCTTGAAAATGCCGGGAGTCAGGGTTGCCATGGGATTCCTGTCGTTGAATTCTGTCGGTGAGTGATGCTTGTGCTTGCCTGCGTCGAACGCTGCTATCAAATGTTTTCGATGTCGTTCGCGCCGACCTATGCGGATGGCGTCGTGGCCATGCCTTTCATGCAGGCGTCCAGCGCCTGTTCCCATGACGGCAAGGGACCGAATGCCGCTGCGAACTTGCGGGTGTCCATCACGGAGTTCCCGGGTCGCACTGCCGGTGTCGGGTAATCGGCCGTGCCTATCGCCTTCAGCGCAGGACGTCGGGTGACGGCCGGGTGCGCAAAGATGGCCTGCGCAAAACCGAACCAGCTGGTGCTGCCGCCCGCGCAGCAATGATAGACGCCTGACACCTCGGCCATTTGATGCGGCGCGCCCGCCTTGTTCACGATGGCCAGCGTCGCATCGGCCAGCGTCTGGCTCCAGGTCGGCGCGCCGAACTGGTCGCTGACGATGCCAAGCTCGTCACGCATCTGCGCCAGCCTCAGCATGGTCAGCAGGAAGTTCTTGCCCGTCAGGCCATAGACCCAGCTGGTGCGCAGGATGACGTGCGGTATGCCGACGGCGGCGATCGCCTGCTCGCCGGCCAGCTTGCTGCGGCCATAGACGGACAGCGGGCCGGTCGCATCAGTCTCGACCCAAGGGCCTTGCTTGCGGCCGTCGTACACGTAATCGGTGGAAAAATGAATCATTGCCGCGCCGATGCGCTGCGCTTCTTCCGCCAGCACGCCGGGCGCTTCGCCATTGACGCGCATCGCCATCCCAACCTCGCTCTCGGCGAGGTCGACGGCGGTATAGGCAGCGGGATTGACTACCAGCTGAGGACGAACGGCCTGCATCAGCTCGCGCACCTGATCGAAGTTCGCGAGGTCGAACTGCGCGCGGTCGACAGCGATGATCTCGTGGCCAGGCAAGGCTTGCGGCAACAATGCGGCAAGCGCGCCACCCACCTGGCCATTGCGGCCCGTCACCAGAATCTTCATGCGTAGGTATCGGCCTGTGCCAGCGGCAGGCCTGCCTGGTCTTTGGCGGACAAGGTCGGCGCGCCGCCGATGGCGTCCAGCGGCCAGTCGATGCCCAGCACCGGATCATTCCACTGCAGCGAGCGCTCATGCTCGGGCGCGTAGTAATCGGTGGTCTTGTACTGGAAATCGGCGCTCTCGCTGGTGACGAGGAAGCCATGCGCAAAGCCCGGCGGTATCCAGAACTGCCGGTGATTGTCGGCCGACAGCACGACCGACACCGATTTGCCGAAGGTCGGCGACGAACGGCGCAGGTCGACGCAGACGTCGAAGACTTCGCCCGCCGTCACGCGCACCAGCTTGCCCTGTGCCTGCTGCAGCTGATAGTGCAGGCCGCGCAACACGCCGCGCGTCGAGCGCGAGTGGTTGTCTTGCACGAATTGCGGCGCCAGCCCGGTCAGCTCTTCGAAACGGCGCTGGTTGAAGCTCTCGAGGAAGAAGCCGCGCGCATCGCCAAAGACCTTGGGCTCGAAGATCAATACCTCGGGTATCGCGGTTCGGACGACATTCATCAGAATACTTGCTCGTTCAACAGGCGCAGCAGGTACTGGCCATAGGAATTTTTCTTCATCGGCTCGGCCAGCTTCTCCAGCTGCGCGGCATCGATGTAGCCTTTGCGGAAAGCCACTTCTTCCGGACACGCGACCTTCAGGCCCTGGCGCTTTTCCAGCGTCGCAATGAACTGCCCGGCTTCCATCAGCGAATCATGGGTGCCGGTATCGAGCCAGGCCATTCCGCGGCCCATCAGTTCGACATCCAGCTTGCCCTGCTCGAGGTAGACGCGGTTCACATCCGTGATTTCCAGCTCGCCGCGCGCCGACGGCTTGATCGCCGCGGCGATGTCGCACACCTGCTGGTCATAGAAATACAAACCGGTGACGGCGTAATTCGACTTCGGCTCAGCCGGCTTTTCTTCGATGCTGGTCGCACGGCGGTTGGCGTCGAAACCGACCACGCCATAGCGCTCGGGATCATGCACGTGGTAGGCAAACACGGTCGAACCGTCGGTGCGGCCATTGGCGGTGCGCAGGCTCATCTCGAGGTCATGGCCGTAGTACAGGTTGTCGCCGAGGATCAGCGCCGAATGTTCATTGCCAACGAACTCGCGACCGATGATGAAGGCTTGCGCGAGGCCGTCCGGCGACGGTTGCACCGCGTAGCGGATGTCGATGCCCCACTGGTGGCCATTGCCGAGCAGTTGCTCGAAGCGCGGCGTGTCCTGCGGCGTCGAGATCAGCAGGATCTCGCGCATGCCGGCCAGCATCAGCGTGGTCAGCGGGTAATAGATCATTGGCTTGTCATAGACCGGCAGCAGCTGCTTGGAGACTGCCATCGTGGCCGGGTACAGCCGGGTGCCGGAACCACCGGCGAGGATGATGCCGCGACGATTCATGCTGCGCGCCCTTCGTAGTTTTTATTGATCCATTGCTGGTATTCGCCGGACTGGATCTTGCGCACCCAATCCTGATTGGCGAGGTACCACTGCACCGTCTTTTTCATGCCGGTCTCAAAGGTTTCTGCCGGACGCCAGCCGAGTTCGCGCTCGATCTTGCGTGCATCGATTGCGTAGCGGCGATCATGCCCCGGACGATCGGCAACGAACGCAATCTGTTCGCGATACGACCCGGCCTTCGGCGCCAGCTCGTCGAGCAGTGCGCACAGCGTATGCACGACATCGAGGTTGGCCTTTTCGTTCCAGCCGCCGATGTTGTAGGTCTCGCCGAGGCGGCCCGATTCAAGCACGCGGCGCAGTGCACTGCAATGGTCGCCGACATAGAGCCAGTCACGCACCTGCTGGCCGTCGCCATAGACGGGCAGCGGCTTGCCAGCCAGCGCATTGGCGATCATCAGCGGGATCAGCTTTTCGGGGAATTGCAGCGGGCCGTAATTGTTCGAGCAGTTGCCGGTCACGACCGGCATGCCATAGGTGTGATGCCAGGAACGCACCAGGTGATCGGACGCAGCCTTCGACGCCGCATACGGACTGTTCGGTGCAAACGGCGTGGTTTCGCAGAATGGCGGATCGGTCGGCGACAGCGTGCCGAACACTTCATCGGTCGACACGTGCAGGAAGCGGAAAGCCTGCTTGCGCTCGTCGCTCAGCGTGGCGAGGTAGGCACGCGCCGCTTCGAGAAGGTTGAACGTGCCATCGACATTAGTACGGATGAAGTCGCCGGGACCGTGGATCGAGCGATCGACATGACTCTCGGCAGCGAAGTGCACGATCGCGCGCGGCTGGTGCTGCGCCAGCAGCGAGGCCAGCAGTTCGCGGTCGCAGATGTCACCCTGCACCAGCTGGTGGCGCGCGTCGCCGGCCAGCGACGCGAGGTTGTCCGGATTGCCGGCGTAAGTCAGCTTGTCGAGGTTGACGACGGGTTCGTCGGAAGACTTCAGCCAGTCGAGGACAAAATTCGAGCCGATGAAGCCGGCGCCGCCGGTGACGAGAATCATGCGCTTCCTTGCAGTGTCGGTGGTCGGGGATGCTGTTACAAGTTCTGTAGCAAAGACACCGGCTGTCCGGGTCGATGCGCTGCGCGCATTGTACGCGAGGGCGGGGCCAAATCCTGCCTTTGGCCAAGCCTGGGCCGGCCTTTTCGGGAGGAATCGGCCCTGCAAACCGGCTCCGTATAATGGCGGTTTGCCTTTCCGGGCGTCCCCGGCCCGCGTGCGCGGGCAACACACCAGATTTCGATGGACACCTACGCAATCGGCGACCTGCAAGGTTGCGCCACCCAGCTCAACCTGCTGCTCGACCGCATCGACGACGTTGCGCCGGATGCGCGACTGGTCTTCGTCGGCGACATCGTCAACCGCGGCCCGGCATCGCTGCAGACGCTGCGTCGGCTGGTGGCGCTGGGCGAGCGCGCGCTGTGCGTGCTGGGCAACCACGACCTGCACCTGCTGGCGGTGTCGCAGCAAATCCGCGCGCCCGGCAAAGGCGATACGCTGGACGAGATCCTGAACGCCCCCGACCGCGAACCATTGCTGGACTGGCTGCGCCGGCAGCCGCTGGCGCGCATCGTCGAGGGCCACCTGGTCGTGCATGCGGGCGTGCTGCCGTCGTGGTCGCCGCAACAGGCGGTCACGCTGTCAGGCGAAGTCGAGGCGATGCTGCAAGGCGAGCGCTGGGTCGATTTCCTGCGCACCATGTACGGCAATGAGCCATCGCGCTGGTCGGACGACCTGCAAGGCGCGGACCGGCTGCGCTGCATCGTCAATGCGATGACGCGCATGCGCTTCTGCACTGCCGACGGCCAGATGGAATTCCAGACCAAGGAAGGCCCGGGCGCGCCGCCCGCTGGCTACCTGCCATGGTTCGACGTGCCGCAACGGCGCACTGCCGATTGCACGGTGATCTTCGGTCACTGGTCGACCCTCGGATTGGTACAACAGGACAGGCTGATCGGCCTCGATACCGGCTGCGTCTGGGGCGGCAAGCTCAGTGCGCTGCGGCTGGATGCCGATCCGGCGCGGCGGCAACTACTGCAGGTCGATTGCCCGCAGCATCGCGCGCCGGGTTGACTTATTGAAGTGCCGTCTCGTCGGCGTGCGGGGCGGTCTCGAACAAGGCGCGTGACACCGCATCATGCGCATCGCGCGCCAGTTCGCGCCGGTGCGCGCCATCGGTCGTGATCGCCGGCACGCGTATCAATTCCGCGTGCATGCCGCCCGACTTCATGATCGCGATCACGCTCTCGACAAAGGTCATCTCGCCGATGAAGTCGGCGTCGCTGTGCAGGCTGCCATCCGCATCCACATAGCGGATCGCATACGGTTGCACCGGCACTTGCGCCTCGATCGCCGCTTCGAACAGGTTCGCGTGGAAAGGCAGCACCGTGCCCTGCGGCGCGGTGGTCCCTTCGGGGAAGAAGGCGACGCGCTCGCCGTCGTGGATGCTCTTCACCAGTCCTTCATAGATGCGACGCACGTCGCGCGCCTTACCGCGCGCGATGAAGATGGTGCCGGTGTGCTCGCACAGCCAGCCAATCAGGGGCCAGCCACGGATGTCGGACTTCGCGACGAAGCGGCACGGGTGCAGCGAATTGATCACGAAGATGTCGAGCCACGAGATGTGGTTGCAGATGAGCAGCGCCGGCGACACCGGCGCGGCTTGCCGGCTCGCATCGACGCGCACGGTCACGCCGCAGATCGCGACCAGTTGCCGCGACCAGCGCTGCACGCGCTGCTCGCGGCCGGCGGTCCCGAGGAAGGGAAACAGCAGCGCGACCTTCCACAGGCCGACGCACAGGTGCAGCGCCAGCCGCGCCAGCGAGAAGATCGGCACGCTTACTTCCTGCTGTACGCGAGGCGGCCGGACACGATGGTGTGCCGCACCTGCCCCTGCAGCTCGTAACCGAGGAAGGGCGTGTGCTTGCCCTGGCTTTGCAGCGCCGCAGCCTCGACCTTCCAGCGCACGGCCGGATCGAACACACAGAGGTCGGCGGCACCGCCCACGACCAGCGTGCCGGCATCGAGGCCGGCCACGCGGGCGGCGTCGCAAGTAATGCGCGACAGCGCGGCGCTGAGGCTGCCCTGCCCCGGCACCGACTCGTCGGCCCATTTCAGCGCCAGCGACAGCAGCAGCTCAAGCCCGGTCGCGCCCGGCGATGCCTCACCGAAGGGCAACAGCTTTTCATCGTCGTCGACCGGCGTATGGTCGGAGCAGATCGCCGAGATCGTGCCATCGAGCAGGCCGGTGCGGATTGCGTCGCGGTCGCGCTGGCTGCGCAGCGGCGGCGTCAGGCGCGCATTCGGATCGAAGAAGCCGATGTCGTTGTCGGTCAGGTGAATATGGTGCGCACCGACGTCGCAGCTGACCGGCAAGCCTTCGGCCCGCGCCTTGCGGATCAGGTCGATGCCGGCCGCCGACGAGATGCGGCAGAAATGCACGCGTGCGCCGGTTGCGCGCACCAGTTCGATGATGGTGTGCAGCGCGATGGTCTCGCTGATGACGGGCACGCCGGACAGGCCGAGGCGCGACGCCAGCGGGCCGCTGTGCGCGACGCCGCCCCTGCCGAGGTGCGCATCTTGCGGGCGCAGCCAGACGGTGTAGCCGAAGGTCTGCGCATACTGCAGCGCGCGCATCATCACGGTGCTGTCTTCGATGGTAGCCTCAGCCTGCGAAAAGCCGACGCAACCGGCTTCGGTCAGCTCAGCCATCTCGGTCAGTTCCCGGCCCTTGAGGCCGACGGTCAGCGCGCCCAGTGGGTACACATGCGACTGGTTCAGGATGCGCGCGCGATGCACCAGCATCTCGACCAGTCCCGGCTCGTCGAGCACGGGGTCGGTGTCGGGCGGGCACAAGAGGCTGGTGACGCCGCCGGCCAGCGCGGCCTGCAGCTCGGATTCGAGCGTGGCCTTGTATTCGTAGCCGGGCTCACGCAGGCGGGCCGACAGGTCGACCAGGCCGGGCGCGACGACGAGGCCGCTGGCGTCGATCACCTGGTCGGCCGTGAAGCCGTCGGGCGCTTTTCCGATGGCAGCGATCTTGCCGTCGGCAATGTACAGGTCCTGCTGCGCGTCAGTATTCGAGGCCGGGTCGATCACGCGGCCATTTTGTATCTGGATTCTCATTGTCAGGTACCTGCGAGCATGCTCATCACGGCCATGCGGACCGCGATGCCAAAGGTGACTTGCGGCAGGATCACGGCCTGCGCGCCATCGGCGACGGCGGAGTCGATCTCGACGCCGCGGTTCATCGGGCCCGGGTGCATGACGATTGCATCGGGCTTGGCCAGTGCCAGCCGCTCGGGCGTCAGGCCGTAGCTCTTGAAGTATTCCTGCGCCGACGGCAGCAGCGCGCCGCTCATGCGCTCGTTCTGCAGGCGCAGCATGATGATCACGTCGACGCCCTTCAGGCCTTCGTTCATGTCGGTGAAGACACGGACGCCCATGTTTTCGAGGCCGCCCGGCAGCAGCGTGCGCGGGCCGATGGCGCGCACTTCCGGCACGCCCAGCGTGGTCAGGCCGTGGATGTCGGAACGCGCGACGCGGCTGTGCAGGATGTCGCCGACGACCGCCACCGTCAGGTTGGTGAAGTCCTTCTTGTAGTGGCGGATGGTGTACATGTCGAGCAAGCCTTGCGTCGGGTGCGCATGGCGGCCGTCGCCGGCATTGACGACGTGCACATGGTCTTGCCCGGTCTCGGTCAGGTGCTTGGCGATCAGGTAGGGCGCGCCCGATTGCGCGTGGCGCACGACGAACATGTCCGCATGCATCGCCGACAGGTTGTCGATGGTATCGAGCAGCGACTCGCCCTTGCTGGCCGACGAGGCCGAGATGTTCAGGTTGATGACGTCGGCCGACAGGCGCTTGGACGCGATCTCGAAGGTGGTTCGGGTGCGCGTCGAATTCTCGAAGAACAGGTTGAACACGCTCTTTCCGCGCATTAGCGGCACCTTCTTCACTTCGCGGTCGCTGACGCTGACGAAGGAAGCGGCGGTATCGAGGATGCGGGTGATCACGGCCTTGGGCAGGCCGTCGAGCGTCAGCAGGTGCTGCAGCTCGCCATTCTTGTTCAGTTGGGGGTTATGCATGGTCGATGGTCAAAGTAAGTCGGCCGTCGTCGGCCTGCTGCAACACGAGCATTTGGTTCGCTTCCACCGTGACGGTGCGGGCGCAGAAATCGGCAGCCACCGGCAGCTGGCGTCCGCCGCGATCGACCAGCGCCGCGAGCATGATGCGGGCCGGACGGCCATAGTCGAACAGCGTATTGACCGCCGCGCGGGTGGTGCGGCCGGTGTAGAGCACGTCGTCCACCAGCAGGATGGTGGCGCCGTCGACCTCGAACGGGATGTGGCTGGGCCGCACCTCGGCCGACAGGCCGCGCTCGGCGAAGTCGTCACGGTAGAAGGACACGTCAACATTGCCGACGTCGGTCACGCCGAGCGCGCGCGCGAGGCGTTCGGCCAGCCAGGCACCGCCGGAATAGATGCCGACGATGGCCAGCCTGTCGGTGCCGGCCAGCGCAGGCTTGATCGCGGCTTCGAGCTGCGCGTACAGCTGCTCGGCGTCGAGTTCAGGATGGATCATGGGATGGAGTCGCGTGAGTCAAAATATTGTTGGAGGATCAGTGCTGCCGCATCGCTGTCGATGTGGCGGCCACGCTGCGCATCGAGTACGGCGGAAGTGTAACGCTCGTCGACCAGCACCGCCGGCAAACCATAACGGCCATGGAGCTGGTTGGCGAAGCGGCGGCAGCGCACGGTCATCTCGTGCTCGGCGCCATCGGGATGCAGCGGCAGGCCAACCACCAGCGTATCGGGCTGCCATTCCTGCAGCAGCGCAGCGATGGCGTTGAACTTGCCGTCATTGGTGGGCGCTGCGATCAGCGGCAGCGGCTGCGCCTGCCGCAGCAGGGAATTGCCGACGGCGACGCCGATGCGCTTCAGGCCGAAGTCGAATGCGATGACCGTGCTCACGCGTGCCCGACGTCTCCGGTGAGACGGTTCGGGTCGATGCCGAGCAGGTGCATCGCGGCCGCAAAGCGGGCCTCGATCGGCGTATCGAACAGGATGGCGGGATCGGCCTTCACGGTCAGCCAGCCGTTGCGCAGGATCTCGTCTTCGAGCTGGCCGGCGCTCCAGCCGGCGCAACCGAGGGTCACGAGCAGCCGGCCCGGGCCGCGCCCTTCGGCCACGGCTTCAAGCACGTCGCGCGAGGTGGTCAGCGCAACGTCGCCGGACACGGTCAGCGACGAGCTGTAGGCGGGATGGGTTGCGTGATCGGGTTCGGGCGCATGCAGCACGAAGCCGCGCTCGACCTGCACCGGGCCGCCGAACATCACCGGCCCCACCGGCAGGCGCGTATGCGGGCTGATCTCGAGCTCGAGGTCGAGCCGCTCGAACAGCACATCCATCGTCATGTCGGTCGGACGGTTGATGATCATGCCCAGCGCGCCACCGGTGTGGTGCTCGCAGATGTAGACCACCGTGCCGCCG
>JACCDU010130661.1_pt1 | contig 45711 bp, 67 predicted proteins | sample 7446081 | NCBI WGS metagenome assembly JACCDU01 (sample SAMN15323447, study PRJNA562643) | freshwater metagenome | isolation source: river surface water | place: USA:Blue River Watershed | collected 2017-08-17 | reverse complement strand
ATTGTCAGCACTATATTTGCCGGCAATCAGTTAACTGCCGACGTAGCCTGTGCTATACAATGGCGGGAGATTTATTAATGTATCGCAAGTATATCAACATCGTAGAAGCGGCAAACAAGGGCTGTCCTATTGCCACACACGATCTCGAAGTCAACGTAAAGAATCGCCAGACAGCTATAGACAAACATCATTACGGTCCTGCTAATCCAGATGAGTCAGGCAACTACTGGAAAGACAGTGCCAAGCAGTGGAAGATAGATGAAAAGACTGCTAAGACTATGACCTGTGGTAACTGTGCAGCATTCAATATCACAGATGCTATGTATGACTGCATACACGACGGTATGGGTGCAGAAGCATACCAAGCCGAAAAGACTCGTGAAGCCGCAGACTTGGGCTACTGTACTTTACTGCACTTTAAATGTGCAGGCACACGATCATGCGAACTTTGGGTCACAGGTGGTCCTATTGTAAAATGATTAAACTCAGTACAAATAGCTTTGATCCAGACGGCTATTGGACTAAACCCATAGCTAAACTTGTTTACTTGCCTACAGCAGAAGATCTTGATTTGTTTGATCAAAACGGTTATGACTTAACTGTACTTGAACAACACTTTGCCTATGGTAACTGGGTTAAACCAAAACGCCATAGAGAACATATTCGTGCTATCAAGCAGGATTGGTTTACACAAGAAGACTGTATTGAAGGCGCACATTTAAATCACAGCCTGTTATTTGAGCGTAAGGGCTATGCTGGTGATGCTCTTAAGGAACTAAAACTATGGGCCAAAGACTTACCCTTGATACACAAGATAATAGCACTAAGACCTAAGTGGGGATTAGACTTTTCAATGGACTATGCAGATCGTGATGGCAATGCATTTGAAGTACTGCATTGGGAGTGGGACAGCTTTGACTATGTTGAAGTAGAATGTATTCGTAAAATTATAGAACCCACTCTGTTAAGTATTGACTGGAACAATGCCGCACAAGAAATATTAAAACGCAAAGATCAATGGCATCACTTAGACTTCTTTGCACAAAGTGACTGGAAATGTCGTTACTTTGGCATACCGAGGGAACGTTTTAAAATGGTAGCTTGGCAATAAAAAAGGACTCCCAGGAGTCCTTTTTGTTTGTAGTATAATATAGTTTGCTTTATAAGCGTATATAATTATTTCTTAGCGCCAGTATTGACAAAGGCGTACATCTTTTCAGCAGTTTCAAGAACTTTATCAAGTCCTGGAAACTCTGGCATCTGTACAGTGTTTACAATCTGACCAGTCTTTTCGTCACGAGTAGCAGTCATTTCCCAACCTTGAAATTTTACATGATACTCGCTTTGAACGAGATCCTTGGCCATTCCAAGAATATCTGTACGGATTTCGTAGCCATTCTTGTTAAATTTAACTTCTGGTAGTTTAGGTGTATTGAATTCAGACATGTTATTCTCCTTGTGTGTTAGTGTCTGTATGGGCAGCATCATTTGCTTTCGCAGCCTTAGCCCTGGCTGCTTTAGTTACTTCCGTTGGTTTTGGAAATAAAACTTTACTGACAGAATCTACGCTATACTTGGCCATATCGATAGCATTGTCAGCCAACATTTTAGCAAATGTAGTCTGAGCATCAATATAGTTATGTGCGGCTTTGTTCAGTGTAGGATCTGTGATGATCTTATTGGTAACGATACGTTTTGTATCTTGGAAAGTGTCAATAAAAAATGCGGGTGAAAACATAATAATCTCCTGTGTGTTAGTATGTGTATAGTATATATGTCTTTTAAGACAAAAACAATAGTTTATGATTAACTTAACATGATTCGTCTTGCCGCTTCATAATCACCTTGACGTGTAAAATAAGTGGCAGCACGAGCCTTGCCCATTGATTCAAATAAACTGATAAGTGATTGTAAAAAGTTTTTCATAAAAATTTTCCTCCGGAGGTGCGATATTCGAACTCTTTTGTGTAGTGTTCTACATCCGCAGCATTTTGTGGGTAACGACTTGAAATGAAGCGATCAAGCTCGCTTTGATAATGTGACTTTGGAAACATTTCGGACAAGCGTTCAAGTAGCTTGGCCATTTGCTCTGATAGTTGTTTCATAGTATAATCTCCTCTGTATGTGTGTAGACAGTCATGGTTTCTACTGAGTATTTATACTGCAAAGCAACATAGTTTATAAAACTTCTATTACCATTTAAAAACGGTAAATATAGCAAAGGAATGCTGAAATGAGAAAAAGTACAAGGTCAATCCTACAAGAACTCAGCGATTTAGGCGTAAATCGAAACAAAGATTTAGTTATAGAAAGTAGAGGTACTAATCTAATTGAAAGTGCTATTAATCTAATAGCTTTGATTAGAGAAAACTACGACCTTGAAACAGCATCCGAACTCGAAAGAAGATTTATCAACGCAATACGAACAGCAGAACCTGCCAAGTTTAAACGTGGGATAAAGAAAATTCAGGAATCAAAAGATGATACTAAATGAAGGCGGTAATGTATTTCCAGACGTGACACCGTTTGATCACGCTCAAGTACCAGAAATACTTAAAACAGTACAAAGAGCGTTATCTTCAGCTGATATAAATGTAATCCCAGTTGGCTCAGCAGCTACTCCACGTCCAGGTAAAAAGAGTGGCGACATGGATGTTATTGCAGACGAAGAACGTGTATTAAAGTACTTCAAAGCTAAAGATGCAAAAGCTGCTCGAAAAGCACTTAGCGACTTTATATCGGCACAAGGGCTTCAAACTGCACAGACTGGTATCAATGTACACGTAAGAGTGCCTGTGGGAACAGAAGCACACCAAGTAGATATAATGATAACTCCAAAGGCTGAAAGAATTGCTAAGTTTCATACCCACGACATTCCCGAGAAAAGTCCTTTTAAAGGTGTTAACAAACAGTTAATGTTGGCTATCTTAGCCAAACAGAAAGGCTACATGTGGTCAGCTTGGCAAGGACTGTTTGCTCGAGACGAAAAGGGTAAGAAAGCCGACTTTATTAGCGATGACCTTGATGAAATTGCCGTACTACTTTTAGGTCCCCGTGCAACTTCTAAGAACTTAGGCAGTGTTGAAGCAATATTACAATCATTACCAAATGAACAAGCAGCATCGCTTTTAGCCAGAGCTGAACAAGATCCTAATTGGGTAGTAAAGAAACCAGCTAACGAAGCTATAGATAGAATAAGACAGCTGGCAGGTCTTGCAGAAGCTGCTCCCCAGGAGCCAGCACAACCAACACCACCAGCACAACCAACACCACCAGCACAACCAACTACACCTGCCAAGCCCGTTGTAGACCCTAAAAATTATAAAGTTCCAAGCATTGAGTATCTTAAAAAGAACTTTCAGCATCCAGCAAACGTAATTGATGGTGCATGGCCGTCCGAAACAGATCCTGAACGCATTGGCGCTTGGAAACCAGGATCAGATTATGATGACTTAGTTATGGCATTAAGCGGTTCTCAATATCGTGCAGCCAAAGCAGATCCTTCTTTTAGAGTTGTACCTGTTAAAGATGATTGGGAATATGTACAAAGATTGTTAGGTACCCCCGAAGGTAAAGAGTATGCAGTTGACACTTGGGTTGGTCTATCAAGTATAGCTGATAAATCTCAAGAAGCAGAGTTTCAAAGATCACAACAAAAAGAATTTGAAAAGCAAAGAAATGCAAGGGAATTGGCACAGAAAGACGATTTAATCAAACCGGGCTGGAAGTGGGATCCCGAAACTGGATCAACACCTGCCTTTCAACGAGCACAATCACAAGCTCCTGCTACACAACAAACAAAAGAAGCATTGAATGCAATGCTAAGAATTGCGAGACTTAAATGAGAGCCAGAGAGTTTGTATTTGAGATGACTGCGGTCACTAAAAAGAAATTAGGTAGAGCCTTTAATCACCTTGAAGACCTTGTGTTTTTTCACGGCAGTGCAGGCACACTTGAAGCTTTAGATCACATAAAAGAAATTGCCACAGAAGAAGGTGGCAAAACTGTACGTATGAAGTGGGACGGCAACCCTCAAATCTATTGGGGCAGAGCAAAACGTAACGGACCACTTGTACTTGCCGGCCACAACGGCTGGAGTAGAGGTGCAATGACCACAAGCCCAGAAGAAGTCGAAGACTTTATAGCCAATAAGAGTGGTACACCTAAAACTCCTGAAGACAAGCGAGCACGAGATCAATTTGCAAAACAGTTTGCTTCGCTGTATCCTTTATTTGATAGAGCAACGCCGCGTGACTTTGTGGGCTTTGTTTATGCAGACGGTTTGTTTTTACAACAACCTCAAGCAGATCAACAGGGTGTGTACACATTCTGTCCTAATCCTAAGAGTAAAACTTGCTATCATGTGGCATCTACCAGTGAACTCGGCCAACGCATTGCCAAGGCCAATGTCATGGTAGTAGGACATGCCTTCTTCTCAGAGTTTGGAATGGACGACAGCGATCAAGAACCCATGGATGACTTCAGCATGTTTAATCAAACAGCTGAACTAATTGTTCAAGGTCCTGTTTATAACAGCCAACCTGTCACAGTTGGATCTGATAAGATTGAAGCAGTAGAAGCATACCTCAAACAGAACTCTGCTGCAATTGACAATTTCTTGCAAGAGACTCCCGGACTTGGCGATCTTAAAAACATATTGTATACCTATGTAAACCAAACAGCTAAAGCTCGTCAGCTGGCTAATTTAAATGCCGTTAACTTTTTTAATTGGCTAACTACCAGTAAGGTCAGCACAAACAAACAGACCAAGATCAAAGAGTTAGCTCAAATGAATAAAAATGCTCTGGAAGCTATATTCAGTTTGGTCATACAGATCATGGAATTGAAAGACGATGTCATAGAACAGATTGAAAGTGGAACCAGAGGAGAAATCTGGGACACAGAAGGCGAAGGCCGTGTTCGATATGCAGGCGCAGGCAAGCAGTTTGGCAACGTTAAATTAGTGCCAAGGAAACGATGGACTCCTGTATGATGGATTTTATCAAAGAACTCAAAGAAGCTCGAATGCTGCGAAGCGAGAGTGATCTTAAGTTAACGTATACGTCAGCCTGCGAGTTATTATATCTTACAGTGTTAACTTTAGAATTTCTTTCAAGAACTAAACAGGGAAGATCCGAAGCTGAAAAATATGCAAAAACAACTTGTGCATACAGTAACTATACTGACTTTAGAGCTGGTGGAACAGACTTACACAATTTAATATATTTTGTACAAGCTAAACCTGAAAGCGTAGAAAAAATATTTAACAGCGAAGATGCCCGCAAACTGCGAGAAAAAACCCATTTGCCCACGATGGCACTTAACGGTTACTTACACAGTCTTGCCAGCAACGACAGCAGTAGGGGTGTTTACTTTCTAATGCAGCTTGAACAGGCACTATCTATAAACACCGGTTTGTACAAAGAAATTAGAAGACTGCTCAGTTATAACAATCCCGTTGATACTGACATAAACAACATGGCTAACAGGATATTAAATGCGTATAGAACCTATATGCCCACGTTTGACCTACTGCAATCTATGGATCAAATACTGAATAAACCAGTAACCTTTGATCGCAAAAAATAACCGTTTGAACCCTGTTTTTTCCATTTGGTATAAATAATTATACCAAGCTCACAGAGTAGTGAGTTAAAGCATAAAGAGGAGAAAATATTATGCCAAGTTTAATCGGAACAACAGTAGCAGCAAACTACTTAAAAGTCGTACAAAGCCCAGGTGCAGCATATGCAGGTTTAGAAAGCGGCGGATTTGCACCGTTACTAACATTCAGCACACCTAACCTACGTTTATTCAAAGTTATTATCACAGGTGAAGACCTAACAGTAACTCCAGCAGCAGCTGACAGCAGCTACTCTAAAGTTATTCGTGCTCTACAAGTAACATGCGAATTATTTGCAGTATTTCCACCAAGCGTAGCTGGTGGCGACAGCACAATGTTGTTTATGGCTCCAGACTTCAACAGCAACGTCGGCGCACCTACAACAGCAAGCGATCCACTAAGCACACCAACATTCAGCGTACAAGAAGCCGCTATTGTTGCAGCAGTGGGTGGTACAGCTACAGTTAGCTACGCTACAGTTTCAGGCGTAACAGTAAGCTAATCAAATCTTTCCAATCGGGATGGGAAGGGGCCCTGGTTTTTACCGGGGCTTTTTTACGGCTGTTAAATACAGCATGTTTAATTACAAGCTATACACATTAATTGATATTACTGGCACACGTCAACATAGATTTGAACAAGATAAAGACTTAGCCTGGAAAAAAAATCAAAATTTTAACACTGTTTTGCAGACTCTTGGTTTAAGATCAAATATCTTTTATGATACTCCGCCTATTATAACTGAAGTAGCAGGCAACTTAGTGGGTTTTGACACTGATAATATACTGAGAGTTTGGCGCTTTGATTGGTCAACTGAACAAGACCTTTACTCGCTTGACAACGACCCGGTAGGTAACCTAAAAGAAGACTTTCATTTAGTGCCTTATATTAACGGTTTAGATGAAACAATAGAGCAAACATACCCAGTTTTTAATGTAATAGATCCAGGCAAGAATATTGTTTTCTTTTTAAAGCAATAAATATAAAAAAGGCAATCATATTAGGCTATTCGTTTAGGCACATGTCCGCAAAGGAACTTGACCAAAAGGAGATCGCCTATATGGCAACCACAGCAGAACGCCTTGGTATAGTAGAAACCAAGGTAGTGAATTTGAATGAAAAAATTGATGAGATTAAAGTGGACATAAAAGATGTACACGATTGTCTTGACAGAACAGGCGATGAATTAAAAGAGCAGTTAAAGCTCATGCATGCCACGGCATGTGATCAGCATGATGCCCTTGCCGCAAAAATTAGTGAAATAGAAAAATTTAAAAATAAATGGATGTATATGATTCTCGGCGGCGCCGCAGTTTTAGGCTGGGTAACAGGACATATAGATACAGTTGTTAAAATTTTAAATTAATGTTATACGATGTATCTAAGAGAATTTACACAAGAAGGCATAGTCGATGCAGCAGTTCAATTTCATAGAGAGTTGAACCCATTGCTATGGACTGGCAGTCTGTTAAAACCTCAAGTGAGATACAAGTTATTACAGATAGCCAAACATTTTATAGAATTTATTGACATTCCTCAGTTGCGTTTAAGAGATATAACTATATCAGGATCTAACGCAGCATTTAGTTATACTCCGCAAAGTGATTTAGATCTACACTTAGTTGTAGATATTCCTGACGGACAGGAGTATCTGCTTAAACCATTGTTCGATGCTAAAAAGAACCAGTATAATTTTAATCACGATATCAAAATAAAAGGTATCGATGTTGAATTGTATGTGCAAGACAGCGAAGATGCACATCATAGTCTTGGAATATACAGTGTATTAGACAACAGATGGCTTTCTAAACCCACAATGGGCACTGTAAAAATTGATGACGGAGATGTCAAAGCCAAGGTTGAAAATTATCTAAATAAGATCATGCAGGCCTTAACTTCAGATGATTTTGAAGAAGCCAAAAACGTACAACAAGAAATTAAAAAGTTAAGACAGGCCGGCCTCGAAAGCGGCGGCGAATTCAGCATTGAAAATGTTGCGTTTAAAGTGTTACGTGCTAAAGGGTTTATCGAACAACTAAGACAACACCTGTTCAAGTTACAAGACAAAGAGCTCAGTCTCGGAGAAAAGAATGAAAATAAATCAGATTAAAGAAGGCATCAAAAAGCGCAAAAATAATAAACAAAAAGGCGTTGATGGCAAAGCCTGCTGGGACGGCTATAAGCGTATGGGCACTAAGAAGAAGGGTGGCAAAACTGTAGATAACTGTGTCAAAGTAGGCGAAGACTGGCACCCAAATGACACACCACCTGGCCCCGAAACAAAACCTACAATGCCTGCAGGCACAGTAAAAGTTGATGTAAGTGACGTTTATGACTGGTACAAGTTGGGAAAAAATATTCCCAATTTAAAAGCTGCAAATAAACAAGAATTTGGTAAGGGACCTCCAAGTACTATTGTGAGCTTTGGTGACGAAGAGACTGAACACAAATATATTAAAGATTTACAAAAGTTAGGACTTACCACTACTGATATTGATCCAGTTGATCCTAAGCAACCAAGGGGCATGAAACGTCAAAAAGTTGATCCAACATACAATGTTAACGAACGTGAATCAAATGACGATCCTTTAAAAAATAGAGAAGACTATGCCAAGATGAATAAGCAAGGTCAAGTATATAAAAAAACGTATCCTGGAGATAAAGTCGGCATGACTAAAGCCTATGCCTACGACATCAAAAGGACAGGCCCTAAAGGTAAGCTGCCTAAAGAAGGAATAGAAGAAATGTACGGAAGAAAAAGCAATTACTACAATCCTATGGATTACGAACGTGATCAACAACGTCAAATGGATTATGAAAAGCGCGACTTTAAGCGTAGAGAAATGGAACACGAATTAGGACACGAGGATGATCCTAATTTTGAACGCAATTTACGTCAACAACAAATGGATCGAGATCGCGGACCTTGGTACTTAAAAGTTAACGGTAAAATTTTAAAGAGCAAGGGTGAGGTCAAAGTCTTTGATTGGAAAAAAGGCGCAAACAATTATGCGCTGGCTATTCTTAAAAATAGACCAGAGCTACAGGGAAAAATCTTTTTAACTAAAAAGATGCAAGATGATTCAACAGATGTAGCAGAGTCAAAGACTACAGTAAAAGTTCCTGTTAGTCAAAAGCCTCGCCAAGGTCCGCTACGCCCTCAAACAGGCGCCGGCAAACATAACGACAAGAAGAAAGATCAAAAGCAAGGCAAAGAAAAACATAAAAAGCCTATGTACGAACAAGACTATACAGCTGACGAAATGGTAGACATTCTTTCTGGAAAGAAAACACAAGCTCAAGTCGATGCGGAGAAAAAAGCAAAATCACAGACAGCTCCCCAGGCTCCTAAACCTACAACTCCGACTGCTCCAAAACCTGCCAAAGAAGCAGCAGGAGAACTTAAAGTACAAAAAGATGATGACAATGCCACTATCCTGTTAAACCCAACAACTGGTGTGCAAACACAAATAGATAAGAAGAATCCTAATGCACCTAAAATAACACAAGATGAAACAGGCAAGCTAAAATTACAAATGCCAGGATCTGCACAAGCAGCTGGCGGTGGTGAACCTAAGATTGTAGGTAAAGATGTTGAAGTTGCAACTCCCCCAATGGAAGATGTTGCAAACATATTAAAGTTAGCTGGACTATGAAAATCAACGAATTACTCGGCGAATTTAAAATCTGGACTACCAGAGAAGAAGAAGCTATCCTTGAGCGTCTTAAATCGGTAGTTCATCTAAACAGCTTTGACGAGCATGAGCGTTTCATAATCGAGGGTCTGATACGTAAAAGTTTGGTAATTAAGATAGGGGACAGAGATCCTAAGGTAATTGCTAATGAATTTTAAAAAACAAGCTGCAAAATTAGAAAGCTATCTAACAGAAGAATTTCAAAAAGAGCTGCCGATAGCTTTAATGCCGGACGGCAGCATTGTTTATAAGAATTATAAGATCAAACAGACTAAGCAGAAAACTTGGAAACTATATAGAATTGGCGGTAGCGTAATCGATTCTTTTAATTTAAAAGCCTGCGCCCTAATGGGGGCCAAGCTATATAGTATAAATCGTCTTTCTTCGTACAACGAAGTAAAAAATTTAGATCAAAGCTATCAAAAAAACGCTACAGACGCGGCTATTTTTAAATATCGTTATGATACAGTAACAGATCCTGTAAGAAAGGACACTGTGCTATGGAGATGGGAACTTTCAAATGCCAGGGCGAACAGTTACAAACAACAGATCTCCCATAAGTTTAAAAGTATGTTTTGATAAATAATAACAACAAGTCATTTAGGGATGCTAACATGCAAATCAGAGAATTATCAAATAAAATTAACAGCGAAGTGCTTAATGAAAGTTTAGCCAAGAAGTTTGGTTATCGTTTAACTTTAGACAGGTTTTCCGATTCTGAACTTGAGCGTGCTAACCTACAGCTATCTGAAAAAATCAGCAGCTTTGAAAAGAACAGCAGTTTCGACAGTGTGTTAGAAAATACAGAATACCAAAAGAATCGTGCAATGCTTGACGTTGTAAGACAGGCTATCAAAGAAAGAACGCTCAGCGACGAAGAAAAGACTAAAAAAGAAAAGTACGTCAAAGGCATGAAGAAGGCTTCTGGAACTTTTAAAAAGAAATACGGTGAAAAGGGCGAGCAGGTCATGCATGCCACAGCCACTAAAATGGCCAAGAAAGAAAGTGTTGAAGAGGCTATGGAAGTTCTACGCAACGTATTAAGCGAGCGTACACTATTAGAAGGCGAAGAAGAAAAGGCAGCTCTAATTATGAGCGCACGTGATATGGTCGACCGTATCACAGGCTGGTTAGAAGATACAGCCAGCATGAAAGCTGAGAGCATGTTAGAGTTAGTCGACTCTATAAGAGACGAAATGGGCAGTGATGTAGCACAACAATTTAGTGATAAAGTAAAACCAGCCCTTGATGAATTATATTCCAGTTTAGAAGCACATAGAACTACACTAAGCCAGGCAGTCAGTATCCTAACAGGCGAAGAAGCCCCAATGGGAACAAGCACAGGCGGAGATGCAGCATTACCTGCTACAATGGGCGAGCCTGACATGGGCGCCGGTGATGCATTTGGTGCAACTGAGCCAGCAACTGGCGGCGAAGAAGCTGCTGGCAGAGCAAAGCGCGAAAGCATTGAATACAGCCGCAGATTAGGCACAATCCTTAGTTCAAAAAAAAAGTAAATGAAGATGCGGATATGCTTATCCGCATCCTCACTAATCTCCAAAGCAGAGCTGATAGCAAGGGTGTAACTGCTCAGTTCACCTGGCCTGCAATTTCCAAAATGGTTCAAAATGTTACGGGTCAAGATGTTGACTACGATGCCTTTAAGGCTCAATTTGATTCAAATCCGGAGCTAAAGAATATCATAGATAACTTTGACGAAAATGGTATAACAATCAAGACTAAAGCCAAGAAACAAGAACCTGGCAAAGTTGGAGATAAAGACAAGGCCATGAATGCAGTTAAAACATCGGCTAAACGAGCAGCAGCCAAGATGATAGGTTGACCTTAGTGTCATAGTGCTATATACTACACTATGACTTTACTAATAGAACGATACCAATACAGCCCGATTGAAAGACAACAAGTAGCTGGTAAAAGGCTTTACGCAACACCAGAAGGACACAAAGTCCCCAGTGTTACAACTATCCTTGACAAAACCAAACCAGCAGAAGCCAGAGAAGCACTGGCACGTTGGAAAAAATCCGTAGGCGAAACAAAAGCCCAAGAGATTGTTACAGAAGCTGCTAACCGCGGCACACGTATGCACAAATATCTTGAGGATTACATTAAAGACGGAGTCCTCGCTGATCCCGGATCTAATCCTTTTAGTCAACAAAGCCATCAGATGGCCAAATTAGTTGTTGATACAGGATTTCCTAAAATTAAAGAAGTATGGGGTAGCGAAGTACCTCTATATTTTCCGGAACTATATGCGGGAACTACTGACTGTGTGGGTGTACATGACGGTGACGAAAGTATCCTGGACTTTAAACAGACTAACAAGCCTAAAAAGTTAGAGTGGATCGGGGACTATTTTCTACAGTTAACAGCTTATGCTCTTGCACACAACGAAGTACATAAGACTAATATACGCAAAGGCGTTATTTTAATGTGTAGCAAAGATTTTCAGTACCAAGAATTCATACTTGAACCTAAAGATTTTGACTATTGGACTGAAGAGTGGTGCAAGCGAGTCGAACAGTACTATAAAGAAAACGGCTAAATATCCAATATAGAGGATATTTTATGGCCGTAGTACAAATCAGCCGCATACAGCTACGACGCGGTAAGAAAAACGAAGGAACCGGTTTACCGCAGCTTGCCAGCGGTGAATTAGCTTGGGCGATAGACACTCAAGAACTGTTTGTTGGAAACGGTGCAGTCAGCGAAGGTGCGCCAGCAGTTGGAAATACTAAGGTTCTAACTGAACACGATAATATACTTGATCTATTAGCACAGTACCGTTACAAACCTGAAGATAGTACTATTGCTACAGGTCTTAACGGCGACCTTATAGAAAGATCATTGCAAGAACGCCTCGATGAAGGATCTGTAAACGCAGCCAGCTTTGGCATTAGTGGTCTCGATAACAGTGTAGACCAAACAGCTTTAGTTCAAAATGCTATCTATAGTCTTTATCTAACAACAACTTCTGCTAACAGAGTAAATTTAGAATTTGATCCAGGTACATACAGAATTACTGGCACAGTGTATATTCCAAGCAATGTTAGAATTGTGGGCAGTGGTATAGGAAGAACTGTGTTTAATTTTGTCAAGGGCGGAATTAACTCTGAAACTACATTGACTCTTACAGGTACAAGTGTGACTACAGCAGGCACATATACTAACTGTGCAACTACTACAGTTTCAGGATCGGGATCCGGTGCTATTGTTAATGTAACTAAAACTGGAACAGGTACTGCTTATTCAAATGTAAACACTACTATCACTATAATTAATAGTGGCAGCGGATATGCAGCCGGCGATCAAATTAAAATTCTTGGCAGTGCAATAGGCGGCAGCTCTCCTACTAATGATTTAACAATAACACTAAGTTCAACAGCAACTAATCCTGTGTTTAATACTTCTACAGTTTTTGAATTTATTAATGAAACTTCTACTCGTACAGCCAAGGGAAGTATCAGTATTACTTCTTTTGCAAATCAGTGCAAGAATGTATCATTAAAAGAGTTTTCAGTTGTAACTAACTCTACAAGTGTAAGAGTATTTGATTTTAAGAATGTACGAGACAGCGAGTTTGTCAATGTAAAATGTATAGGATCATGGGTACATGCTAACGGTGTTGTTGTAAATAGCACAGCACTTGAAATGACAGCTAAAACTTCTTTAGTTACATGCGAGAAAAATAAATTTATTGGATTCCAAGCTGAAGGATTTACCTACGGAATATTTTCTAACACAGACATCATTAACAATCAATTTGATGGTTGCCAGTTAAAAACACTTTATCAAGGTATAAGTTTAGGAGACGGGTCAGTAGACTATGGTCCAAGAAAGAATATTATTTCAAATAGTCTTTTCAATCTAATCAGCCAGTACGGTATCTATGTTGAAAAAGGGTATGGCAACAGATCTATCGGCAATACATTTATAGATGTAGGTAATAACCAAGGCGGAAATGAAAACGGATTGTATGGACATATTAAATTTGTCACAGCTGGAAACAGCTCAACTGATGACAGTTTTGATCGTGCAGACCAAGGCAATGATTCAAATGACCTTGCAAGAAATAATATCACATCTTCTTATATTCCAGAGATTGAAGGACATGTGTTTTGGCAGGAAAACAAAACAACTACAGTTTCACTATTGCCAACCGCATCTCCTTTACAGTTAACACGCTTACCGTTAAACAACTCATCTGGCTTCGAAGTTAACTATGTATTTCAAAGCACAGCATACACACAGATGCGTAAAGGCAAACTACACATTGCAGTAGACAAGGTCAACAACAGTGTTCAATTAGTTGATGAGTATGAATACGTTGGTACACCTACCGAAGACGGAAACGTTATTCTGCAAGCATCACTGGTCCTTTCAGGAGCCTCTAAGGCTGTTGTTATCTATTACACAAATGCTAACACCACTGATGTAAATACATTTACCTATGCTTATAACTCACTTAGTTAATGTTTAAACCAGTTGAGAAAAATTCAGAGCACAGGCTGAATAACTGGTACCAATTCAGGCAACAGCTTGAAACGTCGTCGACCCCACTTGACGACGTTGCCGCGTACTTTTCAAAATTTCCCAAAGTCAAAATTTATACAGATCCCTACGATCAATCGACTTGGCCTACAGCCTGGGAACTCATAGATGAAAACGAGTACTGCCAATTTAACACACTATTGGCAATCTGTTATACCTTACAACTGACTTCGCACTACAAAGATTCAAAACCTTTGATAGAAATTGCCATTGACAGAATTAATAAAACAGTATATTATTTGTTGTTCGTAGATGATAAGGTTTACGGGTATGATGATACCGGTTGGATTCTTGCGGAAAACCTACCAAAAACACTAAAAAATTTAAAGATTTACACCATGCCGCCTCTTCACTAAATAGTTTTCTAATTTAAAAATATCTGCCGGAGCAGGGCGAATTGTAACGAGAAATAACATGACTAACATAACAGTAATTAAAAGAAGCGGAAAAAAAGAACCACTAACAATTGAAAAATGGCAGACACAGATTGCAAAAGTATGTAGTGGAATTGCTGACGTTAGTCAATCAATGATTGAGATCAAAGCACAGCCTCATTTTTATGATGGCATTACCACTAAAGAAATTGATGAGATTACTCTGAGAGCTATTGTAGATCTCATCGATGTAGAATCTAATCCCGACATTGGTCATACCAACTATCAATATGTAGCAGGCAAACAACGTGTAAGCATGTTGCGTAAAGATGTCTACGGAGATTACGAAGTACCACCACTGTACGAAGTAGTTAAACGAAATGTTTCTATTGGACTGTATACCTCAGAGTTACTGGAATGGTATTCAGAAGACGACTGGAACAAAATGAATGATATGATCGAGCATGACAAGGACGAGCAGTACAGTTATGCAGCTATCGAACAGCTAATTGAAAAATATTTGGTGAGAAATAGAAGCACTAAAGAAATTTACGAAACACCACAGATTAGATACATGATTGCCGCAGCCACAGTCATGCACAAAGAAGAACCCAATACTGTTCGTATGCGTTACATAAAGGAATATTACAATGCTGCCTCTGATGGTCTTTTCACTCTCGCTACTCCTGTGCTTGCTGGGCTCGGTACTCCAACTAAACAGTTTAGCAGTTGCGTTCTTATCCGTAGTGATGACGATCTCGATTCTATATTTGCTTCGGGTGAGATGATGGCTAAGTATGCCAGCAAACGTGCAGGCATTGGACTTGAGATTGGACGCCTACGCCCGTTGGGATCCCCTATTAGGGGAGGTGAAATAATGCACACCGGCATGATTCCCTTCTTAAAGAAATGGTTTGGTGATTTGCGCTCATGTTCACAAGGAGGTATCCGCAATGCAAGTGCTACTGTATTTTATCCTATTTGGCATCATCAGTTTGATGATCTTATTGTACTTAAAAACAATCAAGGAACCGAAGAAACCCGAGTCCGTCATATGGATTATGGGGTTGTGCTTTCCAGTTTCTTCTGGAGAAGATTCCGAAACAAAGAAGACATAACATTCTTTGATCCTAACGAAGTGCCTGATTTATACGAAGCATTCTACAAAGACACTAAACTCTTTGAAGAGCTCTATGTAAAATATGAAAAGAAAGCAGGCCTACGTAAGAAGTCAATGAGTGCCGAAGAAGTATTCAAAAGTGGAATCTTAAAGGAGCGTACTGATACGGGTCGTATCTATCTTGTGTTTATCGACAACGTAATGAACCAAGGTCCATTTGATCCCGAGTACCACACAATCTATCAGTCAAACTTATGCTGTGAAATACTTTTACCTACTAAACCTTTTAAGCGTCTCGATGATGCTGACGGTCGCATCGCTTTATGTACTCTTGGGTCAATCAACTGGGGAGCATTCCGCAATCCCGAGGATATGCGTAGGGCTTGCCGTATTCTTCAGCGCAGCCTGTGTAATATTCTTGACTACCAGGATTTCTTAAGTATTCAAAGTAAACTAAGCAACGATGAAATCCAGCCGTTAGGTATTGGTGTTACTAATCTTGCCTATTGGCATGCAAAAAGGAGTTTAAAGTATGGTGATGCAGATAGTCTTGCAGAAGTTAAGACATGGATGGAACACCAAGCGTTCTATCTTACAGAAGCCACAGTTGAGCTGGCCAAAGAAAGAGGCAAGTGCAAAGACAGTGACAAAACTTGGTATGGTCGAGGAACGTTCCCCTGGGAAAGAAGATCCCAAGGTGTAAACGAGCTTGCAAACTTTACTCCTGAGTTAGACTGGGAACCACTACGCGAACAAATGAAACAACATGGTGTACGTAATGCTACCTTAATGGCCATTGCACCTGTAGAATCAAGTAGTGTTGTTATTAACAGTACAAACGGCATTGAGCTACCCATGAGTCTAATCTCTACCAAAGAGTCAAAAGCAGGTTCGTTCACACAGGTTGTTCCTGAGTATCACAAGTTAAAGAACAAGTATCAACTAATGTGGGAACAGAAAGACTGCACTGGCTATATCAAAACTGCCGCAGTGTTATCAGCGTATGTTGACCAAAGTATTAGTACAAACACATTCTATAATCCTGCACACTTCCCGGACCGTAAAGTTCCTACTACATTAATTGTTAAGAATTTAATGCAGGCACAGTTATGGGGTATCAAAACTTTCTATTATAGTTTAATCAACAAAGCAGGCAGTAAGGTAACAGCTGACAACAAAGAGCCGTATCTAAATGGCAATCATGTACCTGCCTTCAATGGGCATGAAGTCAATATTGAATTTGAAGACGATTGCGAATCTTGTAAACTATAAGGCATTAACATGTTAGAAACTATTTGTGAAGTATTGGAAGATGCTTACAAACGTAATTGGATCACCAGTCGAGACGGTAATGTAAGCATACGACATCATGATAGAGATCATTTTTACATCACTCCCAGCGGCGTGAGAAAACAGACTCTACAACCAGATCAATTTAAAAAAATTAAAATCAATCGTAGCATTCACAGTGGTTGGGGTACAGCAGATTTTCTTTATGCTTGGGAAGAATTAGATTATACTGACATTAGCAAGAATCTAAGACCAAGCGGAGAAATACCTTTACACTTTGGCCTACAAAAAGAACTGGGTCAACACAAAGACGATGTACGTGTAATTGTACATGTACATCCTACATACTGTGTAGCAGCTATGCATGCCGGTATCGACCTTAGTACAGTAGTTGATAGTTTTCCAGAATTAAGCCGTTATACTAAGGTTGCACCTAATGTAGGAGATGTGCCACCAATTAGCCAAGAGCTTGCTGATCGTTGTTTTGAACAGTTAAAATTAGATCGAGACGGAAATATTGCCTACGACATTGTGGGCATTAAGGGACACGGTGTTGTGGCAATTGACACTTCGCCGTGGCGTGCTTATGAGCACATAGAAAGATTAGAACATATTTGCAAGATAGTACTTGCATCAGGAAAATATTAAAATGAGTAGACACCAATATAATTTAAACACAAAGACAGACTATTTAAATCGTAAGATGTTTCTTGACCCTGCAGGTCCTGTTACTATTCAACGATTCGAAGAAGTAAAATACAATAAAATTGTAGACTTCGAAAAGACAGCTCGTGGTTTCTTTTGGGTACCGGAGGAGATCAGTCTTACCAAAGACGCAAATGATTTTAAGGATGCTTCAGATGCAGTTAAACATATCTTTACTTCTAACCTGCTTAGGCAGACTGCTCTTGACAGCATTCAAGGTCGCGGCCCAAGTCAAATCTTTACTCCGGTCGTAAGTCTACCAGAGTTAGAAAGTCTTGTCTACAACTGGACATTCTTTGAAACTAATATTCACAGTCGTAGTTATAGCCACATCATCCGCAACATCTACAACGTACCCAAGGAAGTGTTTAACACAATCCACGATACTAAAGAGATTGTTGATATGGCCAGTAGTGTTGGAGCCTATTACGATAAACTGCATTTGATTAACTGCTTAATCGAAACGGGTGAAAAGATTGACGAAGAAAAACACATTAAAGCTATCTATTTGGCACTACATGCCAGTTATGCTCTTGAAGCATTCCGCTTTATGGTATCATTTGCTACAAGTTTAGCAATGGTAGAGAACAAAATCTTTATTGGCAATGGCAACATTATCAGTTTGATTCTACAAGACGAACTACTACACAAAGGCTGGACTGCCTGGTTAATCAATCAAGTGGTCAAAGAAGACAGCCGTTTTGCTAAAGCAGCACAAGAATGTCAAGAAGAAGTTTTGCAGATCTACCGCGATGTTATTGCTGAAGAAAAGGCTTGGGCAGATTATCTGTTCAAGAAAGGTCCTGTAATTGGACTTAACGCTAACATTCTCAAAGACTTTGTTGATTACACAGCAGTCGGCGCACTAAAAGATATTGGTATCAAGTATTGGAATCCTGCTCCTAAGAGTACACCCATTCCTTGGTTTAACAAACACAGCGATACCAGCAAGAAACAGACTGCCTTACAGGAAAATGAATCAACTAACTATGTTATCGGCGTTATGAGTGATGCCATTGACTACGACGAATTGCCTGCCATTTAATCTACTTAGATATATACAGTGGAGGATTTAAATTATGGCTAAAATTCAGCAAGACATAATAGTTTTAAAAGTTAGTAGAATTGTTAAAGACAAAGAAGATGACGATTTTTTAATCGCAGACATGGAATTTCTAAAAAGTTTAGAACAGGTTTCACAAGAGTTACTTGGAGACTCTGTAGTCGTTGAAATTGAAAGGATAGACGAAAGATGAAAGCAACAGTATGGAGCAAATATCATTGCCCCTATTGTGACCAAGCAAAAGCATTGCTAACACAAAAGGGTATTGATTTTGAAGAACGTAAAATCGGTGACGGTTATAGCAAAGAAGATTTGTTAGAAGCTGTACCAACTGCCAGAACAGTGCCTCAAATTTTCTTAGGCGAACAGTACATTGGCGGATTCACAGAACTTAAAAAACACTTAGAAGAGGCAGCATAATGCTATTAGAAAAATCAAAATTTGATAGTGGCGACATTATCAGTTTAAAACTTATCAGCGGTGATGAGTTAATCGGTAAATTTATCAAAGAAGACATGGTCAGCATTACTGTTGCTAAACCTGTCATGTTAGCCATGACACAGAAAGGGCCTGCAATGACTCCTGTTATGCTGACAGTAAATCCAGACACAGATTTTACAATAAATAAAACAGCAGTGGTTCTCCAAGGTCCTACAGTAAAAGAAATTGGAGAGCAGTATATCTTTCAAACTACTGGTATTCAACCAGTTAGTGCAGGAAGTATTGTAACAGGATAAAAATCATGGCAACACGGGTAGAAAAACAAACGCTTTCTGGAACAGATGTAGTTGTTGGCTACGGTGTTGTCAGTATTCCAACGTACAACGAACCTGTACCACCAGCAACAACTGGCACAACAACATATTCGTCACAGGATGTAGTAGTTGATGTAGAAATTGATTATTCTGCTTATTACGAAAGAATTGCAACTGCTCTTGAAACTATTGCAACTAATTCTTTAGCTATTAAGAATAATTTAGATACTATTGCTACTAAACAAACTACCATCGCTGACAAGCAGACTACTATTGCTGACAAGCAGACTACTATTGCTGATAAGACCACCGCGATGGAAACTTATCAGAAGAAGCTTAAAGAGCTTGGAGAAGGTGCTGGTATTAGAGCAATTGGTCCATTTGAAGCATGGGGAAATATATCTACTTATAAATTCCTAATAGAACAGGCCAAAGTCTTAGACACCACCAATGCAGCATCTGAAGATTTGCAAAACAAAGCAATTGCAGAAGTTCAACGCTATCTTGATCTCATCAACGCAAGGAAATCTTTCTAATGCCGGGTGTTGCTCGAATCGGAGATTCAACTTCAACAGGGCACGGCTGTGACGGTATAACAACTGTCATAGGCCCAACAGGCGCCGGAGCCAAAGTCTTTGCCAATAACAAACCTGTTGAATGTGTTGGTGATCCTACCGAAATACATCGCTATGGCGGAAGAAGATGTTCAGCTCAACATCAAGCGGCAATTAATGCAGGGTCGCCAAATGTATTTGTTGGCGGCAAAGCATTAGCACGTATCGGCGACTCCACCGACGGCGGAGCAATTACTTCAGGATCTGGTGACGTCATCGCCAATTGACTTGACATCTGTTAAGTCTTATCATAAAATCCTACTATGAATATCTATTTAGACATGGACGACGTAGTCGCCGATTGGATGCCCGCCGCTCGGGCAATAGTTAATCGCAACTGGAATTACGGAGAACGTATTCCTGATAGCGATTGGAATAAAGTAAAAGCCAAAGAAAGATTCTATAGGCACTTGCCTTTAAAAGAAGGCGCTGACGATTTAGTAAATTGGTGTAGAATTTATCACGCTAAAACTAAGTGTGGTCTTTTCTTTCTAACAGCACTGCCGCATGATAATTCCATGCCCTGGGCGGCCCAGGATAAAGTATGGTGGGCTAACGAAAACTTTCCAGGGATACCCGTATTTTTTGGACCCTATAGTTACGACAAATGGCGCCATTGCAAAAGCCCAGAAGATATATTAATTGATGACAGAACCAGCAATTGTGAAGAATGGATTAGAGCAGGCGGCCGCGCCCACATTTATAAAAACTGGCCCGACTGTAAAGTTTGGCTGGAGAATATTTTATTAGAAAATTTAACAGATAACTAAATTACCAAGGAGATAAATCATGGCACAAAACAAATTTTCAGAATTTACCAAAATCGTAGAAGCAATGGAGGGCGACTTCGAAAAGTTTTACGATAAAGAAGTAGGTGCTGCCGGAACTCGTGTACGCAAACATTTGCAAGAATTAGCCAAGTTATGCAAAGAAACTCGTAACGATGTTACCGCAGTTAAAAACGCACGTAAAGAAGCTGCTGGCAAGTAATAAATACCAAACAAGGAGTTTGGTATGGCTTACAGCGAAAAGGTAGTTGATCATTACGAAAATCCACGCAACGTAGGTTCCTTTAATAAGGATGAAGATGGAGTAGGTACCGGCATGGTAGGTGCTCCCGCTTGCGGAGATGTTATGAAACTACAGATCAAGGTACAGGATGGCATCATTACCGACGCAAAGTTCAAGACATATGGTTGCGGCTCGGCAATTGCTTCGTCGTCACTGGTTACAGAATGGGTTAAGGGCAAAAGTCTTGAGGAAGCGGCAAGCATTAAGAATTCAGCAATTGCTGAAGAGCTCGCTTTACCACCGGTTAAAATCCACTGTAGCATCCTTGCTGAAGACGCGATCAAAGCCGCGGTAGAAGACTATCGAAAACGTCATGATCTCGTTAACTAAGGCAGCAACGGAAAAGATTAAACTTCAACTTAAACGAAGAGGCAAAGGCCTGGGCATTCGAATTGGAGTTAAGACTACCGGTTGCTCAGGACTTGCCTACACATTAGAATATGTTGATAGTTACACTGCTGAAGAGGGTATAACTAATTTTGCTCAGCCAGACTTTGTAGTATTAGTCGACGCTAAGTCTTTAGTCTATCTTTCCGGAATGACAGTAGATTGGGTTCGCAATGGACTCAACGAAGGATTCGAATTTCAAAATCCCAATGAGCGTGATAAGTGTGGCTGCGGAGAAAGTTTTAGAGTTTAAAATGATTTATAGAAAATTAACTGTACCTTCTTTCTCAGCTATGAGGGCAGAATTAGAACAGTCAACAGCTACTAAAATTTTAGAACCTATAAGATATTGGGATACTGAATGGCCTAATATTAAACCTATATCTCCAACATTGTACAGTTTTATTAACAGCAAAAGAAAAACACTAATACGTCATTGCCGATTTTATCTTACACCGCCAAACGGTATTTTACCACCGCATATAGACGGATCAACTGCGGAAAGATCTCCGTTATCGTTAATAGTTCCCATAGTTGGATTTGAAAATACAAAAATGACTTGGTACGACAACTCACCTGATAATTTTGAAGATCATAAAACATTTGGATATACAACAGCTCGAACTAAAAATCCCATGATGTTAACTAAGATCGAAGAGACTGTAATAGATACACTGACTTTTGTAAGAACCGATGTTGTTCATGCAATATCAAATCCTAATCCTACTTGTCGATTAATATTAAGTATTAGATTTAACTTTAGCAAAGAAACTGGACACAACTTCGATGAAGTGTTTGACTTAGCTGACCTCTAATAAATAAATTTACCGCTTTGGGAAAATTTATGAAACCGTGGACACGAAACGACACTAAAGATTGGATTCATCGATTGGAAAATCGAATTGAAGACATCGAATACTATCTAAAGAAAACATTTCAATGGTGCGAAGAGAATGATGTCTACGAGGAACGAATAGTTCTTGCCTGTGCAGTAATGACAGCGGCCTGGGTCAGCTATCTAAGAGACGAGCCATTAGGTAAACAAGAAATATTTGAAATTTTGGGTATGGATGGTTGGGAACATACAGACGACGGAATTTTTGAGTTCAACAGTGACTACGATCATTTGGAACACGAAGAACTGCTCCAAATGATTGTAAGCTCAATTTGATTGACTGCAACCAAAATATATCATATAATATAGGTTATGTTTATAACTTTGGAGAGTTATTTTGACTATGCATCTTGAAGGTCCTTGGCTCAGTACCACAGGAAAGAAAAAGGGTAAAGTTAAATTTCGAAATGCTGAAGAAGCAAGAAAGGCACGAGAATTGGACGACAGTTGGAAAGCTCTTCAAAAGAAATGGGGTATTGAAGCAGAAGAACGTAAAAAGAAACGTGCTCTGTCTGCCCCAATAATGTTGCCCACACAGGCCAGCGTTTATAGACGAGACACTGGCCCTCGTATTCCCAGCCTTAACGAAGGTAAGGATATGAGCCCGGCTGTAAAAGCCACACCAAAAATTTATACAGGCACTAAGGTCAAAGGTATTGCTACCATGCATAAAAGCAATGCTGTGCCTGTGTTTAGCGACGAAGAAGCTGTTGACATTTCTAAAATGCGTCGATAAACTAAAATACGTAGTTAACTTGGACAAATTCGAGATAACTACTTAACTTGTTTGAAAACAGAGTTATGAACTGTTTTTGGATTCAGAAGTTTTTAATATTTTTTGGACTTCTGGTGCATTGATATTGATGCATTTAACTATAGGAGATTGTAATGGAAAAAATATTGAGATTTGGTATCTTTATCATTAGCCTTGTTTTAGTCGGGGCACTGATACAGACAATTACCAAAACTAAATTTGCAAACCTTGAAAAGAATCAATTGGTAAGCAGTGCTGATGTGGTAACTATTCGTGAACGTGAAAGACAACTTGACTGTCTTGCTCGAAATATCTATCACGAAGCAAGTGGCGAATCTTTTGAAGGTAAGGTTGCTGTCGCGCAAGTGACAATGAACAGAGCAGAAAGCGGTCGCTTTCCTAAGGATGTTTGTGGCGTAGTCTACCAAAAAAATGTATTTTATGAAAAGGTAGTTTGCCAATTTAGTTGGTATTGCCAAAATGGAGGCAAACCAGCTATCAAGAATCAGGCAGCTTTTAAAGAAAGTTATGAAGTAGCCAAAAAAGTTCTTCTTGAAGGATTTAGGCTTGACATCTTAAAGACAGCCATGTACTATCATGCTGACTATGTCAATCCTGGTTGGAACAAAGAGAAGATTGGTAAAATTGGTCGTCACATTTTTTATAGGGAACCAAAATGAGTATGTCTGAACTAAACCTTAATTCAATGATTGAGTTTGTCAAAGTAAAATTTGCAAAAATTTCAGCCGAAACATTGGGCTGGTTGGCAGTCATTATTATTCATGCAGCCACTATTCCCAGCCTACTGGCAGTAATGGCAGGTCTAACAGACAAGATGCCAAGTGCTGATATTGTACTATTAGCTTGGGGCGGCTTAACTTTGCTTTTTGCCAAAGCGGCTGTCCAACGAGACATGTTGAACATTATCACAATTGGACTTGGTTTCATTGTTCAAAGCACGTTGATGGTTTTGATTTTCTTTAAGTAACCAAAACTGTTGACAATCACAAGCCTCTATAGTAAACTAATACTGTAGAGGCTTTTTATTAACACACACAGAAAGGCAAGTATGATTTCTCATTTGATTGCATTTATTCTTGGCATTGTAGTTGCCACAGTCGGTTTTACTGGTATTGCTCGAGTAGCTGATACCGGCGTTCAAAAAGTTCAAGAAATGACCAAGGAGGCAGCAAAATGAAACGATTTCTTTTAATTCCCATTGTGGCGGCACTAACTGCCTGTTCAGGTATGAAGACCGTTGAAGAGCGTAAAACTTACGCAGTCCCAGATTGGTATCAGGACTGCCAGCAAAGCTCTGTTAAGGGTTACTTTTGGTGGAAGAAAGAATTTGCCAATGCCTGCGGTGGCGGCGAGAGTGTTTACGCTCAAGCAGCCGAAGAACAGATGTATGCAATTGCTATGAATAACTTTGCCAAACGTATCAATAGCGAAGTTAACAGTGAAACAGAAATTCTGTTTATCAATGATAAGAAGACAACTAAAACTCGTATATCATATGTAGTCAAAGATACTACTATTCGAGAGCATCTTCGTACAGAAACTGCCCATTTTACCATGGGTGGAAAACATCACACTTTTGTTCGACTTGAAATGCCTAAAGCAGTATTTGATCAATTGATTGCAGAAGCCAAAGCTCGGAAACAATGAAATTAATTATAGCCGCCATTTTATCAGCTACTTTAGTTGGATGTGGTTCTGCGCCTAAGCCAGTAGCAGGACAGTTCTGTCATACTAAGAAAACAGTCGAAACAGATAACGGTAGTTCTGTCTCAAGCAAAACTACTGTGATCTGCTCCGACGATCCAGTTGACAGGATTGTTATGGCTCGAACTGGTATTTCCAGCGATTGTGGTGAGTTTAGATATCTCACTAACCTAAGAGGAACTTTAGTTGAAAGACGCACGTATGCCTGTAAGAAATTTGACGGTACTTGGGAAATTGTGCCTGCTGTTGCTCCTTAATCCAGCACATGCTCAAAGCCCTGCGTTTGAGTCTCAAACTGTAGGTATAGCATGGGTTATTAACAAATGGTTTGGCAATAGCATTTCTGCAGAAAATTTAGAAAATCATCGACATGCTGTTAACCACGCATTAAACAATCTCGAAAACGGAGAAGTTGTTGCTTGGCGCAGTATTACAGACGATTCAGAAGGGCAAGTAAAAGTAGCATACACGTGGCCGGCAAATGGTTCTGTTTGCCGAAGGATTTATAGTTATGTGCGTGTAAAATCCCGTGCTGAAAGCTATCAAGACACTGCTTGCCTCAATACTAATAGAAGAACTTGGACTTTCGTTGATAAATATTAGAACAGATAAGGAAGCTATAACATGGCATCAGGATTTCAACAAGACACAAATCAACTAAGCCCAGATTTTTATCGTGTGGTTTTAACACTCAGCGGCGGAACAGGAACCTATACGGGTGCTTCTCCTGCTAACGGTGCAGTAAACCCATACAACTGGGATAGTTATGCAACAAAGCCGTCGAGCAATGCAAATGCAGAGCGCCTTGCTCGTGGCAATATGCGCTGGCAGGCTATCATTGAAGAATTAACAAAGCATTCAGATGCTCAAATTATCGATGTAGAAGTGACCAGTGCATCTACTACCGACGCAAACAGTGTGCCAACTGCGGTAGCATTTACAGTAAAGTACGACAGAGATGACTTTGTATTGGGTGGAGTAACTAACACTACTACATCTTTTACACCTACCACTGGTGGCGCTGTCACAATCGATACAACTGCAAAGGCAATTAGATTCTTAGTAGCTACTGCGATCACTCGCAATGCATACACAAGAACTTGGAACACTTGGGATTACGGTAATCAAAGCGGTAAACAAGGATCAATTACAATTAATACACCAGACACATTGGCTGATGTATTAGATGATGTAGCAGTTAACATTTTAGATGGAACTGAGTTAGTTTCAACCGTTTAATTAATGATTTTAGCCTGGTTATTACTACTTACCGGCCTCACCATCTCTGCTGTAGCCATATACTACAGCGTGATTGGATTGGCAGCAATTTTTGCCGCGGCTACAATACCCATTTATATTATGGGTGGTTCGTTAGAAGTGGCAAAGTTAGTTTGTGCCTCCTGGCTCAAAGCTAACTGGAATCGCTGTCCCGGTTTTATGAAAACATACATGGTCACTGCGGTGATCGTGTTAATGTTTATAACCAGTATGGGTATTTTTGGATTCTTGTCAAAGGCACATACTGATCAGAATGTTGTTAGCGGAGAGGTAATATCTCGTATAGCCGTTTATGATGAAAAGATCAAGACAGAAAAGGAGAATATCGATGCGTCTCGAAAAGCTCTTAAACAGCTTGATGAAGCTGTCGACCAAGTCATGGCACGCTCTTCCGATGAACGAGGAGCCGATAAAGCCTCGCAAATCCGCCGAGCCCAACAAAGAGAGCGAGCCTTACTCCAACGCGATATTAACAACTCACAGAGTAATATTGCTAAACTCCAAGCAGAACGAGCACCGATCGCCGCCGAAGTCCGTAAGGTCGAAGCAGAAGTAGGACCAATCAAATATATTGCCAAACTAATCTACGGTGATGACCCTGACACCAATCTGCTTGAAAAGGCTGTTACTTGGGTCATTATTTTAATTGTGGCAGTATTCGATCCTTTGGCTGTTATTATGTTGTTAGCCGCTCAAATGACCTTTGGGTGGGCCCGAGAACAAAAACTACAAGAAGAAAGTACTCCAGATCCTTATGTAGCAGATGTTGGCGAAAAACCAACTGAAGAAGAAAAGGACAACTTTCTTCCAACTTACGAAGAAATAACACCCAAGTCCAAAGAGCCGGCACCTCACCATCCAGATACCCATCCCTATTTGAATCAAGGATTTAAACATCCAGACGGATGGGAACACCATCCTCCAATGGTAGCCAAAGTAGAGGAAACCGAACCTGTAGCTGAACAAGTTGCACCGATAACAGTCGACACTGATGTAGTTAAGGTCAGCGATCCGATTGAAACCGAAGAGTCAAAAAAAAAGACTTACATGATCAAAACACAGGGTCATCAAATAGTCAAAGAGAAGAAGTAACTTATGTTCAGAACGCTGAACAAAACACAGACACACTATGGAGTAGAATCACTAATAAAGATCAACTACGACCAATTGATAGACTATATAAAGAATACAGTGAACACGAGTTCAAAACACTTGAATTAACTGAGAACGAAGATCCCGAGTTTGTAGAATTTGTCAAAAGAATACAACAGAAAGGTCCAAAGTTCAGTATATACAGTCAAGAACAATTAGACAGTTTTGCAAGAAGAATTTATGAACTACGGAAAAATTAATTTGATTACACCTCCTGATACGCTGTTCAATTTGAACCCAGGATATTTGTTAGTCAAGCCAAGTACAAAAGTTAAGATGCAATTTCAAACTTTGTTAAGTACTTGCCCTGAAGACATAAATGTATATGTGTATGATACAGAGGAAGCAGATATTGCATGGATGTTAAATGCAGCTCAAAATGCTGACTTTGTTATTATAGATATTGACAATTGCGATGAAATAACAAAGAATTTTATCAGTTTCATGTTAGCGCAACCAAATGCCTATTACATGACCAATGATGAAATTACTCCTTGGAATTTGATTAGCAGAAATAGAATTTATAACTTAGACTGGATTCTCGATGCCCTAAAGTCAGATGAAGACATCGAAGAAGACGACGACGAAGAGGAAAACAATGAAAGACAATAACGTGATTAGGCTTTATGGTTCGACTGTGTTCTTAAAAGATGGAGACGATGTTAATCGTGCCCTTCGAAAGTTTAAAAACAAAATCGAAGATGGTGGCAAATTAAAAGACCTCCAAAAGAAAGAATTTTACGAAAAGCCTACTACTACACGTAAGCGCAAGGCTGCGGCAGCTAAATCTCGTTGGGCTAAAAAGCTCAGAGAACAGCAATTACCTAAGAAAATGTATTGACAATAGTTTCTAATTAGTTTATAATAGCAGTATGAATACTGATATTATGATCGACTTAGAAACTCTGGCTACCAGCCCAGATGCCGCAATCCTTACAATCGGAGCAATTAGATTTGATCCGTTTGGGGATGATTACAAAGATCCAACATGTGACAAGTTTTACGTAAAAGTAGACCTTGACAGTTGCGATCGAATTGGATTAGCAACTAACGAAGACACTATCGCTTGGTGGGCTAATCAAAGCAAAGAAGCACAAGACGAAGCGTTCAGTCCAGATGGAAGAATTGACATTGTTGATGCTATGAATCAACTGTATAAATTCTGTTGGGGTGCTAAACGTGTTTGGAGTCACGGCGCTGCCTTTGACGTTGTAATCTGCGAACACATTTTCAAAAAAATAGGCAAAGCAGTTCCTTGGAATTTCTGGCAAGTTCGTTGCACCAGAACCTTATTTGATATTGGCATTGATCCTCAGCGTCCTCCTGTGCTAAAGCATCATGCTCTTGAGGATGCATGGAATCAAGCAGTCGGTGTACAAAATGTTTATAAAACATTGAGAATGTCTTCAACATACACCGGTAAACTTTTAACTCCATTAAGCAAATGAACAAACACATTATCACTGACGCACAGTTAAAATACTATGTTAATGATATCTGTAGGCAAATTGCTATCAGCGATTGGCGACCAGACTATGTTGTAGGTATCAGCCGCGGCGGCCTGGTTCCGGCCGTTATGATTAGTCATTATTTGAATATCCCAATGAAGCCATTACAAGTAAGTCTTCGTGATGGGGGCGAATGTGTTAGTGATTGCGGAATGGCTGAAGACGCTCTCGGCTATCCTAAACAGGAACGATTTGTTGAGAAAGAAGATGATGTAGGCGCAGTTTTAGAAGCCGCTATGGATCTGTTAGACCAAGGTAACACTTTTAAAAACATACTAATTGTAGACGACATCAACGATACCGGCGCTACATTTAACTGGATTATGAAAGACTGGCCATCGTCCTGTTTGCCTAACGACGAAGACTGGAAATGGGTTTGGAATAATAATGTGCGTTTTGCAGTTATTGTCGATAACGTGGCCAGTAAATGCGAAGTAAAAATGGACTTTGTTGGCATGACTGTTAACAAGGCAGAAAAAGATGTATGGATTGAGTTTCCCTACGAAGAATGGTGGACTAAATGAGAATCGAAGACGAAATCAAACTTGATTTTAAAGATGTTCTAATTCGACCTAAACGCAGTACTCTTGCAAGTCGTAAAGAAGTTGATCTAAATCGTACATACAAATTTAAACACAGTGGTTTAGAATGGACAGGAGTTCCTGTTATGGCTGCTAACATGGACGGTGTTGGCACTTTTAACATGGCAGCATCCTTACACGAGCACAATATGTTTACTTGCTTAGTTAAGAGCTACGATTTAGAATCTTTTATTAATAATCAAGAATTAATATTTGAATCAAGTTGTGCAGTCAGTACAGGAACCAGTGACAAAGACTGGACAAAACTGCAACAAATCTTAAATGTTTTTTCTAACATTAATTTTATCTGTATTGATGTGGCTAACGGTTATAGCGACCACTTTGGTGATTTTGTTGCCAAAGCTCGAGAAAGATATCCAACACATACAATTATTGCAGGTAATGTAGTTACAGCAGACATGACACAGGAGTTGATCTTACGTGGAGCAGATATTGTTAAAGTTGGTATTGGTCCTGGTAGTGTGTGTACTACTCGCATCCAGACCGGAGTAGGATACCCTCAACTGTCCGCTATCATCGAATGTGCTGATGCTGCTCATGGCCTCGGTGCTCATATTATTGCCGATGGCGGCTGCACCTGTCCGGGCGATGTTAGTAAGGCATTCGGTGCAGGCGCAGACTTTGTCATGCTCGGTGGTATGTTAGCTGGACACGACGAAGGTGGCGGTGAAGTCAAAGATGGTAAAGTTACATTCTACGGTATGAGCTCAGATACTGCTATGAACAAACACCACGGCGGTGTAGCTAACTATCGTAGCAGTGAAGGTCGCACAGTTACTATACCTTATAAGGGTTCTGTAAAAAACACTGTTTTAGATCTACTCGGCGGAATTCGTAGTACCTGTACTTATGTAGGTGCATCTAATCTAAAACAACTTTCAAAGTGTACTACGTTTATTCGTGTCAACAGACAGGTAAACGATATATTTCTGAGATAAATAAATTTGTAAGACGCTTCGGGTTTTACAACGGGCAGTCGCCCAAAATATTCTTGCTTAATTAAGGAGATAACAATATGAGCAAAGTCATCGGTATCGATCTCGGTACAACAAATTCGTGTGTAGCCATTGTAGAAAACGGTTCTACTAAAGTTATTGAAAACTCAGAAGGCGCACGTACAACACCCTCAATCATTGCCTATGCTAACGAAGAAATTCTCGTTGGAGCAAGCGCAAAACGTCAAGCAGTAACAAACCCTAAAAATACTATCTACGCAGCCAAGCGTCTAATCGGACGCAAGTTCAAGGAAGATGCGGTACAAAAAGATATTGATCTAATGCCCTACGAAATCATCGAAGCTGAAAACGGTGATGCTTGGGTAAGAGCACAAAATAAAGATCTTGCACCTCCACAAATTAGTGCGGAAGTTCTTCGCAAGATGAAGAAAACCGCAGAAGACTATCTTGGTACTACAGTTACACAAGCAGTTATCACAGTTCCTGCATACTTTAACGACAGCCAACGCCAAGCTACTAAGGATGCAGGTAAGATTGCAGGCCTTGAAGTATTGCGTATCATTAACGAACCAACTGCGGCCGCACTCGCCTACGGTGTCGATAAAGCTGACAAGAAAGATCGCAAAGTTGCTGTTTACGATCTCGGCGGCGGAACATTTGATATTAGCATTATTGAAATTGCCAATGTTGACGACGACAAGCAAATTGAAGTGCTTTCAACTAACGGCGACACCTTCTTGGGCGGTGAAGACTTCGACCAACGCATCATGGACTTTTTAGTCGATGAGTTCAAGAAGGACAGCGGTATTGATCTCAAGAAAGACATGCTGGCTCTACAGCGCCTAAAAGAAGCTGCTGAAAAGGCTAAGATTGAACTTTCGAGCTCTGCACAGACAGATGTTAACTTGCCATACATTACAGCAGATGCAAACGGTCCTAAGCACATGAACGTTAAACTAACTCGTTCTAAGTTTGAAGCTATGGTTGAGGATCTAATTCAGCGTTCAATTGAGCCGTGCAAAATTGCTATGAAAGATGCAGGCGTAAGCGCCAATGATATCGACGAAGTTATCCTTGTCGGTGGACAAACACGCATGCCTAAGGTTCAAGAAGCAGTCGAAAAGCTATTCGGCAAGGCTCCACGCAAAGACGTCAACCCAGACGAAGCAGTTGCCGCAGGTGCTGCCATCCAAGGTGCTGTATTAAGCGGTGACAGAAAAGATGTGCTGTTACTCGACGTTACACCATTAAGCCTTGGTATTGAAACAATGGGCGGTGTGTTTACAAAACTTATTCAAAAGAATACTACTATTCCTACTAAGGCCAGTCAGACGTTTAGCACAGCCGAAGACAATCAGCCAGCAGTTACTATTAAGGTTGGTCAAGGCGAGAGAGAAATTGCCAAGTACAATAAGATGTTGGGCGAATTTAATCTTGATGGTATTGCTCCGGCGCCTCGTGGTATGCCGCAGATTGAAGTTACCTTTGACATCGATGCTAACGGTATTATGAATATTAGTGCTAAAGACAAATCAACTGGCAAGGAAAATAAGATTACTATTAAATCTGATAGTGGATTGAGTGAAGCTGAAATTCAACGCATGGTTAAAGAAGCTGAGGATAATGCCGAAGCTGATAAGAAAGCTCGCGAGCTAATTGAAACACGTAACCAGGCAGAAGCACAAGTTCATAAAATTAAATCAGATATGAAAGAAGTTGAAGGCATGTTATCTGAAGATGAAAAATCTAAAATTAATGATGCCTTAACTAACGTTGAAACTGTTTTAGTACAAGACGACGTTACTGCTATCCAGAAGGCCGCTGAAGAATTATTTAAACTAAGCGGTTCTATCCAGGAAGCAAAATCAAAAGTTAGTCAAAAGGCAGAAGCCAAGGCTAACGATGACGGTGTAGTTGATGCAGAGTTCACCGAAGTAAAAAACTAAGCATCTTTCAAAGTGCGGTGCTCGGGTGAGGCCGCACATTATTCTTGCTTATTAAGGAGAAATAAAATGAATGGTAATTTAACACGCTTTGACACAGCAACCTTGGCTCAACTAAACAGAGCACTAATTGGATTTGATCGTATCTTTACAGATATGGAAAATCGATTCCAAACAAACTCCAACTATCCTCCGCATAATGTTATTAAGCACAGTGAACACGATTTTGAAATTGAAATCGCAGTTGCTGGATTTAGTAAAGAGGATATTTCTATTGAAGTCGATCAGGATCAACTTCGTATTCGCGGCCAACGCTTAAAAGAAGATGATTCAAGCAAATACTTGTATAGAGGACTTGCTGCTCGAGATTTTGATAGAAGTTGGACACTTGCTGATCACATTCAAGTGGGCGAAGCAGAGTTGACAGATGGTATCTTACGTATTAAACTAACACGTATTATCCCAGAAGAACTCAAGCCGAGAACTATCTCAATCAAGTAAATATAAAGTCAAGGGGAGGAAACTCCCCTTCTTAGGAGAAAAAAGAATGCCTACTACTGAAATTCAAATCGACGAAAAAATCAAACAGAAGATTCAAGAACCTAAACGTTGGAAAGTAGTTCTTCTCAACGACGATACAACCCCAATGGACTTTGTTGTGGGAATTCTTACAGAAACTTTTAAGCACACTCAAGAAACTGCAAAAGAAATCACTCTCGAGATACATAATAACGGAAGCGGAATTGCTGGTGTTTACAGTTTTGAAATCGCAGAAGTTAAGGCTGTAGAAGCTACCCAGTTAGCAAGAGCTAACGGTTTTCCTCTTCAAATCAAAATGGAGGAAGAATGAGTCTTCGAGAAATCACAAAAGATTTACACACAGATGCAGAAAGAACAATCTTTGCCAAGAAATTAGTAACAGGCAGTTTGACGCAGGAAGAATATGCAAACTACCTTTGGCAAATGGTACTCGTTTACAACGGTATCGAAGTTCCTGCTCGTATAATGGGCATGTTGGATAACCTTCCAGACATTGAACGAGCACACAAAATCTATCAAGACTGTGTAGAATTAGTAGGCCCCTATCATAAACTAAAATGGTTACCTGAGACTATTGAATACTATCAGTACTTGCTTGAGCTCAGCTATAATCCTGAAAAGAAGCACTTAATCAAAGCTCATATGTATTGTAGACATATGGGTGATCTTTTCGGAGGGCAAATTATTGCTAACCGTGTTCCGGGCAAAGGCAGATTCTATCAATTCAAAGATCCCGAAGCATTAAAGGCAGCAATTAGATCAGAACTAACTGATGACCTTGGCGATGAAGCCCGAGTAGCATTTCAATGGGCTATCAAATTAATGAAAGCACTTAACAAAGAAAGCGAATAATGAGTTCAGTTTGGGATACACTTGTTGCAGTTCAGCAACACTTTGAAGATAGCTTTAACAAGACGGGAAGTGAAGTATTCGAAAAGGGTATGGATCGTTTTAATCAACCCGGTTGGGTCAACAGAGTATGGTCAAGTGAAAATTATAGACGTGCTCACGTTGATGTAGTCGATGCCCGTGAATCAAAAGGCTTATGGATGATGCACTGTTGTGTATTCCCGCATACTCATAACCCTGCACCTATTTTTGGTTTTGATGTTGTAGCAGGTAAAAACAAGATTACTGGTTGCTTTCATGATTTTAGTCCTGCTGGAGATAAAAATCACCCGTTAATTGAGTGGTTTTTTGACGAAGTAGAAGGACTTTCTTGGAATAAACCAAGACCCTTACCAGAGTGGGCACAGCGAATTTTTACCAGTCATATGGTAGCTGCGGGCAACGTTCAAGAGCAAAATGAGCTTGATCAAATTTTAGCAATGGCTAAAAAGAATCTTGATCACTATTTAGAAACTGTAGGCGAAACTAACAATACTGCTGAAAATACTGCATACGAACAGAACTTTTATGCACAAAATCAGAAGCAAAACCCGCATACACCTAAAGTTATGACCAGTTTAGGGCTAAACGAAGAGGATGTTAGAGTATTCATTCAGGATTGCTTGTTCCCGGAAATCCGATAAATACTCTACTATGAGATTTAGCCAATTTAAAGTTACCCTAAAAGAAGCATTAAGCACTAACATCAGTGCAGACCACTTAGAAGGCATGAAAGACTTAATCGCCCGCAGGATTAAGCAACTGCCTGACGACGACGCAACAGCAAAAGCTCTTAAAGAAATTGAAGACTTGTTGCAACATTTCGGCAAAGGTGGCAGAATTGGTGCTATTGGAACAGCAGTTGATTCTATTAAAGATGACGCAGTTACTGATGCTAAAAAAGTATTAGCCCGTCTAATTCTTAGTATTGCTGAAGAAGTCCAAGCTACACCAGAACAACGCGAACAGTTCTTTACCCTATGGAGAGGTAACGAATTAGTCAATACTTCTGCATTGCTATCATATAAGCAAGTTAATTTTGCTGATGTATTTACGGGATACAGTGAAAATAAACTAATTTCAGAGTTTGTAGATGAAGTTATGAGCATCTCTGAGTTGGGTATGGGTCGTGGCGAATTTGGTCTAAATGTTTTAAGCAAAAGCATCACAGTATCTAAGGCACCTAAGAAAGATAAAGAAGACAAAGAAGAAGGCGACAAAGAAGAAGGCGGCAAAAAAGGTGATTTGCAGGTCACTGTTGATGGAAAAACTTATCAGGTTGAATTAAAGACTGAAGCAGGCGGAGCAGCAAGATTCGGCGACCAAGAAGTTCGACCAGCAGAAGGTTACGAAGCAGCAGCTATTGCTCTTAATAACTATGTAAAGAAACATAAGCTGTATAAAAATTTAGGCAGTGCATTATCCGGTAGCGGAATGAACCTAAATCAAGCAATTACATTCCATCAAATTCTTCCCCCGAAGGATCGTCCAGTATTCTTAGGATTAGTTCGTAAGTGTCTTAATTTAATCTTTGGTAATATTCGCGGCGGCCGGCCAGTACAATTACAGCGTCTTAAAAGAAACGTCAATGAGATTATGTCTAACATTGAAGTAGGCAATAACGGGGATGCATTACAGGCATACAGTCAGGCTACATTTAATTTTTATATGAGTCGTAAACACGACGACGGCGTATTATATACAAATCTTAATACTAAAACTTTTGTCTATTATGATGATGCTGCTCAATTGCTTGACCAAGGTCTTAGATTCCACGCCAAGAGTACATACATCAGTGCAACTAAAGATCCTGTTAGAGCTGTGTATCCTCAGATCAGTGTAACAGCTACTACCTATGGCGGCCAAGCTGCACAAAAAGAATTAAAGAGTATTTCTAAAGGCAAGGCTCCGTTATTGGCGCCAGACTTCACACAACGTTTAGTAACTTGGGCTACAACATTGGCTAATAGACGCGGAGTTACAAATAAGCGTGTAATTCATGGCATGGGACTTAACGCCATGAAAATGATACAACAGCGTAAAACTTCTGAAGAAATTATAGCAGAATTGGAGAAATTGTACCCTCAATTGGCTCCAAAATTTGTACCGCCGGCACCGCCTGCTCAACCACCACAAAAACCAGCTCAAGCGGCGCCTACAACCGCCCAGCCAGCACCACCAGCTACAATGCAACAACCTAAAGTGCCAGTATAATCTGATCATATTGTATTTCTAATCACTAAATAACAGTGTATGGAAATATTAGCACTTTTAACATTGCTCCAAATTAAACATTGGTACGCCGATTTTAAAATTCAAACTTACATGCAGACTGTGCGTAAGGGGGTATGGCTTGACCTAATTGGCCTTAGTCATACATTGGATCACATTTGGTGTACACTTGTTGCCTTACTAATCTTTAGTCTGTTCGTCACGGTCTCTCCTCTCTTAATATTACTTGTAGCTGTTGTGGAAGGTATCTTACATTACATCATTGATTTTGTAAAAGTAAAATACGGCTGCAAAGATAATACTAAACCCCTATTTTGGAACCAATTTGGTCTTGATCAATTAGCGCATCAATTGACTTACATTGGTATGGTCATCGTACTACTTTTTTAAACTGTCTTTTAATATAGCTTTGCTCCCGATAAATAAGTGAGTAAACCGGGAGCGAATCGGTATGAAAAAACTAATAGTTATAGGAGCTATGGTCGGCTTGACCAGTTTTGCCTCACACGCAGAATTAGTACACCAATTTAAAAATCCAGCCTTTAATGGTGTAGGCTGGAGTAGTCATGTGCTAACAATTGATAGCATTGAAAAAAGTCGAAGAGATGCTATTGAAGCAGATCGTAAAGCTGCTATTGCAAAGACAGAAGCAGATTTATTAAACACACCATTAAACAGATTTATGAATCTGTTTCAAAGTCAAGTTTATGCTCAACTGGCAACACAGTTAAGTAATAATCTATTCCAAAATCGTTGTGCAGCAGCAGATGGCGGCACTATTCCTGGATGTACAAACCCAACTACAGGTACATTTGTATTAGACGGTAATACAGTAACTTGGACTAAAGCTGCTGACAAAGTAACATTGACAGTGGTAGATGCTAAAGGAACTGTAACTACTGTTGTTGTGCCTATTGCAAGTTTTAGTTTCTAAGGATTGAACGATGAAGAATATTAAATTTACGTTAACAGCACTTGCGATAGCAGTTTTATCAGGTTGTTCAACAGTGCGTCCTATGCACGATGTTAAGCCACCAGAAGAAGCCAAAGTCAGTGAAACAATCAACAAGAGTTTTAGTAAAGTTCCCGAGCCTGCTAATCCTCCAGTGACAGTGGCTGTTTACAGTTTTAAAGATCAAACTGGACAGCGTAAACCAAGCAATACATTGAGCTTGTTTTCAACAGCAGTTACACAGGGTGCAGAAGCATACTTGATTAAGAGCCTACAGGAAGTAGGTAATAGACAATGGTTCACAGTAGTTGAACGAGTAGGTCTTGACAATCTGTTAAAAGAACGTCAAATGATCAAACAGACACGTGAAATTTATGATGGCGAAAAAGCCAAGATGCTACCACCGTTAACATTGGCTGGTGTTATCTTAGAAGGAGCCATCGTTGACTATAACAGTAACACTCTAACAGGCGGTACAGGCGCAAGGTTCTTGGGCATAGGGCCATACACACAATACACACAGGATCTGGTTGTTATCAGTCTCAGGTTAGTCAGTGTTACAACTGGAGAAGTGTTAACAACAGTAACCGTCGAAAAGAATCTGTTGAGCACACAGGATGGTGTGACAGCATTGCGATTCTTTAACCAGGCCACACGAGCTTTTGAATTTGATGCAAGCCAAAGTTTCAACGAACCAGGAAATTATGCCCTACGTTCAGCAATTGAAACCGCAGTAGTTGAATTGATCAACAAGGGCGAGCGTCAAGGCTTGTGGAAATTCAAGGAGAAACCTAATGAGTTGGTTCAGAAGGAAACCCCATCTAAAGGTGCAGCCAAAGCAGCACCCGCATCACAGCAGTCCAGTGGCGGAAAAGCTGTGGAAGGAAACACTAAACCTGCACAAGCAGGAAAATAAAGAGGAAAATAAACCCGATAACAAATCCTCGGAGCGACAACTATGAAAAAAACAATAATAGCAGTATTACTATCAGCAGCTATCCCTGCGATAGCTCAAACAGCAGTAGTGGCGCCAACAGCGCCGACTATTCCTGTAATGCAAACAGTTACCTCTGGAGCAACAGCAGCATTGGCTAACACCAGTGTGACTAACAGAGTGTTTATTGATCAAAGCGGCGCAGCCCCTAATGTCAATGTCACACAAGATGGTAGTGGCAATGCACAGGGTACAGCAGCAAGACCTATCTATTTGAGAGGTACTAACCAAACAGTAGTTACCAATCAAGTAGGCAACTTAAACAGCATCATGCTTGAAGTAGTTAATCCTACTACAGGTACAGGTGTTGGTGCTACAGTGACCATTCAACAACTTGGTAACTCAAACACAGTTGATGCAGCCTGCGGCTACGGTAATGCCAGTGATGGTTCGACCAGTATTGCTAATGGCACTACAGGTTGTAAAGCAGCTGATATCAACTGGAAGTTTAGTGGTAACAGCAACAATCTACAGTACAGAGGCGGTGGCAGTGATTTGATCAGCCATATTGATGTTCAAGGTAACAGCAATATTTTCCGTATCGATCAACTCGGCGACAAGCACAGTCAACTAATTACTCTAACTGGCGACAGCAACACTTTCAACATCACACAAAGCGGTGGAGTTACTAACGGCAGTCACATTGTTATGAATATGACTACCAGCAGTAGCAATACTGTAAATGTCAGTCAAACAGGAGCAGTGGACAACTATCTTAACCTAAAGACAGCTGGAACAACCAGCGGTACTTTTAACGTAGTCCAGAAGCCATAAGGAGTGGCAATGAAACTTGCCCTTCTTATTGCTGGGTTACTTCTTGCAGGTCAAGCCTGTGCAGATATCGGTAGTGTGACCGAGCTCACAGGCTCTGCAATTATAAAAAGAGGCAAGGACACTGTCACGGTAGCTAAAGGCACTACGGTGCTAATGAATGACAAAGTTGAAACTAAGAACGGCAAACTTAGAATCATCTTTAAAGATCAAACTAATGTTCAAGTTACTGAACACAGTAGCTTAGTCATTGATGATTTTGTATACGATCCTAAAAACGCTGCTGCCGGTAAACTTAATCTAAAAGCCGCAGCTGGTACAGTCAGATATGCATCAGGCGCTATTGCCGGCGCCAATCCCAATGCTGTAAATATCAAAACTCCCACAGCGGCTATTGCTGTTCGTGGAACTGATTTCGTTATGGCAGTCAATGAGATAGGCGGCAGTATGGTTATGCTGATGCCTAAGGCAGACTGTGAACAGGGCACTGGACTTAAAGGTCTAACTTGTGCATCAAGTGGTAAGATTGAAGTAGAAAGTGGACCTAATATAGTTACTCTGGATAAGCCGTTTGAAGCTACCCTTGTAGAAACTTTAGGAGCAGCACCTACTCCTCCTATGATTATTGTATTAGGTTCAATGCCAATTGGTACTAATCTTTTAATCAATTCACCTAAGACCGCAGATGGTCGCGCATTAGTGGCTGCTGCTCGTGACGCTGCCTCTAAAACAGGTGATATGAAGCGAGAAGACCGTGATGGACGCAGAGAAGATGAACACAAGACTGCTCACGATCAATCAGAACGCGGACGCCAATCACAAGCAGAAGCAGAAGAATCAGATAGAAAACGAGCACAGCGACTAACACTTGATTCAGCTAAGTTAACTGACATTAAGGTCAGTGATACCAGCAAGGAAAATGAACATATCTATAAGATATGGCAGGACAAGAGTCAGACTATACAAGTGGGCACAGGCTACGAAAGTCTTAGTGCAAACGGCAACAACTATGCTAACATAGCACAGACTATGGACAGCAAGATCTTGTTGATAGTTACACAGGATCGTCAAACTGACGCTTACAACTTTAATACTCAAAGCAGTAAAACATATGGACTGATTGTAGTCAATCAGAATTGGCGATGATATACGGTGCAAGATTAAAATACTGGGCCTGGCTCATTGTAGCTGTTTTTATGCTATTGATTAGCAGAACAGGTAATGCTGCCATTACAGATGCTAAATTTAGCACAGCACAAATATTTGATGTACAATGGTATGTTAGCGGCGGCGTATTATATGCCAGCGGATTCAACTATATCTATTCAAGTATTAACTATTCCAGCCAGACTGCGTCAGCAGCTCGTTGGACTGCGGCTCAAACTACAGATGCTGGCAGTAACGGGCGTTACATAGCGTTCTTTAACAGTACAACCAATCCGGGCACATACGGCATGGCTGTCTACAACAGTGACGGCACAGTTTATAAAATAATTAACAACACAGGATCTTTCCACTCACTGTCAGACGGTGCTATCTTCTATAATGGTAACGGTATGTGGGGTACATTAATCACAACCAAGCAAGGATACAGCATAGGACAGTCAGGTAGTTTTACTATTCAGCAGTTGAATCCTACAAGCACTCAATTACAAAACTATACACCGCAAAGTTCAACTCCTTTGGCAGCAGGGCAAACAGCAGCACCGGCAGGTCCTCCCCCGCCAAGCTGGCAAGCTATTAGAACAAATAGTAACCCTGTAGTTATTAGCAATATCTATCCTACCAGTTACAACAGTCCCGGGAATGAAGGCGCTGCCAATGCCTTTGACGGCAACAGTGGCACCAAATATCTAAACTTCGATAAAAAGAATGCAGGTGTTACTGTAAGACTAAGCCAAGGCCGGGTAGTTCAAAAATTCACTATTACCACTGCCAATGACTTTAGCGGTCGAGATCCTACCAGTTACAAACTGTATGGTAGTAACGATGGTGTTAATTGGACACTGATCAAACAAGATAGTCTAAGTTTAAGCGAAACACGTTTCTGGACCAGTCCCGAGATACAGACTGGAAATACTACGGCCTATGTTTATTATTTTATTTTGTTTCCTACAACTAAAGCAGGAGAGGGTTGCGGTTTAGATTGTAACAGTATGCAGATTGCTGATATTACCTATTACTATGATAGTAATGATGGTGTAACCAGTACAGACCAAGCTGCAGGATCTACTCCTGCCAATCCAGGACAGGCAGGTAGTGTGTGTAGTGATTGTTTTGCCAGCGATATAACATCTACACAGCTAACAGAACTCAATGCAGCCAAAGCTCGTAGGGATGCTATATTATCCGGCAACAGAATAGACCTCGAAGTCAGCGGACCAAATAATTCAGTGACTATTGAACAGACTGGCAGTTGGAACAAGATACAGGGTCTTGGTGGAGGTAACGCTTGGGTAGGCGGCTTTACTAACTCTGTTAATATCAAACAAGGCGACACATTATCTGGACGTAATCTAATCGAATATTACTCACAAGGTAATGGCAATAATGTGACCATCAGCCAAGCTCGTAATACTACAACGGGCGCACAAGACGGCCAAGAAAGCGGAGGACACATTATTAGATTCTCTGCCACAGGCAACTCTGCTACCTATGTGCTAAGACAGGGCAATGACGGCGGCGCAAACAGTGGACACTTCTTGAGCTATACTATGAATGGCGGTGGCGGCACACATACTGTGAGACAGAGTAATGATGGTGAAAAACGTGCCTGGATTAATATTGCCGGTAGCAACAATAACGAAACTGTTTTACAAAGTGGTACTGGCAGTCATTATTTAGATTTAACATTAACCGGTAACGGGCATAATGTTAACATTACACAGAAAGATGCTGGCAGTCACAAGGCCACAATTAACTTAACTAATGTAGGCGGTGCCACAGCTTTAAGTTTAGTACAGCAAGGCAATACCAATCAAGTTTACAGCATCACTCAGCAGTGTGCCAATCTATCAGGATGTTCAGTAACAGTGACTCAGGGTACTGGGCCTTAACTCCAGAACTTCAAAAGAAGTTTGAAGAAGTACAGGCCCAAACTCGTAAACTACAGAAAGAGTTTGGTATAACTCCTATGACCATTGAAGAACGCTATCAAGCCTACAAACGTCGCAAAGCTCAAGAAGCTCAACAAGCCGCAGAATTGGCAGAATTACAACAGCGTATGGGAAAACATAGACCTCCGCCTAAGTGGCGAGTTTGAGGTTAAATACTATTATGAAAAAAATATTACTTAATCCGTGGACAGCTCTGGTCACTCTTATTTTAGTAGTAGCAGTAAGAGCTCTTGATCCTTCTTTTATAGAGTCTGTTAGACTGCGTTATTTTGATCAGTTAATAACAAGCCAGCCACAAAAACCTGTGCCTGTACATACAGTAAACATAGATGAAGCGGCATTGGACAAATATGGGCAGTTTCCTTTTCCCAGAGATATCTATGCCAATATAATCAAAGACTTATACAGCCGAGATGCTGGACTTGTAGTATTCAATGTGCTAATGCCAGAAAAAGATCGTTTTGGAAAAGACTCTGTATTAGCAGAAACTATTAAACAGTATCCTGTTGTTCTTCCAGCGTTGGGTCATACTAAGGGCAAAAACACAGACTGGGGTAGTCCTGTGCAACGTGTTGGCCAAGAGCATCAGGGTCGTGTGGTAGAATATCCCGGTTTAATAAACAGTGTCGACAAAATAAGTGAAGTTGCCGCAGGTGTGGGTATAGTTAATACATTTCCAGAAATTGACGGTGTTGTTCGTCGCATGCCGTTAGTTATTGCTGCCGGAGAAAATTTACACCCTGCGCTGAGTTTAGAAACTATTCGTGTTGCAGCTCAAGATAAGATACAGGTTAAAATAGGAGACACTGGTGTCGAAGCTGTGCGTGTACCTAAAGTTGGGCGTATTAACACAGACAATCTAAGCCGCATTTGGATTGATTGGGCAAGCAAGCCCGCAGAACATAGTTTAGTAGAGCTACCAAAAAGTTTTAATGGTGGTATAGTTATTGTAGGTCTTAGTGCCGCAGGATTAGCTAATCCTGTTGGAACAGCCGCAGGTGAAGTATGGCCGCACTATTTGCAAGGTGCAGTTGTAGGCACCATGATGACCCAGACTAATATTCAACGACCCGGTCATGCTGACGATTACGAAATCGTAGCTATCTTGGCTATTGGCGTATTATTAATATTTTTAATGAGGTGGACTTATGCAGGCATTGCGGCAACTGTTGTTGTCATTGGTAGTATTATCGGTGGCAGCATTTACGCTTACAGTAACTTCTTGGTACTATATGACTCAACTGCCCCAGCAATTGGCTTGGGATTGGTCGCTTTGCACGCCTACGTGGTCAAGTTCGTATCAGAGTTCTTACAAAAGCAACAAATTAGAAAACAATTCCAAAGCTACCTCTCCCCAGACCTCGTTGCCAAACTGATCAAAGATCCCAGTTTGTTAAAGTTAGGCGGCGAAGAAAAGGAACTATCGATTATGTTTACTGACGTTCGCGGATTTACTTCAATCTCAGAACACTATGGACGTGATGTACAAGGCTTAACCAGTATAATGAATCGCTACATGACTGCTATGACACGTACTATTCTTGAAACAGGTGGAACACTTGATAAGTATATCGGCGATGCACAGATGGCTTTCTGGAACGCACCGTTAGATGAAACAAAACACTGTAAAGATGCTGTTAAGGCAGCATTAGAAATGTTAGGAAGTTTAGATGGATTTAATGAAAGTATTAAAGAAGAAGGTGTTCCACCCTTTGGCATGGGTATTGGTATCAATACTGGCGTTGTCGTTGTTGGCAATATGGGCAGTGAGCAACGTTTTGATTATACTTGTCTTGGCGATGCTGTCAATCTTGCATCCAGACTTGAGGGACAGAGCAAAAACTATGGTGTCCTCATTGTTCTTGGTCCCATAACTGCTGAACGTGTAGAAGGCGATTACTTTACAGTTGAATTAGACTGCATTGCTGTTAAAGGCAAAAAAGAAGGTGTAACTATCTACACAGTATTCTACAATCCTAAGAGCATAGTAGATATGGAAACATGGAAGCAGGATCGAGAGTACCATAATCTAATGTTGGCACACTATCGCAAGCAAGAATGGGATAAAGCTATTGATTTAATAAGCGAGCTAAAGGGTAGCTTTGCGGGCGGTATGGACCATTACTATGATTTATGGTTAGAGCGTATTGAAGAAATGCGTAATGCAGGATTACCTGCAGACTGGGATGGTGTATTCCGTGCTACCAGCAAATAATGATATTTGGTTTTGGTGGTATGACGAAAGCGTAAGACTTTTCTTAATCGGTTACTACTGGCCCAACTTTGTTATGGGCAATGCAGACGAATGGATAAAGATGGGAATAACACTTAATGGCATCAAGCCAATTTGCAAAAGTTAAATTAACTTCATTGCAATATTACAGGCTTGAACACAGTGTCTAAATAAAAGTTCGTTTCCGGCACATTCCTGTGCAGCTTTAATATCTCGTATTTCTGTAAGAAGGTAGTTTCTTTCTTCTTCTGAGATATTACCCATCTGATGCTGTTCTATAATGTACTGAATTTCTTGTTCTAACGGATGCATTTTATCTACCCTCCAACGCAGTCTTTGCTGCCTGTACTCGCTGCTTTGCAGCCTTCTTGCCAATTTCACAGAAGACCTTAGATCCTCCCTTACTCATCTTGTCGATATGATTGTGTAGACCTTTAAGATTTTCGGCTTGTGGATCTCCTCTCCACTCTGCATAACGAGAAAGTTGTTCAGTTATCGGCAATACTTTTTCCCAAGTAGGCGATTCACAGTTTTGATGATCTATTGCAATGTCAGTTGCCACTAAATTATTAAACATTACAGGATCATGTGATCTTGGCCAGTACTTTTTAACAGTGTCTATTGTTGAGCAGCCTGTTAGAAAAACTACGGTGCTTAAAATTAAAAGTTTTTTCATTAGTCGTCTCCGGCAGCATCTTTGACTTCTTGAGCTGTAGCTTTGCGCCCTTTAGGACCGATAGGTTGTTCGACTGCTTTTTTAGCAGCATCTTCGTCACGTTTCTTTTTAAACGGATCGATATTAATTTCTTGTTCAGCTATGATACGCTCTTTATCAATAGTTTTGCCGCGTAGTTGTAATACAACTTCAACCTTTTGATTTAACCGAATAAGATCGTTATCAAGCATACGAATACGATCAATAAGAGCAATAAGAGTTCCATTGGCTTGTCCTATAACAGGTTTGATAACTGTAGTTACCCATTTCCATACAAAGTAGATAAAGTAACCCATACCTGCGGCAGACACAATAGGAAAGCCGTATTTGTTGATTAGATCTGCTACATTATCCATTAGTCTCTCCGTTGGTCCGTTTGCTCTGCTCTACTAATACGATAGTAGTCTGGTTGTAATCCAAGTGCATGACTGATCTTAACATCTACACGCTGTAGGTCGTTAGTCATAGTATCAACACGAGCATCTAATCCTTTGATAATTCCAGCCATGCCATTAACACTGCTTGTAACACCATCTAAAATAAATTTAAGTGTTAAGAATACAAAATAACCTGCTGCCAGTGCTGAAGCAATAGGAAATCCTACATCTGCTACAAGTTTAAAAAAATCCATAGTTTTCGCTCCTATTATTCATATTTATAAATAATGTTATGAGTTATTTGTTTTGGATTTTTATTGGAATAATTGGTGCAGTTGCCTGCTGGTGGATAATGGACTGGCACGATAAGCACGAGGATGGGGAATAAATATCTAACAAAAACATAGGGTTTATTATGAGCGATATAAAAAAATTCATAGATGCAGTGGACGGGAAATCTTCAAAAGATACATTAGATGACGAACCCCGCCATGACGGTCGCGAAGGTAATCGACAAACCTTAAGGGATCAAATGTTTGGCTACCTGGAAGATGCACAAACGGCTATTGATGAAGGCAATTTTGAACAGGCTAAAGAGTATATTGGTTATGTAATCGAATTAGTTGACGACAATGTTTAATTGTTGTAAACTAAGGACTATTGCTGTATGAAGCAAAGAGAAAAGTGTTCTGGACGCGGGTTCGATTAAGCCTGTTTTACCATGAAACCACCGTGTGTCTTATTGCCCCTCAATGACGCATTGGCAAAAGCGTTAGCATTGTATCCGCGATCCATACACCATTGACGCAAACCT
>JACCDU010213525.1_pt1 | contig 45803 bp, 38 predicted proteins | sample 7446081 | NCBI WGS metagenome assembly JACCDU01 (sample SAMN15323447, study PRJNA562643) | freshwater metagenome | isolation source: river surface water | place: USA:Blue River Watershed | collected 2017-08-17 | reverse complement strand
TGTGAAATTTTGATTTAAACTTACTGTTCCCGCATTATATGTTTTTACATTTATTACAGCATTCTGAAATGTAGAAACAGCGTTCTTATTAGAAATATCTTCAGTAACCCAAGCAGAAATTATGTATCGTTTACTCGTGTTTGGTGCAAATAGTGGAACCATATTTTTTATCTCATTAACTCTGAATAATCCAGTATCTGCCACTGATACTTTTTGATAAATTGTGGTGTCTATAATTCGAGTAAGCGAATGATTAACATTTGGTTTTAATACGATACTGTGTAATCCACTATGAGCAGTGTCTTTTCTGATGTATACATCCTGTGAAGGATTATTAAAGTTTTGATATTTGGATCGACCTCTGCTTAGATATTTCCATTCTGAATTAGCCTGCATACCTGATCTGAAATCAAAATGCCCTTGTATTTCACAATTGCCAATCAAGTAATTATAATCTTCAAAATTATCAAATGCGATTTCACGGTATTGAGCATTGTTGGCTTCGGCTACTACCAAAGAATTATCGTAACCAATTAATTGTGCTTTGTATATTCCTAATGCATCTTTTTCTTCTAACCCATTTCCATTGGCGGAATACAGGGTAATAGTATTAGAGTTCACCCAATGTTTATTTAGTTTACCAGTTGATTTCAAACCTGTTGAGTGAAACGTCCAAAATGGTACGTAATTTTCGATCAATCCATCTTTTCTAATGTCAGTAGAATCTTTGGCATATTTATACTTTCGTTTCCCTACAAATGCCCATGTGTTTTTAGGACGCCAAATTCCTCGAACACCATTCACATAAGGATTTACTATACTACCTAATGTAGGTTGACAATTCAGAACCTCCTTACATTTTATTAATCTTCCAAAACAATCAATGGGAATATCAAAACCTGTTGAATCACCGTCTTGATCATAAACCCATGCACTATTCACTCGATTGAATTCATTGTATATTACACGACAGCGAACAATGGAATCAATATTGGACCAATCGCCTCCTCCCATTAAGAAATCACAGGTATTTACATATGTCCAAGGTTGATTGGTGTCACAACGAAATCGAAGTTGGAAAGCAAAATTGCTCGAATTATATTCCGAAGATTGGCCAATAAAATACTCTTTAATACAACCCGAAGGAACTTGATTCAAATAAAAAGAATCAAAGTAATTTTTCAGTGAGCTTGTGTCAAACCAGTTTAAGTCTTGCAAGTTCAATGGATTTGAAGCTCCTAAACCTTGTAGTTCATATAATAAACGAATATTGGAATCTTGAGTAATTGATTTCTTTAAAAAAGCAGCGGCTAATACAAATTGTGAACCTGGATCTATGGTGTCACAAATTCGATCGAATTTCGCGAATGAGTTGATGGTTGTTTGCCAATTCTCACTAAACTCCATTGCAGTAGTATTAACAATTTTATCATCAAGGTTCACTTTTCCATTAACAAGATTCATAGGATTTGCCATGAGTGTAACATTCCCAACATTTGCGGTCAACATATTTCTGTTACCACTTCGAATGACTCTCACATCATATTTACCGTTGGGAATAGTCAATCCACTTCTGTCAATTAATTTAATTTTATTGCCACCTGACTTTAATACCCAAGCTCTGGTAAATTCATTAACTGTATTGGTCAATAGTAACTCATCTCCAGGTATAAAATTGGAGCTATTATTTACCGAACACATACCATTATTTCCAACTAAACAATTGTATTCAGCATAATCAATATTTTTATACGCTCCACCCATTCGATTGTAAGCTAAATGAGCCGGATATTGAAAATTATAAATTGGATCTTCAAACTCGTTCTTGGTTCTAGTCAATAAAACAGTACCTGTTTCTTTATCCCATAAGAGATTTTTTACTACAATTGAACTTCCATAATCATAGGTGGTTACTTCATCAACAATACCATATCGTTGTATCACTTTACAAGAAACTACAGATTGTAACAATTGAGTTTGTCTCTTAAATGAAGGAATAATGTGAGGAAAAATAAATGTCCATGATTGATCAAATCCCAATTTCGCGCCACTTCTCCAATTTGTGGAATAACTTTCCCGAACATCAAAATCCACATCATAATCCATTGATAATTCAGCGTTTACTATAGTTCCAGAGTCAGTTAATAAATCCACATGATTATCAAGTATTTGTGGATCGGTTTTGCTCGTTAGATATTTATAATGTGTGCCACTGATTATATTGATACCCGAACCTTCTACTTCCCCAAAATTTTTCACACTTTTAACTTTTCCATGCATGTCATTTAAATGCAGTACATATCCTTGAGAAACCCCATACTTATCTTTGTATACAGGTGAAAACAGACTTTTAAGGAATTTGGAGTTCGGTGTGCCATTAGTTAATTGTTGCAGTTCAGAAAACCGTTCAATTACTGGAAAATCTTTAGCCGTATAATACTCATTCAAAGTATAACCCGTGCTACTTCTAGGGGAACTATTATTCCCTATACTTGTTACCTTCACCGCAGAATATCCTACGGTTGCAGGTGGATACAGAGATTCCAAATTGGGGTTATTTTGATTAATTCGCTTATCAGGACCTATGAGTACTTTTTCTACATAATAATTGGGTTTATGATGTGGATTTTGATCACCACCCATAAATGGCTCCCATGAAGCGACACCACTCGATATTGTTTTTCCATCTTGATCTTTTGTAGAGTATTCAAACTTTTGACCATATTGACCATTGGCTTGACCAGAGTACATATTTTGCCAATTATCGTTTATAAATAACTTTCGCACACGTACACCACCGCCTTTTTTGAATTGATTATGGTGGTATAATCTGATATATGAATGTAACGGTTGAAATCTGCTTGCAATTTTTCTCCATTTTAAGTTCTCATAAGGTCCTGTTACAATATTCAAGGTAGTTCCAACTGAGTTCAATAATCCCATAAATGCATTTTCATTTCTCCCCATCGGAGCCGAACCAGGAAAAATTATTGGACCAAGATTGTCGAGTGCGAATTGCCAAGCATTTTTTGAGATGGGATGTGCTTTAGTTAATCCAATATCTCCCTGAGAAGTTTCGGCAAGTTCAACCCAAATTAAATTCTCAGATAAACCCACATGTGGTTTGGCGTTTTCGAACTTAACTGAATCAAAACCATTTACATATTCCCATGCCGTATTATTTGGTTTAGCATTCGGATTCATATTTACCTTAACTCGGTAATACAAATCTTTCAGAAAATGATTATTTTCATCTTTAAATAGCAAATCTGTTGCTTCAGTACTGTTTGTTATTTTTGCCAGATCTGGGTTTTTAAAATAGATAAATGTATTTCTTTTACCATTTCCATAAAGTTTGTCCAAATCGTTTTTCAATCCCGTCGAATCAGATGCCATACCTTCAATCATCAGCATTGACATCGCTTTTTGATCTTGTACGTAAGCATAATCATCTGATTCATACTCAATATTTATCTCACCTCCACTGGGCAATTTTACTTTATTCAAACACCATGATGAGGCTTGTTGATTTATAACAGAAGTATCAGCTAAGGGATCTATATAAGGAAATTCTCTGTTGGGTACACCACGCGTATTTGTTTTAAAATTCCCCCAACAATCAAAATTTGCTAGACCATAATCCGGATTTGTACTTGTGTATTGAAATTTGTACGGGCTTAGTTGACCTCTATTGTTTTTACCATAAGTAAAATAAATTTCCTTTAGAGTCAATTTCCCTGGGCCGGTCCCAGTTGAAATTTGAAAATTTTTGTTGTTAGGAATGTTTTTACATAATTCGTAACTGTATTTAAAAACAACTGTTTTTACAGGAGTTGCATTTGATCCGTTCTTTAATAAATCGAGTTTGCTATATAAAATAATTGAATCCAATTTCATCATTCTCGATGAAACTGTAGAATCCATTCCTCCACTTGAGTCTTTCACGCCCAAACCATCATTCCGTTGAGAAACTTTGAAAATAGCAACATGTGTCTTAGATTCAATACTGTGTAAATACCACAATTCTTTTTCACCATAAACATAGGATCCTTTATCATCTAAATTATCAGACAACAAACCGCTATTTAATCGCGCTTTGTTATTTTCATATGGCGCTCTCCATTTGTAATTTTCAGATGATAAATTGTAATTAAACTTAATCGCATTCCCTAAATCATCGTTTGTAATTCCGTCACCCAAAACATCTACATAATCTGGACTAAGAACTCCCGTTAATAAATAAGAATGAGCAAATGCGGGTGTTATAGTAGACTGAAAGAAATTATCTGAACCCCGTGTATTGCCTGTTTGGTCATCCGTACCTGGGAGATAATCAACCATTTCTTTTTCAGGGTATTTTTGATTTTCGTGAGTAGAGGCTAAATTTACTCCATTTGCTTTGGTAACATTGAAAACAACTTCCTTTTGATACTTATTAATTTGGGGAAGACCATAAACATAACGTGAACCATCTGCATTAGTTTGAGTAATCTCCCCCATATGATGAGCTTTAGGGGATTTTTTACCCGTTCCAAAATATCCACGAACAGAAACGCCCGTGCCATGTTCCCAGAATTGCTTTGTGTAACTATTCCTACTTGTTTCCAAACCCATACCACTTTGGGTTTCTTTGTTAGTTAGAAAACTAAATGTTGAATTACGAGAAACTCTTTTTGAATTTTTGTACTGTGGAAGACTAGTTTTTGAACGACTATTTTTAAATTTAGATACATTAATTTTTGAGAATTTAGTACCTGAGGAATAATTATCCTGTAATTTTTCCAACTCAATATATGAAACCAAATTTGAACCATATGCCTCGAATCTATTTGCATCATTTGGTCCTCCATCTGCCGCAGCTTTAATAAATACATCTTCAAAATTCTCACCAGCAGACTTCGAATAAAAATGTTCAAACAATTCATTTTCATCAAACCAACCACCTGACTGAGAATAAGCACCACTAATTTTAACAGGCAAACCATAATGTAAATTCGCACCAATACCCCATTCAAAACCTATATCCGTTTGATTAATGGAGTTTTTACTTGTTGAATTCGTAACCTTAGGATCAAAATATATACTGGCGCCATTTCTATGTGCTCTGTACGAACCACCTGTACCCTGACCTTGTATTGATAACACATCGTAAGTACCGGTAGAAACAGGCATATTGGTAACTTTGCTATTAAAACTTCCATCATTAATACGATTAAAATCTAGCATCAAATTCTTATCGCTTTTCAACTTTGATTTCTCCGTATTTTTAATTTTCCTCTGATCATGAATATAACCAAAAGCCTTATATATCATTTTAGATCTATCTAATCTCTGCTCGCTAATTGAACCGTTAAGCGTAATATTACCATGTCGTCCTGTTATTTCCGAACCTAAAGTAATTTGCATTCCATATCCACTATTTTTCATTGAAAATTGGAAGTTGGGTGTAAATGATGATAATCCTATTGCCGTATTACTTGATCTTCCATAGGTTCCTGAAAAACGTTTTGAATTCCCAACATGGTTGTACGCACCCGATATACTCATAGATTTTAAACCATTCAACGAATTATATCCTAAACCAATCGAACCCACCCAACCACTTTTATCTGATTCGTTTAAATGGTTTCCGAACACAACTGAAGCATTCCAAGAAGAACCAGATTGAGAATTGATACCTAATCCGATTGGAATATGCACATAATTATTCTGTTTTAAGGCAGTATAACCTGCTGACAAATCAATTCCCATACCTCTATAGCTATTGTATACAACACCCAAATCCATCTCCCAACGACTGAGAATTGATAGTTTCTTTAAACGGGGATCTTTTGATTTCCGATCTTTAATTAACTGTTTGCTTTCTTTTGTAGAGATCCCAAAAACTTGTAAATCTGTGCCTATGCCTAAAGTCCTCGTTAAGTTGGGCTTCATGTTAAATTCTTTTATTACAGAATCGCCATTAAAATCATCAGGTATTCCTCGAACATTTCTTGTAATATTTCCTACATTAATATTCCAACCTAATCCAACCCAACTTGCCTCTTGCTCCATTCCAATTCCAGCATGATAAGAAATGTTAACCGGATAACCACCCGCATCAATTAGTGGAATGTTATAATTAAAATCTCCGGTAAATAAGTCAACCATTTGAGTCGTATTTACAGGTTCAAAACTATCTACTTCTGGCTGTGATGGACCGCCAGTTAAAGCATAAGAAATACTCGGCGCAAATATTTCAATTAATATATTACAAGCCAAAAACATGGCAATTCTGCGCCTGATAATATTTTCTCTAAGCATAATTAATTTTCGATTAATTGTGGGATATCACTATTAAATTTATCAAAAGAAAAAGTTACTTTCCCTAAGTTAAATTGCTGATCATCGTATACTAATACAGTCGAATTGTATTTGATTTTTCTGGGTACTTCAAATACTAGATTTACAATAGAATAATTGGCAATATTATAATATCGCTCAAAATGATAAAGCACAGGAGGGAACGTATCCTTATCGTGAATAAGCAAAAAATCCCCCTTTGCACTCTCAATAAAATAATTTAGACGCTCCTGGAATTCTTTAGAATTACTTTTCCCAAACAACCCTTCTTCTCCTGCATTTTGATAGAACTTAACTGTAGCATGAATATTCTTAGTAGAACTGGTATTTCTTTGTCTATTCTCTAGCGCGACATAATACTCTTCAGGTAAGACTCTCGCATCTATTTTATATTGATTAAATTCTTTGGTAATAGTCAAATTCGAATTACACCATTGTATAAATTTCTCTTTTTCTAGTTTACTTGATTCACAAGAAACTAGTAGCGTTAAAAGTAATAGTACTAGGATTCGCATTTTACTTTCCTGAATATTTCTTATTGACAAACACAATCACTTCTTTAGTTTTATCGTACTTTTCATCAGCATACAATAAATTACCACTTCCGTTTGCACCTAAAATAAATTGAACATTATTCAGAGCAGCGTACTCCTTTACATATTGATTTAATTGCGTAACTACTTGATCATTGAACTTGGCGGATACTTCATTGTTTTTTTCCTCCATTTCCTCACTCAGTTCCTTAAAATCAATTAATTTATATTTATAAGTATCCATCAATTTATTATCTCCTGTACGAATTTTATTTTCTATAACTTTTAATTCTAGTTCTAGACTGTCCATCAATTCTTTTCGCTTTGTTGTAATTGATTGATAATCACGCTCAAGCTCCTTTGTCGTCTTAAATTCTTTAACCAACATTTGATTATCAATAAAGTATATTTTTGTCTCAGAAAATATTAAATAAACTATAAAGGTTATCAATACGAAAAAACTAATTAAAATGACAATTAAATTAGGCCTTACTTTGCTTATAATGTTCATGATTATTTACTTAAAAATTGATACGCAACTACATACTTGTTATTCTTTTCAATCACGGTTAATTCTAGAATATCTCCATCTTTAATGCGAGTATTGTCAGTAACATCTAATTGATAATAATTTTCACCAGAAATACCAGTATATTCGACTCTCTTAATGGGTATTTGTTTATTGTTTTTAATTAGTTTGACATCACAGGTTAGCTGAAAACTTGATTTTCTGCTGCTGTATTTAAATCGGATTAAACCTGTGGTTTTAAATATTGTTTGAGCATCCTGTTTTTGAATTTCAAGATAAGATACTGGTTCAGGTATTTCCTTTTTATTTGTATCTTTTTTCAATTCATACTGCCAAATCTCACTTTGTGCCACTTGGACTCCAGATAGTATTCCATCAACTTTCCAACAATGTACCACACCCGTATCTAAGCTTTCCATTTCAATTGGATAATTCATAAAATTCTGTGTTAATCCTATCTCTTTATATAAAGGTGGATTTTGAAAAACTGCTTCTTCACATTTCTGATTTGGATTAAGCTTGAATATAGTAACTGTATAACTAAAATCGGGAACTGCAGCTAACGGCTGAGGTGCAATCCAGTAATAACTGGGTCTTATTGTTTCAATATTTGCGTGATCTTCTGGAAACGATAGAATTAACGGATTGGGCGGGTCTATAGTAATATCGGAACATTCTGGTAATTCAAGGAATAATGGATTTTGACCATTCTTATTACAATTACTTTCAGCGCATTTCAATGCATAACATACTTTATAAATACCTGATGGAAGCGTTCCAAACATCATTTCATATTCGCCAAATCCATTTACTCGATAATCTAATTGCTCTACTTGTCCATTTATTAAGTTAAAGCCATGTGTTATCTCAAAGTCCGTACTTTTTAATCTTATTATAGATCTACCACGGGAATCAAATATCTCAGCTTCTAAAAAAACTTTTAAAGTTTCAGTGAAATTGCAGTAAATATTAACATTCACCAATTCTTGGGTGCTTATTCTTGAGCTCATAATCACACGAGGAGTTAATGTGTAACTTTGTTGTGCAATGAGCTTCGAGTTAAAACAACCCAAACACATGAGGAAGAGGTATAATTTATATTTCATCGGCTTTTTTTATCACATGCCCCGTGAATATATACCTACATTCTACTTATAAAAAAATCCACCAAAACACTATATAATCAATATTGACTATGAAACTTAATTACCATAGTTAATTTTGACTATTTTTTAAAGAAATGTGGAATTTTCTAGAATTTAAAAGTCAATTCATATTGTAATAGGAATTATACTTGTTCAACCAACAACATAATTCTATTTCGATGAAAACGCGTGTTTTAAATTATATAATAGTATTTTTAAAGCACTTCGCGTCAAAAAAAAATGCATTCATAATCGTTTTACTTTTAACCAAACAATATGTTGTATATGCTCAAAATAAATATTTTAATTTCACAAACGATTCTTTAAAAAATTATTGGTTAGAATATGTACCAGAATTAACTGGGAATATAGTACTTGAATCGAAATATACTAATTTCCAAAGTCCTCAAACGTTTTCAGAACGACAGTATTTAAGAATTTCTACTAATCAAAAATTGGATGTACAAGGCATTCGTTTTGGAGTAACTGGATTTTATACAACTGAAAACCCGTCTCTTTATAATTCAAATTATCTAAAATTCTATTTTGATAAACCCAATTTGGATGAATTAATAAGAAAACAAAAAAATAAGCTTGTAACAGAAACCAAACAAAATTTACAAGATATAAAATATAAGCAATCTAAATCATTAAAAGAAAATGATCTTATAGAAAAACAAAAGACTAATTTACTTAACAAAATTGAAGAGAGAAAATCAGAGTTAAAGAATGAATTGGTAATACAATTGGATTCCATTGAACCCAAAGATACCTTTTGTTTGAAATATGGAGTAGATAAACAACATTTAGCTAAGTATCAAGATAAGCAAGATAGTTTAACAGATCTTCAGTTGCGTAAACTCTATTCAGCCTTAAATGAAATTAAAAATAAACAAAAACAAGTGGATAGTATTAATAATGTTTTGAAAAATCAATACAAATTGGATTCTTTGAAGTTAGAAGATTATAAATACTCTCAGTTAAAAAATACAGAAATAAATAGCATAAATAAATCAGACTTGAACAACAAGTTAAATAATTTGCAAAAAGTCTTCTCAAAAGTAGAAAAGCTCGAAATTGGAAATGCCAATCCTTTTATAGATCCTCTATCCGTTTATGGCTTGCCAATAAGAGGTGTATTTAACTCATTTAATCTTAGCAAAATAAAAATTGATTGGACTCTGGGTTTAATGCCATCCATAGGAATCGTAAAATTCGATAGAAACAATACTTTATTTACACGCAATTTGAGCGCCATTAAAATTGAGAAAAAAATCAAGAATTTTAATCTAAATTCCTTCGGTCATTTCATTTGGGATAATTCCAATGGCAGTGAATTAATCAAGTATAAGAATGGCATTTGGGGCATAGGTTCATACGGAGCAATTACTAAAACTACAAACATTGTATCCTCAGTGGCTGTATCAAATTTTTCTATTAGTCAAATTATTCTCAGTGAAAGGCGCACTATTTCCACAAAGGATATACCCAGTCAGCGATTCATTGACAAATTAGCATATAGTTTCTTAATAAGCCAAAACATATATAAAAATGCACTTGTATTTGAGTTAAAATCACAGCGAAATGGAGCAGTTTTTCGTAATTTGGGAAACCCTTTTATTCGCAATCAATATCTTGAAAACTCTTTGAAAATAAAGGTAGTTGGATTTGAAAGTCAACTATTAGGAACTATTTTTTATAAAGAATACTCAAGTTTATCTCTTCCAACCTCGAGTAATCAATACTCATTTCAGAATAAAGGCTATGGAATTTCATTGCAATCCAAATTCAAACGAAAAGAACTACCGAACATGGTAATTTCTTATTCTCCATTTGAGCAAGGCAATAATCACCCTGATACATTACTTAGAGTCAATAGTCGAAGCAATTTGTTTAATACCGGAATTTTTTGGAATTGGGCAAATAAAACAACTCGATTATCGATACAATCCTATTACTCTCAAAGTCAACTTTTAATTAGCGATACAATTATTAATAACTTTCAATCTTTTAATTTCCAGTTTAATATTTCCCATAAAAAAGGTTTACAATCAACAATGATGGCTAACTCAACTTTTACAACACCAGGTATCGATAGTTTGCAAATGAAGGGATGCCAAATCAATTTAGGTAAAACAAGTCCTCTATATCAATGGTGGATTTCGGGAAAGTATTTTCTACAACAAAATGGAGCATTTAGACGAGGTACACAAATATCAGTATCATCAAAATTATCCCGAAAAACAAGAACTACACTAGCAGTTGGCTTCGATGAATATTATAAAGTATGGGGGCTCCAATATCTTCAACCAGCATTCACTGCAAATGTCAAGCTAAATATTAGTATTTAATTTCCTATATCTTTGTTTATACCATCAGTTGTTTTTAACAATGTGGATTCACAAAATGGCATCTCTGGAGGCCATGCATGATATGACGCAATTAATTGCTCAAAATTACATTGGTTTTTAAAGAGCATTTGTCTTCTATGATTCCTTAATGTATTTTCATTTAACCCATATTTCTGAACTATTTGCTTGAAAGACAAACCTTCGGCAAAACAATGTAATAAATGCGTCTCAGTTTTTGTTAAAATTAGTTTTTTAGGAATTAATCGATCAGTCGATTCGTTTAAATTTGTTTGTATCAACTTAGAAAAATAGGTTCTTCCTCTTATAATTTCATTTACAGCATTTTCTAACTCTTCAGCGGGATCCATTTTCGAAACAAATCCTTGAACTTCATATTTTAAAGCTTCTTGAATATAAATACGGCTATCGCACATACTAAAAACTAGACAAGGTATTTTATATGATTTAGCCATTTCTAGAACCCTAAAAATTTTACAACCATTTGCAAATTGCAAATCGCTAATTACCAGTTCAAAGCGTGAATTCGAACTTTGAAATTTCTCTAATTGAAGTTCTGCCTCTCTATAGTTTAGACAGTAAATTACTTCTGCATTTTTGATTCCAAATAGAATATCATTTATTGCAGATTTTAAGAATATTTGGTCTTCTACTACTAAAATTTTCATAGATCAAGCAATTAAATGATTCGGAAAACTGAGCATAATTTGTTTCTGTCTAACACCATCGCCAGGTAAATACTCCAATTTACCCTGAATGAGATTTAACCTTTGTTGTATAGATATTAGTCCTCTTCCACTTTTATTTTTCTCGGTTGCCTCGACCCAATTATCTACAAAAATATCGTAACACAAAACCAAATCCACATTACCTTCATTTTGTAAAATATCGATATAAATATTCTTAGCACTATTGTGCTTGATTATATTGGTGATTAGTTCTTGTAAAATCCTATAAGCTTGCAAACAGATGGAATCAGGAAGAATTATCTGCTCATCCAATTTATCAAAGTGCAATGTGCATATTTTAGATGAAAACTTCTCCGTCAAACATGAAATTGCAAAAATCAGATTGCCTTCCTTAACTTCTAATGGATCATTATCCTCTATTATGTCGTTTAGTTTTTTACCCAAATTAGTAACGGTCTGATCTAAATCAACCAATTCTTGTAAAATATTGTTGCCTTGGCGGTAATTAAAAGCTATGGATTTAATTTTAGTTTTGATTTCTAAAATTAAATAATTGCCAGAATCATGTAAATCATTTGCGATTTGTCGTCTTAATTGATCAGAATAATTAATTTGTTCTTCTAAATTAAATCTTAATTCATCTTTTAAAATTTTCATATATTTAAAATAATATTTATGTTTTTCGTTTGGAAAGCATAAATTGATTAAATCAAGAATGAATTAAATAAGATCCGAAATTGTATATCAAGTCAATTTCAATCAATTGAACTTCGTTCTCAATTATACGAATATTTTTTAATCAAAGCATATAGTACTTTTTTCTCATTTTTACACCTACATGATTAGATATTAGACAACAAATTGGCATTATTGTTATCAATAAAAATCCTTATACACTAAATATCATCATTTTAATAAAACGAAGCCAAAAAACACGACAATTTTCTTGAATTCTGGATTTTCTAGAAATTTAGATATTCGTTATTCAATGCCTTTTCTATAATCTTTAACTATTAGGACTATTTAATTTGTGATTAATATTAATATTATAAATTACTTTTTTAGCTTAATAATTCCATTTTTTTCGGCATTTATGACTTCAAATTTTTTTTGAATATTCTTATAATCATTTTCAATTTTATTTAGTTTCATTTCTATGGTATCAGCTTTGCGCTTACCCAAAAACATGCTTGTACAAAACAATACAATTCCCAAAAAAGCCGTAATTGCTTGCCTATTAAACCAGTTACCACTAGTTCTGCCTTTTTCTAAATTTGTTAGTCCTTTACCACCGAAAAAAATACTAAGCACAAAGAACATGAACGAAATCAATAGAATTATGTAATAATAGAATTTTACGTTCTGATTTTCCAAAATGTAAACTGTTACGGCGCTCATTACTGAAATCATAGTTAATGCTGCCTGCATCAATTGAACCGAAATAGTAGTATAAATACTTGAATTATTGTTCATTCACCCCAAATTTGGATTTGAGTAGTTTTCAGACTAGACCACATGCTATCAATTATTCTCATAATTTGATGACCGCTAACTTTCTCAGAATTGTCTATTTTTTTTGCCTGATTAATTATTTCAATTATATCAGCAATTATTGCCTCTTTAATATCTAGATTATAAACAGTGTACTCGTGTTCTGATATCATAAAATTCGACTCATTTAGATTTCCAGTTTCCCTTAACACAGGCAGTAAAACCATACAATGGAAATTTACCAATAAAAAATATCTAGCATCCGCTCGTAAAGTACCAAAAGGGTCCGATTGCACAATTTGATTTCTTATTAATCTCAACAATTCAGATTCTCGATACATTCTGGTTACTCTTGACCTCTTACCAGTTTCATGAATATAATCCATGAACAAAAGCTGGTATATATCCTCAAATTCTCTTTTCATAGTTCAATATTTTTTTGACAATATTAATGATAACCTTAACAGAAAAAATAGTTACATGTAACTATAAATAAACAATTAGACTCTTTTACTTTTGCAAAGTATGAATACAAATGAAATAACACTTACAGAAGCAGTTTTACTGACACATGCTTATCAATCTGATCCAAATTTTTTAAATCAGACAGTTGCTTTAAAATCAGAAAATAGTACCTTCCAAGAATTAATGAATCAACCTGGATGTGTCCAAATTAGAATATATCTTGCAAAGGATAACCAAAATAAATTAACTTTAGTTATGGTCGGAGTTGATCAAGATGGAAATGATATGACTTCTGGTAAAATCATGGATCGTTTTGTTCCATGCCCACATAATTGTAGCAACGACTCTCCGTTAATGCTCACAACTTGATTAAATTAGTTGTTTATTTTCTGTTTCTAATAACTGCTAGTGTACTAGCAGTTATTAGCATTTTAAAAAAAAAGTCATTAAAAGAAAATGCCACTTTTATAAGCTATGTTCTATTCGGTATATTATTTGAGACTTTATTTCTGACTATTAAACCGCATGATGGAATTTCTATTCAACTTTATTTCTCAATATTCTTCCCAGTCATTTTATCTGTTTCAATAGTTTATCGATTATTTCAAAATTTCAAAATTTCAATTATCATATACAGTATTCTTATTTTGTGTTTTTATCACAATTTAAATATTGCCGATTTTGTTTCCATTAATTTTAATATTAATATAACTTTACATCTTGCTTTGTTAGTTTATTTTATAAAAAATGGCAAACTAAAATGGTACTATTCTATTGATTCTCTAATAATCATCAACATGTATTTTATGTACATTACGAGTCTTTTATCACAAAAAGTTATTTCATGGGATAGTTCTCAGTTATTGGAGAGTTTCCATCTAACCGTTTCAATTTTCTTAATTATAACCCTTTGTTTTATCAATGTCAAACTCTGGAGATCTTCTTTTAACTGAAATATTCTATTTACTTTTTCCTGTATTTTTAATGTTGGTAACTATATTAGTCGTTTCGTACTACAGAATAAAACGACTGCATCGAGTTATGCATCGGTACAGAAGTAAAAAACTAGAAGAGTTAGAATCTGAAAGAAAACGAATTGCTAACGATTTGCATGATTTTGTTGCAAGCAAATTATTAAAAATAAAAGTAGAATTAAATGAAAGTTTAGAGTCTGCAAAGGATCCTATTATATTTAAAAACCTAACACAAGGAATCCAAGATTTAAATAAATTTCACGATGAGCTACGCTATTTAGTCGAATTTATCTATCCAAAAGAACTGCTTTCAGGAAATATAAAAACGGCTTTCCAACGTTTAGCTGAAGACATGAGCAATTCTCATACTGAAATTATTATGGATATTGAATTTGACAATCCTCTTCCTCCTGACAAACTGCATCAATTATATCGTTTGCTACAAGAAAAAATAACAAACATTATTGTTTACGAGAATCCACCGAGTATAATAATCGGCTTGTTTGAAAACTCGGAAGAACGAGAAGTATTGCTTAACTTGTCATATAACTTTAACCCAAATAATAATCGAAATAACAATAATGCTAATATTCGAAAATCAGGTAGGGGCTCGAGTATTATTCCTGAAAGACTAAAAACTCTGAAAGCCAAATCGCAAATTACAAAAACTGAAACCGCCCATAAAGAATCTATAATTTTTCCAATTTAAACCCTCATGAGAATTTTAATACTTGAAGATCATCCTAGCATTTTACTTGTATTACAACAAATAATTAAAGGTGAAATTAATCCAACAATAGAAATTATATCTTTCAATGATTCAGATAGTGCCATTAATTTTTTAAAATCAAATAAAACGGATGCAGTTATTAGTGATATTCAAATAAACAACACAAAACAAATAGATATAATCAGAGAATGTAATATCCAGAAAATACCTTGTATGGTATTTTCAAGTCATATTAATCCAACAATTATTCAACATTGTGAGAGCTTTAATACCAATGTGATAGTATCAAAATCATCAACTGTTGAAGAATTAAAATTGGGTATAAGAAAATTATTGGCCAAAGAAATTTATAGATGTTCTTTAAGTAATCAGGTTTCTCAAAGAAAAAGTCGTATTTCAGAGTTTACACCTAAAGTTGATTTTTCAGCAGCAGAAGAATTTGTTATTCTTGCTCAAATAGAAGGTAAATCAACCATAGAACTATCCAAAGAAACGAGAAAATCCAAATACACAATCCGAAATCAAAGAATGAGTTTGATTGAAAAAAATGGGTGTACCATGGAAGAAATAGTTCGCAGATATCTTTTTTGGCATACAAATGGGTGATTTTTTTAGTTACAAGTAACTAAAAAATTAAATTACTCTCAATGTACCTTCGTACAATGACGAATTATAAAAATTGCAATGGATCAGTTCCATTAAACTGCAAGTGTAAAAGTGCATTAAAACATTGGGAAAATAACACAAATAATAACGCTAAGGATTGCTCTGTTTACGGCTGTACAAACCGAGCAACAGTGGGTGGTCATGTGATTAAATGCCACGGGAACGCCTTTAAAAATCAGTATATTATTCCATTATGTTCGACACACAATAACACTAATTTTAAAGATTGTTTTAGAATAAATACGCATATTGATCCAATTCCAGTTGGTTCAACCCCAAAATGTAAAAACTAAAGTCAATAAAAAGAATGTAGTTGAAAATATTTCGAGTAATACAGAAAGAAAAAATCCTGCATTTTTCCCATATTAACGTAGTTGAAAAAACTTGGAATGAATTTGCTTCTAGAAGAACTGAAAAACGAATTAAAAAGAAACTACCAGACAACAGTATATTTATTTTAAGGGCTTGTGATAAACAAAATAGAAACTTTCGTTTAAAAGCCACAACTTGAGTTAATTTAACAAAATGATGCGATCCAACCAAATATTACAGATAAGAAAAGCATTAAATGAAAAAAATAGATCTACATACACATACAATTTCGACAAACAGGAGCCTTTCAAGAATCCGTGAATTTTTACCAATTTTAGTAATGTTTTTTTGGTTAACTTGCTGAAAACATACCGCTATGCACATCCCCCGAAACCCAAACCTATACAATTTAACCAACCTTTTGGGCTATGAATTGTCAAAGGTAATGGCACCTAATTCCCCAATCACCACAACATGCGGTTTTAATTTTTCGGGGTCGGTTATGGCTAAAGATGCATTCGGATATAGTGTAACCAATTATAACGATTCTACTAACACCTTTTTTGGCGATTACACGTCGATAGAATTGTCATTATTTTTAGGGAACATTTGCAATTCTCGTTTAATCAACACCTCGAGAAATATCTATAACGCCAGCATCAAGTGCAAAGTTACAGCCACCGAGAATGATGACTTGTTAAACGCCATTCCATTGAAACAACAACGCAACTTTGTTTCCTCTGTATTGTTGCGATTATATTACAAGAAATACCGTACAAATGCATGGTTGTTTGAAGAACAAACTTCTGGAGAGCAGTATTCTAAAAAAAGTTTGGATAGTGTCTTAAACAAAGATGTTAAATATAGTGGCATTGCAAAACGGGTGAACACACATTGGTTACGGCACTATTACGAAACTCATTTAATAGAAAGTGTTACAGATTTGCGGTACATTTAAGAATTGCTCGGACATAAAAGTAGAAGAACATCCAACAAATTCAACCACTGTTTAATGACATAAAAAAAATACATTTGAAATAAACCCTAAAATTAATCAGGCTTATCTATCATATTTTGTTTTAAAGTCGGCGAAAGTTGAAAAAAAGCAGGGTTATAAATAAGTTATTCGGTCAGCCTAAAAAAACAACTCTTACAGCAAATGAGAACAGAACAATTACAACTCTTTGAAGAAACCTTATCCGAATTGAATGACTGTTATTCTCACTATATTTTTGTTTGGGAACAAATTTCTATTGACCAATCTGAAAATCTAAAAAATTACTGTCAAAAATTAACGACAGAAGTTTTTAACGAAAATTCAAACAGCAGACAATTCAATGTAAGTCTAGTCTGTTTGGGCAGTTCACATATTGTCACTCAAGACTTAATACTAAAAATTATTTATCAACTTGCTTATAGATACTTTGAAAACTTTCTGATACGACTGCACTAATTCGGACAAAGCCTAAATGAGGAAATATTGGATTTACAACAAAAGCTAGAAACAGAAGACATTGAGGACAAAAAGATTTTTGAGAAATTTTTTAATCGATTAGGGATGAAAATTGGAGAATCATTTGACCAATTAAAATTAAAACTTTAGATTACATAAGATTAAGGAGAAATCGAATTACACATAGAGCGACCTCCACACAGGGCTTGCTTCTCGAAATAGTAAATAATTATGGAAATAAACTTAATGAATATTGGGACGAGCAACTAAAGAACAAAAGATATAAAATTGACTTTTCGAGAAAAACGGTGGATGACTTTAACAAACTTGAACTTTTTGACTTCTTAAATATTTACAGAAAGTTTACAGCTAAAATTGATCAATTATTTATCACCAAGCTTGGACAACAAAACTGACAAATTATATCATTAAAAAATTTTTAAGTGCGAATTATGAAAGAATAAAAGTATTTACGGCCAATAGGAAAAAAGCAAAATTCAAAATGTATTGCAAAGTTGAATTTGGCTATAATATTTCTGACTATGATCTTGAAATAATTAAACTATAGGTTGTATAGTTCAACAGGCAGAGCAACCCTTTGGAGAGACCAGAACAACGCTGCTTTTCCCAAGGGTTGATGAAGGTTCGAGTCCTTCTGCGACCACAAAAAACGACTGAAAAAGAAGTCCGAATCGCTAACATGGGGTTAGCGATAGCGGGTGGACAGTACATATTAAAAGCGTTGTGCTTCTATCAAACTTCAGTGCTTGCCGCCAGTTTAGAGCTTAGTAATGCCCGCCATCGCCAAGCCCTGAACTGTTGGCAGCAATTTTATTGAAACACAAACGAGAGAAAACCAAACGTAGTAAAGAAAATTAAGCAAATGTTAGATCAATCTTTTTCGTTCGATAATTTCAGAATCCTTCTCGATGTAGAAAACCGACTTGGAAAATATCTTGAAGATAAATCATTTTTTAAAAATAATGATTTATTTTCAGAATCTAGAAAGTTAAGTAATGATATAATTGAGCTAAATAAAAAAATACGAGACGAAAAATTAAAATTACCTGCAATACACCTAAGAAAACCAGAAGACTATAAAGAAGTTAATAAGCTTGAAAAACTAAAAGATGAAATAAAAGCACAACGAGAAAATGCGTTGGAAGTTATTCTGAAAGGAATAAGTGCAAAAATTAATGACGAAAATTTCAAACTAACAATTCAAAAAGGAATTGTAAAGTTTGGAGACCAACTTTTTACAGCTGAAAATACACCTGAAAACTTTTTTGTGCTTAAGCAACTTCAAAGAAATATATACAAGACATTCAATGTAAAACAATCCGACCGAAAAAAACTAATAGCACAGTTAAGCCTTTTTCTAAAAGACGGCTTTCCAAAAGTAATTTTGAGAACTGATATTTCTAAATTTTATGAATCAATTCCCCATAAACAACTACTAAACAAAATAGATGAAAACAGCTTACTTAGTTACCCATCAAAAAAAGTCATTAAACAAATATTAAATCAATATTGGAATATACTAGTAGCTGATGGAGCAAAAAATGCAAATGATGAAAGAATTGGACTACCAAGAGGAATTGGAATAAGTGCTTTTCTTTCGGAATTATACCTTAAAGATTTGGATAGCGTATTGAAATCTATGCCAAACGTAACATACTTTGCTCGTTATGTGGACGACATTATTATAATTTTCACACCAGACAATAGAAAGCAAACAACTCCTGTTAAGACATACAAGTCAGACGTAAAGCGCATAATTGAAAAGTTCAGCTTAAAAATGAACAATAGTAAAACTCAAATAATTGATTTGAAAAATGGCGTTACACAAAATTACAACATTACTTATTTAGGGTATAAATTTTCGCTGTCAAACCAAAAACCATTAACAATTAAAATGTCAGATAAAAAGTATAAACGATATAAATCGAAAATAAAAATTTCATTTGACGAATTTCTTTCAGACGGAATAAAATATACCCCAAATACAAGTAAAGCGAACAATAAACTTGTTCAAAGAATAAAAATTCTTACAAGTAATTTTAAACTTTATAGAAGAAAAGATAATGTACTAATTGGGATTTACTTTTCAAATGAATTTCTAACGAAGGAATTGGAAGACTTGGGAAAGCTCGATAAGTTTTTGAAATCAGAAATTAAAAGAGTATCAGCAAGTTTATCGATAAATTCCAAGAAAAAATTGAACACCCTTTCTTTTACTAACGGTTTTAATAATAAGCACACATTAAATTTGAATTTCAATGAGAAGCACAAAAGAGGTGCTGTGAAAATAGAAAAAATAATAAATATTTGGAAGGATTTATAGTTTTATGAGAAAGAAATTAAAAATACCATACACTAAAGAGAGAGTCGTTTTATCTGATGTTCTTCCATACGAAGTGCCTTTGATATTTTCAAATCGCTATTTTTATAAACTACTAAACAAAAGAAACAAGGCTCTAAAGAATCCAAAATTCAAAAAGGACAAGTTCAAAGCTTATTCTGAAATTGAAAATTTATTATTTAGTACAGCAAAATCAAGTCAGCCTTTCAGATTTAAGATTAAGCATAATGAAACAGATTTTCGTGAATTAAATATTATTCACCCTAACAATCAAAAAGCAGTTTCTGATTTTTACGAAAAGTACAATTCGCTAATCTTATACTATTCATCCATAAGTCAATTTTCTATTCGTAAACCGACAGACATTGCAAAATTTACATTTTTTAACGACAGATTGCACAGTAAAAATGGAGATAATACTTTTGAGTTTGCACAAATAGAAGAAAACGAAAATGAGTATGAGAATTTGAAGTCATATTTCACATATCACAAATACAGTAACATTCACAAATTCTATGAATCTTATCAGTTTCATAGAAGTGAAAAAAAGTTTAATAAGCTTATTAAAATTGATATTTCAAAATGCTTTGATTCTATTTATACACACACAATTTCTTGGGCATTATTCAACAAAACAATTATCAAAAATAACATTAATGATTCAAGAAAAACTTTTGCAGGAGAATTTGACAAATTATTACAAAACTTAAATGCTAATGAAACCAATGGCATTGTAATTGGACCTGAATTTTCTAGAATTTTTGCAGAACTCATACTTCAACAAATTGACAATGACATTTTAAATAATCTTCTTTCTTCTGATGCTAATCAACCCCGATTAATTCATAAAAGAGATTATGAAATTTTTAGATATGTAGATGATTATTTTATTTTTTACAATAAAGAAGAAGAAAAAGAACGAATTTTAAAGGAGTTTAAACTATGCTTAAAAGAGTACAAACTTTATCTAAACGACAATAAATCTATTTCTTATGGCAAGCCAATTATTACCGGAATCTCACAAGCAAAACAAAAGATTACCGACCTTTTTAATATACATCTGAAGCTAATTGAGAAAGAAGACGAATCCCTTTACTTTTCATCTAATAATGTCATCACTCGTTTTAAGTCGATTATAAAAGAAACCAATATTGATTACAAAGACATAATGAATTATAGTCTTGCAGTATTGGATAACAAGACTAAGAAACTTGTAAATAAATGGAAATCAATAAAAGAAGAAGAAAGAAACCAAAAAATACAAAAGCAATTTGAGAAAGGTTTTTTTGAAATTCTTGATGTTGCATTCTTTCTATATTCAGTGGAACCAAGAGTTAATTCAACAATTAAAGTATGTCTCATTATTGACAAAATAATTTGCTTTCTCAAAAAGAATAAATCAAATGAATACAAAGAACCTTTTTTGACCAACCATAAGCATAATATTTTCAAAAAAATATCTGATGAAATTTACCAAGTCCTTCAGAAAAACAAATCTGACAAAACAACGCAAGTAGAAAGTTTATATTTACTAATCGCACTCAATCAATTAGGAAGGGAATATAGACTTAGTCCAAAGGTCTTATGTTCTTATTTTAACATCCAGTTTAATTCAGGCAAAGTAACAATTTCAAGTGAGTTAAACTATTTTTGTATTATGGTTTTACTCTTTTACATCAAGGATATTGAAGTTTACGATCCTATAAAAGAAGAACTAAAAAAGCACATTTACAAGAAGTTTGAAGACAAAAAGGATTTTTATTGGAAAAATGACACTGAAACTCTTTTATTGCTCTTAGATATTTTAAGTTGTCCGTTTTTAAACGAATCAATTAAAAAAAATGATAAAAAACAAATCTTAGACCTAATTAATGAATTCGAGTTTGAATTTTTAAAACCATGCACAAATTTGGAGGAATATTCAAAAAAACTCATTTACATTTCAAAAAAAATATACAATATTAACCCCATAAAAAACAAAATTCTTAATCCTAGACATTTTAATGGGTTTTCCAGTTTATTAAAAAATTATCTTAATGAGCTGAAGAATCGTTCTTTGGTATTCAATTCTGTTTATAAATATGAGGAAAATCTTTCTGTTTATATTTCTAAATTCCGCAATAACTTTGATGAATCAATTAATAAGTATAAGTATAAAAAAGAAATATTAAATTTGCTTCATATTGCAACAAATCAGATTGAATTAATTGAATCTGAAAAATATTGGTTTATAAAATGGACAAATTTTGACTTTGGAATGGAATTACAAGCAAAACGAAGTCAAGAAGTTTATTAAAATATTACCGCAACCGACAGTCAGAAATGACACCACACACAAGCGGTTCAAGTAGGTTTAAAAATTGAACTCTTGAAAGAAAGTAGCCTAAGTCGGGGGCTACTTTTTTAAAACTACGGGTTGCATGTAAGCTCCTGTTGTTGTAAGCTCCCCCAAAAAGAGTACGTTTTAAAAATGGAAAAAATAGTAACTTTAAAACGTATTAAACATGAAGAAATCACGATTCAATCCAGTTCAGATTGCTGGGATTTTGAAATCATTCGATCAAGGCAAACGTTTAGAAGAAATCATTCGAGAGAACGGTATTTCTCGTCAAACCTTTTATCAGTGGCGTAAGAAATATGGAGCAAATAAATTTACTGTTCCTCAAAACAAAGCTGCAATTCACAATTACGGAGGAATGACGAACAAAGGGAAAACAAGACTTTCATCAACCGCCCAATTTGGACTTACAATTTTTTGGAAAACCAAATGAAAAACCTATTACTAATATTGACTTTACTTTCTTGTCAAATGTGTAATTTAAACACATTGCAAAAGGTTTATGTAATCAAGCAAGACGGAGGTTTGTTAGAAAAAAGATACGTTGATAATAACAACACAACCTGTATTGTTACTGATGATTTAGAAACTAAGCAACCTACCGATTCAATCACATTAGGTTACGAAAAAAAGACAATTTGTTTTCTGTAAAAACATACAATTTTGTTGAGGGAAAATATGAAGCCGATGAATTATTGACAGTTGGGGATTATTATTTACAAGCATACTGCAAAGACAGTTTTTGTATTAAGTTACAACCAATTAAGCACCGCTTTCTAATGGAAGAAATTATTAGTAACATTTGCAGTATTCAAAACTCAGTATTGCCCAATGGCTGTGTAGTATCATCACTTACAAAAACAAAACAGAATAAAGAAGTGATTGAAATAAGTTGTTCCGAAATTAATGCTACGTTTAACAATCCACACGACATTTTTCAGTTGTACTTTTACAACCAACTTTTAATAAATTTTAATTTGCAAATCAAGAATGGGTATTTGATAAAAGAAACTTATTCTTTCTCTGACGGCACATTTATGAGAGAGTTTTTTTACGATGAAACAGGCGAATTAAAAAAATCAGTTGCCAATATTAAATACAAAAATGAAGTTGTTAAAAAGATAACAAAATCATACGAAATAGAATAAAGAAGAGTCCCGCAAGTCCGAAGTATTTCTTTTCTTATCTTTTTGCTCTGCTTCGCAGAGCAAAAAGATAAAAGTGGCTTCGCCACACCAATTAATTTACTTCTTCTTGTTTTTAGTTTTAATGTTCAAATCCGTGAATTTTTACCAATTTTAGTAATGTTTTTTTGGTTAACTTGCTATAAACAAACCGCTATGCGCATCCCCCGAAATGAAAAGTAAGTATCTCTTCCTAACATTCATTCTAATTTTGAGTTTTTCTAATAATCTAAAGGCTCAAGATTCTACCAATGTAATCAACTGTAATTTAGAGCTTTATGGTAACAAAGATGTATATTTTTGTGAAAATTTCTTTGTGTTTTTTGAAATAGAGGGTAAGATTTATGCTCCCGCTGATCCTAGTAAAAAAACTAGAAGTATTGTTGTTCCTGACAACATTCCTTTGGATTCCACCGAGATTAAGATATGTATTTATTACAAAGAGTCTGTATATAGTTTCTCCAAAATGGCAAGTGTTTTAAGTAAAAAAAATCGTCATATATGGCTTATAAAAATAGGTAGAGATCCTTTAACATTTTCGGATGAAAATTACCCAGAATATTCCAAAATACGCAATATTGATCTTTCCCTAGGTACAGGAATAGGTGAGAGTTTAAGGAGATTAGGTTCATATGATAATGAAATAAAAGCTCGTCTAAATCAACTTAATCGCAGTCAGGAAAATGAAAAATAAATTAGTGCAATTATTGGTCTTATTGATTCTAAGTCATTCAGGAAAACTTCTGGCCCAAAATTTTCCAAGGGAAATTAATTGCCGATTAAGTGTATATGGTAACAAAGAGGCTATTTTTTGTGAAAATTTCTATGTTTTTTTTATTGTTGACGATCGAGTTATATTAACTTTCGATGATGATTTCCATACTACAGAGATAGTAGTACCTAAAGAAATTTCATCGGATACAACACAGTTTTACGTTTGTGTTTTTTATAAAAATGATTTATTTTTATTCTATGAAAAAGCAAATATTTTGCACTCCAAAACTTGGGAAATTGAAGTTGGTAAAAATCCATTAGATGTATCAGACCCCTATTATCCAGAAAACATTAAATTCAGGGAGATTACTGTTAATTTCGGACAAAAAAAAGAAACTTTTACATCTAACAGTTTTTACTTAAAAAATCTGAAAAAACGAGTTAATAATCCAGACATAAAGTATAAATATGAATAATCGATTTGATCGATATTTTATAAGCAGGTTGAAGGTTATTATTCTATTTCCATGTTAATGATTTCAGGTTTGTGTTTTACTGAGATTATATAATTATGTTCGGAATGACAGCATAAGTTTAAAATTTGAAAAAATCTAACTTTGGGGGAAGTGATTTGATTAACTTGTATCTTGATTTTTCCCTCAATCGTTAAAAGTCTTAGAAAAGATAATTATCCCTAACTTGCGGCCACATTCCTATGGGGAACAATTTTATGCCGGATTTTATTCAATTAATTGCCGTTCCGAACCAAATTTCAGAACAAAATAAAGAAATTATTGTCGCACTGATTAGCGGTTATCCCTTCGATATTTTTGATACCGATTCAGATGAAAATCAAGTGCTTGCCTACGGGCCATCTGCCGATTTTAACTCCGAACTCATCCAAGAAATTCAAGCCATACTAGCCGATTTTGTGGATTCCCTAGAATGGAACTACATCGAAAAAGAAAATTGGAATGAACAGTGGGAGAAAAACTTCTTCGAACCCATTTCTATTGGCCATGTGCATATCCGTGCACCCTTCCATCCCCAACAAACAGAAGGAATCGTAGTAACAATCGAACCCAAAATGAGCTTCGGTACCGGACATCATGCTACAACGCAAGGGGTTATAGAACAAATGCTTCAGTTTATCCCCCATCTGCAAAACAATAAAGTACTCGATATGGGAACAGGAACCGGCATCCTCGCCATCGTTGCCGAAAAACTCGGAGCTTCTGAAGTGCTCGGAATTGAAATCGACGATTGGGTGGTCGACAACGCCAACGAAAATATCGAGAAAAATAATTGCGAAAAAACCAAAATTGAATGCGGCACCGCTGCCAATTTGCAACCCATCGAAAACGAATACTACGACACCGTAATTGCCAATATTCATCGCGAAGTCATACTGGAAGACCTTCCCGAATACGCTAGAGTATTGAAAACCAACGGACTCATGCTCATAAGTGGCATTCAACCTCCCGATTATGCAGCCGTAACTCAAAAAGCAGCTGAATGCGGATTACAACCATTGGTCGAAAAAACCAACGGCGAATGGGGTGTATTGGGTTATCTGAAAAAGTGAACGTAAATTTGAGTTTCTAAAAACTCCATTACGTTGTCAGGAATTATACGCTTATTAACCGATGCTGTAGCCAATCAAATTGCTGCAGGAGAAGTCGTTCAACGACCCTCCAGTGCCGTGAAAGAATTGCTTGAAAATAGCATCGATGCCGGAGCCGATCAGATTAAATTATTAATTAAGGATGGGGGAAGTACGCTCATTCAAGTAATTGATAACGGCAAAGGAATGAGTGAAATCGATGCGCGCATGTGCTGGGAACGTCATGCCACATCCAAAATACGGAAAGCACAGGATTTATTCGCTCTTAATACCTACGGTTTTCGCGGGGAAGCGCTGGCATCCATTGCCGCTGTTGCGCAAGTAGAAATGAAAACCAAACGCCAAGAAGACGAAATGGCGGTGTACATTCGAATTGAAGGCAGTGAAGTAATTGATCAGAAATTGGATTCCGGTGTTAATGGTACCTCCATTTCAATTAAAAATCTGTTTTTTAACATTCCTGCTCGACGTAACTTTCTGAAATCCATTTCCGTTGAAACCAAACACATCTATGAAGAGTTTCAACGCCAAGCTATGGCCAATCCCCAAATTACATTCCAACTATATAACAACAATCACGAAGTATTTAATTGGCCAGCAACTTCCTTGCAAGAACGAATTAAAGATATTCTAGGAACCAAAAAAGGCGAAGATTTTATCGTGTTTGAAGAACATACAGAAATTGTACAAATCAAAGGTTTCGTAGGACCTCCTCAAATGGCGAAAAAAACTCGAGGGGATCAATACATGTTTGTAAATCAACGATTTATAAAAAGTCCTTACTTTCACCATTCCATCATGCAGGCCTTGGAAGGAAGTTTGGAAAAAGACAGTTTCCCGTCTTATGTGATCTTTTTTGAAGTAGCCCCAGATAAAGTCGATGTGAACGTACATCCCACCAAAACTGAAGTAAAATTTGAGGATGAAAAATACATTTACGATATTCTGAAAGTATCTGTTCGAAAAGCATTTGGAAGTCACTTATTGCCCAATCAGCAAAATATTTTTCAGCAAAATGATTTCAACGATTGGATTTCTCAAGATGTTCGAGGTGGGAGTTTAAATACGCCATCATCGAATCCGATTGATTTCCTACAATCGGATCGCGTAAACCCATTTCCTAAGGATTCGAATAAATCTTCGTATAACCCATTCGGGAACAGTCCTCAAAAATCGCGCTACGAGAGTCAAGATTGGCAAAAAATTTTAGGTCCCATTGATTCAGAGTCCAACATAGGATTGAGTCGCAGCGAAGCGTTCAGCGATCGGGGAAATACTGCGAATTCCGTAAACTCACCATTTCAACGTGCAGAATCGCTGCTACCCCATGCAGATTCAACCATTCAAATTTCAGGTAGTTTTCATTTAGGAGAGCGTTTACTAACAGCCAACATGGGGGGCACATTGCATATTTTCGACTTAAAACTAGCACAGCAGCACATCCTTTACCACCAGTTCTTGGATCAATTGGAAAAATCCAAGGCCATCACTCAACAACTGCTGTTCCCGAGAACCATTGAGCTCAATCCGTCTAAAATTACAGTTTTATTGGAAATCATGGATTCAGTGAAGAGTTTGGGGTTTGATTTGGGACATTTTGGAGGCAATTCATTAATTATCAATGGTGTGCCGGCTCAATTATCGAATATCGACGAACAGAAGTCCATCGAAAAACTCCTAGAAGATTATTTAAATACACAAGGGAACATCAAATTGGAGAAAAATCAATCGTTGGCACTGAGTATGGCTCGTCAAAGTACATCGGCTCAATCCATGCTTAAATCGCAAGAAGAAATCCAGTATTTGGTGCAGGAGTTGTTCAAAACGCCCAACCCGCAGTTCACATTTGATGGAAAACAAATATTTATCACGTTAGGTCCAGATGTTATATTTGACCTGTTTCAAAAATCAAAAAAATCATGATTAGTAATTTACCACCCGCACTCAAGAATATCCTGATAATCATGATATTAGGCGCCATGGCTCAAACTGCCTTGCCCAACATTGGCATTGATCCGTACCAATGGTATTTGTATTATCCCGATAGTTCTAATTTCCGGATTTGGCAGTTAATTACGCACATTTTTTGTCACGGAGGATTCAGTCACATTCTTTTCAACGCCATAGCCTTGTTTTCTTTTGGGATGGTAGTTGAATACAGATTGGGAACAGCGCGTTTCCTGAAGTTGTTCTTTATCAGCGGATTAGGCGCAGTATTGCTTCATTTTGTTTGGATTGGTTATCAAGTTTATTCTCAAGCAGGTACATTTTTCCCGAATCTAGCTGCGGGTCAAGATTTCGTGCAGTATCCACCCATGTTGGGTGCCAGTGGTGCATTATATGGGGTGATGACCGCATTTGCGGTTTTGTATCCCGAAGAACGCATGATTTTCTTGTTCATTCCTTATCCCATTAAGGCCAAATTTTTGGTGCCTGGAATCATTGCAATCGATGTAATTTTTGGACTTTTGGATTTAGAATCCGACAACATCGCCCATTTTGCGCATATTGGCGGAGCTTTGTTAGGATTCATTATTGTGAAATTTTGGCAACGTAAAAACAACTATGTTTAATCGATATTCCGGTCGCTCTTGGAGCGGTGGCAATTCTTTTTTCCGTTTTCGTTCTCAACCCTTTGGTCCATACCCAACGGCTGTTTCGCACCTTATTTGGGTGAACGTTTTGGTTTTTTTGGGGATAGTAATTTTAAAAATAATTCCAGGTTGGGGTCTTTGGGGTTCAATGAGTGATGGATTGGTGCATTATTTATCTTATCGTCCCGCTGATTCCCTAGTGCTCAATATTCATTCTTTTTTCACCTCCATATTCGTGCATGGAGGTTTGTTTCACATCTTGGGAAATATGCTTTGGCTGTACTTTATTGGTGTGATACTCGAGGATTTAATTGGTAAAAAACACATTTACCGACTATTTCTAGGTGGTGGAATTGCTGGGGTGGCTTTGTATGCACTTTTTAGTTATTTCAACGGAAGTGTTTATCCATTAATTGGCGCATCAGCAGGCATTTCCGCCATTATTTTGGCCACCGCTTATTTCACACCTCACTATCGTTTGATGCTCTTTGGTGTAATTGAGGTGGAATTGCGTTGGATTGTTGTTGCCAAAATAGTTTTTGATTTTCTGGGGATGTTTGGAACATCGAATTCAGGCGGTTATCAGGCTCACATAGGTGGCTACCTATTTGGCTTGGCTTACATCACTGAACTCAAAGGGGTTTGGAATTTTCCAAGTGTGAATTTCTCTCCCAAGAAAAAACCCAAACGTTCAGCCAATGTATCCATCAATAATGCAAAAAGCAGTGCTGGTCCAACTCAAGATGAAATTGATCGAATTCTCGATAAAATCAGTTCTGGTGGTTACGATAGTCTCTCGAAAAAAGAAAAAGAAACCTTATTTTCAGCAAGTAAAAAGAAATGAGTGTTTTGGTCAAGCTGTTCAATATGATCATATTTCCAGTAACTTTGGTTATTGGAGTACTTCTGTTGATCAGCGGACAAACTCCCAATGTTTCCCCACTTATTAGCTCTGATTTACCATTATTGGGGTTGGCTTTTCCCGTTTTATTTCTAATCAACTTTTTGCTTCTGTTGTATTGGTTGATTCAATTAAATTGGAAAACCCTATTCCCTGCTGCATTTTTATTTTTGAATTTAGGTCAAGCAAGTTTGTATTTGCAATGGAATTCAAAATTGGATTTTCCCGCTGCCGACGATGCAGTACAAAAAATCAAAGTGGTGAATTACAACGTAGGGTTGTTCGGCCATTTTTCTGAAACCTGGACATTTGATTCCGTTTGTGAAATCCTCAATCAACAAAAAGCCGACGTTATATGCTTGCAAGAAGTTTACGCAAAAACAGGCTCTTTGGAAGCGGAAATGTTGCGTTTGAAAAAAGCTACAAGCAAAAAGTATGCGGCTGTTTATAAGCTAAACAAGAAACGACAATACGGAATGGTCATTTTATCGGATTTCAAAATCGACCGTTGGAAACGAATCAAATTCAAAGATCAATCGGGCAACATGGCCATGTATGCAGATTTAATCCTAGATAAAAATGCCTCAAACGACGAAGATTCCAAAGAAGGAAAATTGCGTATTTACAACGTACATTTACAATCCTTCCGTTTCAATAAAAGCGATTACAAAACAATTGAAAAAGTAAAAAATGATTCGAATTTATTGGAATCCGAAACCGATGGTTTAATACAGCGCATGAAAATGGCATACATCAAACGTGCCACCCAAGTAGAAATTCTTCATGAAAATATCCGAGATTGTCAATTAAATAAAATTGTGGTCGGCGACTTCAACGATGTACCCGTTAGCTATTCGTACCGAACAATTGCAACGGGACTCAATGACGCTTTTATAGAACGAGGAAATGGTTTAGAAACTACATACAAAGGACCATTCCCCAGTTTCCGAATTGATTATATATTGTTTTCGGATCCCTTGGTTTGCGAACAATATGAAAGTTTCAAAAACGTACCCGGCGATCACAAAATGATCACCGCGAAGTTCAACACTGGAATTGAACTTAACCCACTTCCTTGAATTTATACCTATTTGCCTCGGCCAGATAACTCTATGCTAACCAGTAGAATCTTCTGCAGAACCGGAATTGAACTTAACCCACTTCCTTGAATTTATAACTTTTTGCCTCGGCTAGATAAATCTATGCTAACCAGCAGAATCTTCTGCAGAACTGGAATTGAACTTAACCCACTTCCTTGATGGTTAAAGTCTAGGTGCTCGACGGAACACTTCCCTAGGTATAGTTTCAATCAACTACTGTTGTCCGCTCATGCGTTGCAATTCCATAATGGTTCTGCGAGCAGCATAAAATTCTGGCTCAGCATCCAAAGCTTTTTTCAAGGATTCAGCAGCTCCCAATACATTGCGTTGTGCATTTTTGATGAGTGCATCTAAATAATAAAAAGCTGCAGCCGCATTCACGTTTTCGGTAATTTGAGCTTGAATGTGTTCCATTTTGACTTTCTTTTTCGAAATATCTGCCAATTTCAATGAACTTTGAACCATAGAATCAGCAACACCAATTTTGTTTCGTGCAATTTCTATAAATGTCATATCCCAGTAATAGGTCATATCTCCGGTTTCCTTCCACATTTGTGCAAACATATCGAACGATGCGGTATCTTTACCTTCCTCAAGAAGTAGTTTTGCTTTAATATCTCTTAGGAAGAGGTTATTGGGGTTTAATTTTAATCCCTCCTCAGAATAATACTTGGGTGTAGCAGGATTACGCACTGCACCTGGAGTAACACGATAAAAATAATGATAATATGCTAATGTGTCGTAAGCCCATTTTCCTATGCTTGAATCGTTTGCTAACCACAATGTTAAAGTAGATATTACCGTTTCACGATCTTTACTTTTAGATGCCATTGTGTATGCCTTTTCCATGGCGTTGGACGAGTTCTTTGTAGAGTCACAAGAGCTTATTGCAAACGAAAACGCAATAACCGTTAGAAAGAAATAGTTCGATTTTTTCATTAACATAAAAACAAATGTACGTATTTTCAGATGATTAAAATATGCTGTTGGGGTTGCACTGTTTCATTTAGGGATTATACGGCTTCATTTAAGGATTGAATCGCTTAACGATATGAACTCGTTAGGCAGTATGAACCCGTTTATTTGGGTGAAATCGTTATGCGAAATGAACTGATTATGCGGCGTGAACTCGCTTCAAATTAAATTCGTCTTTTAAAACATGGTAAGCCATTTCAGCATAATATGCCAATGCATCAATGATGGATTTCAAATCGGCAGAATTGAATTGACTTCCAGAGATTCGATAAGAAATAACCACAATATTATCTTTAGGGTTGTAGGAAAATTTACCGGATAATAGATTCAAATTTACTACCAACAACTCTTCCAGAAATTCTGCTCTTTTCACCGTTGGAGCATAACAAAATGGAATTGTCACTTGGAAAATACTGGAATCCTCTTTGAATATAAAGTAGTTCCAGGGAGTTGATTGCTCGTCTTTCCAAGCATCAATATACACGGGCATTTCATCTTTCAATAATACCCATTGGCCTTGATCATCCGACTGCGCGTCTTCCTGACTCAAACCCATTGCTTGAATACCTTCGGCTACTTTATTAATCAATTCGGTTAATTCCATACGGCAAAGTTACGAATTACTTATGCAAGGTTTCCATGAAATTGATTTGTTTGATTGATAATTCGTCGTAAATTGCGGAACTTAGTGTACAATTGACACCATTAAAAAATTACGTCCATGAATAAAAAAATTCAACCATATTTTTTAGCTATTAGCTTATTGACAGGTGTATTCGCTTGTCAATCCCCCAAAAAAAATGAGGAAATTCAAAAGCCATTTTATGCACCTGAATGGTCCAAAAATGCTGTAATTTATGAGGTAAACGTTCGTCAGCATTCCCAAGATGGAAGCTTTAACTCCGTTACAAAGGATATTCCTCGAATCAAAAATTTGGGAGCTGATATTTTGTGGATCATGCCCATCCATCCCATAGGAAAAAAGAACCGTAAAGGTGGTTTGGGTAGCTATTACAGCGTTCAGGATTACCAAGGAATCAATCCTGAATACGGTAATTTGGATGATTTTAAGAAATTAGTGAAAACAGCACACGATCATGGTATGAAAGTCATCATTGATTGGGTGGCCAACCATACCGCTTGGGATAATCAATGGATCATCGATCATCCAGAATGGTACTCCAAAGATTCAGCAGGAAACATTGTTACGCCTTGGGATTGGACGGATGTAGCGAAGCTGAACTTTGAAAACAAAGAGCTCAGAAAAGCCATGATTGAATCCATGGAATACTGGATTAAAGAAGCAGATATTGATGGATTCCGTTGTGATGTTGCATTTATGGTACCTGCGGATTTTTGGAAAGAAGCTCGTACGGAACTTGAAAAAACCAAACCCGTTTTCATGATGGCAGAAATGGAAGCACAGACTGAAATCAGCAAGGATTACAAAGCCTATTACGAAAATGCCTTCAACGCCAATTATGCCTGGGCATTTCACGGCACTGCTCATGAAGTAGCTAAAGGTAAAAAATCAGGTGCCGACTTCATCAAATATTTAAATGAAAACTACAAACAAATCCCTCAAGACGTATATAAAATGCATTTCATTACCAACCACGATGAAAACACTTGGAATGGAACCATAGACGAAAAATTCGGGAATCAGTGGAAAAAATGGTCGATGCTTTGCTATACCTTACCTCAGAGTTTCCCTTTGATATACAGCGGACAAGAGGCCAACAATACCAAAAGATTGGAGTTTTTTGAAAAGGATCCTATCGTTTGGGGAGATACTACTCAATATGCTTGGTATCGCAAAATGAATCATATCAAACACAGCTATTCTGCTTTAGATAATGGAACTTGGGGTGCCACTACAAACTGGATTAAACTGCCAGGAGAATTGGATAATAAAGTAATTGCTTTCGAGAGAATCAATAAAGATGGAGTGGGTGTTTTGGTGTTGGCCAATCTTACCAATGAGAAATTGGATTGTACATCGTTAGTGGCTCCTAACAGCAGTTTCATGAAAAAAGTATTGGTTTCTGAAAATGTAGATTTCGCTAAAACTCAGAGCGTGCCTGTTGTTTTAAAGGATGCTACTTCTTTCGTGGTAATTGAAATCCAAAAATAACTGACTCCCTATTCAACCTGAGACTGTAAAATAAAAATATCATGCAAAGCACCTATTCCTCATCAAAACCCAAATTATCAGTAATCCAAATCATCAACATGAGTATTGGATTCATGGGAATTCAATTTGGTTGGGCATTACAAATGGCCAATATGAGTGCCATTTACGAATATTTGGGTGCTGAACCCGATAAATTACCGTTTTTATGGTTAGCTGCTCCGCTTACTGGACTAATAGTACAACCCATTATTGGATACTGGAGCGATAGAACCTGGCATCCTAAATTAGGTAGAAGAAGACCATTTTTCTTGGTTGGAGCTATTTTAAGTTCTATTGCATTGATTTTTATGCCCAATAGCTCATCTTTATGGATGGCAGCGGGATTGCTTTGGATATTGGATTCTTCTATCAACATTTCGATGGAACCATTCCGCGCTTTTGTTGCAGATAAACTTCCCGAAGAACAAAGAACCCTCGGATTTTCCATGCAGAGTTTATTTATTGGTTTGGGATCGATAGTAGCGAGCTCATTACCTTGGATACTTTCTCATTGGTTCGGAATTACCAATAAGGCAGAATCGGGAACCATTCCATTCAATGTAAAAATCAGCTTCTATATCGGAGCTGCAGCGTTTATCATTTTTGTACTTTATACCGTATTTACCACCAATGAGTATCCTCCTGCTGAACTGAACAATCGCGAAAAAGTAAAGGAATCAAAAAAAGGATTTGGTGCAGGATTAGTCGAAATTGCTCATGCCATTACTCACATGCCGAAGCGTATGCAACAGTTGGCTTTAGTGCAGTTTCTTACTTGGCCCGGATTGTTTTTGATGTGGTTTTATTACACACCTGCTGTTGGTCGGTTTATTTACGGTGGCGATCCTAATGGAAGCGCAGAGTTGAAACAATTATATACCCGAGGAACTGAATTTGCGGGTCTTACCTATTCTTTCCAAAACATTGTAACTTTCTTATTTGCATTTGCTTTACCATTCATTGCCGGTAAAATCAAAAACAAATACACCCACATGCTTTGCTTATTCATTGGGGGTGCAGGATTGATTAGCATTCAATTTGTTTCGCACGATAACGTGCTGATGTTATACGCTGTTATGGGAGCAGTGGGTATCGCATGGAGCAGTATATTATCTATGCCCTACAGCATGCTAAGTGGTTGTTTGCCCGAAGAAAAAATTGGTATATATATGGGTATTTTCAATTTCTTCATTGTACTTCCTGAAATCATTGCAGCGTTATTCTTTGGTCCCGTAATGGAAAATATCCTTCACAATAACCAAATTCATGCCGTAATGGTAGGCGGAGGTTTACTCATAATCGCCGGAATTTTAACCGTACGAATTAAAGAGTAGTATCTTGGGATTCAGGATTCTTGGAGAATTTCCACATCAATAATCCAAACAAAGCAGTGCCTAGTCCCATAAGGGATTCTGTGGTTTTATCGTTCATAAAAAACCAGGCAACCGTGCTGGTCATAACAATAAAAATAATCGGTGTTACAGGATAACCGAATGCTCGATACGTATCGGGTTTTCCATGCGTGAATCGCATTTTTATCATCCCCAAAACCGTTAACAATGTAAATAAGCTCAAGGTAAACGCTACATAATAAATCAAGGATTCAAAATCCATGGTAAATAACATCACCAAACTCATTATTCCTTGAAAAACAATTGCATTTTGAGGCGATCCTTGACGATTTTCTATAGCTAATTTGCGACCAACATTCATACGTTCGAACATGGATTTCAATACACGAGGCCCCGTAAAAATCATACTAGAAATGGTTGAAACCAATAAAATACTGATGACTCCACCCATTAAACTTCCAATGGTATTCCCAAATAATGCCTGAGCAGCCACCAAACCCACTTCTTTCTTTCCTACCAAATTTCCCCAATCTGTAGAAAACATAAAAACGTAGTTCAACAATAAATACAAAACCATAACGACCAATGTACCTAAAACAATACTTCTTGTCAGGTTTTTATGAGGATCTTTTACGCTACCTGCGATATAAGCAGTTGCATTCCATCCGCTGTATGCAAATGAAACCCAAACCAGTCCCACTGAAAATGCGGGCATAAACCATGTTCCACTCCAAATTTCTTTCCAGGAATCAACTGAAGGTAAAAATGATACTATCTGATTACCGTAGGTGAGTATTTTGGAGGAATCGCGAAAAATAAATCCAAAAACTACAAATGTCAAAATGATCATTACTTTGGCAAGAGTGGATATGCGTTGGAAAAACAGTCCCCATTTAACACTTTTAATGTGAATCAAGGTAATACCTATGATGACCAAGGCACCCATCCATTTACCCCAGAGACTTCCATCCCCCGAAAGTCCGCAAATACCTTCCAAATATGCACCTAAAGCCAGGGCTGCACCTGCTACTGGGGCGGTAAAGCCCACGGTTGTACTCACAAATCCTGCCATGAATCCCACCGAAGGATGAAACAATTCCGATAAAAAATAAAATTCTCCACCGTCTCTGGGCATTCGATTGGCTAATTCCGCGTAACAAAACGCCCCGGTTAAGGCAATTAATCCCCCGAAAACCCAAAGCATAAGCAGCGTAAAACCATTTTGAATACTAAATAGCTGGTATCCCAAACTGGTAAAAACGCCTGTTCCCACCATATTCGCAACCACTATACTCGTGGCAGACCAAAAGTCAATTGTACGTTTAGATTCTGAACTCATTGAAGCCTCAATATTACAACGGAAATTGGGAACTTCGGTGTAATTAGCATGGCTGACTTTGTTGCTTTGCCGTTAATGCACTTATTTTGCCGTATGATTTCTAATGATCCCCGTTTTCTAACCATCGATATTCACACGCATATTCTTCCCTCGGATCTACCGAAATGGAAGGAAAAATTTGGATATGGTGAATTCATTACACTCGAACACCATAAACCCTGTTGCGCTAAAATGATGATGGATGGCGATTTCTTCCGAGAAATTGAAAATAACTGCTGGGATGCAGATCAACGAATTCATGAATGCAACAACTTTCATGTGGATGTTCAAGTTCTAAGCACCGTGCCAGTCATGTTCAGCTATTGGGCAGAGCCTAAGCATACACTAGAAATTGCCAAATACTTAAACGACCATATTGCCGATATCGTTCAACGTTATCCGAAGCGATTTGTTGGTTTGGGAACCTTACCTATGCAGCATACCGAATTAGCCATTCAAGAACTACGTCGTTGCAAAGAGATTGGTCTAAAAGGTATTCAAATTGGATCACATATTAATGATTGGAATCTGAATGAACCTGCATTATTCCCCATTTTCGAAGCCATGCAGGACTTAGATATGGCTTTGTTCGTGCATCCTTGGTGGTATTCGGCCAAAGTAAAAATGCCCAAATATTGGTTGCCTTGGCTGGTGGGCATGCCTGCCGAAACTTCGTTGGCTATTTGTTCTATGATTTTCGGGGGAATTTTTGAACGTCTTCCCAATTTAAGAGTTGCATTCGCGCATGGAGGTGGTGCATTTCCCGCAACTTTAGGGAGAATTGAACACGGTTGGCAAGCACGTCCAGATTTAGTAGCCGTGGATAATGTTCACAATCCCAAAAAATATATGGGCCAATTCTGGTTCGATAGTCTCGTTCACGATCCAAAAATGTTACAGATGATTGTTGATCTTGCCGGTAAAGAACGCGTTTGCTTAGGAACCGATTATCCTTTCCCGTTGGGCGAAGACATTCCAGGAGAATTAATCAAAAATAGCGGTTTGGATTTAAATACTCAGGAATGGTTATTGGGAAAATCCGCATTGGAATGGCTCAACATGAAACCTACGGACTTCTAATTATAAGCGAGTTATAGCCGGAGTAATTCACGACTTTTTAATCGGAGTAGTCCTCGACTACAATACAGGGAAAAACTACAACATTTATAGATCAGGTTAATCATTTTCAATACTTGTATTGCTGCAATTAACCTTCTCACTCACGGGTAATTCCTACCAATGATTAAGAAGGAAATTTGAGTAAATCGTTCACATTTCGTCACATTTATTAAAATAAACGACGGATTTTTACTCGGTTATAATTTTGAACCGAGGTTTTATTTATATTCGAATAAATGAAAATAAATTCGAATCCAACTAAATTAGTTTTTGCCTTAGGCGCTTTCATAGTAAATCTTCCTGTATTTGGACAACTATCCCCACAAAACGGCTTTTTCAAGCCCGGTGTATTTACCAAAAATTCAAACCAAAAAATTGTTACTTCCATGTTGATGATGGGTCAGCCCATGGACATGAAAATGGATATGGATTACGAAATGGGTGTAAAGGTTCTTCCTTCCAAAGGAGATGAACAAGTTATTTCTATATCATTTAAAAAGGCATCTGGCCAGATTGAACAAGGTGGAAACAAACAAGATATTCCCATGGATGTTAAAGCTATGGGCGAGTTCAATATTTCAACCGATAAGAATGGTGTGGTTACTCAAGTAAATGGTAATACAGAAATTCTTCAATCGCTACAACAAACAGGTATGGGTGGATTTGTAAATGGAAAACCTTACAGCCAATATATTTTCGTTAAGGAAACTAAGAAAATTGGTGACACCTGGGTTGATTCCAGTTATGCCGATAAAATGATGGTTAGTCATTACAAGTATGTATCAAATAACGGAGAAAATGCAGTGCTTGAATTGGTGGCTGATATCCACATGATTAATGATATGGAACAGCAAGGTATGAGTATTCATCAAGACTTGAAGGGAACTTTAAAAGGTCAAGTCTTGGTAAACAGAAATACCAATATGATTGTAAAAACGGAAGGCAAAATGAAAGTGGAAGGTACCATGGAAACCATGGGTCAAATGATACCATTAACTATGGAATCTGATATGCTTGAAACAGTAAAATAGATCAATGAATTAAACCCCAATTTATGAAAACCCCCTTATTAATCTCTTCATTGCTTTGGATCACAGGCTCAATCAATGCCCAAGTTATTCCTGCCTTGACAAACGGTTATCCTACTGGTGAGTACAAGCGTGAACAGCGCATCATCACCAAGTTTACTAGTCCTACCGCAACCCCAAAATCGCTGCAGTACAACATGCGTAGTGTAGGTAAATCATATGCATTTAACGATCCAAAAACCAAAAATACACGCGTTGAATACACCTATACCGAAATTTCTGGAATTAAGAGAACCGACGGTGTTGTTACTGATTTAGGAAACCCCATTGAAGACAAAACCGAGTATGCATACCGTATAATTTACGATGAAAATGGCCAAGCAGAAAGTGTTCAAGGTCGAGATGTTTATGTTGATGCTGTTATCAATGGTAATGTTCATGACATCACTCAAGGGTCTTATTACATGTATTTTTTGCACACCATGAAGCCCAGAAAATTGGGCGATACTTGGACAGATTCGATATTTTCGTATCCCCTCTTAGAACATATTCCCATGACCTTCACATTTGAAAAAATGGAAACTACTGATGAAGGTAAAACCGTGCCCGCAGATGGAAAACCTGCAGCGAGAATCAATATTTCGGGTAACTTAAATTATCCGGAGCATTACGGAATGATGGGCGATACTCCAAGAGAAATGAATTTGACAGGCACCGTAAATGGTTACATGCATGTAGATGTAAAGACCAACCGAATTTACCGAATCAAAGCAACTGTTAATTTAAAAGGCACCATCAATATCGATGGGAAAAATGAACCCTACGAGGTTGAGTTAAAAATCCACGAATGGGAAATGAATGTAAAACATTTATAATTTGGCCTTGACCAATTTTAAACTACACACATTCTAAATAGGTAATCGGTAAATCTCGTCTAGAGAAAACCCTTTAGACAATAAATACCGCATTAATTTAACTTTCAGTTCGTATTCCAATTTGGATTCTCCCTTGATGATGGATTCAACTTGCTCTTCATTTTTTAATAGAATTTTTAACTTCTTGAAAGCAATTTCATTCAACGTGTTTTGAGACGATTCGTCGGTAATCTGTTCTAAAGCAAGCAAAACCAACTTTTCGGAAACTCCTTGTCGCATCAAACCTTGTCGGATCTTGGTCTTTCCCCAGCCTTTGATTTTAAACTTTCCTCGAGCATAAGCCAAAGCAAATCGCTGCTCATTAATGAAGTTATTCTGAATCATTTCAATCAGTAAATCCTCCGATTCTTCTTTATTCAAGCCATAATCACGACATTTTTCCACTACTTGCTTTTGGCTACGTTCTTGATAAGCGCAGAATTTTTCCAACTTTTTTCGAGCTGTGGGGATGTCCAATCGCTTCGGCTTCGCTTCATTATATTCACCTGTATTACGATTCCAGCTCATTATTGCAAAAATACACGAAAATGTAGTCTCTAATATTTTACAATACACGTTATTACGAATTTGTGGATCCATTCCAACCATAGTTTCCATAAATCCTTATAAACTGCTGACAGATTTTCAGCTAACACGATTTTCATCCCCCAAAAACAAAAAAATCTGACAAACCAATGCCTCTCCAAAGGCTTTGAACCTTAGCAAACTGACACTTTTTCATATTTCATTCATTGGAACAGTCTTTGATGCTTGCCAAAGCATGAAGCAAGGTCAAATTTCTGTTCAATCTGAAAATATTTTTCCCATCATTAAGAAGTTTTTGTACACGGATCAAGAAATCTTCTTGAGGGAATTGGTGAGTAACGCAGTAGATGCAACTAAAAAAATTCAAACCCTTTCACGAATCGGTGAATATTCGGAAGAATTGGGCGAGCTAAAAGTAGTAGTAAGCATTGATGAAAAAGAAAAAACCATTACTATTTCCGACTCAGGTGTGGGGATGACCGAAGATGAAATTGAAAAGTACATCACGCAATTAGCTTTTTCTGGGGCTACTGAGTTTGTAGAGAAGTGGAAAGATAAAGAACCCGAGCAAATGATTGGTCACTTTGGTTTGGGATTCTACTCCGCTTTTATGGTAGCCAAAAATGTAACCATTATTTCTAAGTCTTTCCAAAAAGACACTCAAGCTGCTGAGTGGAATTGCGATGGTACTACTTCCTACACATTGCAAAAAGGCAACCGCGAACATCGTGGAACGGATATTATTTTGCACTTAACTGATGAGGATTCTGAAACCTATTTGAGCAAGTGGAAAATCCGCGAACTATTAAGAAAATATTGTCGTTTCCTTCCCATACCCATTGAATTTGACGGAGAAGTTATAAATAACACACATCCAATATGGACCAAAAAGCCATCGGAATTGCAAGATGAGGATTACAAGAAATTCTTTGAGGAATTGTATCCTATGCAAGAAGCTCCTTTATTCCACATTCACATCAACACAGATTATCCATTTAACTTAACCGGTGTATTGTTCTTCCCCAAGATTAACCATGCAATTGATAATCGTAAAGACCGAGTTCAATTGTATAGCAATCAGGTTTTTGTGACGGAGGATGTAAAAGATGTATTACCTGAATTCTTGGTCCTTTTACAAGGGGTTGTAGACTCACCAGATATCCCTTTAAATGTTTCTAGAAGTGCATTGCAGAGCGATAGTAATGTTAAAAAAATTACCGCTCACATTTCTAAAAAAGTAAGTGATAAATTACAGGAATTATTCAATGCAAATCGAGAAGATTTTGAAAGCAAATGGGAGTATTTAGACTTAATTGTTAAGTATGGAATGCTGTCTGACGACAAATTTGCTGAGCGAACCAAGGACTTCTGTTTGGTTAAAACAACCGAAAATAAGTTATACACCATTCAAGAATGGATCGACGTTTGCAAAGTAAATCAAACCGATAAAAATGGTGAAACGATAGTATTGTACACCACTGATTCACAAGCTCAACACATGAGCATCAAATCAGTTAAAGATGCAGGATATCAAGTTATTCAGTTAAATGGTCCATTGGATGTACACTTTGCTGGATTTGCTGAATCTAAATTTGAAAAGGTAAAATTCAAAGGGGTGGATAGCGCACCCGTAAATCAATTAATTGAAAAAGATGAAACTATTGAGTCTGCACTAAGCAAGGAGGACCAAGAAACCATTGAAAAATCTGTTAAATCATTGGTTAATGAAGTTGCATTTGATGTAAAAATTGAATCCTTACCTCCACAACAAGAGTTTATCAGCATTCATAAAAATGAATGGGAACGAAGAATGGAAGAATACGCAAAAATGGGACAAGGAATGCCATTTGGTGATATGGGATTAAAAAAGCACACATTGATTATCAATTCCAATCATCCATTAGCTTCTAAGATTTTGACTCAAAGTGAGGAAGTAAAAACGGATACTGTTCAATACTGCATTGATTTAGCTTTGTTAGAGAAGAACATGTTAAGTGGAGCGGCTTTAGAGCGCTTTATATCTAAAGCTAAGAATTTGATTCAGTAATCAAATTTATAATTTTATACATTGAAAAGGCCGTAATCTATGTTACGGCCTTTTTAATGTTACCACTGTAATTTCAGGAAAAATACCCATCCGACCAGGATAGCCTAAATAACCGAATCCACGGTTAACGTACAAATATTGTTTACCCTCTTTGTACAAATCCATCCATTCTTTGTAAATATACTTAGCTGGACTCCATCTGTAAAACTTCGTATCCACCCCAAATTGCATTCCATGAGTATGACCACTAAAAGTAGCTCTAATTTCAGGCTGAGATCCCAAAACTTGTTCACGCCAATGAGAAGGATCATGAGATAAAAGCAACTTAATCGAAATATCTTCAGTGCCCGTTAATGCTTGCTTTAAATTGCCATATTTAGGAAATCTGCCTTTTGCACTCCAATTTTCGACCCCAACAATGGCAATTTTTTGTCCGTTACGTTCTAAAATTCTATTTTCATCTAGCAAGAGATCCCAGCCCATTTTTTTGTGGTGACCGTACATTTGGAGCATATTTTGATGTTTAGATTCTAAGGAATCCCAGATTACATAGTCGCCATAATCATGATTTCCCAAAATGGAAAAAACACCATTTTTAGCTCTAATTTTCCCAAAAACATCGGTCCAACTCTCAGCTTCTTTAGACGTATCGTTGACGAGATCACCGGTAAAAAACACAGCATCTGCATTTTGTTCATTAATTAATTGAATTCCTTTTTCCACGGCTTCACGGTCCCAAAAACTTCCACAGTGAATATCAGAAATCTGCACAATTTTAAACCCGTCGAAAGCTTCAGGTAAACCATCAATTTTTAACGTTCTCTTTCGTACCACATAGTTATGTGCGCCTTTAACAACTCCCCAGATTGCATTGCCTAAAAAGGCCAATCCAATTCCCAATCCCAACCAATTTAAAAATTTTGAACGCGAAATACCGCCATTCGCTGAGGGCTCGAACCCAGCGGGATTCTTTGTCCAACTCGTTTTAATATCACTAAATAACCATTGAACAAATCGTTGAATGTCATCAATCAGGAGAAATAACACCCAGATAAGTTTCACCATAATTACAGCGAATGCAAGTGCGCCAATAAATCGCATGGTAATGCTAGAAACCGGAACTTGTGTCAATCGAACCGCTGTAAAAAAAACAACCATCCCAACTGAATATCCCCAGTAAACCCAAGCAACCAATTTTCGGATTCCCGGGCTAAAATTCTTAATCAGCAATTTTACACCTTGCCAACAATAAATATCGATAAAAACGAAAAGTAAGAAGAAAAAGGAGAATCCAATGATTTTGCTTTTGAACATGTTATTTTAATCTAATAATAAAAGAACCGCGAATTTCGATTATTGTTCTCAAACCAAATAAAAGTTTCGACGAACGTAAGAATTGTGATTGAATGTAAGATATGTAATATTTTGTAATAAAGGGGTCTTTTTTACAGGTAATACTCAGCGGTAATTTTAGATAGTACCTAATTTGGTGAATTTGGTTTAAATTTGTTTGTTGTTTTAGGTATCAAATCTTACTTAACTCAAATTCTTAAATACATGCGCTTGTCGAAACTTAGAATGGTTTGGATTCTAGTAATCCTGATGGTTGCTCAAAAGCCCATCCAATCACAGCAGTTGATTATTGGCGCTGGTGTTACCCCCTTTTCACCTTACTACTCATTTTCTCAATTGAGATTGAAGGTTGGTGTAACTAACGTGTTTAAAAATTTCGGTGCCTATGGGATGTGGGAAGTTAACCCTTACAATTCTTACGGAAGAGATGCAATTGGGATTAACTACCAATTGAGTTGTTTATTCCGTGTTTGGGCTGGTGTGGGAATTTTTGAAAAAGGAATTCTACGTCCACAAAATACAGTTAATCCATTAAATGGTTTACGTAAAGAAATGGGTATCGGCTACATCGCTAGATCTCGACCCATTCAATGGGAATTAGGTTATTCGTTTACCTTAGGACCCACATTTCAAATCTACTATGAAATTCCATTAGTCAAAAAAGATAGAAATGGAGACGGCATTTACAACAATGTTGATCGAAGTTTGCCTTGTGTTTTAGAATGGGAACGTAGAGATTCAACAGTTGAAATTATTGTTGATACCATTTATATCGATCCTAAACCGAGCCAACCCATTTGTGCAAATCCCTTGCCTTTGGATTCCTTCAATGATGAACGTGCTACCAACACTACCTTCTACCTTCCCGTTGCTTACGAGAAAGATCAGGTAATGCTCAATACAGATATCAAAGAAAAACTTAAGTACTACCTGGTTGGAATTTTAAGTAAACGAACTGACCTCATGGTAGAAATAGGTTCGCATACCGAGTGCGACGGTCGATCACTATACAACCTTCAATTAACACAAAGAAGAGCCGATTCCATTGCCCGTTTTATGCAAATGGAATATGGATTGGATACTTCCAGAATGATTCCAAAAGGCTATGGTGAATTTACTCCTATAAATCATTGCAACTGTGAAGGCGGTGATGTGGTAGGTTATACACCTTATTATCCCGGTGTTACTTTAAAGCAAACACCGAACTTTAATAGATTAGGACAGTTTATCGGGAATATGTATACCGAATATGAACCTTCTGAAATCGATACATTTGGTGGAAAGCTGTATATCAAATGTGATGATTTTCAAAAACGTCAAAACAATCGAATTACTCTCAGATTTAAACGCAAACTTCGTCATTTTGCTCGTATAAAAGATACCTGTGATCGTACCTTAGATACTTTAGTCCCACAACCTAAAAATTGTAGAGACCATTTTGAACTGGGCTCACTATCCTATTATCAACTTACAAACCAATCTGCTACTCAAGGAATTTTTGACTTACCTCTAACTTTCGATCGATCTAACACATTTTTAAATGATAAAACTAAACTAGTGTTAGATTCATTTGCTAAGAATTTCCTAATTCCCAATTCCCAATTTGTGCTGGAGGTTGGTACACATACGGATTGTCGACAAAGCAAATCCTACAACGATCAAGTTTCCCAAAAACGTGCTGATGAAATTCGCATGTACCTTTTCAATGCACATAAAATTGACTCGAACAGAATTGTTGCAAAAGGTTATGGCGAAAATTATTTGATCAATAACTGCAATTGTGAAGGAACGGAAATCAATGCTTACACTCCCTACATTTCAGGCCTAACTCAAAAGCTTGAAACTGAATTCGATGCTCGAGGCAATGCCTCTAAAACTTATTTAACAGATTACACTCCTAGAGAAATACGAATAATCGATGGTAACCCATTTGTGGCATGTAACGACAAACAACACAAACAAAGTGTTAGAACTACATTGAGAATTGACACCAGTTTCTACAATATATGTATCGACAAACCATATACTCCTTTGATCATCGAACCTGAAATGGATGAAGGAGTTATGGCCAAAGGTATTGATATTGATCAGTTTGAAATCGAAAAAGCTTACTCGGAAATCTTTACCCTTCCTATTTTCTATGATCTAGACAAAGCAGTTATACGACCCGATGCACAACGAGTTTTAGATACTTTCGCTGTTAAAATTCTACTTAAATATCCTTTCCTTGTTTGTGAATTGGGCTCTCATACAGACTGCCGTATGCCATTTGATTATAATGAACGTCTTTCTAAAAGACGAGCGGATTCAGCAGTTGCATACTTGAAAAGAGTTTGGAATATTGGGCCCGATAGGATAATTGCAAAGGGATACGGTGAAGAAAATCTATTGAACGAATGTCAC
>JACCDU010391470.1_pt1 | contig 45828 bp, 42 predicted proteins | sample 7446081 | NCBI WGS metagenome assembly JACCDU01 (sample SAMN15323447, study PRJNA562643) | freshwater metagenome | isolation source: river surface water | place: USA:Blue River Watershed | collected 2017-08-17 | reverse complement strand
GCTGAATCCCTGATCGAGCAGGCACTCGCCAAGCGGCGACTGCAGCGGAACATCCAACTGCGGCTGTCCAACTACCATGTGGCGGTCCAGGTCGTGCGGCGTACCCGCCTGCTGGCGACCGTTCCGCGCGCGATGGTGTCCGCCAAGGTGGCTTCCTTCCCATTGCCGTTTGCCGTTCCTGCCGCCGACGTACGACAGTTCTGGCACCTGAGGGCCCATCACGATCCGGCCAATATCTGGTTCCGGTCGCTGCTCGCGGAGCTTTTCAGCGAGCGTCGTGCGGCCCAGGAATCTGCCAAGGTGCACCCGCCTGCGTGAGCCTTAGCCTGATCAGGCCGGTGTCAATCCCGCCTGCTTGGACCAGATTCCCCATAACCGGATTTGGTCCAGCAGGAACTTCTGGAAATCTTCCGGTGATGAAACGACCGGGATGATTCCTGCATCCGCAGCGAACTTCTGGATCCCAGGATCCGCCATGGCCGATGCAAAAGCCTGGTGCACCCTGCTCACCACCTGCCGCGACAGGCCTGCCGGGCCAACAACAGCGCTCCAGGATGCATAGTCGAAGGCGTTCAGGCCCAGGTCCGCGAGCGGCGCCACGTCTGGCATCGACGCCAGCCGCTGCTTTGAAGTCACGCCCAGTACGCGCAGCTTCCCGGACAGCACGTGAGGCGCAGCGACCACCGGATCGTTCATGATGAACTCAAGCCGACCGGCGAGCAGATCTGTCGTGGCTTGCGGCGTGCCGGGGTAGTTGACGCCTACCGCATCGATGCCGGTTTGCGCCTTGAACAGGGAGGCCGCCACCAGGCTGCCGGCATTGCCGACACCGTAGCTCAACTTGCCCGGACGTTCCTTGGCGTATCGGATGAACTCCTGGAGATTGCGCACGGGGAGTTCCGCATTCACGACCAGAATTTGCGGATTCAGGGTCAAGTGGATGATCGGCGTGAAGTCCTTCACCGGGTCGTAGCCAGCGTCCTTCATGGTGTGCACGTTCGCCGCATGCGACGAGTTGCCGGCCATCATGAGCGTATAGCCGTCGTTCGGCGCCTTGGCCACGATGCGCGCTGCGATCGCGCCTTGCGCGCCCGGCCGGTTCTCGATCACGAGGGTCTGCCCCAGCGACTTGGCGACGGATTCGCTCAGTCGGCGAACCAGGACATCGGTCGCAGCGCCAGCCGCAAAGGGCGCGACGATTCGAATGGGCCGGTTCGGGTAATCGGCCTGCGCCCACGCCGTGGAAAGCGGCAGCAGCGGGACGGCGGCAGTCAGGAGCGATCGACGAGTCACGGTCATTGGGTTACTCCATTTCAATGGTGCGAAAAAAGCGGAAATCCCTCGGTCAGGCTGCACGCCTGGAAGATCATCGTGCCGCCGCCGCCCACGTCGTCTCTTGCCACGATGAAGAGATCGCGCGAACCCGGGGCCAGTGCCAGGCTGGTACACCGCAGGAAGTGGTTCTTTTCTCGGCCCGGCAGCAGGATCTGTGCAACTGGAATCCCGTATGGGCTGAAGATCAGGATGCGACCCTGCCGATTCATGGCGACGTAGACGTTGCCATCCGCATCCGTGCGCATCGAGTCAGGCCCCGGCCCGATGAAGTGGTAGGGCACCGAGCCGCCCGATTGCGCCACCGTGTCGGGCGCTGCCAGCTCGGCGCGATGCAGGCGGCAGTTGGCGAATTCGGTCGCCCACAGGACCTTGCCGTCCGGGCTGAGTGCAACGCCATTGGCCATGCACAGATGGGGCAGCACGGCCGTCATGGTCCGAAAATCCGGCGAGACGTAATACACACCGCCCTCGGCTCGCGTCGAGGTGCCTCGGAAGTCCGTGAGGTAGAAGCCCCCTGCACCGTCAAACACCAAGTCGTTGGCGACGTAACCCAGGTCGGGTGCGACGATCGTCTGCAGGTTGCGGCCGTCCGGGGTCATCGCCACCACGCTGCCAGCGTCAAAAAAACCCGCCGTGTTGCGCGGGCCACATGCCGCGACGAAGATCCGGCCATCGCGGTGCACCGCGATACCTGCGGGATTCAAGCCCTTGCACGCATAGACCGTGTCGAGCTCACGAGCGGGCGACAGGCGAAGGACGCGTCCTCCGTAAATATCGACAAACAGCAGGTTACCCTGCCGGTCGAAGGCGGGACCCTCCAGCGCGAACGGTTCATTCGCGACCTTGAAATAGGGCTGCGCGATGACGGATGGAAGGTCCCGTTCGGCCGGCGGAATGGGCGCGAGACCGCGGTGGGCACTGGCCAGGGAGAGATGCATCACAGCTGGCTCTCGGAGGATGGCAAGGCGGCGATATCCGGATCTTCCAAGTCAGTCCCCGGGTGATTGACGCAGGAATCAGGCGGCCCGAAACACGTGGCGTGTATCGCGACGTGCAATCTGCCAGCGACCCTGCTCCAGCCTGAAGACATCGTGGTACTCACCCAGGGTCACGGGCTTGGGCGAACCATCGGCCCCACGCTTGATGATCGTGTAGTAGCTGATGGCTGTAGCCGATCCGGCATCCTTCACATCCACCATCACATTCGTCGGGATGTGACGCGCCTCGGTCCCGCGATCGCGCGTGCCCAGGTAAGCCTGGATGGCCTCGCGGCCGCGCAATGGCGCCTGGCCAGGCCTCAGCCACTCGCCATCGTGGGTGAAAAGGGACGCCATGGACGCGTCCTCGAACAGGTCGACGAACCGGCAATAAGCCACGATGACGCCCTGTATGGCAGCCACCGCGTTCGCATGCGGGTCATCAGGATTTCCCCAAGTCGTCATAAGCACTGTACCGTCTCATTGAAGCAGGTCACGGGCGCGCGAGTCTTACTGTGCTTCGATCTTGGCGTCCCGCGCAAGACGCACGTACTTGGGAATTTCCGCCTCGATCACGGCCTTCAGTTCCTCGGCAGTCGAAATCCAGGGCGGATTGCCGGCGGTATTGAGCTTTTGCAGGACATCCGGTTGACGCAGCGCCTGGCTGAAGGCTGCGTTGAGGCGGGCCACCTGATCCCGCGGCATGCCGGCCGGCCCGACAATGGCGTTCCACAGCGGGAAGTCGACACTGGGAAACATCTCGGTAATGGACGGAACATCCGGAAAGAGGGGATTGCGCTTGGACATGGAGGCCAGCACCCGGACCTTGCCCGATTGGACCAGCGGCAATGCGAGTCCGGGATTCTCCAGCGTGGCATCCAGCGTGCCGCCGATCATGTCCGCTACCGCTGCGGGTGCGCCCTTATAGGGAACCATCAGCAGGTCCAGTCCCGCGGCCTTGCTCAGTGCCGCGAATTGCAGTTGCACGATCGAAGTCGCGTAGCCGACGTTCAGCTTGCCCGGGCGCTGCCGAGCGTAGGCAACGAAGTCCGCCAGCGTCTTGATGGGGGACGTGCCGCTGACCACCAGCATCTGCGCGACGGCCACCGCCGTAGCGATCGGCGTGACGTCCTTGCGCGGATCGTAGGGCATGTTCTTCACCAGGGCCATGTTGGTCGCGAGGTGGGAGTTCGTCGCGCACAGCAGGGTCAGGCCATCGGGAGCCGCCCGGACGACCTCCATGGCACCGATGACGCCATTGGCCCCTGGCTTGTTGTCGACAATGATCGGCTGGCCGAGGATCTGGCTGGCCGACGCGCTGACCAGCCGCGCGACGAAGTCCACGCCCGACCCGGCGGGCAGGGGAACCACCATGCGGATCGGCCGACCCGAGGGGGTTTGCGCAAATCCGCTCGTGGCTTTCAGTGCAAATGGAAGCGCCAATGACTTCAGGAACGTACGCGTCTTCATTGCTTTTTCCTCTTGAATTCCAACTTCTGAACGATTGGTGGTGTCAACTGCGGATGGTCAGCAATCGACCTGCAACTGTCCAACGCGTTTTTCCAGATGCGGGTATCACGAATCTGAATGGACAAATCTGTGTACGCCTAGTCAGGATGCGGCAATCAAGGATTGCGGACCGCAAGTCAATCCCGAGCGGATCCGCTCGCAGCTCGAGAGTGCAGCGATCATGGGCATCAGGTTTGCGAACCAGGAGGAAATCACCTTCAAGAACGACAAAGTGGTTTAGAGCAACCACCACGGCTACGAGCCGCTGCGGCATCACCAGGCGCCGAGCTCGCAAGCGGGTCCCTAGGGGCCCGCTTGGCATTCCTGTGCTTCAATCCAGGCCGTGAACTGACAGGAAGCGCGATAGCTCGTCCGCAATCAGCAGGTTGTTCAGGTCGGAGAACGGAAAGTGGGTGTTTCCGTGGATGCCGATGGCCGGTAGGTCCACGACAGCGGCATTCCCGCCATGGCGGTTGATGGCCTGCACCCACAGATGGGCCATGTTGCGGCGCACGCGCCAGTTGTCAAGACCCCGTATGGCGGTCGGCTCGCTCGGGATGTAATCACCATAGAAGATGACGATCGGCATCTGCGTGAGCTTGAGGAACTGCGCCATGGGAACACCGACGGCCTTGAAGGTGCCCGCCGCGCACGGCATGGGCTGCGGCACCTCGTCCTCGGGAAACGGGAAATTGCTGCCTGGCTCATACGAGACGATGGCGCGAACGTCGGGATTCTTCAGCGCCGTGAACCAGCCGACACCGCCGCCCTGGGAATGCGTGACCAGGATGCCGCCCCCGATCTTCGCCAGGAGTGTTGCCACGGCAGTGGAGGACACCTGCACGTCGAATGGCCCGGTATCCGGTGTGATCTGCCGGAAGTACTGGTCGAGGGCCTCGGGTGAGCGGGGGAACTGGACCCCGGGGTGGAAATCGGGCCAGAGTCCGACACGGAACGTCTCGAACCACGCCTGTTCGTCCGCGGTCGGCGTCAACGTGGCGGGCAAGGTGCTGCGCCCCGCATTCCCGCGCCGGGGCATGTCAAGCAGGTACACGGGAAAGCCACGCCGCAGGAAGATGTTCTGGAATCCCTCGCGCCCGTCGGGCGTGGTCTGCCAGGTCCTCGAAAACTGCATGTTCCCGTGGACGAAGATCAAGGGCAGGCGACGCGCGGCGACCGGAACCTGGTAGCTGACCTGTGCGTGATCGCCATGCAGCGTCTGGCCATTCTGTCCATCCTGGGTGGGGTCGTAGGTGCCCGGACGGCGGATCACCGTGCCCCCGACCGCGAAGACGCCCTGTTCCTGGATCATCAAGGGCGAAACCCTGCGATCAGGCGCCGGTGTCGATTCAGGGGCGTCCGGTGGTGTACTGTCTCGAAGTGTCATGGACGGATTTTTATTACCCAAGTACTGATGATCGGTCGCTGCGTTCCTCCGCCTGGAGGGAGGGGCATTGCCGCCAGTTCACGCCAGCGCCTGCAGTACGGATTGGGCCTGCCAGTCTGCTCGCCAACGTGGCATGCGGTCCCCGTAGGCTTGCAGGCGACCCAGCACGTGCTGAGCACCGAGCCGCTCCGCATGATGCATCGGCCCGCCCCGATAGCGCGGGAATCCATAGCCGGTTGCACAGATCGCGTCGATGTCGCCTGCTTGGCGCGCGATGCCTTGGGACAGCAAGGCGTAGCCTTCATTGACCATCGAAAAGATACACCGCTCCACGATTTCGTCATCGCTGATGTGCAGCCGGCGCGTGATGCCGAACTGCGTTGCCAGTTGCATGGCCACCTCACCCACGATGGGGTCTGGCAGCGCGGTGGAGTCTTGGTAGCGGAAATAGCCTGCGGCCGCCTTGCGTCCGTGGCGCCCCATGGCATGCAGCGATTGGCACACTTGCCGATAGGACGCATCATCGGCGTGCCGGCCATCGCGCAGCAGTCGCCCGACCGCCTTGGCCTGGTCGTCCACGCCGGCCAGGTCCATCCACCTGCAAGGACCGACGGCCATGCCGAATAGCTCCAGCGCCGTGTCGATCCGGCTGGGCGTGCAGCCCTCCAGCAGCAGGCGGTCCACCTCGCGCAGGTAGGCCTCGAGCAGGCGCGGGCCCACCAGTCCCTCCCCGGCCCTGGATATGGCGCACGCCAATCCCAGGCGCTTGCCAAACGCCAGGGCGGCCGACACGCTCTCGTCGGACGTGCACGCTTCCTGGCCGATCTCCAGCAGGCGCGGGCTATCGACCGTGGTGGTGAATTGCAGCCCGACAAATTGTTGCGGCCGTCCGCTTGCCTGCGCCAAGGCGTCGAACCGACCGGCGCAGGTCGCGGTTGCGAGCAGCGTGTTCGGCGGGCAGGATGTGCCCATGTCCCTCGCCAGTCGCTGCTTCGCCTCGATCGACGCCTCGGCCGCTTCGATCGCGATGTCGATGCCTTCCAGGGCCGACGCGCCGATGCCATCCCCATCGATGTGGACCACCTCGAGGCCCGCCCGCTGGAGGGCCAGCGCAATGCCCGCGCTCTGGGTGCCGCTGCCGATCACCGCCGCGCGGGCGAACCTGGCGCCGGGACCGCGCACGGCAGCCGGGGGGCGGGCCGCCTCGCGCTCGCAGAAGAACAGGTGCCGCATGGCCTTGGATTCATCGGACAGCATCAGCGTTCGGAAGGCGTCGGCCTCATACCGCAGGCCGTCATCAAACACTTGCGATATCACCGCCTTTTCGACGCAGTCGACGACTTTCAAGGCTGCTGGATAGCCGCGGTATTTCTGCGCCACCTCGGCACGCAGGGCCTGGAACGAGCCCGGCCCCATTTTTGCTGCGGGCGGCTGCAGCCCGATCGCACAGGTGCGCCTGAGCAGGGCGGGTTCGGTGGCGCAGCGACTGGCCCAGCGCACGGCATCCTCGATCAGGTCGCCAGTCGAGATGTCGTCCAGTAGACCGGCAGCGAGCGCTTGTGCTGGCGTGAAGCTGCGGGCAGTCAGCATGGCGTCGATCGCCGGTTCGATGCCGATCAACCGTGCCAGCCGCTGGGTTCCCCCCGAGCCGGGGATGATGCCCAGCGATATTTCCGGCAGGGACAGCCGGGTGCCCTGGGCGGCAATCCGCGCATGGCACGACAGGGCCAGCTCCAGTCCACCCCCCAGCGCGTAACCGTGAATCGCGGCAACCACCGGCTTGGGAAAATTCTCGATGTAGCCATGGACCAGGTTGGGTCCCGGCTCGGCGATCACGCCGGTATCGAATTCGCGGATGTCTGCGCCGCCGCAGAACATGCGGCCGTCACCCGTGATCACGACCGCATCCACGTCAGGATCTGCCGCCAGCCGCTGCAGGGCTTCAAGCGTGGCCTTGCGCAGTGCCGGGCCGAAGCTGTTGACGGGTGGCAGCGCCAGGGTCAGCACGCTGACCCGTCCTGTCCGGGTTTCCCTGATGACCTTCTCGTCCTGTCCCATGATGTCCTGGTTCAATGAAACTTGGTGACGACGAAAGTGCCGGTGGCAGCGGAGCGAGTCATGCGCTCGAACACCCCCTCCACCTCGGACAGCGAGATTTCTCCGGTCACCATCCGGCCTGGGGCCAGCTTGCCCTGCGCGATCAGCGGCACCATCGACTCGAAGCGGTGCGGGGCCATCCCGACCGATCCGATCATCTGCAGCTCCTTGTAGACCATCAGGTCCACTGGCAGGGGGATATAGCCGGCTTCGTTCTTGGTCGTGATGCCGATCTGCAAGTGGCGGCCCGACTTGGCCAGGCTCAGGATCCCGTTCACGCAGGTGTCGGCAATGCCCAGGGCGTCCACCGACACGTTGGCTCCGCCACGGGTGATTTCCAGCACGGCCTCGACGGGCGGGGATTCACGGCTGTTGATCACGAATTCGGCGCCCATGGACTTGGCAAGCCCGAGGTTCCCGGGGTTGATGTCCACGCCGATCACGCGGCAGCCCATCGCCGCGGCAATGTTGATGGCGGACAGGCCGACTCCGCCACAACCGTAGACCACGACCCACTCCCCTGCGCGGATCGCGGCCCGGTCGATCAACCCATGGAACGAGGTCATGAACCGGCATCCCAGGGCCGCGCCCTCGCTGAAGCTGATCTCGTCGGGCAGGTGGACCAGGTTGCGGTCCGCCAGGGGGATTCCGACGTACTCGGCATACCCCCCCGAGTAGCTCCTGCCTGGAATGAGCGGGTTGTCACACAGATGGGCCGAGCCGCGCTGGCAGTGCGGGCAGGTGCCGTCGCTGCCCGAAAAGGGCACGACCACCCGGTCACCCCGCCTGAACCGGGTGACACCAGGCATCACTTCCTCGACCACCCCGACCATTTCATGTCCGATCACCATCGGGTAGTCGCGCTTGATATCCCCGGTCCAGGCGTGCCAGTCACTGCGGCACACGCCGTTGGCCATGACCTTGACCAGTACGCCGAGTGCGCCGGGCTGTGGCGTCGGAAGGTCGCGGATCGCCAGTTGCTGGATACCTTCCAGGACGAGTGCTTTCATGGGTTTCCTGCGCTTCAGGCGACGTGGTGGATGTACTTGGGGTGCATGAACGCTTCCAGTCCTTCGTGGCCGCCTTCATTGCCATAGCCGCTGCTCTTGGTGCCGCCGAAAGGCGCTTCGATCTGCGAGACCGCGAAGCTGTTGATGCCGACGCCGCCGGCCTGCAACTCGTTGCCTACAGCCACGGCGGTGGCGGCGGACTGGGTGAAGGCGTAGGCCGCGAGGCCATAAGGTAGGCGGTTGGCTTCAGCCAATCCCTCCTCCAGGGTGGAGAACCGCCTGGCCAGGGCCAGGGGGCCGAAGGGCTCGATCGTCATGGCCTTGGCATCGTCGGGTACGTCGGCGACCAGCGTCATGCGCCAGAAGTCGCCCTGCGCCTGCGCCCGGTGACCGCCCGCCACGATGCGGCCGCCCCTGGCGACCGCGTCGGCCGTCAATTCCTCCATCGCCGCGAACCGGCGCGGGTTGGCCAGCGCGCCCATCTGGTTGGCCGGGTCGAGGCCGTTGCCCACGGTCACCTGGTCCATGGCTTCGCCATAACGGCGAATGAACGCGTCATGGATGCCGTCCTGCACGATGAAGCGCGTGGGCGAGGTGCATACCTGGCCCGCATTTCGGATCTTTCCCTGGATGCAGGTCGCGATTGCCTTGTCCAGGTCCGCGTCGTCGAAGACCAGGACCGGGGCGTGGCCGCCAAGCTCCAGCGTGCAGGGCTTGATGCCTTCGGCGGCCAGCAGCGCCAGCTGGCGGCCCACGGGCGTCGAGCCGGTGAAGGTGACCTTGCGGATGATGTCCGAGCGGATCAGGTGAGCCGATACATCGGCTGGAACGCCGAAAACCATGTTCAGCGCGCCGGCCGGCAAGCCGGCGTCGGCCAGGGCCTGTGCCAGTCCAATGGCTGAAGCCGGGGTTTCCTCGGACGGCTTGATCACCACGGTGCAGCCGGCTGCGAGGGCGCCGCCGATCTTGCGGGCGGGCAGGGCGGCGGGGAAGTTCCAGGGCGTGAAGGCGGCGACCGGCCCCAGGGGCTGGGGCATGACCATCTGACGCGCGCCCGGCAGCCTGGCGGGGATCAGCCGGCCGTTGGCGCGCAGGGCTTCGCCGGCATACCAGTCGAACGTCTCGGCGGCATGGACGAACTCGAACGTGGCCTCGGCCAGCGTCTTGCCCTGCTCCAGCGTCATCAGGCGGCCGAGCGCCGGTGCGCGCTCACGCAGCAACTGGGCCGCGCGCTGCAGGATGGCCGCGCGATCAACGGCCGGCTTGTGCCGCCAGACGTCGAATGCCGCGGCGCTGGCTGCCAGCGCGTCGTCCAGGTCCTGGCGACTCGCACGCGGTACCTCGGCGAGCACCTCGCCGGTGGCCGGGTTGCGCACGGCGATGCAGGTGCCATCTCCTCCCTCGCGCCATTGCCCGGCGATGAACATCAGCGGCTTCTTGTACTCGGTCTGCTGGCTCATGGCGCCGGTCCTCAGGTCGACTGATTGGCAAGGTACTGGGCATCGGTGACCCGCCCCAGCCAGTCGGCGGATTTGCCGTCCAGATGTTCCGTGATGGCGATGTGGGTCATCGACGTGGTGCTGGCAGCGCCGTGCCAATGCACTTCGTCCGGCGCAATCCAGACCACATCACCCGCGCGAACCACCTGGATGTCCTGGCCTTCGCCCTGGACCCAGCCGCAGCCGGCCGTGATGATGAGCGTCTGGCCCAGGGGGTGGCGGTGCCAGTCGGTTCGAGCGCCCGGCTCGAAGGTGACGATGGCTCCTCGCATGCGAGCCGGTGCCGTTGCTGCGAACGGCGTGTCGACACGGACCGAGCCCGTGAAATGGTCGGCTGCTGCCGACGTGGACGGCTGCGAGCCGATGCGAGTGACTTCCATGATGATTCTCTAGGTGTTCAGGTGAGAGATGTTGTGCCGGATCAGCCTTCAAGCCAGCAACTTGCGGGCGCGCAGGACATCCTCGGCGATGGCGAAGGCATCAAGCGCCGCAGGCAGGCCGCAGTAGACGGCCGCCTGCAGCAGGATTTCGCGGATCTCCTCCATCGAGCAGCCGTTGTTGAGGGCGCCCTCCAGATGGCTTCGCAGTTGCGTTGGCCGGTTCAGCGCGGTCAGCATCGCGATGTTCAGGATGCTGCGCTGCTTGCGGTCGATGCCCTCACGGGCCCAGATCCGGCCGAAGCACACCTCGTCGGCGTAGTCATGGATCGGGGCATTGAATTCGTTGAGCCTCTGGTCCTTGGCAGCAAGGAAGGCCTCGCCACGCAGCTCGCGGATGATCTGGCGGCCTCGTTCTTTTGCATTCATTTTCGATGTCTCTCGTGTCGTGGGGACGGGGGCGCCTCAGGGGCGCGCCATCATTTCGCGGATGTCGTCCAGCTTGGCGCGTACCTCGATGCCGGCGCGCTCGTTCTGGACCATCATCGCAATGCGGCAGTCCTGCTCCGACCAGCCGCGTTCCAGCGCAGCGATGTAGTCCAGTTCCGCAGCTTCCGATTGCTTCATCGGGACTCCGAACTCCTGCGCCAGGTCCATCGCGAGGCGGAAGTCCTTGTAGGCCAGGCGCAGCGTGAAGGTCGGGTCGTAGGAGGACTGCAGGTACTGCTCGGCCACGAGGTCGAGTGTGCGGGCACGGCCGATCGCACCCTGGCGCACGGCATTCCAGAGCTCCACCGGATCGATCCCCGCCTTGATCCCCAGGCTCATGCCTTCGGCGATGACCATGCGCGAGACGAGGCTGATCAGGTTGTGGACGATCTTCGCGACCCCGCCTGCGCCGATGTCGCCGACGTAGATCACCCGGTCGCCGATGGCGTCGAGAACCTTCTTGTGGCGCTCGAAGGTCTCACGGTCGCCGCCGATGTACAGCGCCAGCTTGCCCGATCGCGCGCCCGTGACGCCGCCGCTGACTGGTGCGTCGATCAAGGTGATGCCCTTTTCCGCCGCCTTCTTGCACACCTCGCGCACGACCGTCGGCGAGTTGGTGGTCAGGTCGAACCAGACGCTGCCCGGTCGCATGTTGGCGATCAGGCCGTCGTCCGCATAGGCCAGCGCCTGCATCTCCTTGGGGCCGGGCAAGGACGTGAACACGACCTCCGAATTGCGCGCGACCTCGGCGGCGGAGTCCGCCCAGGTCGCGCCGGCTGCCATATGCTCCGCGGCGTTCTCCTTTCGCAGGTCGTGCACCGTGATGTCGTAGCCTGCCTTGCGCAGGTTGAGGGCCATGCCAGATCCCATGGATCCGATGCCGATGAAGCCGATTTTCATGATTGCTTGTCCAGGGGGAGTGGTGTGGGTGTGATGCGTCAGACCGTGAATCCGGTGTTCTTGACCATGTTTCTCCAGGCCACGACGTCCTTGCGAACGATGGCGGAAAACTCCTCGCGGGTGTTGCCGATGATCGTGAAGCCGCCTTCATCGAGCTTCTGGCTGACCGCGGGTGACCGCAGGGCCTGGACGATTTCCACGTTGAGCCTGTTCAGGATCGCAGCAGGGGTCCGTGCGGGGGCTGACAGTCCCACCCACAGCATGAACTCCATGTCGGGGTAGCCCACCTCACGGAAGGTCGGGACCTCCGGAAGCGCCCGCAGGCGCGCGGATCCGTTGGTAGCGAGGCCACGCATCTTGCCCTCCTTCAGCAGGGCGACAAGCGGCGATGGCGCCATGACCGAAAAGTGGATCGAGCCATTGAGCATGGCTGGCAGCAAGTCGCTGAAGCTCTTGAAATGAACGGGTTCGATCTTGATCTTCGCGGCCTCGCCAAACATGAAGCCGGCGAAATGGCCCGACGTGCCGGCACCCAGCGTTCCCATGAAGATCGGGTCCTTCTGCGAACGTGCCCAGGCCACGAATTCCGCCAGGTTCTTGCCCGGCGCGCTGGGTCCGGTCACCATCAGCAGATCGGTATTGGTCAGGACCGTCAGTGGCTCGAAGTCGCGGACGGGGTCGTAGGGCATTTCCTTCAGGGTGGGCGGCGCCATCGCCATCGTCGCCACCGAGACCAGGCCGATGGTGTAGCCGTCGGGCGCGGAGCGCGCCAGTTGCTGCGTCCCGATGACGCCGGCAGCACCAGGGCGGTTCTCCACGATGACCTGCTGCTTGAGCTGCTTGGTCAGCTGGTCGGCTACCAGGCGCGAAGTGAAGTCGGTCGAGGAGCCGGCGGAAAACGGCAGCAACAGCTTGATCGGCTTAGAAGGGTATGCGGGCTCTGAGGCAAAAGACGCATGGCTCAGCGACAGGGCGCCGAGCGCGCCCAGCGTCTGCCGGCGCGTGAAACGGGACGATTGGTCATGGCTCATGTTGTCTCCTTCTTGCTTGTCGTCGTGGGAATTTGGGGAATGTCGCTGCGCGTGTAGCGTTTGCCGCGGTCCGTCACCTCGTACACATAGGGCTGGCCGTTGGGAACCTCGATCGCAACGATCTCGTCCTCGCTGGTGCCATCCAGGATCATCAGCAAGGCACGGATGGAATTGCCGTGGGCGAACAGCAGGATGTTCTGTCCATCGGACAGCCGGGGCTGTATCGCCTGGTTCCAGCATTCGCGCACCCGGGCCAGCGTGTCCTGCAGGCTTTCGCCCAGCGGCACCTGGCAGCGCGCCAGCCCCTGGTAGGCCGGCGTACCCAAGCTGTCGCGCGGGTCGCCGGGATCGAGCATGGGCGGACGCTGGTGGAAACCCCGGCGCCATTCGTGAACCTGCTCCGCCCCCCAGAATCGCACGGCGTCCGCCTTCCTCATGCCCTGGAGACCGCCGTAGTGGCGTTCGTTCAGCCGCCAGTCCGCCACCGTGGGAACCCAGGGCTGGTCCATCGTGTCCAGGCAGTGCCATTGGGTCCAGAGGGCGCGACGCAGTACACTGGAGAAACTCAGGTCAAAACGCAGGTTCAGCTTGCGCAGCAACCGACCCGCTGCGCGCGCCTGCTCCACCCCCCGCGGTGACAGGGGCACATCGTCCCAACCGCCGAAGGACTGCCCTTCATTCGACGAGGCAGCGCCGTGGCGCACCAGTACCAGCCGGGAAGAGGGCTTGGAAATCGCGGTGGATCGCATCTTCGTGCCTGTGCTGGACGGTCCGGCGTATCGACGGCCTGCCCCTCAGGCGGTGCTGCCATGCGGCAGCAGCACCTGCCGCAGCACCTCGCCGCGATCGAGCAGGTCGAGGTTGAGGTTCAGCTCATCGAACATGAAGGACCCGCTCATGAGACGGTCCACCGGCAGCCGCCCTTCGAGGTAATACTTCATGTAAAGCGGCAGATCGCGCTGGGGCACGCAGCTGCCCATGAGGGAGCCACGGTAGACCTTCTCCTCCGACACCAGCGCGGTGTGGGGATACTGGTACAGATCGCCCGTCGCGCCGAGCCCGACGCAGATGATCTCCCCGCCCTTGCGAGTGACCGCGTTGGCGGACACCATGGCGGCCTGGCTGCCGGAAATCTCGAACGCGAAGTCGACGCCTCCCGGCGTGACCGACCGGACCTTGTCGACCAGTTCCGGATCGCGAGCGGACAGCGTGCGCGTGCACCCCAGTTCGGCGGCGAGTCCGAACTTGCTGTCGTTGATGTCGATGCCGATGATCTCGCTGGCGCCAGCGATCTTCGCCGCCATCACGCAGTTGAGGCCGACCCCGCCCAGGCCGAAGATGGCTACGTTCTGGCCCGGCCGCACCTTGGCGGCATTGAACACACTTCCCGCGCCGGTCACCACTGCGCAGCCGAACATCGCGGCGACGTCCAGCGGGATGCGAGGGTCGGCCTTTACCAGCGTCCCGGGTACCGTCACGGCGTACTGGGCGAATGACGAGATGCCGCTGTGGTGGAAGATCGGGTTGCTCCTGCAGGTCAGGCGCCGGTAGCCGTTCATCAGCAGGCCTTGTGCTCGGGTCGCGCCGACCAGGTCGCACAGGACGGGACGGCTGTCGATGCAGGACGGACACAGGCCGCAGCCCGAGCCGACCGTCATCACCACATGGTCTCCGGGCTTGAATCCGGTGACGCCCCGGCCGACCTCGCGCACGATGCCCGCGCCCTCGTGTCCCACGACCACCGGCAGCTTGCGCTTTCTCAGGCCGGCGACCTGTGAAAGATCGGAGTGGCACAACCCGGCGGCGCGTACCTCCACCAGTACTTCGCCATCGCCGGGCCCCTCGAGCTCGACGTCTTCGATCTTCAGGGGCTGGCTCTGCACGTAGGGCGCCGGCAGGCCCTGTTCGTACATCACCGCGGCTGTCATTCGCATCTGTGCGTTCCTTTGTCTGGGGCCTGAAGGCAGGTGCCTCCTGACCGTCTCTTTTTTCAGTCTAGAAGCGCCTGCTACGCGCGTCCATGCATCTTTCCGGGACGCCGCGTTCTTCTTTCGTGAGCACCGGCTTGTCGTTACCGGCGGGGGGGGGCCATTCGGTTTCCTGATCACCGCCTGTATGAAATCGCGATGGACAGGTGCACGGCTTGCGTCGAGCATTCAGGTCGAAGGCAACCCCCGCCAATGGCGGCTTGCGCATCCCTTCCCCGTGACGATTCGCCCGACAAAGACCGACATGGACTCCACGCTCCCCGACTTTCTTTCAAACCCCCACAAAGACCTGTTCATTGACGGCAAATGGTGTCCTGCCCTGGCGGGGGAGCGGATCGAGACCTTCAACCCGTCGACAGGCCGCGTCCTGGCGACGCTGGCGCGTGCTCGTCAGGCCGATGTCGATGCTGCCGTGGCAGCCGCCCGACGCGCCTTCGAAGGTCCCTGGAGCCGCTTCACGCCGGCCCAGCGTCAGCAGGTGCTCGTGCGCTTCGCGGAGCTCGTCGACAAGCACTATGACGAGCTGGCCATGCTGGAGTCGCAAGACATGGGCGCGCCGCTAGCGCGGCTGCGCGGTACGAAGGAAAACTACCTGCGCAACATCCTTTATTACTCGAGCCAGGCCCGCAGCATCAGCGGCGATACGATTCCGAATTCGCTGCCGGGATCCGTCACCACCCTGGTGCTCAAGGCCCCTGTGGGTGTCGTCGGCGGCATCCTCCCCTGGAATGGTCCGCTGTCCAGCCAGATGTACGTGATCGGCCCCGTGCTGGCAACGGGCTGCACCGCCGTGATCAAGCCCGCGGAGGAGGGCTCGTTGTCCATCCTGCGCACCGCCGAGCTGCTGTTGGAGGCGGGCCTGCCCCCGGGTGTGATCAACGTGGTCACCGGCCTGGGCGGCGAGGCCGGCGCGGCGCTCGCCGCGCACCCGGATGTCAATCGCGTCGCCTTCACCGGCTCGACGGTCACCGGCCGCGAGATCATCAAGGCGTCCGCCGTGAACATGAAGCGCATCCAGCTCGAGCTGGGAGGCAAGTCGCCCGATATCGTCTTTGCCGATGCCGATCTGGAAAAGGCGGTTCCGGGCGTCGCCATGGGCATCTACAACAACAGCGGACAGATCTGCTTCGCCGGTTCGCGCATCTTCGTGCAACGCGCCATCCATGAGGAATTCCTCGAGAAGCTGGCGACCTTCACGCGCACGATCAAGGTCGGCGACCCACTGGCGGCCGATACCAAGCTCGGTCCCCTGGTGTCCCAGCGGCAGCTCGATCGCGTGCTCGGCTACGTCAACCAGGGGCCCCAGGATGGTGCTCGCCTGGTCACCGGCGGAAAGCGGCTGGGTGGCGAGTTGGCAGGAGGCTATTTCATCGAGCCGACCATCTTCGGCGATGTGTCCAACAGCATGACGATCGCCCGCGAGGAGATCTTCGGCCCAGTCGCCTGCGTGATTCCGTTCGACACCGTCGAAGAGGCGCTGGCGCTGGGCAATGCCACAGAGTACGGCCTGGGCAGCGGTGTCTGGTCCACCAACGTCAACACCGTCATGCGCATGGTGCATGGCATCCAGGCGGGGACTGTCTGGGTCAACTGCTACGGCATGCTCGATCCGGCGGTCGGGTTCGGCGGCTACAAGCACAGTGGCTATGGATGGAAAGGCGGACCGTCGCAGATCGATGGTTACCTTTACCAGAAGGCGGCCTATATCAACGTGAACTAAGGAGACGTGCCCATGAAACGACGTTCGTTGCTTCCCATCCTGTGCCTGGCAGCCATGCCGCTGCTGGCCTCCGCGCAATCTTCCGCCCCGATCCGTATCCTCGTGCCCCTGGGCCCAGGGACGCCCAGCGATTCGGTGACCCGCCTGCTGGCCCCGGCCCTGGGCCAGATCCTGGGGCAGACCGTCATCGTGGACAACAAGCCGGGCGCCAACGGGATCGTCGCCGTACAGGAGCTCATGCGCTCCAGGCCCGATGGGACGACCCTGCTCATGGGATCGGTTTCCCCCTTGGCCATCAACATGGCCCTGGTGAAGAGCATGCCGTATGACCCGCGGCGGGACCTGACGGCCATTGGCGGCGCCTACAACGCGGCCCAGGCCTGGGTCGTCAAGGCGTCCTCACCGTTCAAGACCATGGGAGATCTGCTGGCCACCGCCAAGCAGCAACCCGGCAAGATCAGTGCCGCCCACTACTCCGCGCTGACACAGATCCAGGTGTCGGCGTTCAACAAGATGACCGGCGCAGAGTTGCTGATGGTGCCGTACAAGGCGACTTCGACTGCCTATACCGACACCATGAGCGGTGTCGTGGACGTGACCATCATGGACATGGCCACGGCGGCAGCCCAGGTGAAGGGCGGAACGGTTCGCGCCCTGGGCCTGAGCACGGTCAGGCCCCACCCGCTCACGCCGGGTGTCCCCCCTGTCGCCGATACTGTCGCGGACTTCGACTTCGCCTCCTGGTCCGCCTTCGTCGGGCCGGCTGGCATGCCGCGCGACGTGGTTGCGCGGCTGAACGCCGCATTGGTCCAGGCCGTCAGGCAAAAGGACATCGAGGCCAAGTTGATCGAGGCAGGCCTCACGCCCTGGACCTCGACTCCCGAGGAACTGAGCGCGCGGATCGGCAGTGAGGTGACCAAGTGGACCCGGCTGGCCCGTCAGGCCAATATCCAGCCGGAGTGATGCAGGCGCTTCCGGGACGGCGTGACGTGCGTCGCGTCCTCCCGGCGGGCTGTGGTCAGGTCGACGTCGGCTTGTGGAACTCGGGCCAGTGCATGCGAACGACCTCGCGCTCGGCTGCATACGCGTAACAGCTGTCGATCTTGACCGGACGGCCCGTCGCGTCCAGCGGTTCAGGTTCGTTCTGCCGCAACTCGCTCAGCGCCTGCATGGCCACGGTAGCCATGGGCGATAGCAATTGCATCAGGTGGGTGCAGCTGCGGGCACCGCCGACGCGCTCACGCACCACCTTGCTCCAGCCGTTGACCATGCGCTGCCCGATCAGCGAGCGCAGCGCCAGACCGCCCTCCGGGCAGGGGGCGTAGGGAGCCGCCAGGGTAAAGGTGTGCACATCGTGCACACGCATCTGTTCGTCATAGACAATCCGCACCCCCATGTCGTGCAGCGGCTGCCCGGCGGGCAGCACCCGGTCTCCCCGGGCGATCACATGGTCTCGCGGCTTGCGATCGGTCAGCCGCCCCTCCACCTCGAACATCCCGTCGCTGCGGCGCCAGCCCCGCATCTCGATCTGGCGTAAGTGCAACTCCTGGCGCGTGACATCGTCTTCGTTCATGAACTCAACTGTAACGGGGAGGGCGCTTCTCCAGGAAGGCGTCGACGGCCTCTGCGTGGTCGGCGGTCTTGTGGCTGATCGCCTGGTAGGCGGCCGACAGTTCAAGGACCGTGTCGAAGGGCGAGCGCAGCGACTCCCGCAACAGCCGCTTGGTCAGGCGAACGCCGTGCGAGGGATGCTGGGCGATGCTGGCGGCCATTTCGCGGGCGGCATCCATCAACCGGTCGTGCGGCACCACCTGGGACACCAGGTTCCAGGCCAGCGCCTGCTGCGCGTCCAGCATCTTGCCGGTCAGCATCATTTCAGCTGCGCGTGACACCCCTACGACCCGCGGCAGCAGCCAGGCGCCGCCGTCTCCCGGAACGATGCCGACCTTGATGAAGCTCGATGCCATCTTGGCCGTATCGCTGGCGATGCGGATGTCGCACATGCATGCCAGGTCCAGGCCGGCACCCATCGCATGGCCGTTGATGGCGGCGATCAGGGGAACCTCCAGGTTGAACAGGGACTGGGCCACGCGCTGGATTCCACGGCGGTAGAAATGGCGCAGCTCCATCTGGTCCATCTCGGGTGATGCCTGCTGCTTCATGACCCGGATGTCGCCACCGGCGCTGAACGAGGGGCCGTTGCCCGTCAGGATCACGCAGCGCACGCTCGCGTCGTCATGGATGCGGTCTGCAGCAGCGACCAGTTCCGTCAGCGCGGTATTGCCCGACAGCGGGTTGCGTTTTTCCGGCTCGTTCATCGTCAGGGTGACGATCGCGCCAGTCTGTTCATAAATCAGGAAGTCGGCCATATCTCAAGCTTTCGCCATGGTTTTTGTATCGATCACAAAGCGGAACCGGACATCGCCGGCCAGCAGGCGTGTGTAGGCGGCGTCGATGTCATCAGCGCCAATGGTCTCGACTTCCGCGCCGATGCCGTGCGCTGCGCAGAAGTCCAGCATTTCTTGGGTCTCCGCAATGCCGCCGCTGCGCGTGCCTGCAACGGAGCGGCGATTGGCCAGCAGGGCTGCAGCCTGCATGCCCAGCGGTTTGGCCGGAACCGACAAATTGACCAACACCCCATCGACCGCCAGCAACCCGAGGTAGGGGTCGAGATCGGTGGAAGACACGGTCGAGATGATGATGTCCAGCGAGCCGGCGAGCTCCTTGAAGGTGGCGGGGTCGCTCGCGAGGCGGTAGTCGTGCGCTCCCAGGCGAAGGGCGTCCTCGCGCTTGGCCGGGGACAGGTCGAGGACCGTGGTCCGTGCCCCGAAGGCGCGCGCCATCTGCACGCCGACGTGACCGAGACCCCCGAGGCCGATGATCCCCAGGCGGGTACCCGGGCCGACCTTCCAGTGTCGCATCGGTGAGTACATCGTGATGCCTGCGCACAGCATGGGTGCCGCATTACTGAGAGGAATGGTGTCGGGGATGCGGACGACGAAGGCTTCGTCCACCACCGTTTTCTCGCTGTATCCGCCATAGGTGCGCTTGCCGTCGTAGCCAACGGCGTTGTAGGCCAGGACCCGCTTGCTGCAGTACTGCTCCATGCCTGCACGGCAGCTTTCGCACTCGCGGCAGGAGTCGACCATGTTGCCAACGCCTACCCGGTCGCCCACCGCGAAGCGGGTCACGTCCGCGCCTGTCGCGACGACGATGCCCGAAAGCTCGTGACCAGGCACCAGGGGGTAGGTCGTGGTCCCGCGCACACTGCGCGCATGCTCGATGTCAGAGTGGCAGATGCCGGCGTAGGCGATGTCGATCACGACATCTCGCGGCCCCGGGTCCCGGCGTTCGATGGTCGTGTGCTGGAACGGCTCGCCCGGTCCGCAGGTGCAGCGTGCGTTGACGAAGAACATGGTCACTCGGGCTGGATGCCAGCTTCCTTTGCCAGGCGGACAAACTTGGCGACTTCGGCAGTCATGTAGGTCTTGAGTTCATCCGGGCCCATGATCAGGGGAATGGTGCCTTCGCCGGCCAATTGCTGTGCCACAGCTGGCTGCCTTTGTGCCTGGGCGATGGCCGCGCTCAGCTTTGTCACCAGGGCCCTGGGCATGCCGGCGGGCCCCATGAAAGCGTTCCAGGCCGGAAAGTCGAATCCAGGGAGGGTTTCGGACAGTGCCGGCCAGTCGGGCGAGGTCGGGTTGCGCTTGATGGAGGTGACGCCGAGGGCACGCAGCCGGCCGGCCTTCACCATTTCCATTGCCGGGCCAGGATTGGCCATCGTGGCGTCCAGCGTGCCGCCGATGACATCGGTTACCGTGGCTGGCGCGCCCTTGTAGGGAACCGGCATCAGTTCGATACCTGCCATCTTGTTGATGGAGGCGATTTGCAGTTGCACCAGCGCTGTGGAGTATCCGATCGAGACCCTCCCCGGGCGCTGCCTGGCGTACGCCAGGAAGTCCGCAAAGGTCCGGATGGGAGAGTCGCCACGGACGACCAGCACGTGGTTGGTCAGTGTGGAACCCGCGATCGGAGTCAGGTCGCGCAGCGGGTCATACGGCAGGTTCTTCACCAGGGCGACGTTGGCCGCCAACGGCGACAGCGAGCCCGCAATCAGCGTCAGGCCATCCGGCGCTGCCCTGACGACTTCCATGGTTCCGATCACGCCGTTGCCGCCTGCCTTGTTGTCGACCGTGATGGGCTGGCCCAGCAACTGGGCAACGGTCGGTGCGATTGCACGCGTGGACGTGTCGTTCGACGATCCCGGCGGAAGCGGAACGATCATCCGGATCGGTCGGCCTGCAGGCGACTGGGCAAGGGCCTGCAGGCCCGGCAGGGCGAGGGTCAGGCCCAGTGCCTTCAGGAAGGTGCGCGTACTGATTTGCGAGTCGTGGCGATTCATGGCTTTTGTCTCCTGGTTGGTCATTTTTTGAAGTTGGCTGCTTTAGCCGATGACGGACTGGAATTCCAGGAACTCCTCGATGCCGATACGGCCCCACTCGCGGCCCACGCCTGACAGCTTGAAGCCGCCATGGGTGCCACGCTTGTCCAGGGGGGCTCCGTTGATACGTACCCTGCCAGTGCGCAGGCGTGCGGCGATGTCGCGCGCGCGCTGGGTGTCGGTACACCAGACCGCACCGGCAAGGCCGTACACCGAGTCGTTGGCGATGCGGATCGCGTCTTCCTCGTCATCGAAGGGGATGATGACAACCACCGGGCCGAAAATCTCCTCACGGGCAATGCGGCTGTGGTTGTCGCCGGAGAAGACAGTCGGCTTCACGAAGTAGCCGTGCCCCAGTCCCTCGGGCGCCTCGGGGCCGCCGGTCAGCATCCGCACCCCCTCTTCGAGTCCGCTGCGAATGTAGTTACGCACGCGCTCGCGCGCAGCGGCCGTGGCCACCGGGCCGAGGGTGGTGGCAGGATCGAACGGATCGCCCAGGACATAGCTCTGGGCCTTCTTCACCGCCAACGCTTCGGCCTGTGCCAACCGCTCGCGCGGCACCAGCATGCGCGTGAGGCCGCCGCAGACCTGGCCGGTGTTGCGCAGCGCGTCCTCGATGCCATCGGTCACGGCGCGCTCGAAGTCGCTGTCGTTGAGGATGATGTTGGCCGACTTCCCGCCCAGCTCCAGGTGCACGCGCTTGATCGACTGCGCGGCCACCTCCATCACGCGCCGGCCCGCGCCCACCGAGCCGGTGAGGGACACCATGTCGATCAGGGGATGGCCGGAGATGGCTTCGCCGACCTCCGGGCCCGTTCCGCACACCAGGTTCAGGACACCAGGCGGCAGGCCGGCCTGGTGGCACATCTCGGCGAACATGAAGGCCGTCAGGGGCGCGACTTCCGCGGGCTTGAGCACGACCGTGCAGCCGGCGGCGATGGCCGCCCCGGCCTTGGAAATGATGGATCGCAGCGGCGCGTTCCAGGCCGTGATGGCGCCCACCACGCCCGAAGGCACCCGCCAGACACGGGTGCCGCCGAACTGCTCGTACCACTCGATCTCGCCCAGCATCTCGGCGATCAGGTCCAGTTCCTCCACCGCACCGACCACCTGCGACTTGCGTGCAGCCGCCGCCGGGTAGCCGACCTCGGTCACGATCGTGCGGGTGATCTCCTCGGTGCGCTCCTGCGTCATGCGTGCGAGCTTGCGGAAGATGCCCGCGCGCTCCTCGACCGAGGTGCGTGACCAGAGCGGGAAGGCGCGCGCAGCGGCCTGCGCAGCCAGGTCCACGTCCTGCGCTGTGCCGCGGGGCACCAGGGCGATCGTTTCCTCGGTCACCGGATTCACCACCTTCAGCGTCTGCTGGGCAGTCGACGCAATCCATTTGCCGTCGATGTAGATGTTCTTGTGTTCAATCATCTGGTCACCATGCCTGTTCGAGAATCATGCGAAGCTCCGATACGTCGCGCACCGGTCGCGGGTTGCCACGCAGGAACCAGTCGTCGATCGAATGCTCGGCGATCGCGTCCAGTGATTCTTGCGGAACGCCTGCGTCGCGCAGGCGCCGGGCGATAGGCATGGCGCCCAGGATGGCCGTCACCCGCTGCATCACGCCGTCCAGGTTTGCTGCTGCATCGCCAGCGGGAACCCCCAACGCCGACGCTACCTTGGCCAGGCCAGCCGCGCCCGCATCAGCGTTGAATTTCAGCACATGCGGCAGCACGATCGCGTTGATGATTCCGTTGTCGATCTCGTGGCGCGCACCGGTGGCATGCCCCAGCACGGTGGTGATCCCCGCGCCCGTGTGGTCCGTGCCCTGGCCGCACATCACGGCCGCCAGGGACAGTTCCGCGCGGACCGCGGCGTCGTCGTGGTTGGCGAGTTCCGGCAGTCGCTGGGCGAGCAGCCTGACGCAGTGCATCAGCAAGGCGTCGGCCATCGGGTTGCCGCTGCGTGACAGCAGTCCTTCGATGGCGGTGGCCAGCGTATTGATGCCAGCGCTCCTGACCAGGGCTGCGGGCGCGGACATCAGCATCTCGGGGTCGAGGAAGATGGCGCTGGCCCGCGTCTTCGGGTCGAACAGCGCGAGCCTGTCGCCGCTGTCCGGATCGAAGACCGCGCTGCCCGCCTTGACCGCCGCCGTCGTGGGCGTCGTCGGCACGATGAATTGCGGCAGCTTCGGGGCTTGCAGCCGGGGACTCTTGAGGCCGCCCTTGCCGTCGGGGACCGTGCACATGTCGCGGACATTCTTTTTTTCAGCCAGCAGGATGCTGGCCGCCCGTGCGGTGACGATGGCCGACCCGCCGCCCAGGGCGATCACGCAGTCGGCCTGCAGGCGCTCGAGTTCAGCGGCTGCGGCCTGGACGCCAGGGATGGGGCTATGGGCCAGTACCCCCGAGAAGGTGCCCGCATGGCGCTCGCCCAGGGCCGCCTGCAACCGGCCCAGAAGTCTGCCCTCGCGAAGAAGCCAGTCGCCACAGACGATGACCGCACGCTTGCAGTTGATCCGCTCGAGTTCCCGGGGCAGGTTGTCCAGGCAGGTGTTTCCCTGGAAAAGTCGCAGCGGGGTCGTGAGGTATTGGAACGATGGCATGTCCATCTCAGTGGGCTCCTGACGTTTCCTGTGATTTCAGCTCGGCGCGTACGGCGGCGCTGATGGCCGCCTTGTCGACCTTGCCGGTCTGGTTGGTGGCCAGCGGCTGCGTCTGGAAGCGCCAGCGGCTGGGGATAGCGAAGGACGCCACCTTGGCGCGGATCTGTTCCTTGACCTGCTGCTCGGTGAGGCCGGGTTCGCCGACGACGATCGCCATCACCTCCTCCCCGAGGTCAGGGTGGGGAATGCCGAACACCACGGCCTCGTTCACGCCAGCGACCGTCATGATCGCGCCTTCGACCGCTGCCGGCGCAATGTTCTCGCCCCCGCGGATGATCATGTCCTTGCAGCGGCCGGTGATCCACAGGTTGCCTTTCTCGTCCAGGCGTCCGAGGTCGCCGGTGTGCAGCCAACCGTCCGCGTCGATCGGTGATTCCTGCAGCCCGTAATAGCCGGCCATCTGGGTGGGCGAGCGCAGCAGGATTTCTCCGTCCGGCAGGCCCGGACGCTCGAGGAACTTGATCTCGACACAGGGCAGGGGCCGGCCGGTCGATCCCAGCTGGGCGATGTCCTCGGATCCCGCCGCCGCGGTGGCCTGACCGCCGTTCTCCGTCAGGCCATAGCCCGTCGGGATCCGCGGGCTCACACTGGGCAGCCCGACGCGGATGCGCTGCATCAATTCGGCGTGCACAGGCGCGCCGCCGATGCTGATGGACTTGAGGCTGCTCACATCCCGAGTGGCTGCATCGGGATGGTCCAGCAGGCGGGACACCATGGTGGGAACCGCCGTCCATCGCTTGACCTTGTGGCGCTCGATCAGCGCCAGCACGTCCGCGGGGTCGTAGCGCCCCTGGGCCAGGACCAGCGTGTCGCCGACGACCACGCCACGCAGCACGGCCTGCATCGTGCCCACATGGAACAGCGGGCCGGTCAACAGGCTGACGTCGTGAGCGCCGCGGTCGATCTGGTGAGGCAGCTTGCGCGTGATATGCAGCGTCATCTGCAGCCGGGCGAGAAGGGCGCGATGCGAGAGGACGACAGCCTTGGGCTGGCCCGAGGTGCCGGAGGTGAAGATGATGAGGGCGACATCCTCCTCATCGCGCCCCTGCGAGAGGGGGAGGGACCCACCGCCCGTGGCATCATTGCCGTATTCGAGATCCCAGGGACCGCAGCGCGTGCCGGCAGGCATTTTCGCTGCCGCCGACGCATCGGCCAGCACCAGGGCCGGGCTCAGCGCCGCCAGCCCGTTGGCGATTTCCACGCTGCTCCACCACGTGTTGGCGAGCACGGGGACTGCACCCAGCTGGAGGCAGGCCCAGAAATTGACGATCCATTCGGGACTGTTCCAGCCGAGCAGGAAGATCCGGTCGCCAGGCTGGATGCCCAGCGCGGCCAACTGGGTGGCCTTGCGCGCCACGACCCGGCAGGTCTGTGCATAGGTGAGGACCTGGTCTCCCTGGATCACATACGGACGGTCTCCCCAGGGCGCTGCAAATTTCAGCAATTCCTCGATGCGGTGCGGTCGCTGCGTGTACATGCGGTAGGGCACTCCGCGCACCACCTCCACGGCGACCTGGTCGCCCCATTGGCCCATTGCAGACTCCATGCTCGTGCTCAATCCGTTCAGCCGTTCTGGGTGGCGCCGCGCGTGGGCAGTGCGATGACGGCGGTGCCGGGCATCACGTTCTGGCCACGCTGGTTGTGGGCCCAGGTCGTCACGCGGACGATGTGGCGGCCTTGGGCGTCCACTTCCTTGCTGTCGATGCGTCCCCCCAGCCGGACCACATCACCCAGGTACACGTGGGCGCGGTACTGGCCGAAGACCTCCAGCAGGGTTCCGGCGTCACCCATCCAGTTGGTCAGGCAATGGATGCCCCAGCTGGTGCGCTGGATACCGACGTCGTAGGCCATCTGGGCGCCTTGCAGGCGTGCGGCGTAATCGTTGTAGTGCACCGAGTACACCGGCTCCAGCGCATGGGTCTTCGGGTCGCGGAAGGCCCACTTCGGGTGCTTGTGGTACTTCTTCAGGGCGACGGAGTGCGCGGAGACCCGGGGAATCGGCGCAGAGCCGCCAGCGATGAAGGCGATGAAGTCCGTCAGGCCCAACGGTCCCTTGGTGATGACGTCGATCTCATCACCGACCTGCACGTCCTCCCAGTAGCGAGGCGTGGCGCCACGAGGGCTTTCGGCCAGGATCTGCTCCTCGATGGCGGCGATTTCTTCATCCTTCCAGGGATGCGGCACCTCGATCACGCGGGTTTCCGCCCGCTTTTGCATCTCCGTGCGTTCAAAGCGCATGCGCGAGCAGACGAACTCGCCCACGACTTCGTCGTCCTGGTTGATGTACTGCTGGAGAATGTAGTCCTTGATCCGGCGGCCGCCGAAGCTGCTGTCGTCCGGGCCGTCAAATCCCTGGAAGATCACCTTGCAGGTGATCTTGTCGCCGACCTTGATGGACTTGTAGAAGCGCAGGGTGGTCTCGCAGTGGAAGCCCCCGAGGCCCGGCCAGCCCACCTGCACGCCAGCCAGGCAGGCGAAGATGAAGCTGGGCGGGGCCACCAGTGTGCCGAAGTGCGTCTTTTCGGCGTAGGAGGCGTCCGTCCACAGGGGGTTGTCGTCACCGATGCCCTCGCAGAACCGCAGGATGGCCGTGCGGGTCGCATATTCGTTGTTGATGCTGGCTGCTGTGCGCAGCTCCGTGCCGATGAGGGCGCGCATGTCTGCGAGCATCTTGTCGGTGAACTTGCCAGTGGCCAATTCCTTGCTGATCGCTTTGCGGGAATCCTGGACGGTATCGGTCATGTGAGTGAAAACCCTTGAACGTGATGGGATGGGGAGACTTTAAAAGTCGGTGCCGCCGGCGTCCAACGCGATTTCATGCACACGGCCATCGCTGCTGCCGAATCTAGGTGGGGCCCTGGCCTGCGGCCGTTGCGGCGATCGAAAAACGCGCACGCGACCTCCTGAAAAGCGCCATGGACATGGCGCTGGGAGGGTTCCTAAACTGCCGCAAACCTCAGGTAGCCAGGATCAACCAGCCGGGCTGGCATCCGGACAGCGAGGGATGCCAGACCTGCGCACGCACATGAACAACCCCCGACCCAAACCCATTGCGCCCAGTCGCGCCGAGTTTCACCGCTTCGTCGCCATCACCACCCGGTGGATGGACAACGACGTCTATGGGCACGTGAACAACGTCGTCTACTACAGCTTTTTCGACACGGCGGTGAACCAGTTCCTGATCGGCCAGGGGGCGCTGGACTTCCTGGCCGGTCCCACGATCGGTCTCGTGGTCCACAGTGAGTGCGACTACTTCGCGCCCCTGTCTTTTCCAGGCCATGTCGAAGCTGGCCTGCGTATCGCCTCGATGGGGTCGTCGAGCGTCACGTACGAGATCGGGCTGTTCGAGGCCGGTGCCGAGCGGGCTGCCGCTTGCGGCCGTTTCGTCCACGTGTACGTGGACCGGGACAGCCGCCGCCCGCGCCCGCTGCCCGCCGTGCTTCAGGAGGCCTTGGATCTCCTGCAACCGTCCGAGTCTGCCGAGTACAAGCCCTGATGCCCATGTCCTTCGTCTTTTGTACCCCTCCTCGCATCGTTTGCGGACCCGGTACTCTGGCTGGCTTTGCCCAGGCGGCGGGCGACCTGCTGGGCCGCCGTCTGATGGTCGTGACCGACCCGGGCATCGCTGCCTGCGGCTTGCTCGACCGCCTCACGGACCGGCTGCGTGAGGTCGGCTGCGAATGGGCCGTCTTTGACCAGGTCGTCGCCGACCCCCCTGAAGCGGTTGTCCAGAGCGCCGCCGAAAAGGCGCGCGCCTACGGGGCCAGCGGCGTGATCGGCCTGGGCGGCGGCTCCGCGATGGACGTGGCCAAACTTGTCGCGTTGCTGGCGGCGCCAGAAAGCCGGCCGCTGGCAGAGGGTTATGGCGTGAACCAGGTCAAGGGCGGACGGCTGCCGCTCGCGCTGGTCCCCACCACCGCGGGTACCGGCTCTGAAGTCACCCCGATCGCCATCGTGACGGTCGGCGATGAAGAGAAGAAGGGCGTGGTCTCACCCGTGCTGATACCGGACCTCGCGGTCCTGGACGCCGAGTTGACCCTGGACCTTCCGCCCCATGTCACGGCAGCCACCGGCATCGACGCAATGGTGCATGCCATCGAGGCCTATACCTCCGCCTCGGCAAACAACAACCCGTTGTCCCGCTTGCTGGCCCAGGAATCCTTGCGCCTGCTGGGGCGCAGCCTCATCACCTGCGTCGAGGACGGGCGCAACCTCCAGGCGCGCCACGACGCCCTGCTGGGCGCCTGCCTGGCCGGCCAGGCCTTCGCCAATTCGCCGGTCGCCGCCGTTCATGCGCTGGCCTATCCGCTCGGTGCGCGCTTCCACCTGCCCCACGGCCTCACCAATGCGCTCATGCTGCCTTCCGTGTTGCGCTTCAACCTGCCGCATGCGGCGGATGCCTATGCGCAGCTGCATGCCTGCGCCTTCCCGGATATCGCCGCGGCCGGTGACCCCCCTGCGCAGGCCGGGACGTTCGTCGCCAGCATCGAAGCCCTCATCGAGCGTCTCCAACTGCCGCGGCGGTTGCGTGACGTCGGCATCGAGGAGGGTCACATCGACATGCTGGCCGCCGATGCGATGAAGCAGACGCGGCTGCTGATCAACAACCCTCGCGCCGTCCGACTTGAAGATGCGGCGGCCATCTACCGACAAGCCTGGTAAGACTTCATGATCACTTCATTCAAATCCGTCGGCGTCATCGGCGCCGGCACCATGGGCGGCGGGATCGCCATGGCGTTTGCCAATGCGGGCTTTTCGGTTCGCCTGGTCGACACCAAGCCCGAGGCGCTGGAGCGAGGCGTGCAGCGCATACGCTCGCTCTACGAGGACGGCGTCAAGCGCGGCAAGGTTGACGCCGACACAGCCGTGCGGCGATTGGGCCTGATCGCGCCGACGACCGACATGGCGGATGCCGCCGATTGCGACATCGTGGTCGAGGCCGTTTTCGAGGACCTCGGCCTGAAGTCCCGCATCGCCGCCGACCTGGGCAAGACCTGCGCCCCGCACACGATCCTGGCGAGCAACACCTCGTCACTGGACATCAACATCCTGGCGCAGGCCTCGGGTCATCCTGAGCGCTACGTCGGCATGCACTTCTTCAGCCCGGCGCACATCATGCGACTGGTCGAGGTGGTCCGGGGCGAGGCCACCAGCCAAGCGACCATCGATGCCGTCGTCGCCATGGTCAAGGACCTGTCCAAGATCCCCGTGGTCTGCGGTGTGTGCTTCGGCTTCATCGGCAACCGCATGGCGGAACCCTACCTGCGTGAGGCCGACGCCATGATGCTGGAGGGCATCGCGCCCGAACGGATCGACGCAGTGGCGCAATCGCCCGACTGGCTCGGAATGGCGATGGGTCCATGCCGGATGATGGACCTGGCGGGACTGGACATCGGCGCCAGCATCATCGCGGAGCGCGCCGCGCAGACCGGGCTGCTGCACCAGGACGCCACCTACCGGTGCGTCGTGCGCGCGCTGGCCGCCCAAGGTCACCTGGGACAGAAGACCGGCCAGGGCCTTTACAGGTACGAAGGCCGCCAGCCCGTGGAGTCTCCCGACACCCTTCGCCTGGCCCGCGAACTGGCACGGATGCACGGCACGAGGCCACGAGCAGACATTTCCGATGAGGAAATCCTGCAGCGTCTGCTGTACCCGCTGATCAACGAAGGTTTCGAGTTGCTGCGCGAGGGCATCGCTGGCAGCAGCACCGATATCGATACCGTCTTCACCGCCGGCTTCGGTTTTCCGGCCGCGCGAGGCGGCCCGATGGCCATGGCCAGAGCCATCGGGCTGGGCGCCATTGCGCATAGGATCGCAGCGTTTGCGCGTGAACGCGGCAACGCGCACGGGTATTGGACGCCTTCCCCACTTCTTGTTGAACTGAGTCAAACCGAGGGAGTCGCCCGATGAGAGAGGCCGTCATTGTTTCCTATGCCCGCACGCCGATTGGCCGGGCGTTCAAGGGTGCGTTCAACCGCACGCTATCGCCGTCGCTGGCCGGTCATGCCATTACACACGCGGTCAGCCGCGCCGGAATCGAGCCCGGTCAGGTGGAGGACGTGATCATGGGCAGCGTCCTGACGGCAGGAACCGCGGGCCTGAATATCGCCCGCCAGGCCCTGCTCGCGGCCGGCCTGCCCGTCACCGTTCCCGGTCAGACCGTGGACCGCCAATGCGCCTCCGGCCTGATGGCGGTGGCCATGGCCGCCCACCAGGTCGTCCATGAAGGCATGGACATCGTCGTCGCGGCTGGCCAGGACAACATCTCGGCGGTCCAGCAGGAGTATTTCGCCGGTGCCTGGCAGGCCAAGGACCCGTCCGTGACGGCCCGCGTGCCCCATGCCTACATGCCGATGCTTGAGACGGCTGAATTCGTGGCGAACCGATACAGCATCTCCCGCGAACAGCAGGATGCCTACGCGCTCGAGTCCCAGCGCCGCACGGCGCAGGCGCAGGCGTCTGGCTGGCTGGCGGACGAGATCGTCCCCTTGCGCGCCAACAAGGCGGTCTTTGACCGCGAAGGCCGTGAGGTGGAGCGAACCAGCGTCCTGCTGGAAAAGGATGAAGGCAACCGGCCGGACACGTCGGCGCAATCCCTGGCGGCCCTCAAGCCGGTCCTGCAGGGCGGGTCCATCACGGCTGGCAATGCGAGCCAGCTGTCCGACGGCGCCGCGGCCTGCGTGGTCGTCGAGCGCGCGTTCGCCGAGCGTCACAACCTGCCGGTGCTGGGGATCTACCGCGGCATGGCGGTCGCGGGCTGCGCGCCGGAGGAAATGGGGATCGGTCCGGTCTTCGCCGTGCCCAAGCTGCTGCAGCGCTACGGCCTGACGTCGCGCGACATCGGCCTGTGGGAGCTCAACGAGGCATTCGCATGCCAGGCCCTGTACTGCCGGGATACCCTGGGCATCGACCCCGAACGATTCAATGTGGATGGTGGCGCGATCTCCATCGGCCATCCGTACGGCATGACGGGCGTGCGCACGGCCGGGCACGCCCTGCTGGCCGCGCGTCGTCGCGCGGACAAGCTTGCCGTCGTCACCATGTGCATTGGTGGCGGCATGGGAGCTGCCGCCCTGTTCGAAGCAGCCTGACCGGGTGTCGAATTCATGAATTCACCTCGACAAGACAGTTCCCTGCTGCGCGATCGATGCCTGATCGGCGGCGAATGGGTACAGGGCGCTGATGGTGCGTCAATCGCCGTGACCAATCCGGCGGATGGTTCCGTGGTCGGCAGCGTTCCGCGCCTCGGACGCCTTGAAACCACCCTGGCGATCGATGCGGCATCGGCCGCCTTGCCGGCCTGGCGTGCGCGGACGGCCAAGGAGCGCGCAGAACTGCTGCAGCGCTGGTACGCGCTGATACAGGAGCACAAGGACGAACTCGCCTTGCTCATGACCCGCGAACAGGGCAAGAGCCTGCGTGAGGCGCGCGGCGAAATCGACTACGCCGCCAGCTTTGTCCAGTGGTTCGCGGAGGAGGGCAAGCGCGCGGGTGGCGAAAACATCCCGTCACCGATGCGTGACAAGCGCCTGATGGTGATCAAGCAGCCCGTAGGCGTCTGTGCCCTGGTCACGCCCTGGAATTTCCCGGCGGCGATGATCACGCGCAAGGCCGCTCCCGCCCTGGCGGCCGGTTGCACGGTGGTCATCAAGCCCGCTTCCCAGACGCCACTGACGGCCCTTGCCCTAGGTGACCTGGCGCAGCGCGCCGGCATACCGGCTGGCGTGATCAACGTGATCACCGGCTCCGCGGCACAGATCGGCGACGTACTGACTGCGGATCGGCGGGTCGCCAAGCTGTCCTTCACGGGATCGACCGAGGTCGGACGGGCCCTGATGGCGCAATGCGCACCGACCGTCAAGCGCTTGAGCCTGGAACTGGGCGGCAACGCGCCTTTCATCGTGTTCGAGGATGCGGACCTCGACGCGGCCGTCGAGGGTGCAGTGGTCTCCAAGTTCCGAAACTCCGGACAGACCTGCGTCTGCACCAACCGTATCCTTGTGCAATCGCCGGTCTATGACCGGTTCGCCGAGAAGCTGGCGCGACGTGTGGCCCAACTGCGACTGGGCGCGGGGTGGGAGGAGCACGTCGACCAGGGGCCGCTGATTGATGAAGGCGCTGTGCTCAAAGTCGAGGAACACATTGCCGACGCGTTGGCCCATGGCGGCCGGGTCATCGCCGGCGGCAAGCGATCGGAACTCGGCGGCACTTTCTTCGAGCCGACGATCGTCGCCGGCGCGACCGCCGACATGCTGTGTGCCCGCGAGGAGACTTTCGGTCCGTTGGCGCCCTTGTTCCGTTTCGACACCGAGGAAGATGCCATCCGCATGGCCAACGATACCGAGTTCGGCCTGGCGGCCTACTTCTACAGCCGCGACATTGCCCGATGCCTGCGCGTCAGTGAGGCGCTCGAGTCGGGGATGGTGGGTGTGAATACCGGCCTCATCAGCAATGAGGCAGCTCCCTTCGGGGGAATCAAGCAGTCCGGCCTCGGGCGCGAGGGATCCAGCCAGGGCATCGACGAATACCTCGAGACGAAGTATGTGTGCCTGGGAATGTGAGGCCCCGGACGGCCGGGACGTCGAACCGTCCGAATACCGCGGCAACCGTCCGAGGTCGACACAGGAGTTAGCACAGTGGCATGGCCAGGCCACTGGCGTCGCGGTGCTCGACCCGTCGATGCCGATCGTCGATGCACACCATCACATTTTCGGGGAAGCGACCGATGCCCATTTCTACCGCCTGCAGGACCTCGCGCAGGATATGGCTGCAGGCCACCGCCTGATCGGGACCGTCTGGGTGGAGGCGTACGGCGTCGGCTGGCGGACCGGGGGACCGACCGAACTTCGCTCCGTCGGGGAAGTGGAGGGGATCGTCGAGTTGATGCGCCGCTACGCGCACGGCGGCTCGGCAACCTGTGAGGTAGCGGCCGGCATTGTTTCGAGTGTAGACCTCATGCTCGGCGCCGCCGTGGTTCCAGTTCTCGAGGCGCATATCGCCGCAGGTGCCGGGCGGCTGCGTGGTGTGCGCCACCATGCCATGCACGACGAGGGCAAGGTTGGCAGCTTCGTCAAGAATTCTCGGCCGCGCATCCTGGCGGAGCCGTCGCTGCGCGCCGCGGCGGCCTGCCTCGGACGCTTCGGCCTCACCTTCGATGCCTTGGTGTATCACCCACAGATCAACGAAGTCGCGGACCTGGCCGATGCACTGCCCGACCTGCCCATCGTCCTGAACCATGTCGGGCAGGTGCTGGGTGTGGCGGACTTCGCGCCTCGGCGCCAGGCTGTCCGAACCGAGTGGGAGCGTGACATGCGCAACCTGGCGAAGCGGCCCAACGTCCAGGTGAAGATCGGGGGCATGGGCATGCCGATGTTCGGCTTCGGGTTCGAGGCTGGGGCCTCTCCGGCAACGTACCAGGCGCTGGCGCGGGCCTGGCAGCCCTACATCGAGCTGTGTCTCGATGCCTTCGGTCCGCAGCGCTGCATGTTCGAGAGCAACTTCCCTGTCGACAAGCAGTCGTGCAGCTATACAGAGTTGTGGAATGCCTTCAAGTGGGCAACCCGTGCGCTGTCCGAGTCCGAGCGGCGGGATCTTTTCTATCGCAGCGCCTGCCGTGCCTACCGGTTGCCGCAGCTGCTTGCAGCGGGCGACGCCTTCGTGCTCTGAAAATGACAGGGCGGGTGCTGCACCATCGGGTGATGACGCAGCACCCGCTCGTCCCTGCGTTTACTCCAGCTTGGCGCCAGAAATCCTGATGACCTCGCGGCATGCTTCCATCAGGTTTGCGTCGAATGCAGCCAGTTCAGAGGGGCTGCGGTAGCGAATGTCGATACCGCTGGGCGGAAGGACCCCGGCAATATCCGGCGCCTCCACCGCCTTCTTGAACACGTCGGACAGCTTGGCGGCCTGGTCTGCGGGCATCTTGGCTGGCGCATAGATGTTCAGGTAGGCAGCGAGCAACACCTTGGGAAAGCCGATTTCAGGCATGCTCGGCACGTCGCGCAGCCAGGTGGTGCGTCGCTCCGTCGTGGTGGCCAGGGCGCGCAGCTTGCCCGAATCCAGGTGCGGCTTGAGCTGCTGGTAGGGGTAGAAAATCATCGAGACGCGGCCCTCGATCAGGTCAGGGAACAGCTGGGCGCCCGACTGGTAGGGAACATGCGTCATCTCGATCTTGGCTTCACTCTTGAACAATTCGCCGACCAGGTGGGCCGAGGTGGCCGTTCCAGTACTCGCGAAACTGAGGCTGCCAGGCTTCGATTTGCCCAGGGCCACGAGTTCAGTCACTGTTTTCACGTTCAGGCTAGCCGGCACTGCGAGTACGTACGGATGGACCGTCAACCCAGCGATCGGGGTGAAGTCACGGGTCGGGTGGTACGGCAAGCTCTTGAAAAGCAGCGGGTTGAAGCACATCACCTGGTCACCGGCAAGAAGCAGTGTCTTGCCGTCGGGCGCGCTGCGTGCGACAGCCTGTGCGCCGATCTGGGCGCTGGCGCCGGGCTTGTTGTCGACAACCACCGTCTGACCGGTCTGGGTGGTGATTACCTTGGCCAGCATGCGGCCGAGCGCATCGGTTCCGGTGCCAGTGCCATAAGGCACGATGATCTGGACTGTACGATCCTGGGGCTGCCCTTGGGCATGGGCAGCGGCTGCGATCAATGATAGGCCTGCTACCACGGCGAAGGTCAGCTTACGGCGCAGGGGGACGGTTGCGGCCGACGGCGTCGAACCGAAAATCACACGGGTCATTTGTCTGTCTCCTTATTGAAAGAATTCGGCCAACGACGGCCCCCGGGCCGCAGGTCGTTGTCCGAAAGACAATTTAGGGAGCGTCACGTCCAGCGTCCATGGACATATTCAGGACACCGTGTGCTTGGTTCGTGATCGATTGCGCCGCGACTGCCGCGCCGTCGATCACAGTTCCTGGCGCGTCGGCCGGTACAGGATCTCGTTCACGTCCATGTCATCCGGCTGGCTCATCGCAAAGCACAGTGACCGGGCGAAGGACTCGGCGGAAATCGCGTACTGGGCTGTGAAGTCACGCACGGCCTTCTCGACATCGGGCTCGGTGATGCTGTCGGACAAGTTGGTCACCACCGCACCGGGCGAAATGATGGTCGTGCGGATGTTGTGAGGCTTGACCTCCTGGCGGAACCCCTCAGCAATCACGCGAACGCCCGTCTTGGTCGCCGCATAGACGGCGCTTCCCGGCCGGACCTTGTGGCCTGCCACTGACGAGACCATGACCATGTGCCCACTCTTCTGGCGGATCATGTGCGGCAGCGAAGCGGCAATACCGTACATCAAGCCCTTGAGGTGAACGTCGATCATGCGCTCCCAATCCGCGATCTTCGCCCGCTCGAGCGGCGAGTGCGGCATCAGGCCCGCGTTGTTCACCATCACATCTACACGGCCGAATTGCTGAACTGCCGAATCGACCAAGTTCTTCACTTGGTCGCATCGAGTCACGTCGGTGCCGATGGCCAGTGCCTTGCCGTCGGCGGCGGCCAATTCGCTGGCCAATGCCTGGATACGCTCCACGCGGCGTGCGCCGAGGACGACCGTTGCGCCCTGGGCGCTGAGCATCCGAGCAGCCGCCTCGCCGAGTCCGCTGCTCGCGCCGGTGATCACGACAACCTTACCCTTGATATTTTCCATTTCCGTTGCCTCAGTGCTTCATTGAAAAATTGCGTGGATGCCGACAGGCATTCACAAAAAAGCGTGCGCCGTGGCTTCGACTGAAGCCACGGCGCGCGTCTGCGTGGAGATTACTCGGGTTTGACGCCGGCGGTCTTCACCGCCTCGCGGCACATTTCCGACAGCGTCACATCGAACGCGGCCAGTTCGGCGGGCGACCGGTAGCGGATGTCGACGCCATTGGGGGGCAGGTAGCCGGTGACCTCAGACGACTCCATGGCCTTCTTGAACATCTCGGAGATGCGAGCTGCCTGGTCGGCCGGCATCTTGGCCGGCGCGTAGATGCTCAGGTAGGCGGCGAGCAAGGTCTTGGAGTAGCCGAGCTCCGGCATGGTGGGCACGTCGCGCAGCCAGGTCGTGCGGCGCTCGGTGGTCGTGGCCAGCGCGCGCAGCTTGCCCGAATCCAGGTGCGGCTTGAGGATCTGGTAAGGGTAGAACATCATCGAGACGCGCCCCTCGATCAAGTCCGGGAACAGCTGCGCCGGCGACTGGTAAGGCACGTGCGTCAGTTCGATCTTGGCGTCGCTTTTGAACAATTCGCCCACCAGGTGAGCGGAGGTGGCCGTCCCTGTGCTGGCGAACGTCAAGGTGCCGGGCTTGGCCTTGGCCAGGGCTACCAGTTCGGCCACCGTTTTCACGTTCAGGCTGGCCGGCACGGCGAGCACATACGGATGGACCGTCAGGCCCGCGATCGGCGTGAAGTCACGCGTCGGGTGGTAAGGCAGGCTCTTGAACAGCAGGGGGTTGAAGCACATCACCTGGTCCGTGCCCAGAAGCAGGGTCTTGCCGTCGGGCGCGCTTCGCGCCACCGCCTGGGAGCCGATCTGCGCGCTGGCGCCAGGCTTGTTGTCCACGATGATCGACTGCCCGGTCTGCGCCGTGATGACTTTGGACAGCAGACGGCCGAGCGCGTCGGTGCCTGTGCCGGCGCCGTAGGGAACCACCAGTTGGATGGGGCGCTCCGACGAGGGGCTCTGGGCGTGAACGCCCGCGCCGACCACCGTCAGGCCCGCCATCATGGCAAGCGCCAGTCGTCGGCGCAGCGAAGGGCGGCCAGCTGCTGGCATCGAGCCGAAGGGTAAGTCGATCATTTGTCTGTCTCCTCGTTGTATGTGTGTCGATTGATAATCGCGGGACTCGCGTTGTCAGCCGCGGCTCAATTTAGGCGTCACCCCCCGTTGCGTCCATTGACAAATTCAGGACGCCGTATGCCATGTTCGTGATCGATCCACAGGCAACTACCGTCTTGGAAATCTGCGTTCAACGAAAGTTTTTACAAGAAACGAAAAACGGGCTGCCGGTGGGCAGCCCGTGATCGGATCGACTCGCCAGACGCCCGAGTCAGCTGGCGTAGCGGTTGGGAAATTGCCCCGTCGTGCTGATGATGGTCGTGCGTGTCTCGAGATAGGGATCGAGTGCAGCGATCCCGTTCTCCCGCCCCCAGCCGCTGGCCTTGAAGCCGCCGTATGGGGTCGATGCATGCATGTACAGGTAGGTGTTGACCCATACCGTGCCAGCTTCGATGCGGTTGGACACGCGGTGCGCGCGGCCTACGTCGCGAGTCCACAGTCCCGCCGTCAAGCCATAGGTCGTGTCGTTGGCGATGGCAATCGCCTCCTCTTCACCGTCGAACGGGATCAGGGCCGCGACCGGCCCGAAGATTTCCTCACGAGCCACACGCATCTGGTTGTTCGCATTGGCAAAAACCGTCGGTTCGACGAAGTAGCCTTCGGAAAACCCGGGTGTCTCGATGCGTTTGCCGCCGGTCACGAGTTCAGCGCCGTCGCGGTGGGCGATATCGATGTAGGACAGTGTCTTGCGCAGCTGCTCCTCGTGAGCCTGAGGGCCCATGCGCGCCGTCTCGTCCTCGGGCATGCCGATGCGCACCATCTTTGCTCGCGCACGGAACGCTTCGATCGCCCGGTCGTAGATCGGGCGCTCCACCAGGACGCGCGAGCCCAGGGCGCAGCTCTGGCCCGTCAGGCGCCAGGCCGCCGACGTCGCGGCGTTGATGGCGTTGTCGAAATCGGCGTCGGCGAAAAGGATGTGAGGTGCCTTGCCGCCCAGCTCGAACGTGAATCGCTTCATCGTGTCGGCCCCGTCGCGCAGCATCTGCATGGCGGTCCGGCCCTCGCCGGTGAAGGACACCTTGTTGACGTCCGGGTGCGCCACCAGGCGCGCGCCCGCGCCTGCCTGGCCGAAGCCTGGAACGACGTTGATCACCCCCGGCGGGAAGCCGGCCTCGTGTGCGATCCGCGCCAGCTCCAGGGCAGTCACGGGCGTCTGCTCAGCGGGCTTGATCACGACCGTGCAGCCCGCGGCCAACGCGGGGCCGAGCTTCATGCAGGTGATCATGGTCGGCCCGTTCCACGGGATGATCATGCCCACGACGCCGACCGGCGGCCGCGTGGTGAAGGCGTGGACGCTGTCGTCGATGGGTATCGTCGTGCCCTGGGATTTGTCGGCCAGGGAAGCGAACCAGTGGTAGTAGTTCACCTGGGCGTTGAGGCTGGCGCGCATGTCACTGACGAGTGCGCCGTTGTCGCGTGACTCCAGGTGCGCCAGTTCCGGGATGGCGGCACGGACCAACTCGGCAAAGCGGCGCAGGAGGGCTGCGCGCTCATGGCCTGGTGTGCGTCGCCAAGGGCCGTTGAAGGCGGCACGTGCCGCCTCGACGGCGCGGTCGATGTCCTTGGCGCCTCCCATCGCCACGACAGCCCAGGGTTTTCCAGTGGCTGGATCGATGCTCTCGATCATCTCGCCATCGACAGGCTTGACCCACTCTCCGTTGATGTACAGGTGTTCGTAGCGGCGCAGGGTGTTACCACTCAATGAGGGTGTTGGACTGGCTGGATTCATGGGAGGCGCCTGGTCGTGGAGGTACGTCAACTGGCGATCAGGAGATCACGCCTTCGGCCCTGAGCGCGGAGAGTTCTTCTGGCGAGTGACCGAGCCACTCGCCATAGATCTTGTCATTCCGCGCGCCTAGCGGCAGGCTGGGTTCTAGTGTGCGGCGGGGGGCTCCCTCGAAGACGAATGGGGAGTGCGGCAGCACCACGCGCCCCAGGTCGGGGTGGTCGACCCATTGAAGGCTGCCGCGGGCATGCATGTTCTCGTCGACGGTCACTTCGGACAATTCCCGCACCGGTGCGCAGGGCACCTTCACGGCCAGCATCCGCTTGGCCACCTCATTGCGGGGATGCTGCCGGGTCCACTCTTCGATCAGTGCATCCACTGCATCGATGTTGCGCACCCGCGCCGTCGGCGACACGAAGCGGGGGTCGTCCTTGAGTTCGGGGCGGCCCATCACGTCCAGGATCGCATGGAAGTGGCGATCGCCCGGAGAATTGAGCACCACGTATCCGTCGCTGGTTTTGTAGACGTTGTAGGGGGAAACACCGAGTCCGCCATGGCGGTTGCCGGTGCGGGCCGGGGCCTGGTCGCCGGTCGCATGCAGCATGCCGAGGTTGGAGGCCAGCGTGGCGTAGGTCGCATCCTGCATCGAGACCTCGACCACGCGGGCCAGGCCCGTGTGCTCGCGTTCGTACAGTGCGGTCAAGATCGCGCCATACAGGTGGATGCCGGCCAGGAAGTCGCACAGCGCGGCACCGGACTTCACGGGGGGCTGATCGGGAAAACCGGTGGAGTTGATCACGCCGGACATGGCCTGCATCACCAGGTCCATGGCCGGGTAATCCCGATAAGGGCCGTTCTTGCCGTAGCCCGAGCTCGAACCGTAGATCAGGCGGGGGTTGATTTTCTGCAGTTCGGCAGCGCCGACGCCGAGGCGATCCATCACTCCCGGCGCAAAGTTCTCCACCAGGATGTCGGCGCGCTTGACCATTTCCTTGAGCAGCTCCCGGCCTTTTTCCGTCTTGATGTTCAAGGTCACCGGGTGCTTGTTCGAGTTGAGCATGGCATACGACAGCGACGCGCCACCCGTATCCCCCCGGCTGCGAAGCAGCTCCCCGCGGGGAGGCTCCACCTTGATGACGGTGGCGCCGCCCAGTGCCATGAGGAAGGTTGCGTACGGGCCGTTGTACACATGGGAAAGGTCAATGACGGTGATGCCCGACAGTGGTAGATTACGTTGCTTATCAGACATGCTTCCTCCGGGAATTCGGGCGTGGTTGGCGAGGGGCGACAGTGCATCGATCGCCGAAATGGCGCAGTCGCTCATCGCTTTCGGCTAGTCTAGGAAGTCCCCTCCTGTTGCGTCCATTGCTTTTTTCGGGACTCCGCGTGCTTGGTTTCCGAATGACCGACTGATGTTGAAAATCGGGGTCGCCCTGTCATGTCCGTAGCGGCTTCCCGTCATACACCATGCCCATTGATCTCGTTCAGCTCAGGACCTTCGTCGCCGTTGCGGAGGAACAGCACCTGACCCGCGCCGCCGACCGCCTGTGCATCAGCCAGTCGGCGGCCAGCGCCCACGTGCGCGCCATCGAGGAGCGCCTTGACACCCAGTTGTTCGTCCGCACGAACCGGAGCCTGGAGTTGACCCGAGCGGGCCAATTGCTTGTGCAGCAGGCCAAGACGCTGTTGAACCAGGAGGCCTTGTTCACATCCTTTGCCCGTGAGTTGCGGGGGAAGATCGAAGGCCGGCTGGTGGTGGGGACCAGCAGCGATCCGGGTACGCGCATCGGCGAGGTGTTGGCGACCATGCGCGCCTCCTACCCGCTGGTCAGCATCGAGGTGATGGCGCGGGCGTCTACCGGCGCCCGGCAGGGGTTGAAAACGGGTGAATTCGACGTCTGCATCCTGCTCGGTCGGCCGCTTGACAGCGGGTTCAGCCATTACGAGCTGACGACCGTTCCGTACCGGGTTGCCGGCCCGATCGCCTGGAAAGACAAGATCGAGGCGGCGGACTGGTCCGACCTGGCCAGCTTGCCATGGCTGACGCCCAGTTCCAGTTCCGCCTACTCGATGATGTTGAACCAGTTGTTTGGCGAGCGGGGGCTGGAACTCAATAGCGTCATCCGCTTCGACAACGTGATCCTGGGCCGTACGTTGTTGCAGGCGGGAGCAGGGATGATGCTGCTGCGTGAGGATCATGCGCTGCAAGGGGTCCAGGACGGTCATCTGGCGCTTTCCCCGATTGCTCGCGCCGAGGTGATGATGTCGGTGGCTCACCAGGCCAGCCGCAAGAACGACCCCTTGATCCAGGCCTTCCTGGATGCCGCGAGTTATGCGTGGCCAGAGATGCGGCCGGTAAAATCCTGACAATGGTGCATTGCGCCCAGGGGCGCAATGCACGACTGCCGTCCATCAAGCACGCTATCAAGGCGGACAACCGCCTACCGGCCCTGGTTCCTCTCCCAGAACCCGATCGCGTCGCCCACCCACCCGCTGGCGCTCGTCCCCGTTCCGCGTCCGAAGCCGTGCGCCACACCGGGGTATCGGCGCCACGCCACGTTCACACCCGCGTTCCTCAAGGCGTTGACGCGTCGCTCCATCACCTCGGGGGGGGCGATGCGGTCGTTCTCACCGACCAGTGCGAAAGTCGGTGGGTCCTGGGGTGAGAATTCGTCATGGCCTGTGTAGGCCATGACGACTGCGGCCGGCTTGGGAAGCAGGTCACCGCCAAAGGCAGCGGCGCCGTGCGTGCCGATGGCCGCTGCCATTCGTGCCCCTGCCGAGCTTCCCCAAAGGGAATAAGCGCGGGTGTTGACGCCCAGCCGATCGGCGTTGCGGAAGATGAACGACAGCGCGGCGGCGAGATCCTGGGTGGCGACCGCGCCGCCCTGGCCCACGCGATAGACCAGTACAAAAGCGTTGTAGCCCTTGTTGCTGATCTCCATCGCATAGGGGAAGCCCTCGTGCACCGATCCCACGTACGAGAACCCGCCGCCCGGCGCGACAACAGCAAACGGGGCACCCGGCTTCCCGCGAAAGAGGAACAGGCCGGTCTTGCCCCTGGCGGGGTCCCGTTGCTTGTCGGCCGCCGTATAGATGTCGTGAAAGACGACCTGGCCTGCGGCTACGTTGTCGATCATGCGATTGAGCGCATCCACGACTTCCGGCGGGCGCACGTTGGTGTGGTACGGCAGGAGATCGCCGATATCCCGCAGTGGCATGGCTTCGTCATAGGACACGCCTCCGCCCGGCATGAGCAGGTGCGCATGGCCTGCGAAAGCAGGGTGCGCGAGCAGGTCCTGGAGGCGGTGCTGAACCTGGATGTGGCGGCTGGCCGCGCGCGTGGTGGCCCTCGGCCTGGAAACAGCGTGCGTGGCTCCTTCGCCGATCGCCTGGCCTCCCAGAAGCGCCATGCCGCCGAGCATCGTCAGTCGTCTGAGTGGGTTCATGCTTTACGGATCCAGCGCAAGGCGTGGTGCGACACATAGGCCGCGAGCCCCACGAAGGTCAGATGGTGGAGGAAGAAGCTCCAGGTCGAAGCAGAAAAGTCCCACCACTTGAGGCTGACCTCGGCCATCAGCTTGTCGGCAATGCCGATCTGGAGTGCGCCATGGACGCCGGCTGCGGCGAACACGGCCGCCAGCCCCCGCGCGAGCGCGGTTCGGACACGTCCGTGCACAAGTCCCAGGCGGGTTTGAACCGGGGCATAAACCAGGCGCCACCGGATGCCCACATGCACCGCCACCAGGAGCAGTGCCCAATAGGCGGCGAGCCCATGAAGGCGCCGTGCAGCAATCGCGTCCGGCGAGGCCACCGACGCGAATACCGTCTGCGAGATCATCACGCTGGTGGCCAGCAGCGTTGCCATCGCTGCGAGGAGGCACAGCACCAGCACCTTGTCGATCGTCCGGTCGGTGTCGTGCTTCTGGGGCACGCCACGGAACCAGCGCCGGTGCAGCGTACCGTGCACCAGCACCATGGCGAGCATCACAGTGCCGATCACCTCATGCGCCACGTTGTCCAGCCAGTAGTAGGCGAGGGCGACAAGCAGCAACACGAAGGCTGTCAGATCCATGGCCAGTCGCCATGCCAGCGGCCGGGTCATTTCAGGTCACTGCCGCTCTTGGGCTGGCGCAGGTCATTGAACGTGTAGATGAACTCCTGGCTTGCCCGGGACTGGTGGCACGATTGACACCGGGCGGTGTTCTCCGCCAGGTTGACCGTGTGGTCCGGCTTGAAGGCCTGGAACTGCCAGTCACCGGTACGCCGGCGCGCGTCGTAGTCCGCGCCCCAGCCGGCACCCTTTTCCATGACGAAGTACCTAAACACCTGGCCGTCCCGGTAGTCCACTAGCACCACGTGGGTTCCGGCAGGAATCGCCTTGCCATAGCGAACGGCGTCCAGTGCTTCCTGGGTGGTCAGCATGTGCTCGGTGCTGTCGCCCCGCTTGACGGTGGCATAGTGGACCAGGCGATCCAGCGTCTTGGGGAAGGTCACGCGCGTGGGCTCCGCGTGCAGGTCGCCGCTGGACAGGGATCCCAGGGCGGCGAGGGCGGCAGCTGCTACAAGCGCCGCCCATGGGTGTCGGGCAGGAAGGTTCATCGTTGGGCGTGGAAGGTGTCGTGTCTCAGCGCTTGGCTGCGGACTCCACCCCCGACAGCGCCATCACGGCGGGCGGCAGGCGATCGCCCTGGATGCGGATGGCGGCCACGGCTGTATTGAGCTGCTGCAGTTCCTGCTCGGTGAACGAGATCGACGCTGCGCCCAGGTTCTCAGTCATGTGTGCCGCGTTGGTGGTACCCGGAATCGGGACGATCCACGGTTTTTGCGCCAGCAGCCACGCCAGAGACAACTGTGCGGGCGTTGCGTTCTTGCGCGCCGCCCAGGTGCGTACCAGGTCAACCAGGGCCATGTTGGCGGGCAGCACCTCGGGCGAGAAGCGCGGCGAGATGGCACGGAAGTCCGCGATGGGGACGGTGGCAAAGCGCGAGTCGGCCCGAACCCCACCAGCCAGAAAGCCCATGCCCAGCGGGCTCCAGCAGACAAAGCCGATGCCCAACTCTTCGCACAAAGGTAGGACCTGGGCCTCGGGGCCGCGCCACAGCATCGAGTACTCGTTCTGGATCACAGCCAGCGGCTGCACCGCATGGGCACGGCGTACGGTCTGCAGGCCAGGCTCGGACAGCCCGAACTGGCGAACCTTGCCCGCGCCGATCAGGTCCTTGACCGTGCCGGCCACATCCTCGATGGGCACATTGGGGTCCACCCGGTGCTGCAGCAAGATATCGATGCGGTCTGTGCGCAGACGCCGCAGTTGGGCATCGACCACCCGGCGGATGTGCTCGGGGCGGCTGTTGCGCCCAACCCCGCGCCGCGCACCGGTCACCGGGTCGATGTCGAAGCCGAACTTGGTTTCCAGCACCACCTTGTCGCGAATGCCTTGCAGCGCCTCGCCGACGATGTCTTCCGAAAGGAAGGGTCCATAGGCTTCGGCCGTGTCGATCAAGGTGACGCCCCTATCGACGGCCTGGCGGATGAGCTGGATGGCGGCGGGTCGGTCGAACTGGCTGCTGTAGGAGTCGACCACTGCGCCTGGCGTTGCGCCCGGCCGCCATTGGCAGCCCAGGCCGACGGGAAAGACTTCGAGCGGGCCGAGGCGGCGGCGGGCCCCTGCGGTCTGATCTCGCCCCGGCGATGCGCTGCCAGCGGTGCTGGCGCAGGCGGAAAGTAACCCTGGTGCCACGCCCAGCGTGGCGGCGGCGAACATCAGGTTGCGGCGCTGGACGCCGTTGTGGAGCGGATGGTGGTTCATGTTGGTCGTCAGGGCAGGCAAGTCCACCCACTCTAGTAAGTCGATTGACATTTGAATAGATGCAAAAAATGTGATTGATTGACAATGAACGAATGTCAATCAATTGACGAGGTGCCATATGGCCGTCAATGAGCTACGTTCCATTTCTGTTTTTGTGCGCGCGGCCGAGTTTGGGAGCCTGCGCCAGGCGGCAGTTGCACTGGGTATCAGTCCTCAGGCGGCCAGCCTCGCCCTGGCCCAGTTGGAGCAGCACCTGGATGTGCGGCTTTTCCATCGGACGACGCGTGTGATGTCGCTCACCGATGAGGGCCGGCAGTTTCTTGAGAAGGCCCAGCCCGCCCTGCAGGGCCTGCACCAAGCCCTGCAGGGCGCTCGGCAAGCCAAGGACGAGATTGCGGGGCCCCTTCGCATCGTCGGTCCCCGATCGACCTTCCAGCCGGTGATTTGGCCGCTGATCGATGAATTTTGCGAGCGGTACCCGAATATCGTGCCTGACATCCAATTGGAGGACCGTGTCGGCAATTGGGTGGAGGATCGTGTCGATGTCGGGTTTCGGTTGGGCATGTCACCGCACGAGGGGGTGATCGCCCGGCGTCTGTTTTCGGTGCAGTTGATCATCTGTGCGTCGCCCTCCTATCTGGGGAAGTACGGGCGGCCCCAGAGCCTGGCGGACTTGCAGTCGCACCGGTGCAGCGCCTTTCGCAACCCGGGGACTGGGGCCGTCGTGCCATGGCGGGTCACGGTGGCGGGCGATGTCACGGCGCAAGCAGTCGTTCCGGCGATCTGCACCAACGACGAATTCCTGGAGCTGCAGGCCGTTCTGGCGGGACGCGTGCTGGGACAGCTGGCAGGTGTGACCGCAGCACCTTACATCCGCTCAGGCCAACTCGTGCCTGTGCTGGTGGAGCATCTGTGCGACCAGGCGAGCTACTTTGTCTACTACGGCAGCCGAACGTCGCAGACGGCACGTGCGCGGGCGTTCATCGACCTGGTGACTCGACGCCTGGCAGGCAACTCGGCGTATGTGCTGCGAGCGGATGAACTCGTTTGAAGCGTATCCATGGTCCTCAAAAGATCGCTTGCCGTGAACTCACCTCATTCGCCATCCAGTGCAATCAGGGCCGACAAGTGTCAGAGGAGGACTTACCGTGCGACCTCGTCACGCACCCCCGTGCCGTGGAAGGCTTTGAAAGTCGCACTCTGGGCCGTCATGGAAGTGTGGCTCTGGGCGAGGAGCGCGCTGGGGGGAGGGAGAGGCTCTGCCTCGGGTGGAATTCGCAGCGCGTCAAAATTTCGTCGGCAGAAAGCTCGGGACCAGAATCGTCGATCGGCAGTGGGCGAGTCTTACGATCGTGTCCTGATCGTCTGACAGGGTAAGAAGACCGTACCGCACTACCTGGGTAAGATTTGCCGAGAGGTTCCGCTTTCCACCACCCGTGTCCACGTGCGGCATGGGAACTTCGCTACAGAGCCGCTCCAGGTCACCGAGTGTGCGCAGCACCTGTTTCGCATAGGAGACACAAGCAAGGCGGTCGATGCGAAAAGCGTCGACCGTATCTTCGTGGTCTTCGATCGCGACCAGCACCGCACCTATAACGCGGCTATGAGCAAGGTGGTGTCTCTTAATGGCCATTGCTGTCCATAACCGGGCGGATCCGTACATGGACATTGGACGGCTCGTGAGGCACCTGCTTGACCTGAAGCGCGGCGGACCATCGTCTCAGGGGGGGCTGAGTTGCATGGGATGGTCCAACGCGTGACTGCCTGATGCGGCACTATCGGTAGATCTGGTTCGCCATGACTTTCGTTCTCGGCTGGTCGCCTTCATTTGCTATCAAATGCCTGCGCCACAAATGGGGACCAATAGGGGACTGAGCTGTCAACGCCGATTTAATTTTGACCCACCGTCCTTTCGGGTCGCCGAAGTAAATTTGACCCACCCAGGCACGTTCAATCTTCTTTCTCTCAGGCTTCGGTAGTCGCCGCCCTGCGGGCAGTCTGGCCGGCCTTTCTCTTGTCCTTCAACCGGTAGCTCTCGCCGGTGATCTGCACG
>JACCDU011394261.1_pt1 | contig 45883 bp, 58 predicted proteins | sample 7446081 | NCBI WGS metagenome assembly JACCDU01 (sample SAMN15323447, study PRJNA562643) | freshwater metagenome | isolation source: river surface water | place: USA:Blue River Watershed | collected 2017-08-17 | reverse complement strand
GGCTCGACAATCAGTCGAAACTTGTAGGCGCGCTTGACGTTCAACACGCGCAGTCTAACAAGAAGACTTATCGCCGCCACCTGGGCGTTCGCCCAGGTGCCTGCTCGGCATGTGCCCGCTTACCCCGCCCTGAAGGACGGGGCTTGCGCGGGCAACCCTAGCGGGTCATCGGCGAGCCCATAGGGGTGCGTCCCGACAGCGCGAGCAGGGAGCCGTCGAAGCGAATTCAGGCCGGCAGCGGCATGCCGTTGGCCTGGCGGGCCTCGTAGGCGAGCTTCGGGTTCACCTCGTTCATGGTGAACGTGTCGTAGGGCATCCAGATGTTGAAGGCTTCTCCTGCACGGAGGGAGTAGCCATACAGCCGACCGATGGACCTCAGATAAAGAGGCTGTCCGTCCGTGGTCGTGCTGTCCGAGGTCGTTCCATCCGGGATGAGGCCCGACCCACCGCCGCCGACCGGCAGCGGAGGCGGTTGAACCGCCGGGGGCTCCACGGGAACGGGAGCGCCCTCCACAGGCGGGGCGGCCACGGGTGTCCTCAGCGCACTCGGGGCCTTGGCGCGGCTCGAGGCGAGCTGTTGGCGGAACTCGTAGGTTGCCGCCTGCGCGCACTGCGCCCCGCTCACCAGGCACCCGGCGAGCAGCAGAGCCGGGGTCGGGCACATGCGCAGCATTGCCCCCTGTATGCGCCGGGTCGCAGGCCTGCCGGGAGGGTTTGGGTTGTCCACAGAATCTGTGGAGAACCTCGGCGGCTGCGCGCTGCACCGCCCTGCTGGCGCGGGCACATCGAGTTGCCTCGTTCTTGAGCAGCATGGCAGGGCTGCTCGGCCGGATGCATTCTTCAGTGGCTCAGAGCAGCTTGAGCCCGCCGGTCAGCGCGTCCAGGCGCACGTCGTCGTCCGGTCCCAGCGCCAGCGCGGTCAGCGTCTTGCGACCCTCGAACATCGTGAGGCCGTTGTCCCAAACCTCTTCGCAGCGCACCCCCGCCTCGCGTGCCCTGCGCGCGAGCTCTAGGAGCTCCGCCTCCGAGTGCGCGGCCAGTCCAATCTTACGGTACTCGCCGTCGAGCCACCGGCGCACCGGCTCGGACAGCGGGATGCGCAGCTCCTCCCCGGCGGCCGTGCGCACGCGATGGGCGCCAGGGCCCCGCACGAGCGCGTTCACCGCCCCGTGCGCAGCTTGCGCGGCAATCTTGCCGCGGGGCATGTTGAGGTCCCGGCGCACCACGAGCACCTGCTTGCAGGGTGCGGCGCAGGCGTTTTCCGAAGGGGCCTGCCCTACGGTGTCCAGGGCCTGCTCGTCACAGGCCTGTGCGTCGGCGGGCAGGGCGCCTCCGCGATGCAGCGTCTGCACCGCATCGAGCAGGTCCACCGCGGCGTCGAGCTCGTCCTGGGCGCGCCACCACTGGGGGTCCTCGGCGACGCGGCGACGCTCGAGCTCATCGGCGCGCTCGAGCACCTCGTCCTCCATCTGCCGCACCAGGTCGGCCAGGTCCCGCACCGGTCGGCTGGACAGTCGCCGGGCTCGCGCGGCGGCGAGGGCTGCCTGGCGCAGCCGGGTGCGCTCTTCTTCGGAAATGTTCGGTGCGGTCGGAAAGAGCTTCAAGGACAGGGCTCCATCGGGCGGGAGGGCCCCGCTCGGTTCGTGGATTCAGCTAGGTTCGCGGGTTCAGGCCACAGAGTGCGCGCTGGCCGGGGCAGCCTCGGAGGGCTCCTCCGGCCGGGTGTATGTTGAGATTCTGCGCATTGCGCTGCGGTGCGCGACCCATACCAGCCAGCAGGCCGCAGCCAGGCAGGCCCAACTGCCTACCGTCACCGCGAACGCGGGCAGCGCCCGTCCAGTGAGGGGCTCGCTCAGCAGCACCGCGGCCGCAAAGACCGCCCACAGTCCGAAGACCAGCACGCCTTCTCGCAAGGTCGCGAGCAGCGAGGGACGCTTGAGGCTCACTGCGCACCCCGGGCAGGCGGAGGGCAGACGGGCGGGCAGGTCGTGGGAGCACATCGGGCAGCGGGCCATGGCGAGGGGGTTCCAGGGGAAGGAGGGGGCGGGGCCATCGGAGGCGAGCGCCACGGGGAGTTTGCAGCACCAGGGCGGCGCTTCCAGTGAAGCCAACCGCAGATTCGGCCACAAGCTACTGAGAGCCGCGGCGAGCTCGAACGTTCGCTGCATCGGTGCACAGCGCCTCTGCTGCGAACAATCGCCGCACAGCAGGCTCAACCACTACAGCCCTCAATTCGCCCTCCACACGCCCATGAGCCTCGCCAAGGCATTCAGCCGCTTCTCCCGCGCCTACTCTGCGCTGCACCTGCGTTCCGTCCGTGCACTCGGCGCCGCCTCCGAGCCGACCGACCCGACGGAAGATGACGAGGCCGAAGCGCGTCAGCGCCGGCTCGAATCGGTGCTCCAGTCGACCCTGCTGAGCACGCCCGCGGGCGGCTCGTCGATGACGCTCTCCCAGGCCTGGGCGCTTCATGAAGCGCTGCAGGCGCGCCTCTACCAGGCACGCAACGAAGCTCGCGAGCTCGACCCCGTGGAGCAGGCCGCCTTCGAGCGGCTCGTCGATGCCCTCGAGATTGCACCCGTCTTCGAGCACACCGTGCATTACGCGGCTTCGTTCACCTCCAGCACGCTCACCTGGCAGGGGAACTTCGCTGATTTCAAGGCAGGGCTGGAGCTCGGCCTTTCGCCGGCGCTCGACGGCTGGGAGCAGTCCCCGCCCCAGGTCTCGGCGCTGCGCTTCGATGCGCTGCAGTTCGAATGCAGCTCGCCCGACTCGCCTGGCGGGCTCGGCACCCTCACCGTGAGCGGCGAGGTCGGGTTTGTCGCACGAGTCATCGACGAGGCACCGCAGCTCGATGCCCTCAAGCTCGCCCATCCGCTGTCGGTCACCATCGCGCACCGGACCCAGCCCGTTCCGAAGCAGTACCTGCCGCTGCGCTCGCTGCGCGTGCTGGAGCAGGCCCGCACCTGAACCGGCCGCGGGCCGGTCCTTGCCTACACGAGGCAGGTCCGACCCATCTGCGGGTCGGCATTCGAGGACACATCCGATGGACGAATTCGACTCCGAATACCTCAAGGGCACGCCTTGGGGTACGCAGCTCTCCGAGCTGGCCGGCGCCGCGGCACTCGTCGTGCTGGTGCTCACCTTGTCGTTCTGATGGGCACGCCGCACTGGACCACCCGTGACGGGCGGCGCATCGTGCTCTCCCGCATGGAAGACGACCACCTGGTCTGCGCCATCCGCATGGGCCTGCGCGCCGAGCACCGTCGCCAGGCCGAGGCCGCTCTCGAGGCCCTGGGCCACGCGATGCAGGGCGATGGCGGCACCGAGTACCTGGGCGACGTGGGCTATGAGGACGCGATGCGCCGGGCTCGCAGCGTGAGGCACCTGAAGAACGCGCTCGCACGCAATGCCCGCTACGCGCCGCTTCTTGCCGAGGCCGACCGGCGGGGGCTGTCGCTGCTGCGACGCCCATCCGCTCGCGGGCACTGAGCCCGCTCTGATTCCTGTTCGCCGACCCCTCGCGGGTCGGCGTTTTTCGTCCCAGGTCGCTCGGGGCTCCTGAGGAGGCGTTCTGACAGTCGTCAGGCGCTCGGCAGCACCCGCACCTCGACGCGATAGGCGCGTCCGGCAACGAGTTCTCCGGCTGCCTTCGTGCTCTGGAGCATCAGCCCGTCGGTCCACACCGCTACCAGGTCGCGCAGCACGCGCCGCGCATCGGCGGTGTCCTTGCGACGACCCAGCTCACGGGCCACGTGGTGGAACACGATGCCCTCGGGCAGCGGCGCGTCCAGCGGCAGGGTATCGACTCGCACGTTCTCGGGGAGCTCGCACTCGAAGGCCTCGCACCGATACGCGGTGCCGGGCTCCAGCTTGAGCGCAATCGGCCATCCCGGCTCGAACTCGTGCGAGAGGCTACGTTCGGCGGGTCCCACGCGAACGTACTGCAGCTCCCGGCCGGCACGCCGGCGCAGTCCGGCGCTGGTGGCGTCCTGGGCGACGCCCTCGAGCACCAGAACAGGCGTGCTTCGATAGCCGGGCGGCGCGATGTGCGCGCGGGGGTGCGGCAGCCCCAGCGCCGTGGGGGTGTAGGGGGAGAGGCTCACGACTCTTCCGGCGAAAGCGCGTAGCCGCGGCCGCGTAGGGCCTCGCCCATCTTGCGCGCCCAGGCCTTGACGTCGTCCTCGTGGGTGAAGCCGCAGGGCCAGGGCTCGCTCGTCATCAGGTGCGACAGTGCATCGAGCACGTCGCCTCGAGGCAGCGTATCGAGCCGGCCCGTCTGGGTCTCTTCGGCCTCCTGCACCGTCTCGCCGAGCTCACGGCTCTGGAGCACCGCGCTCACCTCGGCCCAGAGCGTGTTCGCCTGGTCGGTCGTCAGGTCGTAGCCGCAGCGCTCGTGCAGCAGGCGCATCATCACGCCGGCGCCGCCGGCGGGGACCACCAGGGAAGTAGGGGTAGCAAGGGAAGTCATGAGGCGATTCGAGTCAGGAGGTCTGGGTCGGTGGAGTGCACGCTCTGCACCCGATGCGCGTGGGAGCCCCTCGGCGAGCCCGGGTTCCGCCCCTCAGCTTCCCGAGGCAATCCGGGCAGCGAGCGTATCGCAGGGCATCGTGCCCGCACCCCCCGCCAGGAACTGGGGCGATACGACGTAGCCCGTGCTGTCCCGGTGGCCTCGCGCGGCGAGCTGTGCGTCCACCTCCAGCGCGAGCCCTCGCGTCACCTGCGCACCGGTGACTGCGATGCCGCAGCGCGATGCCGCGTCCGAGGCCCAGGCGAGCGCGGCCCGGCCCAGCCCGTCGCTCATCGCATGCAGCGCGCGCAGCGAGGTGCACAGCTCAAGCGAGCAGCCCATGAACGCACGCAGGTCTCGCCACGCGTCTTCCTTGCCATCGGCTTGCGCGGCCAGCAGCGGCGCGAGGTAGCCCTGCGCGAGCGTGGCCTGCACGAGCACCGCATCGTCGGTGCGGCCCAGCACGTCCATCCATTCGTCGACGGACTTCTCCTCGCCATGGGAGCGACGCATCGGGTGCGCTCTCGCGTACGCAACGAGCTCGCGTGCCGCGTGCTCGGAGTGTCCCTGCGTGGCGGCCCAGGCCCGCCAGGCTTCGTAGACCGCCTTCGGATGGCGGTCCTTCTCGGGCAGGCCCCAGAGCCAGCTCGGCGTCGCGCCCGCGCCAGGCGCCGCCGCGGTCGGCTTCGGCTGCCCCGCACCCTGCGAGGGCCCCTCGATGGCCGGGGCGGCAGGTTCACCGCTCGTTCGAATCGGAGCAAAGAACGTGTTCTGCTCACCGGCCTGCGGCACAACGACGGGCGCCTCGACGGGACCCTGGGCAGCGCCCAGCGTGAGCCAGGCCGCGGAGCCCGCGGCAATCGCCAGCGTGCTGGCGGCGAGCACGGGGCGGGAGAACAGCTTTCGGAACATCGGAGAGAATGCTTTCAAGGGCCTGCGGGCCCGGTACGCATTGGAGCCTCGACCGCTCCTGCGGTTCTGTCTGCCGTCGGGCGCACGAGACGGCACAGCAGGGTCGGTGTCGCAGCCAACCTCTCGCCTGCTCGTGGCTCTCATGGCAGCATGTCGCATCGAGGACGCACTCCACTCATGGCCTCATCCAAATCCTTGCACCGGCTGGCCACCAACCCGGCCGACTACGCCCGCTTTCTGTCCACCGGCAGGCTGCCGCGTGGCGTGCGCCCCCAGGGGCCGCTCGTGGAGCTGCTCTCGGCGCTCTCGCCACGCGACCTCACCCGCATCCGCGGCATCACGGTGGGGCCCTCCCTGGGCTACGGCGGCTCTCGGCTTTTCGCGACCGCAGCCCAGGCGCGCCACTGGGTGGCGCCCGACGACGAGGTGTTCGGCTCGTTTCCGGCCGACAGCTGGCGCGACAAGCGCTTCGTGCGGCCGCTCTTTCTCGAGGACCTCGCCGAGTGCAGCACGGAGTTTCCCGAGGCGCTGCTTGAGGCCTACCCGCGGTTGCGTCGGCCCAGGGTTCCCACGCCCCGGCAGGGCTGAAGCAGCGGGCGCCCTCCCTGCGGACCTTCAGGAGCCCGGCAGGCGGTAGGCCGGAGACGGCAGCCCCCGGGTCTTGCGGTGGGCGGGCTCAGTCGGCCTTCAGCACCCAGACGCCCGCGGGCGGCACGTTGCGCAGCACGAGTTCTTTGAACGACCAGCGCAGCCCAGCGGGGGCCGGGAAGGGCTTTCTCGGCTGGTAGGTGAACTGCACGAGCCTGGAGCCCGGGTGCCTGCGCAGGAACGCAGCGATGCTCGAAACCGTCGTGTGGCGCACCGACGCAGGCAGCGACCGGAACGGCAGGCTCGAGACCAGCGCCACCGAACCCTCGAGCTCGGTGGCGTCCAGCACCTCGTGCGCGCATGCACAGCGCACCTGCAGGCCTGCGAACCGATGCCGAAGGGCCCGCGCGAGGTCCGGCTGCAGTTCTACCGCGACGAGCGAGGCCCGCGGCAGCCCCTCGCGTAGCGCGCGCGTGACGGGCCCGGTGCCGGCCCCCAGCTCGATGATGTGGTCGGGCGAACCCGAGGCGCGCACCATCGCGCGGGCGAGGTGACGCGAGGACGGGGCAATCGAGCCGGTGCTGGCGGGGTCGCGCAGCATCTGGAGGAGCAGACGGTGAGGCATGGAGACTGTAGCGCCCGGGCTTCCCGAACCGAGCGGTGTCGGCATGGGGCGCCCCGAGGCCATCTGTGGGGACGACCCTGAGAGCCGGCGCGTCGCCTGAAGTTCGGCGCGTTCGCGCGTCCCGGCGGGGCGTCCCGTCGTGGAACCCCCCGCGGCAGTCAGGCTCTAAACAGACTGCGCAGTCTCGCGCTCAACTCACCTGGAGAGCTCCCATGTTCGCGAACCCCTGGATGGCGTGGTGGCTGGCTTGCTGGCAGCCGGTGCTGTCGGTGGCGGGCTATCGCCCGGACACCACCACGAACCTGCTGCGCATGGCGCAGCACCACGAGCTCACCGTGCGCGATGCGCTCGAGCGCAACGTGAAGACCGTGCGGGCGATGACAGGCGGCGCGGCCTGAGGCCACGCGCAGGGACCGCAACGCCTCGTCCGGCGTCGTGCCGGGCACCGGTGTTCGGAGGTGCGCGCCGTAGCAGCCACAGTCCGAGCGGTAGGTCGAGCGTTTCGGCCGTTCGCGAGTCGTCTGCAAGGGGCGTCCTGCATCCGGGGCACGGTGTGTCCCTCTCGCATCACCTGCTTCGGCGCGCGGGGCTGTCGGTCGTCCGGTCGCCGACAGACCCCCATTCAAAGACGGGAGTCTCAGGCGGCGACGGCCTTCCTCCAGACCCCGCGCGCCCCCGATTCACCCGGAAGTCCGCCGTACGAGTCCGCACCCCTACCCCGTCCCACCGCCTTGCCAGAATGACGCCGACCCTGCTGCAGCTCAGGGACCTGAACGCCCATCACCAGCGTCTTGCCGAAGGGCTTGCCGAAGCCGTCTCGGGCGCGGCCCGCGCCCTGCGGGAGGCTCTTGTTGCACAGGGCCTCGCCGATGCGTCGCACGAGGTGCGCCATCTCGCCGACACGTCACCGTCCGGGGTGCTGCGTGTGGTCTATGCGGTGCCTATCGAAGACGCATTCTATGGTGCTCCGGGCGACGTCACGCTCGAGATTGCCAGCTGCTTGCGAACGCCCGACGAGTTCTTCAGCTGGTGCGGCGTGCGGGTGCTGCTCGCAGGTCGCCAGCTGGATGCGCCTCTGGCAGGCGCCACCCTCGGGATGCCCGTGCAGTCCTGCGACGAGCGCGAGCTCGCGCCTCTTCGTGCGGCCCTGTGCCAGCTCGATGCGCCGGCGCTCGCCGTGCGCATCCACCAGCTGCTGGTTCCCTGACGGGCCCGGGCTTTTCTGCCCGCAATTCGAGGGCGCACCACGCCTGTGCCGGCGCTCGCCAGGGCGCTCTTCAGGGTGCTCATTTGTCCAGCAAAGTAGACAAAACCGCCTTTTTGACTACTTTGCTGGACATTTTCAGCAGGTTCGCGAGCCGACCCTGGCAGCCTCCTCAGCGCGCCAGGCGGCTTCTTCGCGGGCATGCTTTGGTCACTGCAGTGACCAAAATCCCGCCTTTTGGTCAGCATACTGCCCATTTCTACGAGCACGTCGATGGGCCCGTTGCGCCGGTCAGCGCCTATGCACCCGAGTCGAGCCGGACCTTTCGACCCGCCCAATGCAACGAGGCGCCCCGCGGAGCGCCTCGTCAGAACAGATTCGTGGGAGACACGCGCGGCGTCCTGCCGCGCGAAGGTCCGAGCCCGGGAGCGAGCCGCCTCGGGCTCAGGCACCCGTCACGTGGTCGGCGAGCTTGGCGGCGGGGGCCGCCTTGGGGGCCGCCGCGGCCGGTGCGTCGTTGATGGCGTCCTCGGTGAGCGCTTCCATGCCCATCTCGACGGCGTTCTTCTCGGCCTGGGGCGTGGCCACCAGCACGCGCGAGGCGGCCTTGAGCTGCGGCAGCAGGCCGTCCACGTAGCGGTCGTAGACCACAGGGATGAAGTGCGACTGCGTGCCCGGGCAGAGCTCGTGCTTGGCGATGTCGACCACCGGCACGTTGATGACGTCGGAGCGGCGCGGAATGGCGGCGGCCATCACGTCGCAGCGGGCGCGCACGACGGCGTTCGTGTGGTGGCGAGTCGGGAAGTTGATGAAGACGATGGGCGCATGGCGGTTGCGCTCGCGCACCCACTCGAAGAGCGAGGCCCACTTGACGCCTGCGATTTTCGTGTCCAGCAGCCCGATGCCCTGCATGTCCTTCATGCCCCCCAGCACCGCCTTGGTGTTGAAGAAGAGCCGCGAGCCCGTCGGCTGATGCTGGTACAGGCCCGCGCCCATGTCCATGAAGTTGTCCATGAAGATGACGTCGGCGCTCTCCAGCCCGTCGAAGAAGCCCGGCGCCGAGGCCGGCGTCAGGTGACGGCCCATCGTGCCCTTGGCGTCGCGCATCTGGTTGTTGATGATGGCGAGCGAGTCGCGCTCCATGCCCGGCTTGAAGCGCAGGCCGTCGATGACTTCGCGCGGCACGAACGGACGCGAGCGCAGCACGACGGTGTCGACGAAGGTGTCCACGCGGTTGTGGTACACGTGGCCCTCGCGGGTCACGCCCGGGAGCGCCCGTTGCAGGGCCTCGATGGTGTAGCGCGACAGGCAGGAGCCAAAGGAGACGATTTTCATTGGGAAGGTCCGATAGGTGAAGGCCTCGAGTCCCGTTGGAGTCCCGAGGCCGTCACAAGTTCACTGCGAGGGGCGCACGCCCCCGACTTCAGGCGGTGCGGCGGAACATGCGCGAGTCGCGCATGAAGCCCAGCGGATTGCGCAGCAGCTTGTCCAGCTTGCTCGTGTAGCGTTTCGGGGGCTGGGCGAGCGCCTCGATGATTTCGGGCGTGTCTTCCTTCGCCTCGGGCACCACGACGACCGCGGTGCCGGCTGCCGGCGCCGCAGCGGCAGGCTTGGCCGCAGCAGCCGGTGCAGCAGGCTTGGCAGGAGCGGCGGGCGCTCCGGCGGCCTTGCCGGCGGCAGGTGCCGCAGCGGGCTTGGCCGCGGCAGGGGCCGGGGCCGCAGCTGCCTTCTTCACGGCGTCGCGCGAGACCAGCGCGATGGTGGCGGGCGGCGTGAGCTTGGCGCCAATCATCGACACACCCGAGGGGTTTACCGTGACCAGGTGCTTCTGCAGCGACTTCACCAGGAAGAGCTCGAACGCATCGACCTCCTCCAGGGTGAGCGTGCCGCTGATGCGGCCCGACTTGATGTCGGCGGCGAAGCGCTCGACGTCGGCCAGGTCGTAGTCGTGGGTGAAGCCCTTGCGACCGTAGAACGCGTTGCCGAAGGTCGTGGGCTTGACGCCCTCGAAGGCCGCCTCGATGAGCGATTGCGTGTTCAGGCCGCAGGCGAAGTCGCACGCCTTGAAGAGCTTGAGGATGTCCAGCTCGGTGTCGATGAAGACGCGGCTGCGGAACTCCTCGTCCTGCGTGTCCAGCCACTGCTCGAGGAGCTGGCGCGTGAACGGGCGCTTGACGTGCGTCTTCTTCAGCTCCCACGGGTGGTCCTTGAAGACCACGTTGCAGCCGGCGCGCACCAGCGCGTCGATGAGCGAGCGGTAGAAGGCAACCGTCGAGATGCCGCGGTCGGCGTAGTTGATGACCGAGAAGTCGTTGACCACCTGGCCCAGCACCACCACCAGCGGACGCTCGCCGGCCTTGAACGGCAGCGGCGTCGGGTTCTCCGGCTGCTGGACGTTCTTGTTCTTGCCCATCAGCACCTTGTTGATGGCCTTGACGCGCTCGCGGTCGTACTCGTTGGCGTCAGCCGGCACCGGCAGCGCCTTGTAGACGGCCGCATGGCGCAGGTCGGAGTTGTTCGGCACCGGCTCGTACTTCTCCTCGAAGTAGAAGTCGTTGCCCGTGAAGTAGCTCTCCATCACCATCACGCGGGTGGGCGTCATGCGCAGCAGCTCGATGAGCGTGCGGGTGTAGATGAGCGAGCCCGAGAAGATGCAGGCGTGGGTGGGCTGCGGCGAGTAGGTCGGCAGCTTCGCCTTCCAGAACTCGAGCCAGTCCAGCGCTGCGGCCAGGTTGTAGAGCAGCACCGAGCGGTGCTCGGCGTAGAGCTTGTCGAAGATGCCGCGCGCTGTATCGGGGAACGGGCCCTCGTGCCAGCTGGGCGTGACGACGACGCGGGCCATCATCTCGGCGCGCGCGACTGCGAACAGGTTCACGCCGTGATAGCTGTAGGTGAACAGCCGCTCGGGCGGCACGCACGACAGCAGCTCGACCTTGGTCTTGAGCTGCTCGGCGAAGGCCTCGTACTCGCCATAGACCGCAATCCAGTCCGCACGTTCCTTGTTGACGTGCATCTGGACCTTGTTCGTGGTCACGTAGTTGTGAAAGCTCGCGAAGTTGCGCTCATTGATGTGCAGCGCATCGGGCAGGAGGAGAATGGGCTTGACGGACACGGTGTGCGGCTCTCGGGGGGTATTACTTGCTGGAGGTGGCGTCCAGGGGCATCGGGCGGTGACGTTCGGCCACCAGCGACTGGACGTCCATGTTCTTCTCCATGGACTCCTTCCAGGTGATGGCGTTCCCGATGTTCTTCGCGGCACCGGCATACAGCCGGTCGGTGATGCCGCCGTGGTTGGCTGCCAGCTGCGCGAGGAGCTCCGCGTCGATGGACGGGTTCATCGCGAGGTGCACGCCGTTCACGCCGTGCTCGACCGCATCGAACGCCATGCCGATGGGGTTGGTGAGCACCGGCGTGCCGGTGGCAACTGCCTCGGGGATGTTGGCGGGGCCCCCTTCGAACTGGCTCGCCATCAGCAGGAAATCCATGTTGCGGTACACGTCGTTGAAGACGCGGTACGGCAGGCGCTCGTAGACGCGGCACTCGAAGCCCAGGCTGCGCAGCGCGGCGGCGTCGGTCATGCGCGAGCCGCCCACCAGCAAGAAGGCGAAGCGCTCGGCGTCCATGCGCTTGGCGAGCTCGTAGAGGTAGGCCTCGCCCTTGACGCGGCGGCCGTAGCGCTTGGAGACGAAGCCGATGGTGAGCTTGCGCTCGGCGTCGAACGTGCGCTCGGGCTTCGGGGTCAGGATGCGGGTGTTGTAGCCGTGCGGCACGACGAACAGGCGCTCGGGGGCGATGCCTTCATTGGCCAGGATGTCGCGCTGCAGCGTGTTCAGGCAGATGATGGCCGAGGACTCACGGTAGCGCGGCATGAACTTCGACAGCGCCACCCACGGGTCGGTGTCGTTCAGGTCATGGTGCACCGTGCAGACCGAGGCGGGCTTCAGTGCCTTCTCCAGCTGCGGGCGGTGGTAGTGGTAGACGTCGGCGCCCTCGATGGGCGAGACGGAGGCGACATGCTTGATGCCGCGGGGCGCGTACTGCTCGAAGTAGGCCAGGATGTCAGCGAAGATGCCGCTGGCAATGTCCTGGCTCATGACGTGGTTGACGGTGATGCTCATGCGTGGCTCGATGCGGGGGTGTGCGGGTGGAAAAACGGCGCTCGATGCGAGCGCCGTCTGCGGCACCGGACCCTCTGGAATCAGGGGTTATCCCTTCAGAGGCTTTATCCCGGTGCGCGTTCCTTCGCGTTGGCGACTTTTTTCGTCAGAGGCCCAGGGCCACCTTCGCGATGAAGGCCACTCGGAAGAGGATTTCGGTGATGCCGCTGGTGACGGCGAGCGTCTTGGTGTCCACCTTGGGCAGCACGTAGAGCTCGTCGCCGGCCTTCAGAGCGCCGGCTTCCTTCACCGACAGGGCGCTGCCGTCCTGGCGCACGATGACGACGTTGGCAAGGTCGTTGTCCTGCAGCGTGCCGCCGGTGCGGGCCACGTAGTAGTCCACGCCCTTGCCCGCGGCGAACGCCACCGCGCTCGGGAAGCGCACCTGGCCGTTGACCAGCACGAGCGAGGAGCGGGCCGGCACGTGCACGACGTCGCCTTCTTCCAGCAGCACTGTCTTCAGGTCGGTGCCTGCCGGCAGCACGACCTGGCCGCGCGGCTCGACGCGACGGGCCTTCTCGATGAACTTCTGCACGAGCTCGGCCTCGGCGCGGCGCAGTTCGCCTTCGTCCTTGGTCTTGAGCTGCGCGGTGAGCACGGTCTGCTCGAGCTGCGACAGGCTCTGCTCGAGCGCCTCTTTCTGGCGCTCGGCGACCGAGCGACGGAAGACCTGCACGACGCCCGGGGCGGTCATCTCGTTGGCGGTGAGCTGCGCGACCACGTCGGCGAGCGAGGTGCCGGCGGCGACGGTGAGCGACTGGGCGCCTGCGTGGGCACCGGTCAGCTTGATGGAGACGTTCGAGGTGCGGCGCTCGGCGCTCACCTCCACCGCATCGCCTCGCGACAGCACCACGCGCTCGGCGTCGGTCATCGGATGCACGGTGATGGTGCGGTTCGTGCCCTCGGTGCGGATGAGCTTGAAGTGCGTGGCACCCGAGGTCGGGCCCACGATGCCGAAGAGCTCCGAGGCACGGGGTGCGGCGAGCGCATCGAGCTCGATGAGCGCGGGCGAAGCGACCGCGCCCTGCACGGCCACCGAGGCGCCCCGGGGCTTGACCAGCAGCACGTCGCCGTCATGCAGCTGCAGCGCGTCCAGCCGGCCCTTGAGCAGGAAGTCGTAGAGGTTGAAGACGGCCTTCACCGAGCCCGCGCGCAGCAGCTCGACACGGCTGTAGGCGCCGCGGGCCTCGTCCACGCCGCCCGCCTTGTCCAGGAAGCGCAGGATGGAGTCGCCCGAGGTGCCGCCGTACAGGCCCGGGCTCTTCACCGCACCGGTCACGAAGAGCTTGACCGGCTGCGCGGCTTCGAGCGCCGCATAGACGCTCACGTTGTTGCGGAAGGTGCGCGCGGTCGCGCGGTTCACCGCCTCGTTGAGCTCTGCGTTGCGCAGGCCGCGCACCTGCACGGGGCCCACCTGCGGGATGAAAATGGCGCCCTGGGCGTCTACCGCCATCGTCTGCTCGACGGTGATGGCGCCCCAGATGCGCAGCTGGATGCGGTCACCGACCGCAATCAGGTAGTCGGGGTTGAAGCCCACGAACTGCTCGGCCGAGAACTTGCCGGCAAAGAGCGACGCACCGAACGGGGCGGGCGCATCCGCGCGGGCGGTGGCCGGTGCGAGCGGCGCCGACGACGTGGCGGACTGTGCAGGGGTGTTGGCGAAGGCGACCGAGGCGGCCAGCAGCAGCGCGGAGAACGGAAGAATCTGTTTCATGATGGGGTGCTCCCGGGTGTGAGCCGCGCTCAGACGCGGTGTTCCTTGATGATGGCGGCGACCATGACCGTGGCGCCCCAGGCGAGCACGAGCGCGGCGAGCGCCGTGGCGAGGTCCACGAGGTAGCGCGGCTGCGAGGGGCGCTCACCCTGGTAGGGCTGGGCAACGGTGCTGAGCACCTTCGCCTGGCGTTCGGTGTCGACGCGGGCGCTCTCCTGCGAGGCGAGCGCGGTCTTGTACTTGTGCAGCGCGAGCTCGGAGGCGAGCTTCAACTCGGCGAACTGCGCCATGAGGGTGCCGGGCATGCGTGCGCCGGTGGTCATCTTGGCGCGCTCGATGGCAATCTGCGCGCGCAGCGCCTCGACCTGCTGGGCCTTGGACTTGACGGCAGCGCTCTCCGGGGTCAGGTAGGCCTGCAGGCCGCGCAGGTCGGCTTCCGCGCGGGCTTTCTCGGCTTCCAGCGAGTCAACCGCGGCGGTCTTCAGGCGTGCTTCGCCCTCGACGTCCAGCAGGCCGTTCTTCGCCTGGAAGTCGGCCAGCGCCGAGGAGGCCTTCTTCAGCTCGTCGTGCAGGCGCGCGGCCTCGCGTTCGGCGAACTGGCCGCGCATCGCGGCGAGCTCCTGGGCCTGCGCGTTGGTGTATTCCTCCAGGTCGCGCACCAGGAACTTGACCACATCGAGCGCCTGCTTGGCGTCGAACGTGGTGGCACGCACGACGACTTCGCCCCCGATGGGGTCGATGTGCACGTCCACCATCTTGCGATAGGACGAGAGGTAGTCCTCGGCGGTCTCACCCCAGGTGCGGTGCCAGATGTCGGTGCCGGCGCTGCTCGACCAGGACTTGCGAGTGCCGAGCGCCTGGTCCACGCGCAGTGCCATCTCGAGCGAGTTGGCGCGACCCACGAGGTAGAGCTCGTCTTGCTTGTCGGAGCCACCACCGGCCAGCAGGCCGCCCAGCCCCTTCAGCTGCCCGTCGGAGGCGACGCTCTTCAGGGCCACACGGGCCTCACTGGTGAAGCGGGGCTCGACGAGCACCGCGTAGTAGGCGCACACCAGCGCGAACGGCACGGCGACCATCGCGAGGAAGAGCTTGGAACGAAAGAGTTTTTTCATGATGACAATCAGGCGACGGGCGGGGGCACGGCAGGTCCACCCGATGAGTAGTCCAGGGCGCCTACTTGTTCCTTTTCCAGGAGCTTCTTCACGTAGACGGAGTCGGGGAACGCGATGCGGCGGTACGCGTCGGCGGCCTCGTGCACCGAGTCGTAGTAGCTCACCTTGCCCTGGTGGATGACGAGGCCGCAGTCGGCCACCGCGATGGCTTCCTGCAGGTTGTGGGTGGCGATGATGAAAGCTGAGCCGCTCCGCTTCTTGCCGAGCAGCGTCTGCTTGCTCTTGTCGCGAAAGGCCGCGTCACCCACGGCGGTGATTTCGTCGATGAGGTAGTAGGCGAAGTCCAGGCTCATCGAGAGCGCAAAGGCCACCCGCGAACGCATGCCCGAGGACAGCGCACTCACCGGGAAGTCGAAGAACTTGTGGATTTCGCTGAACTCGCGAATCCAGGCGAGCTTCTCGCGCAGCAGCGCCCCTTCGCAGCCGTGCACGCGCAGCACGAAGCGGCAGTTCTCGTGCGCGGACAGCGTCGGGTGAAAGCCGCCTGCCAGGCCCACCGGCCAGGAGATGGGGCCGGAGGCGGCCACCGAACCGGCGTCCGGGTTCTCGGCGCCCGAGAGCACTCGCAGCAGCGTGGACTTGCCGGCTCCGTTGGGCCCCAGCAGCGCCACGCTCTTGCCCTCGGGTACGACGAAGGACAGGTCGCGAAAGACGAAGTGCCGGCCCGCGCGCTGCACGTAGCTCTTCGTGAGGTTGTTCACAGTCAGCATGAGGGGGCGCTCCTTACGACAGGCGGCGGCGCAGCCGGCGATACATCACGAGGCCCACGGCGAGGCTCCCCAGCGCCCAGAAGGCGGCGTAGCCCAGCGATACGCCCGCTGCGAGCGGATAGCCCGGCACCACGACGTAGCGCACCAGCTCCATCAGGTGCACGACCGGGTTCACGTAGAAGAGCAGCTGCACCGGCTCGGGCAGCAGGAAGATGGGGTAGAAGACGCACGAGATGTAGTACAGCACCCGCATCACCGAGCCCGTCCAGATGCGGCTGTGCGGGCTCACGTGGTGGATGAGCGCCATCACCATGCCCAGGCCCAGCGCCAGCACGGTGAGCACGAGAAAGACGAGGATGGCGAGCCCCACCGGTGCGAACTGAAAGTGGCGCTCGAGCGCGAGGCCCACGGCGGCCAGCAGCATGACGTTGACCACGAACAGGCCCGTCTCCAGCAGCAGCCGCGACATGAAGGTGTAGGCAGGCTGCACCTGCCGGTAGAAAAAGAGCGGCTTGTTGGCGGTGAGCGCGTTGCCGACCTGGTTGGCCGCGGTGCGCATGAAGATGAAGCTCACCACGCCGCAGGCGAAGAACACCGCCATGTCCAGCCCGGGCAGCAGCGTGCGGCCGGCCTGGCCCAGCACGAAGAGCAGCACCGCCACGTGCAGCAGCGGCTCGACGATGACGGTGAGATAGCCCAACCAGTGATTGGAGGCGCGCGTCTGCATCTCGCGCACCAGCAGCGCCAGCATCACGTCCGACCAGCGGCTGCGGGGCACGGCCTTCGGGCCTGCCGGCGGCAGGCCGGTTTCGGCGGGCCCGACGGGCGGGCTCGCGGTGGAATCGACAGAAGTCATTGGAATCCGAATTCGGTGGGCATTACAGGGAACACCCGTTGCTTGAATAGCTCTATGCCTTATCCGAGCCGCGGGAACGAAATAGGTTCTCTCCCCTCTGACGCCCGGACAACTACTTCAGCTGACCCTGTTCACCCATGACTGTTCTGACTTTCAAGCGAGAGACCCCTCAACCCGACGTGCGCGAGATGATGACCGCCGCTGGCGGCCGCATCGCCCGCTCGGCGTCCATCGCCGAGGGCGTGGTCTTCGAGACCCCGGTGGACGTGGCCGACAACGTCACCATCTATGGACGCAGCCGGCTGGGCGCCTACACCTACGTGAACGTGGGCTGCGTGCTCTACAACGGCGTGCGCCTGGGCAAGTTCTGCTCGCTCGGCCGCGGCGTCGAGCTGGGCCTGGCGCAGCATGCGATGGACCACCTGAGCACGCATCCGTTCATCTGTGCGAACACGCTGTTCAACCGCATTCCCGAGTACAGCGACATCAAGCGCGTGCCCTGGCGCTTTCACCCCGAGACGAAAATCGGCAACGACGTGTGGTTCGGCGCCAAGGCGAGCGTGGTCTCGGGCGTGACCATCGGTGACGGCGCGGTCATCGCCGCCGGCGCGGTCGTCACCAAGGACGTGCCGCCCTACACCATCGTGGGCGGCGTGCCGGCCAAGGTCATCCGCCAGCGCTTCTCCGATGCCATCGTCGAGCAGCTGCTGGCGCTCAAGTGGTGGGACCTGCCGCTTGCCGAGCTGCGCGACCTGCCCTTCGACAACATCGAAGCGTGCGTGGAGCGCCTGAAGGACATCCGCAAGCGCCTGCCGGTGCCGCCGTCGCTGTAAGCGTGCGTTTGCGTCGGTGCTCCGGGCCGGCGCAGTCTTCGACGGCTTCTTCTATCGCGCCCCCTGCGCTGTCTGCCCAGGGGGCGCAGTCACATCCGCAGCACTCATTTGGGGATTGGCTCAGTCCGACGCGCTGTCCGGGCGCGGTTCGGCAGGGCTCCCCCGCGACTGCTCGGCACCGCAGGAGGGCTTCTTTGGCTTCAACCACCGCCACCCCCCGTAGAGGTAGAGCACGACGCTGATGAGGTCGCGCACGCCGAGCGCGGGCAGCCCCTTCGCCCAAGCGAAGACCATCCAGAGCAGCGACGAGGCGAGCCACCAAAGCGCGGCGTAGCGCGCACTTCGCCCGTTGTGGGCCCAGAGCACGGTGCCGACCGTTCCCACGGCGAGCGCGAGCCAATCGAGATGCAGAAGGAGTGACATCGGGCGTGTAGCACGCGACAGCTCGCCGGTTCATCGTCGCGTTCAGAGGGCAAGCCTCAATGCGAACGCCCCCGGATGCACGCGGCATCGCGGGGGCGTCTTCGTTCTTCGGTGTTGGAGCGAGCCTCGCAGCAGGCCCGCTCAGGCCGCTCAGCAGTCGTGCATGTCCAGGATGCCGTCCAGGGCGGCGCCGTCGCCGCTCACGAGCACCGACTTCACGCGGCGCTCGCGCATCTGCTCCAGTGCGAGCGACACCAGGTCGTCGGGCTGCACGATGACGGGGTTGCTCGTCATCATGTCGGCGGCCTTCAGCGAGGTCGGGTTCGCATGGGCCTGCATCACGCGGCGCAGGTCGCCATCGGAAATCACGCCCGCGATGCGGCCGTGGTCGACGACGACGGTCAGGCCCAGGCGGCCCGCGGTCATCGAGTTCAGCACGTCGGCGAAGGGCGCCGTGGGGGCCACGACCGGCAGGTCCTTGCCGCGCATCAGGTCGCGGGCACGGTTGAGCAGGCGACGACCCAGGCTGCCGCCGGGGTGGCGCTCGGCGAAGTCCTCGGGCTTGAAGTCGCGCGCGGTCATCAGGGCCACGGCGAGCGCATCGCCCATCGCGATGGTGAGCGTGGTCGAGGTGGTGGGGGCCAGGTTGTGCGGGCAGACCTCGCGCGGCACGTTCACGTCCAGGTGGATGTCGGCCTCGCGCGCCAGCGTCGAGGCGGCCTGGCCGGTCATCGCGATGATGGTCACGCCCAGGCGCTTCAGCGCCGGCAGCAGGCGCACGACTTCCTCGGTCTCGCCCGAGTACGAAATCAGCAGCACCGTGTCGATGCCCTTGACCATGCCCAGGTCTCCGTGGAAGGCCTCGGTCGGGTGCATGAAGAAGGACGGGGTGCCGGTGGAGGCCAGGGTGGCGGCCATCTTGGAGCCCACGTGGCCGCTCTTGCCGACGCCGGCAATCACGAAGCGCCCGCGCGTGGTGAGCACGGCGTCCACGGCCTTGTTGAACTGCTCGTCCAGTCGGTCGGCGGCGCGCAGCAGGGCCTGGGCCTTGACGCGGAAGATTTCACGGGCGGCGTCCACCGGAGTGGCGGCTTGCTTGATGCGCAGGGCGTAGTCGGTCATGTCGGGTCGGGGTGCGGCGAGGAAGTCGCCGGCTGTCTTCAATGAAGGGGTGGTCGCAAATCCCCGGCGGCCGATGAATGACCGGCTTTCCGAGGCGTCGTGCCCTTCTGAGCCTCGAGTCCCGCGGGCGTTCCCCTGGGAACGCGAAGTCGATTCGCGGCTCTAGCCAGACAGCCATGGTCCACCGCTTCTTCGCCCCTCCCGGCATCGTTCGCCGCATTGCCCACCTGCCCGCTTTCCTGCAGGGAGCGGTCGTGGACCACGCCGACGACGCCACCCACCTCGCAGGCTGGGGCTATCGACCCTCCGGCAAGCGGGCGGCGCGCCTCGCCCGCCGCACGAACCGTCCGATGGTCTATCTCGAGGACGGCCTGCTCGCGACCTCCCCGGGCCTGCCCGTCACGCATCGCATGTCGCTTGCGGTCGACAGCCGCGCCCCGTACTTCGACACCCGGGTCTCGACCGACCTCGAAGAACTGATTCTGGGAACCCCGCAGGCGCAGCCGAGCGCCGCGGCGCTGCGGGCACAGTGGGCCGAGCTCGGCGTGGGCAAGTACGCAAGCGGCGTTCACGGAGCGCTTCCCGAGACCATCGCCCTGGCCCGCACCCGGAACCGTCCGGTCGTGCTGCTGCTCGACCAGCTCGCGGGCGATGCGAGCCTGGAGCCGGGCCTTGCGGGCCCCGACCCCTGGGGCCGGATGCTGGAGCATGCGGCGCGCACCTTCCCGGATGCACTGCTGGTGCTCAAGCCCCATCCTCGCGCCGGCAAGCGGGGCGCCCGGCTCTTCAAGCGCCGCGGCGCGTTTCCGGGCGTCTCGCACCCGAACCTGTGGCGCTGCCCGCAGTCGGTGCCGCTCGCCACGCTGCTCACCGCCTGCGACCACGTCTACACTGTCACGAGCCAGGCCGGCTTCGAGGCGCTGCTAGCCGGCAAGCCGGTCACCTGCGTGGGCCACCCCTGGTATGCGGGTTGGGGGCTCACCACCGACCTGCACGTGCCGGCCCGTCGCGCTCAGCTGCCCGCGCGCAGTCTCGATGCGGTCTTCGAGGCGGCGATGATGCGCTACCTGCGCTACGTGCACCCCTCCACCGGCGCCCCGATTTCGCTTGCCGAGGCGCTTGCGCACCTGGCACTGCAGCTGCAGGTCGCGCGCAGCACCCCCCGGCAGGTCGCTATCGTGGACGCCCAGCTCTGGAAGAAGCCCTTCTACGAAGACTTCTTCCAGTGCTCGCAGGTGAGCTACGTCACCCAGGACGAGGTGTCGCGCCTGCGGCCTTCCGGAACCGCGCTCGTCACCTGGGGCCAGCGCACGCCGCAGGGCGTGGTCGACCGCTGGCGCTCCGAGGGCTACACCGTGCTGCAGGCCGAAGACGGGTTCCTGCGTTCGGTGGGGCTGGGCTGCGAGCTGACCCGGCCGGTATCCATGTCGTTCGATGCCGAAGGGCTCTATTCGGACCCCCGCACGCAGTCGTCGCTGGTGCGCGAAGTCCAGGAGCCGCTCTCGGGCGCCCAGGAGCGCGAGGCGCAGCAGCTGCTTCGGCTGCACAACAGCCTGAAGCTCAGCAAGTACCTCGGGAGCTCCAGCGGCGAGACCGTGCACTGGCGTACCGCCGACCGCCTGTCACGCAACGACGCCCGGGTGCTCCTCATCTGTGGGCAGGTCGCCGACGACATCTCCGTCAAGAGCGGTGCGTGCCCCTTCGCGAGTTTCGAGGCGCTGGTGAACCATCTGCGGCGCACGAACCCGGAGGCGCTCATCATCTATCGTCCGCACCCGGATGTGGTCAAGGGCCTGCGCCCGGGCGAGATGCAGGTGAGCGCGGCCGACGTGAACGACCCGTTCAGCTCGACGCGGCTGCTCACCGAATCGGCCGACGAGGTGCACGTCATCAACTCGCTCGCCGGCTTCGAGGCGCTGATGGCCGGCCGCAAGGTCGTGACCTGGGGCCTGGCGTGGTACGCGGGCTGGGGGCTGACGGAAGACCGCGTGCAGCCTGCACGCGCCACCCGGGCGAGCCTGCTGCAACTGGTGCACGCCGCCTACGTGCGGCACGTGCGCTACTTCGATGGCACGAGCCGCCAGTACGTGACGGCCTGCACCGCGGCCGAGCTTCTCGCCCAGCAACGCCAGGCCCAGGCCGGCGTGCAGAGCTGGGGTTGGGTGAAGGCGCTGCTGGACCGCCTGCCGCGCCGCTGGCTGCGGGCGGGTGCGGCCATCCACCGGATGTTCCGACCCAAGCCGCTGGTCTGAGGACCGCGCACAGCCGTTGCCCGGGCAGGGGCTACACGGGACAGGCCCACTTCATCCTGTTCAGTCCATGCTCAGCCTCATCCGCCTCACCACTTCGCGCACCTGCATCGACCTCGAGGAGCTGCCGCAGGCGTTCCACCGCCCCGTTCGCGACTACACCCACGGCGTGCTCTGCAACCAGGAGCTCGAGCCGTACCAGGGCCGCTGGCTGCTGCCGGTGAGCTTCCTGGACGCCGCCGACGACGACACGCCCGACGATGTCGTGCAGTCGATGGCGCGCGGCGACATCGGCTTTGCCGAGTACCCGTTCGACGGCATCGCCTGGGACATGCTGGGCGTCACGCCCACCGCCTACGCGGGCTACCTGCTCGCCATGCGCACCATGCGCACGCAGCTGCCGCCCAAGGTCATCGACGCCGACGAGTTACACCTCCTCGTCTGAGCGTCCCGCGCATTCGTTCTTCCGAGCCGCGGCACTTCGTGCCGCGGCTCTTTTCCTGGGCGAGAGGCTCACCGCTTCGCCAGAACGACCGGGCTTGCCGGGGCTCTCAAGGTCTGGTTCGATGCGGATTCGCTAGACCGGGCACAGGCCACTTCCACCTCAATCCATGTACCTCTTCAACCTCGTCGCCCAGTGCGTCATCGCCTTCATCGTGCTGGCCGGGCTCGCCGCGCTCGGCTGGACGCTCGCAGCCGCCGCACTCCTCACATTGCGCTCCCTCGGCTCCCGGCTGCCCGCCTGGGCCAGCTGGCATCCGATGGCGGCGATGTACAACCCCAAGACCGACGAGCACGTGCACAAGCCGACCCTGGCACAGGTGCTCGTCGCGTGCGTGGCGAGTCTCTTCGCTGCGCCGGTGCTCATGGCGCTCGGCCTCCTGTGGATGCGCAACTGGTTGCGCGACCGTCGTGCTGCCGCAGCGCCACCCCAGCCCTGAGGACTCCCAAGTACGTCTTCTTCCGACCGCGCCTGGCTTCCCGCTGGCGCGGTCTTCTCGTTTCAGGGCACCGGTGGCTACAGGACGAACCCCTGCTGTGCGCCCGTGAGGCGCGGTCATCATGCTTCTTCGCGCCCTTCGACGTAAGCTTGGCCAGGCTCTGGCCGTGAGCGCCCTGGCAGGCTTTGCGCCCGCGGTGCTGGCCACGCAGATTTTCGTGCAGCTGCCGGCCGGGCGCACCATTGCCCTGGAGACCGAGCCCTCCGACACCATCGAGGCGGTCAAGGGCAAGGTGCAGGACAAGGAGGGCATTCCTCCCGACCAGCAGCGCCTCAACTTTGCGGGCAAGGTCCTCGAGGACGGGCGCACGCTGTCGGACTACAACATCCAGAAGGACGCGACGCTGCAGCTCGTGCGCGTGTCCCGGGCCACGCCCAACGGCTACCGGATGCGCATCCAAGGGCTGGTCGTCCAGTAATCAAAGGAGTCGTTCTCATCCTGCGGCTCCTTCTCGGACGCGCTAGGCGATTCGCTGCGCGCCCTCACCGGGCACGGCGCACGGGATTCGTGCGGTCGGGGGCGTGAAGCCTCAGTCCTCGCGCGGTGCGCCCCAGTTGAGCTTTTCGCGCAGCGTGCGAAAGAGGTTGTAGTCCTTCAGGTGCAGCATCTTCACCGTCGCCTTCGCTTGGCTCACGAAGACCCGGTCGCCATCTCCGAGCTCGCGGCTCATCGCTTGGCCGTCCATGTACACACGGGAGACCGCCGCGCCACGCGTGATGACCTCGATGCGGCTGGCGGCCGGCAGCGTGATGGGCCGCGCGGTGAGCGAATGCGGGCACAGCGGCACGAGCGCAATGGCTGCGAGGCTCGGGTGCAGGATGGGCCCTTGTGCCGAGAGCGCATAGGCTGTCGAGCCGGTGGGCGTCGTGATGATGAGTCCGTCGCCCTTGAGGCTGAAGACCGCCTGGCCATCGACGAACACGTCATACTGGGCGAGCTTGCCGTTGCGGCTTCGCAGCACCACATCGTTGAACGCGAGCGAGCCATCCTGCGTGGCCTCTTCGGCGCTTGCGCGCTCGAGGTGGGCCTGCAGCAGGATGCGGTGTTCGATGTCGAACTCGCCTGCGATGAGCGCATCGAGCATCTTCTCGATGTCCTTGGCCGACACGTCGGTCAGGTAGCCGAGCGTGCCCAGGTTCACGCCCAGCACGGGCTTGTCCCAGCCGAAGAGGCTTCGAGCCACACCCAACAGCGTTCCGTCGCCGCCGATGGCAAGCGCCAGGTCTGCGGATTTGCGCACGCGTTCGCAATAGGCCGCATCCCAGTCCGTGCCGTTCCAGCCCGCGTCCTGTTCGGCAACGAGTACCTCGAGCCGCTTCAAGCGGGCCCAGCTCACGACCTCGTTCAGAACGCCCCAGGCCTGCGGGCTGTTGGGTTTGCTAAAGAGTGCCAACGTCTGAATCATCGGGAGGGCCTTTCGGTTGGGGTGCAAGATTGCGTGCAGGTCGTGCCGCGATGCAGCGGGTCAATTGGGCCTGTGGCGCGGTAGTCGTGTCGGCGCGCGCTCAGCGCCTGGGCGCCCATTCGATGCTCTGGTGCGCTACGTCCACTCGGTCGGGCACCGAGCCGTCTGCGCTCTCGCAGTGACCCTGCAGGATGCACAGGCCCACGTCGCCGCAGCGGCTGCGCACGAACTGGGCAAGCGCATTGGCGTCGGGCGCCATTCCGTGCATGAAGAGCGGCGTTCCGTCCTCGGCTGAGCCGGTAACGGTGAACGGATTCTGGTTGGCGGGCATCAGTGCTCTCCGTAGACTTCGCGATGGCTGCGCACCGCGACGCCGGGCACCTCGAGCGGCTGCTCGAAGTAGGCGTCGTTGTCCTTGCCGTTGACCTGCAGCGTGAAGGCGCTGCGACCGCAGGCGGCGAGGTAGCCTTCGCTTGCCTGCTGCTCTGCTTCGCTCTCGAGGTCAAGATAGAGGATGGCCACGTAGCCGCGGTCGTTTCCGAAGAAGACCTGCAGCTGTGCGCCGCCGCCCACCATGACCCAGAGCGGGCCGCAGCCGCGCGCCATCATCGCCTGGTAGACCGCTTTAACGCGGACGTGGTGTCTCGCCTGGACGAGCACGAGCTTGCGCACTGCACCGGCGAGCTTCGAGGGCTCGAGTTTGCCGAAGGCGTTGTTCAGTGCCAGGCAGTACGGCACGTCGTCATCCGGCAGGCAGACCATGTGCTGCGAGTGCCAGGACGGGTTTGGTGGTCGGCTGACCGCAAGGCCGTGTGCGGCACACAGCGCCTGGGCGGCGAGGAAGGTGGTTTCGTGTCGGTAGGGCGTCGTCATGTACTGAATGAGAGCCCTAAGGCGTCGTCAAGTTGCCGGTCTCAGGTGGATTTCTCGGCGTTCCTCGCCTGGCCACCCGTCGGGCCCCCTCGGCTCAGGACTCGACCCGGGTCACGACGCGCCTGCGGCTCGAATGCTCGGTGCTCCAGTGCTCGAAGGCGATGTGCGCGCCGATGAGCGCGTTGGTCAGCTTCACATGCGCGACGAAGCTCATCGCGGTGGTCGGGGCGGGCTGCGCGTACAAGGTCGCTCTCACCGGCACCTTGCCGTCTCGTCGAAGGCGTTCCAGGGTGTCCGAGAGCGCGCGCAGCTCATCGAAGACGACCTGCTGCACGAATGCGAAGAGCTGGTGCATCACGCCGCGCCTGCGGTGCTCGCTGAGCGTGTGCACCAGGTCGAGCTCCACGGTGAAGTGCATCGTGCGGGCGTCGGCCGCGGCCGCGTAGGGCATGCGCGGGCCCTCCAGCATCAGTCGCACGAGGCAGGCGCCGAGCAGCCCCGAATCGTTGCTTGCGACGAGGCTGTAGCTGGCACCGGACGCGTCGGCTTCGATGCCGCCAGGCGCCCAGCGCGGGCGGAGGGCTCTCCAGTCCGCTGCACGGTCCGGCAGCGCTCGGGCAAAGCCCTGCAGGAACCCGTCCTTGTCGAGCAGGGAGGACTTCTCCGGCGGGAGGTCGCGCTGCAGCGTCTCGAAGAGGGTGTCGGGCGACAAACCCGCGGCATCGCTCGATGTCACGTACAGGGGCGAGCCGTCGGGCAGCTGCGTGCGCAGGGAGGTGAGTCCCTTGGAGGTGCCGTACAGGTGGTGCATCTGGTGGCGTTCGATGCACGCGGCCAGGGGCAGCGGGGTGGCGGACATGGGCCGGCGTCCGAGAATGTCGAGACGCCGTCTAGGCAGCCGGGGACCGGCTCTCGCCTGGGCAGGGCGGGCCCTTTTTAGGTTCCGTCCCTGGGCTCAGGCTGCGGTGCGCGGCCGACGGGTGAAGTCGAGCAGTCGGCGCCGGTGCTCGAGCATCTGCAGCACGTCCTCGCGCTCCAGGCCCCGGACATAGGGGGTCGGAATGGTCCAGCCGTCGCCGTAGTTGAGGTGGCGCAGCGTGAGCGGCTTGTCCGCGGTCACCAGGTAGTAGGCGTAGCTGTCGGCGGCCGGAAAGCGCAGCACGGCGCCCACCACCTCACCCTCGGGCAGGGCATCGGATACGGCTTGCAGCCGGGAGAACTCGTCGCTCTCCATGTAGGGGAAGGGGGAGGGGGAGCCGGCAGGGGTGGATACGTCGAGACGTGCCATGAGGGCTCAGCACACGGAAGTGGAAGGAGTCTCTGAGAGCCTTGAATGCCTGAAAAGTGCCAGCTAGCTTCGCGACTTCTACAAGCCTTTGCCGAACTCTACTCGGAGCCCAACGTGGAGAGTCGCTGTGCGCCGTCGCTACGAGCCCTCACTCCCTCGGGGCTTGCCTACATTGGAGACCTTTATTGCTTAAAGAACTCGAATGTCCTGCAGCCTAAATCGATTGAGCTGCCAATTTGAGAGGATAACCGCTGTTACGTCAGTCTTGTGGCCATTGCTATCGAAAAGAGGCACGTCGATGAACAGCTCATTAGGTCCGGATACCAGCTTGGCTTCAGCCAAGGCGGCGGACCACTCGGCCGCCGGTAGTTCGCCAAGCCGATTGAGGCTATACTCCTCAAGCCTAGTAAACATGTCTTGGGGGCTCGAGCCTTCTTCCAGGAACGGCTGCAGCCCGGAGGCATCGCGATAACTCAGCGCGTCAATAATCTTAAAGACTGTCATCATAGGCCCCTTATGGCTTGCGCGTTCCAGAAACGCGGGTCGGCCTGAGAAGTCCAGTCCGCTAAGCAAAAACAAGACGCAAAGAGAAAAGATTAGCCGGTTGACAAGCATGAAAAAAATCTTGAAGTGCCCTTTGTATACACGGCCTGTTACTTATTTGTTATCCGCACGCGAGAGCGGTTCTTTTTGCCGACGTTAAGCGTACTTCACTAGCTTACTCACAAAACGTTGGAATGACGACTCTAGTAGCTCCCACTGGGGCGCAGACCCCGCGTCTCCGCCCCTGTCGACCCAAATGGCACCATTTGAGATGTCAACTAAAAGTCTATTTCCCCCTGCTCCCAAGGCAAAGGGAATGCGCATACCCGCTGAAGGAAACTTGTCGGAACCGTCTCCCTCGCCAGAAGGGTCCCACTTTTCCATAGCAGCTTCCAGCTCATCAGGGTCCGTCCAGTCTACAAATTCTGATACGTCCTCGCCATCGCCGTCTGCCCCCGTCGGGTACAGGAAATACTCATTACCGAGATATACCCCAGTAAACGCTGCAAAATCTTTTACGAACTTTGTTTCTACAGCAAGCCCCATTCTATCGAGACACGCTTCAATAGCGGCTTCAGCGGCTGGCTGGTCTAGCCTCTGAAACTTGGTGATATGCTCGGTCATAACCAACCTTTAAGAGTTCTTGAGGATAGCCGCGCCACCGGTATGGCGTACCGCTTGATGTAAGTCCGTGGGAACAAGCAAAAGAGTCATACCGTCTTCAACGTGATGCCAAGTGTAGCCCCGTGGCCGCGGTAGCCCCGATAGCTTATCAGCAAGCGCAAAATCACTTGGTTTTCCTGTGAGATTAGGACTTGTGACACGCCTAAGCGCATAGCGCGAAAGCTCAGGGAAGCCCTGTTCGGTGAAGCTAACTCCTGCCGGGTACTTATAAGCGAGCGAGGGCGGCAGAGGAAATGCCCGTCCTGCGTATCCAGCGTTTAGGGGCAATTTACCTGCAACAGGAAATACGGCACCAACGGTCGCACATGCCGAGGAGCCATTGGGTAGTGCCGAGGATATGCCTTTGAAGGCTCCTTGTCGTGCAGCTAGCCCTGTCCCAGCCGCGAGCTCAGCAATGGCAATAGACGTTGCATTTAGTCGATAAGCATTCGCGAGGTACGTTACAACGAGTCTAGCGGGGATAGCGACAAACCAGTAAGTTCCGTCTTGGTCTACCGAGATTGCGGGAGCATGCCCTGCGTACCCAAATGTGTTGGCGCCACCCGCCAGGCCAATCGGGTCGCTCGAGAGGTACCGACCCACCACCGGGTCGTAGTACCGCGCGTTGTTGTAGAAGAGCCCCGTCTCTGCGTCGAACTGCTGCCCCGGCATCCGGCCGTTGAACTCAATTCGTAGCAACTGTTCATGCGCTAACTCAAGGTTGGTTTAGACGTCTTGTTCGGTTGGAGCCAGCACAGACGATACTTGTTGTTGCTCCTTTACCACTTTTGTTTGCTAAAATTCTGTCGAACGAGCCTCCGTTAACGTAGGCGCTTATTTGCTTTCTAGAATTGAATCGGCCCAGGCTACTTTATCCATTGGCCATTCTGTGGTTTCTTTTCTGTCGTTTATCGGAAGGTCCATCAACGAGCTGTTTACAATCCGAACGGGTCAGGCCGGCAGCGTGCGGACCAATTCAACAAACTGAACCTCAGGAGAAGCCTGCTGTCCTTCTTGACCCGGGTACGGCCGCTTTAGCGTACTGTTTGCTACGAACCTATTTGTTTAGTCTTTTGCTTTCGTAAGCCGCAACAAGTGACTCGAACTTCGCCAGAATGGAAGGCTCGATTAGGTGACGATAGTCGCTCAAGACATCTAGACATTTTCGGTATTGACTAGGCGACTTGATTTCTCGGAGCTCTGCAAGCTTGTCAAACCCCTTAAAATGGCTAAATCGGACCGCTGAAAGACTGGGAGCTCCTGCACTTATCAGAGCCTTGTCTGCGTCAGCTACCCTGTTAACGCCCCAGTCAGCTGTTACAAGAAGTATGTCGTTGACAACTCCGCGACAGTAGGCTGCCAGCTGTTTTTCCGTCAGGGATTTTTTGTACGTCTCGAGAGCCGCCACATACTGAAATTCAGCGGATACACCGGCATGATGTAGGCTGTCCACGTAAGTCAAGAAACTTTCGACGAATTTTAACGAATCGTAAACTTCGGACACAGCAATACCTTTCTAGTATGTAACAACGCCACCTGCACCAGGGCGAACGCGTCGAGGCCTCACGGGCGACGTGTCTGGAAGCGTTTGGAACTCAACACGAGCAGCATCCATGTACATCGGGCGATTGTAGCTAAGGTCCGAGACACCGTTGATTTTGTTTCGCGAAGTACCCCCCACGCTTTCGGCTCCGCCGTGATAGTCGATAAGCTGCTGTTCACGACCACGGATAGCGGCCGGGTTATAACTGAACCGCTCGGCTCCTGTCACCTTTGAAAAGTTATCGCTAGTAAGTATTAAATGCCGCGGAGTAAACATCACACGCCTAGCGACGTCATCCGGGTCACCCCACCCTGAAGTTCTACCACAATAATACTGTCCTGTAGTAGTGCTAACTCTCTCGTATGTAACAAAGACTTGAGGAGTTCCCGGCCTCGGAATTGCGGTGGCGGCCGCATTAACGCCATCACGAACAGCAGGTATGCTGCTGTATGCGATAATCGGCAAAGCTACAGCTGCTACAGCTGACCACCCTGCGCCCGAAACTGACGAAAAAAGCGGAAAGGCAAATACTAGAAAATTGCCTGTCGGGTCGGCGGCGCTAACCGGGCTTTGTTTCGTATAGCCAAATGTGTTGGTGCCACCTGCCAGGCCAATCGGGTCGCTCGAGATGTACCGCCCTACTACCGGGTCGTAGTACCGCGCGTTGTTGTAGAAGAGCCCTGTCTCCGCGTCGAACTGCTGCCCCGGCATCCGGCCGTTGAACTCGAAGAGAAACACGCCTCCCGGGTTTTGGTTCGGGGTTCCATTGCCGAACGCATCCGACGCCCACGACCACACGACTGTGCCTGCCGCATCACGGATAGTGCGAGGGGTTCCGAGGTGGTCTGGCTGAACGTAGTAGACGGCGTTGCCGCGCATCACGAGCACCGGCACGCCATCCAGATAGACAATTTCGTTCAGGGCTGAAACTGGGCCCCCTGCGCTCGACTGGACGTACTCCCCCAAGAGCGACAGGCCGTCATCGTCGTAGACGTAGTACCGGCTCTCCGTGCCGACAGTCTTTCGTACGCGCTGCCCCAGACCGTTGTAGGCGTACTGGGCCGTGGTCGCGCCCTGGGTTGCCGTGGCCAGGTAGCCCGCGTTAGTCCAGGTGAAGTACCTGGACCCGTCCGTGAGAAGTCGGCCTCCGACGTCGTGCTGATAGTTGCGAACCTGACCACCTGGACCCGTCGAATACGTCGCCCGATTCGAGTTGGTCTCGACGCCGTAGGCGTACGCAACTCCGCCCGTGGACAGCTCCGTGCGGTTGCCGTTGGCGTCGAACTTGAAGCTTTGGGAGGGGCCGCCTTCCGAGGCCCACTTCATTCGGTTCAGGCCGTCATAGTTGTAACTGAACTGCGTTCCGTCTGGATTGGTGAGGCTGGTCAGCCGGTTGCTGGCGTCCCACGTCAGCTGGCGAGTGCCAGTTCCATGCGTGTGCGAAACAATCCGTCCTGCGGTATCGAAGACGCGAGAATAGGTGCCGACCGACCCCATCTGCCAACTCGAGGCTGGCCCGAAGGGCTCCCAGGCGATGTTCGTGATGACGGGAACGCCGTTGACCGAGATGGACGCCAGGTTTTCCGCGTCGTAGGCGAAGGTGACCGTTTTTCCGGAGGGATACGTTCGGGACACGAGCCGGCCTGCGGACCAGCTTTGAGTCACGCCCAGCGTCGCGCCCTGCGTGGTTCCTGGCCCCGACACGGTGTGCGTTCGGGCCGTTAGCCGGTTCAGAACGTCGTAGCCGTAAGCCGACTGGCCGGAGGTGTCGGTCATCGTTCCGACTTCGCCGGCTCCGGCGCCGCTGCCGATGTAGCTGAACGAGACCGTGCCGTCCTTCTGGTCGATGACGGTGGGTCGGTTGGCCGCGTCGTAGGCGTAGGTCATCACCACGCCAAGAGGCGTGGTGACCGTCTTCAGGTTGCCTGCTACGTCGTGGGTGTAGGAGGTGTTCCCCGAGTCCGGAGACGTGGTGCTGCTGACCACGTCGAGCAGGCCGTTGCGGGTGCGTTGGGTACTGACGCCCTTCGTATCGGTGACCGCGTTGAGGCTTTGGGTTCGACCGTAGCCCAGCGCGACCCTACCCACGGTGTATCCGGCGGTCGTCGGACTCGGAGGGCGGTAACCGGAGACCAAGTCCCAGGCGTTGTACTCGAAGCGATGGACTTGGCCATCGCCTTCCGTGACCGAGGCGACTTGCCCATTGGCGTTGTAGGCGTAGGCGCTTGCAGGAATCGCGGCATAGCTGGGAGCCGTCATCGCGACCGACAGGATGGTCGCGATGATTTGCTTCAGTGTTGGGCTCTTGAACACGGCTTACTCCGCAAACAGCCCGCCGGCCGGGTTGACAACATGGGCGCCGGTCATTGTCAGCACTCGGTTTAGCTCGTCTCGAACAATCTGGAGCTGTCTAACCGTTGCTCCGTCGGAGCGTTTCAGCACTGTGCTGAGAGGGGAGCCCGCCTGGTTGAGCACCACCTCTCGCTTGTTTCCTCGTTGGTCCGTAACCGATACGAGTCGCTGAGCGTCGTCGTAGGTGTAGCTCAGCGCCATGCCACTGGGCAGCTGAGCAACTGCCAACAGACCACGGTTGTCGTACTGCAGGTTTGTCACTTCGCCTGCAAGGGACCGCTGCACGAGCCAACCTCGAGGGCTGTATGCGCGGCTCTCCTGGGCGCCGGTCGAATGTGTGATGGCGGTCGGTCGGCCCATGGTGTCGTAGGCCGTGAATTGTGTTTGAAGGCCTGCCGGGTCGGTCACGGACAGCAGATTGCCCGCCGCGTCATAGAGGAGTGTTGTGACGTCGTTGGCGTCCGTCCTCGGGCCATCGATGCTCGTCACCTGTCCGTTCGCGTTGTAGCCGAACGTCACAGTCTGCGTCAGCCACACCGTGCCCACCTGCGTGCCCTCCGACCCGCTTCCGTTACCCGCGGTCGCGGAGGAGGCAATTGACGCCACTCTTCCGGAGGCGTCATAGCCGAACACGGCCTGACTGGCCGGGCCTACCACCTTAGTAGGGGCCCTCAGCGTCGGGTGCCATTCGGTAGTCGTCGTCCGCACCGGTGACACGGCAGGCGGCGTGCTCAGGGCTGTCGCGCAGCTGGTTCCCGCGGACAGATGCTCCACGACGCGCGTAGGCAGATTGCGTTCGTTGTAGGCAATGCAGGACATCGTTCCGTCGGTCTTCGTGACCGAGGTGATGTTGCCGTTGGCGTCGTACGTGTTGACGAGACCCAGCTCCTCCGTGCACGTGGCGGAAGCGCAGCGCGTGACTGACGACACCAGGCGGCTCACCCCGAGAATGCGGCTGAAGGTCAGGGTTTGCGCAGCTCCGGTGGGCGTCGTCACCACAACAGAGTCGTCTGCGTTGTAGACCAGCGAGTAGCGCTCAGCATCGCCCGCGTGCGTCGTGAGCACCGCACGGCCTCGGTTGTCATAGCCGAAGGAGGCGAAACGTTTCCCGGCTTCGTCGACAATGCCCGTCAGGTATCCATACACCGTCGTGGACGTCAGAGAGCCTTCGTCGTAGAGGTATTGACGCGTGCCGCTTCCACCCTTGTTGACCGAGCTCAGGCGACCGCCTCCGTTGTACGCGAAAGCGTAGACGACGCCGTCCGGTCCTGTGACGCTCGTGAGCTTGGCGCCCGAATACACGAAGGTCAGCGTTCGGCCGAAGTGGTCCGTTACCGCCGAGGGGAGAATGCTGTTGGCCGCGTAGGCGAACACCAGGAAGCCACCCTGGGTGAAATCGATTCGAAGAATCCGTCCCGCAGTGTCGTAGCTCTCCACCTGGCCCGCACGGTTGTCATAGGTCCATCCGATGGCGTTTCCAGCCGTGTCTAGACGCAAGTCCAGAAAGCCCTCTTCATCGAGGTCGGCGACACGACCCGGTGCAAAAGTCTTGACCGATGCGTCGGGGCGGTGGAGCCGGATGGTTCCGTCGACCTGCTTCTCGAGCACGTACTCGAAGGAATGCCGCCAGCGGCTCCCCAGCACGCTGCCGCCCGCCGCAGCCGTGGTGCTGTTGTAGTAGCGGACGAAGGTCAGCAACGGTGAGCCCGGGACTTCGAAGTCGACTTCCTTCTGGAACTTGTTGCCAGTTGCGGGGTTGATGGGGTTGCCACAGCTGACTTGGCACGGCCTGTCGGGCTCTCCGGCTTCCTTGGGCGTCGAGCGCAGGGCGTAGCAGCGCTCATCGGTCGAGCTTGCCGAGCAGCTCAGCGCGGACACCACCGCATCGACCTCGAACCACGGCTTCGAGGAAATCGTGGGCCCGACACAGGGCGTGGTCATCTCCCCGTTCGTGAACTTCGCGTCGAAGTAGGACCCAGGGGAGTTGTAGGCCGCGCCGATGGCCCAGTAGTACTGGTAGCGGGTGCAGGAGATGGAACCGGTGGGCTGCTTGCGAACTTCTCGAAACAGGAACTCTCTAAGAGCTTCCTCGACACTCGCGTGCACGGTGCCGTGGTTCTTCGTGATGTACACCGTCCATGTCGTCGGAGGGGTGACCGCCCGGACCAAGGCGTAGCCGCCCAGCAAGAAGGTCAGTGCGCCGAGCAAAAGCAGGACGCGAAGAGAGGAGCTGAGCCGGCTGACAAGCATGAAAAGTCTCGAAGTGCCATTTGCATAGGCGGCTCATTTAGCCTTGTCTACCCTAGGGCTTTAGAAGCATCCGTACGGGTGCGGCCAGTCAAGGCGCTAGACCCTCATACCCCCCCCCACCAGACCGAACTCATGCGCCAACGACTCTCCCAAGCCAAGCTGCAGCGTCTGCGCGAAGCGCTTCGCGACGTCATCGACTGCGTGCACTACGCGCGAGTGAACGAGCCGGCCCTGCGTCGCTTGCGGCCCCGGCGCCTGGGCGGCTTCGCGGCGTTCCTGCGCGAGCTGCTCTCGTTGCCGCACGACACCGACTATCGGCCCTTCGAGGTGCAGTTGAAGCGCCGACTCGTGCGCACCCAGCACCGGGTGTTCGGTCGGCACGGCGATGCCGTCAACGGCTCGCTCGTCGAGCAGCTCCCAGACGCCTGCCGTGGCTCGCTGGAGCGCTACGGCCTCGTCGCCGGCGAGGTTCTCAAGGCGCTCTCGGACGTGGACATCGTGGCCAACCACCAGCCGCTCATGACCGTGCGCGCGCTGCTCGAGGCGTCGGCCGCGTAGGTAGTGCTCCCCTTCGTCTTGTGCGTACGCCTAGGAAACTGGCGTTATCACCAAAAAACTGGTGCGCCAGCTGAGCGGTCGCCCCGGTCAGAGGGGCATGTGCATCGGGGCGCGGGTGCCGAAGAACCGGGCGAAGGCGGGTGAGTAACGCAGCATCGCGCAGATGCGCTCGTTGCGAGACGACACGCGAGGCTCGAGCGCCTGCTCGAACTTGAGCAGCGGATGGGGCTTGCCCTCCAGCACCGTCGCGACGAGATGGAAGTCGAGCCGGGCGTCGCGCTCGGCGTTGCCCGAGCCCGGCCACCAGCCCGCCAGGCGCACGAGCGCACGCGTGGCCGGGTCGATGGCCATCACCGTGAAGGGCTTCAGCTCCGCACCGGGGCCGGCGGCGTTCACCTCGCCGCTGCGGTCTTCACCCCAGGGGCCGTTGATGCGCGCGCCATGTGCGCAGCGAAGGCGGCCGGCGAAGACCGCGGCCGCGATGAAGTCGGTGGTGCCGGGGCTCGCCTCGGCGTAGCGGGCGGCGAGCCCTGCGCGAACCTGCGCAAGCGCGGCGGGCGCGTCCGCGGCGCGCACCCTATCGTGCACGCGCACCGCGTACTGGCCGTTGACGATGCCCACGACGGTGAATCCGTCGCACGGGGCAGAAGACTGGGTCATCGGGCGCCTCCTGGCTCGTTGAAGAGTGGATGCAACCCTGTAGTCACCGCGGGGCTCGATAGCCCGCGGGATTACCCGCGAGCGGGCCCGCACGAAGGGCGCTGCGCTAGCGCCAGATGCGGTGCTGCTCGTGAATGGATTCGCTGCCGTCTTCGCCCACGTAGAGGTACCACTTCACGTCGTCGGGCAGCTCCACGACCTTGGCCCGCTTGTCGCGCCAGCAGACCTTGCCATCCAGGCGTTCGACCTCGTCGGCGAGCCAGGCGAGCGCGCGCCAGCGCGCCTCGTTGTGTTCGAAGAAGCGCAGCATGCCGTCGCCGTCCAGCACGCCGAAGAGCGTCGCGTGCTCGACCTGGGAGGCCGAGGCGCCTTCCGGCAGACCGAAGTCGGCAGGCGGCATCGGCTCGGAGAACGCTTCCGGATGGGCTGAGAAGAGGCGGGCGAGCACCTCGTAGGTGAGCACGAGGCCCGCGGTGTCCGGGCAGATGACGACGCGTTGCATGGTTGAGACTCCGAGTGAGCTCAGACCGCGAAGCTCGAGCCGCAGCCGCAGGTGGTCACGGCGTTGGGGTTGCGGATGACGAAGTGACGGTTGAGCAGCTCCTCGACCCAGTCGAGCGTGGCACCCGCCAGCATCGGTGCCGAGAAGGCGTCCACCACGACGCCCAGGCCCTGCTCGCGCAGCACCAGGTCGTCGTCGGCCGCGGCCTGCTCGAGCGCGAAGCCGTACGAGTAACCGGCACAGCCACCGCCCTGCACGTAGATGCGAAGCAGCGGCGCGCCCTCTTCGGCGAGCACGCCCGCCACGCGCTCGCGGGCGGCATCGGTCAGCGTGACGGGGAAGGGCCCTGCATTGGCCGCAGGGGAGGGCTGGAACGTGGAGTCGGTCATCAGAAGGCAGTCTGGTTGAATTCAGCAGGCGGCGCGAAGCATCGAATCCGCGCAGGGGTTCGTTCGTGGGAGTCCGTTCAGGCGCCTGCGTTCTGCGCGGCGCGCCGGCGGCGTGCGCGGCGCTGTGCGAGGCGAGCATGCACTGGCACCGCGGCGGTGAGGAGCAGCAGCACCCCGTTCAGTATCGGCACCCAGCCAAGAGCGAGGCTCGCGAGCGCCAGTCGCAGGGTCAGCCGCGTGCGCAGGTAGGGCTCGCGCGGCCCCAGCAGCAGATAGAGTGGGTGCTGGCGGCAGACGACGTCGTTCAGTCGCTCGGTGCCCAGCAGCGCTGCGCGCAGCAGCACCCAACCGCTCCAGGCGGTCCACAACAGTGCGCAGGCGAGCCAGGCGTCCAGGAAGAGATTCAGCATCGCGGGGTTCAAGAGGGCAGACAAGCCAGGGACTGGCCTGCTCAGGGTGGGTTTCTACCGAGCGTCTCGCAGGCGCTTCGTTCCCGCCGCTCGTCAGGAGCCGTAGCCGCGACCCATCGCGTCCAGGCCACCATTCATCCGAAGACCCGACTCCGGGTGGTATCGCACGTCGTCGTCTCGCCGGTTCGGCCAGTCGTCGTCATCGTCGTCGTCCTCGGGTTCGGCTCGGGGGCGGGGGTGCTTCTTCGCGGCAGCGGTTCGCTGCGACGTCGTGTCGGCGCCCTTGGCGCCGGACGGTGCCGGTGACGGTTGTTCCGGTGCGGGCCCCACGTCTTCGGAGGCGAGTCCGACCCTTCGGTTGTAGTACGGGGCGCCCACTCGGCGCCACAAGGGCAGCGCGAAGAGCCAGCCTGCGACCCACAACACGAGGGCGAGATGCCAGGCCTCCTGGGGCGACCAGCCCAGCTGGCGTGCGGCGATGCCGGCGGGCAGGGCCCACAGGACGGGCGGCACCACGGCCATCACGGCAAACGCAAGGCTGCCCAGCCTGCGGCGCCTGACCGGATGCATCGCGACGGGGGCGCTCATGCGCCGGCCCCCAGTGCGGTGAGCAGCAGGTAGCTCGCCACGCCCAGGGCCGTCATCAGCAGCACCTGCGCCTTGAGCGCCCGGCTGAGCGCATCGTGCAGCGCGCAGGCGTCGCGCTGGGCTTCCTGCAGGGATTGCTCGGCGAGCTCGGCGGGTCGTTGGGGAGAAGTCTGGGTCTGGGCAGTCATGGTCTCGTGCATCGAAGTCGATGCAGCGGTCTCGATGACTGCGTCTAGACACAGGCGCGCCGAAGCGCGGATGCGTCTTTCGGTCCGTGCCACGGCTGCTTCCCGGGCCGCCCGGACCCCTCGTGAGACGCCCCAAGAAAAAAGCGCCCCGGACCCGTGGGTCGGAGCGCTTCAGGAAGAAGGTGAGCGGGGTCAGCGCCAGGCGCTGCGGTGCTTGCCGTGGCCTCTGATGTACTTGACGGTGCAGGACTCGCGTTTCGGCACCACGTAGGCATCGCCGCCAGGCTCGCAGACGATGTTCTCCTCGTTGATGCGGGCGATGCGTGTCGTGGAGGTCGACTTCTGCACCATCACGTCGCACAGCTGCTCGGCGGCATGGCGCAGCGCCGTCGTTATGGCCACCGCGCGGCTGCGGTGCTCCACCCGCTCGAAGTCGGCCTCCTCATGGTTTTGAGGGTCGAGCAGCCAGAGCCGGTAGGTCGTCTTGCGGCGACGGCGGGATTCGGTTTTCGGTGTTTGCATGGGTGAGGGTCCTCAGAGCGGCTGGCGCCGCCATTCGATGTGCACGGTGTCCTTGGTGAGCGTGACGCCTTCGTGCACGACGGCTTCCGATTCCGCGTCCAGCATCTCGCGCACGACGGCCATCGGGAGCGCGCCGAGCACCTCGTGGGTGAAGACCCAGTCGATGAGGCGGATGCCGGCCATCAGGTGCATCAGCGCGGCGACCGCCAGGCGCTTGTCGGCCTCGTCCAGCGTGTCGAAGCCGACCGCCGCCTGCAGGTCCAGGCGCGCACCCGGCTCGAGCGCCAAGGCGGCCTCCATCAGCTGCGCTCGCAGCGCATGCTGGCGTTGTGCTTCGTCGCGGGTGAGCGAGAAGGCTTCGGGGCGCTCGAGCACCGTCTCGACCTGCGAGGCGACTTCGGCGCGCACCTCGTCGGGGGTTCGGGGCTTTCGTTCTTTCATGGTGTCCTGTTTGGAGGGGGTTCTCTGTTCGAGGTGTAGCCAGAGCCTGAGCAAGGCGTTCCACCGTTCACGCGCAAATCTGCGCGCAACCGGTGGAATCCGTGTGGTATCAAGGGGTTGCATGGCCTCGCCGTAGCCGGGAGGCCTGCACGGCGAAGACTGCGGCGTGGTTCAGGCCGGCGCGAGCGCCGAGTCGCGCACGACCGCGAGCCACCAGCGCCAGAACGTCGGGTTGTGCTCGATGAGATGCATCAGCCCGCGCGCCTGGGTGCGCCGGAAGGGCAGCTCCTTCGTGCGGTCGGTGAGCTTCTCGTGGTCGTGGATGAAGTGCAGCACCTCGTGCAGCAGCACCACCGCGAGGTTTGCGCTCGAGAGCTCGGGCGAGAGCTTGATGGTCTTGTCGCCGAAGATGTACCAGGCGTAGGCCTTCTGGCCTTCGGTTTCCTTGTAGGTGCCCCAGCCCACCGTGCAGCTGCCGCCGCGGTAGGTGAGCAGCTTCGGGATGTCCTTGCCGGCTGCGCGCGTGCCGCGGAACACCGACTCGTAGCCGGCGCCGGGCTTCAGCTCGCGCTCGACGATGCCCATCAGCTGTGCCCAGAACTCGCGGTTGTTGCGCGCGACCTCGACCAGGCCCGTGGCGAGCGAGTGCGTCATCGTCTCTTCCGAGGAGCGGTCATCCACGCCCGAGCGGTAGTGGATGGCGCCCACCAGCTGGCGAAAGAAGAAGTGCAGCGCACGCCGTCCCTCCAGGTCCGCGTGCAGGTGCACGACACCGCGCGTCCAGTCGGTCTCGACCTTGCGGCGCTTGTCGGTGAACATCTCGCGCACGGCCGGATAGACCTTCAGGTCGTAGGGCCCTACGCGGTAGGCGGGAAGTTCGAAGAGGGTGGTCATGGGCGGCTCCGGCTCTCTGTAGCCATTGGAGCCGCGACGGGCGCGACGGTTCTTGTGAGCAGTCGCTCACATTTAGACGCTAGAAGGCGTTCTTTGACTTCCACCCAGGGTTTTCGAAAAATCTTGGGTGTGCGCTCACTCACCCGTTCTTGAGCACCGCCAGGGCGAGTTCCTCGTCCGGATAGCGCGGGTGGCCGAAGGCCGCCTTAAGACTCGGGTGAAGTTCCCGGGCGGTGTAGGCGCGGTGTGCCCCGTACGTGAGCCGCACCGGCAGCAGCGCACAGACGCCCTCGCCGCCCATGCCCCGGAAGAGCCGCGCCGCGTCCACGTTGAGCGTCGCCTCGGTGACATGCAACCCGAGGCTGCTCGTGACCTTCAGCAGCTCGGCGAGCTCACGCAGGAAGACGCGCTGCTCGTGGCTGCCCGTTCGGGCGGCGAGCAGCTGCTCGGTGTGGCGGTTCACCGGGAAGACGGCACGCACCTTGAATTCATAGGTGCGTTGCACGCCGCCGCTCACCTCGACGCAGTCGGGGGCGCCGGCAAACGCCTGCGCGAGGGCTTTCAACGAAGGCCCGCCTGCGCGCCGGACCCGCTCACGGGCGCGGGCCAGTGCGTCGTCGGCCGAAGCACCGTCGGCGCCCGCTGCGGGGGTAGAAGTCGAATCGGTCATGGCAGGCTCACGGAAGAAGGGCTTGGGGCGAGGTGCAGCGGCAGCCACGCTTCGAGCAGGGTGACGGGATAGGCGCCCCGGCCCGGGGCCGAGGGCACGCGCACGAAGTCGCCCACGCCCATTCGGCGCGTCTCGGCGTCCGCAGGCACCGTGCGCCAGCATTCGGTGGCCACCGCGGCGTGCGCGAGGTCGATGCGGCGACCGTCGAAGGCGTGCAGCCGCGCCTCGCAGGCCGCCCGGAAGACATCGGCCGGGTAGGTGCCACGCGCCCACAGCCGAATCTGGCAGCTGTCGTCGCTGGCGTAGTCGATGTTGACGATGAAGGCAGGCATGAGAGGGCAAGTGGGTGCGTTCGTCCTTCTTGGAGCTCCCTCGAAGCGGCTAGTTCCGGCGGGCCGGGGAACGAAGGCGCGAGCCCCGGCTCTCTCGAGCATCAGCGCTCTCCGCCTTTTGCACGCCTTCCCATGACGACCTCTTCTTTCGACGCTCGCAGATACCGTGCAGGCACGGGCGCCCGGGTGGTTGCCACGCTCTCGCACGGCGACGTCCTGCAGCTGTTGTGCGAGTGCATCGAGGCGCTCGAGCAGTTCGAGGGTCACGCCCTCGAGATGACCAGCCTGTGCGACGCCTGGCGCCGGGACCGGCTGGAGGCAGGCAGCGAGGACGGCACCTCAACCCCGGTTCTGGCAGTCGGCTCCGGATGGCAGGCGCCGCCTGCGGTCGGCGTCGATGGCGACGGCGTGCCCCACCTGCTGCCCGCGCGCTACGCGACCGACGGCTACCTCTGGCACTCCCGCAACGCCGCGCACGCGGTGCCGGTAGCGAGCCTGGACAAGGCCCAGGCCCAGCAGGCGCTGTGCCAGACGCTCGAGGTGCTGGCGCGCCTGGAGCGCGAGCTCTCGGGGCTGCAGCGGCTGGTTGGCGACTGGAAGACGGGTGCGCTGCGCCCGATGTCGGACTTCGACATCGCCGAGGAGTGAGCGGCAGCTAAAAAGTCGGGAACGCGAACGCGGCCCAGGCCTCTTACCAAAGGTGGCGACGACAATTGCCACGAAGACCGCGGCGGCAACCCCGCTTCGAGGAAGTCCTGCAGTGCAGGCAGACGGGTACCCCAGAAGGGACCCTGGGAAGGTGGCGCCTTCCACAGACGCTCGGCAACAGGCCGACGGTATCCAAGGCCCCGCAACAGCGGGGCCTTTTCATTGGCGCGTTGCGTTCAGCCTGCGCCCAGCTCGCGGGCGCGGGAGCTGGTCAGGGTTATCTAGACCAGGAATAGAACCCCAACCTCTTCCAGGAGACCCCCATGGCACCCACTATCGAGAGCCCGCCCGAGCTCGCCACTCGTGTGACGCGCGACATCGTGCGTCCGGACGGACGGCTGGTTCGCATCGTGGCGCAGACGCTCTTCGGCGCCGGCCTGCACCCCAGCACCGACGTCTATGTGCTGCGTCGCGACAACGAGACCCAGCCCTGGCATCTGTGCAACGACCGGCCTGTGCCGGGCTGGCGCGAGATGCCCCTCGAGCAGTACATCCGAGAAGGCCGCTCGGAGATGTTGCGGACCGTGAGCTGGGGCGAAATCTTCAGCGTCACCCGACTGCTGGGCAAGCCCCTGTCGCAGTTCGCGCACGCTTCAGCCTGATGCCCTGCGCCCGCTCACGTCGAGCGAAGCCTAACCACTCTCTCTTTGTTCGTCCCGTCATTGCAGACCGCAGCCGCTTCGGCGCTGCGGTCTTTCCTTTTCGGGACCCGTCTGTCGAAGACAGTGAACACATCGAAGTCTTCCGGCTCTCACGCGCATCGCCCGAGGTGTCACCGCGGGCCCGTCTTCTTCAGGGAGCCTTTCCATGACCACTCATACCCCCCAGTCCGGTGCGAGCCCCGCGCTTCGCGTTGCGGACCTGCCCGCCAAGTATCCCGAGCTGTGTGCGCCGGTGCCAGGGCGTCGTCGCTACCCGTTCGCCTTCGGCGTGAACGACGGCTGGTACGGCATCCTCGATGCGCTGCTCGCCTGCATCGTGGCCGATGTGCGCCACACTGCCGAGCGTTACACCCGGCTTCGTGCGGCCGAAGGCACGGCACTCTACAAAGGCGCCGAACCGGTCAATGCCATCGACGTCGAGCGGGCGCGCCTGGCGCACGCGGCCGCACGCGACGCGCTGCCCGAGCTGGTGCAGGTCAAGGAGAAGTTCGGGGGTCTGCGCTTCTATGCCGACGGGGGCAGCAGTGAGCTGCAGGCGCAAATCGAGCTCGCCGAAGCGATGAGCTATCGCACCTGCGAGACCTGCGGCGCTCCCGGCGTTCCTCGCCGCGGCGGCTGGATTCGCACCCTGTGCGATGCCCACGCGGCTGAACGCAGCTGAGTGTCTTCTTCTTCTCTTCGTTCGCTCCGGTGCCTTCACTCGAAGAGGGCCTCCGGGGCCGAACTCGACGAGGCCCTATCCCCGTCTTCAACTTGAGTCCAAGAACATGTCTTCTGGCTGGATGTCCGCATTGGGCGCCTCTGTGCGCGCCGCCACCCGAGCCCGCCCGCGTATCGCACTCGATGCGGACGGGGTGCTGCTCGACTACAACACCGCCTACGCCGGCGCCTGGAAGCGGGCCTTTGGCGAGGAGCTGCGCATCGTGAGACCCGACGCGTATCACGCGACGATGCTCTACGGCGTGCCGCAGCTCACCGGCGAGGCGCTCGAAGTGCTGCGGCGTGCGTTCGACGACACTTTCTGGCGTACGGTCCCGGCGTTGCCTGGGGCGGTGGAGGCGTGCAAGGCGCTTGCCGCGGCCGGCCACGAGCTCATCTGCGTGAGCGCGCTGTCCCACGAGTATCGGGCCGCACGAGAAGCGAACCTGCGCGACCTGGGCTTTCCTATCGAGCGCGTCATTGCCACGCCCGCAACTGCCGGGACCGTGCTGAGCCCCAAGGTGGGCGCCGTCCACGAGCTCGAGCCCGTGGCGTTCGTCGAGGACCACGCTCCGTTCCTGCGCGGCATCGACCCGCGTCGCATGCATCTGGCACTCCTGATGGCCCGTCCCGACGGCAGCCCGAACGTCGGCGCCGACCGGGCCCTCGCGCACACCGAGCACGCAGACCTCGCGGGCTTTGCACGCTGGTGGCTCCACGAGCGGCCGGGCGCCTGACGGGCGGCCCGGGCCGGGCCGCTCCCATCTAACCGCCCCGGCTTCGTACCGGGGCGTTTTCGTTGCGGGCCCTTGCCCGCCGCGCTGGCTACACAGGGCAGGACAACTTCCCTTCGAAAGAACCCCATGAGCCAAAACTCCGAAGCCTCCTCGGCGCCCCTCACCTACGTCACCCAGCCGGGCGACAGCACGATGGGCATCGCGTTGCGCCAGCTGCGCGACCAGGCCCGCTGGACCGACATCCGCGACCTGAACGCCGAGGCGTTCCCCGAGATGGGTCCGCACGACTACTTCCCTGTGGGCACGCTGCTCGTCATCCGCAAGGCCTCGGCCGAGCACCCTGCGGCGGCCGCGCTCGCCAAGCTCGTCGACGAGCTCGACGGCGAAGTGGCCGACCTGCAGCACCAGCACCAACTCGCACTGCAGCGCATCGTCGTCAAGCGCGAGCTGCTCGCCGCGCTGCCCGGCACCCTGCCCCTGGCGCCCGCCCAGGTGGTCGCGACCTCCAAGGGCCGCTCCGCCGACGCGGAACTGGTCTTCCAGGTGAGCTCGCGCGAGGAAGTGCTGGCGCTGGTCAAGGCGCTGCCCGGGGTTCCCGTGGTGATGCTGAGCTCCGGCTGCACGTCCTTCGAGCCCGAGGAGCGCCATCGCGCCGATTCGCACACGCGCGTCACACCGGTAGGCGAGGTCGTCTACCGGTTGCGCTCCTGGTGCGGTCAGCTGCGCGAGGAATTCACCTGGTGGACCCGCCTGGCAGGTCGCCTGGTCGAAATCCGCACCCAGACCGCCGACGGCATGCATGCGCCGGTCGTCACGAAGGTGAACACCCGTGACGTGAGCCTCGACGAAGTCGAGGCCATCTGGAGCTACTCCAAGCTGCCGGGCGGCGAGCTGCTCGCCTGGTACGGCGGGGACCGCTCGTGCGTGATTCCGCTGTCGGTGCACCAGCGCCGCGGCGCCTCGCTCGCCGATGCGTTCTCCGACACCCAGGTCACCGTGAAGACGGTACGGGCCAAGCGCTGCAGCTGCTGAGCCCCGCTCGCCCCGGACCTTGTCCGGGTGCGTGTCCCTGTCAGCCCTTCAATCGGCCCTGCCTTCCAGTCATTGGAAGCAGGGCCGCTCTCTTGTGGAGACTCAGCCGCCTGCGATGTAGTGGCGGCGCAGGGCGGCGAAGACGCCCACGTTGTAGCGCGCGAAGGGCGAGTGCTGCGGGTCGGTGAGCTCTGCCTCGCTCTTCCATCCGAAGCTGAGACCGGCCTCGGGCGTCACGGGCTGGGTGAGCGGGCCCGGCTCGCGCAGCCACAGGTAGGTGGTGACCCAGTAGGTGTCGTCGCGGCCCTTGCCCGGGCAGACGTCGCAGTAGAGCGGCACGACCTCGTCGGCCGGTACATCCAGGCCCACCTCTTCGCGCAGCTCGCGCAGCACCGCCTCGAACTCGTGCTCGCCCGCATCGACCTTGCCGCCCGGAAATCCCCACTTGGTGGGAGCCTGAGGGCGGGAGACCGCCAGATACGACGAGAGAGCCGTGCCCAGGGGCACGAGGAGACAGACGGCGCGTTTCATGGAGGAAGGCTTTCTTGAAAGAGGTTCGGCAGGGCGGGATGCGAGGAGCCAGGAGCCAGGGCTCAGCTCAGCCGGCCCAGGCGCTCGGCGTGCAGCGTGCGCAGCAGCGGCAGCACCGCGGCCCAGTCGGGCAGCTCGGGGCTGCCGAACTGCACGAAGGTGCCGGGAAAGTGGATGGCATCGGCCTTGTGGGGGCGGTCATCGACCAGGATGTCGAGCGCGGTGCCCAGGCAGGCCTTGTTCGGCGTGATGATGACGCGCTCGGCGAGCTCGGGGAAATGCCGGCGCAGCCAGCGCAGCTTCTCGGTGGCCGCGAGCACGTTCTCGTCCGGAATCTTGGTCGCAACGAACACCTGCACCCGGGGCAGCGCCAGGAGCTCCAGCACCGACTCACGGGCGCCCGGGGTGAGGGGGAGCGCTTCATACCAACCCGGCAGCATCTTGGCCTGCGAGGGCAGCAGGCCCGCGTTGCGGCACTGGACCTCGAAGTCGGCGAGGGGGCCGTCCTGGTCCAGGAAGACGGTGATGGGGTGGGCGTACTTGCGGGCGAACGAAGAGGAGGGGGTCATGCCCCGTTGGAGCCGGGTCGAGCGCGGTTGTTCTGGCGTTGTCGAATCCACAACAAGTGTTGTCGAATCGACAACGCTGATGTCGATTCGTCTACAACGTAGACGATTTGGCTACAGCGGGGGCCGGTCTCCAGCGGCCTGCGTCGAACACGCCAGCACGTGTTCGCTAGAGAAAGGAGGCCCTCATCCCTTCTTCTCCCGTGACACCTCAATACATTCTCGCCTATCACAGCACCGACGCGTTCGAAGACTTCGAGCGCTTCAAGTTCAGCTCCGACATCGGGTTCCACTTCGGCACCATCGAGACGGCCAATGCCCGACTCGCCCAGACCACCACGGCCCAGGACCTCGATGAACGCGCGCTCGACGAGTGCGGACCTCGCGTCATCCCGGTCGTCATCGAAGCGGTGCGCATCGAGCGTGTGGCAGATTGCCACACCTGGCTGAACGGCGAAGCCCGTGCTCAGCTGCTTGCCGCCGGCGTGCTGACCCAGGACCAGTTCGAGGCCTTCGAGGCCGATGGCTGGATTCCGGGCCCCGACGAACTCGCTCCATTGGCCGAGGCCCAAGGCATCCATGCGCTGGTCTACGAGAACCAGACCGAAGGCGGTGGCGACAGCTTCATTGTCTTCAATCCGGCGCGCGTGCACTTCGCGCTGCAGCGTCCGGACCTGGTTAGCCAGGACCTTCGAGCACCGTTGTTCGCTCGTTGACCCCTTCCACACGCGCCTTGGGCTTTTGTCCGGGGCGCGTCTTTCATCGTGCTGCTCGTCAGTCCTGGAACGGGCTCGCGAGCAGACACACCACCTGCACGTGCACCTCTCCGCTCAGGTAGGCGCCGAAGTCATTGAAGCTCGCGCCCACTGCGCGGTAGGCCGTGTTCTCCATCGTGAAGCCTGCAAGCCAGGTGTTCTGGATGAACGGTGCAAGCGTGCCGTCGCGGACTCCCGCGACTTCGTGAAGGGGCACTTTCACGGTGAAGGTGACGAGGCCACCCCGGACGACGAAGGGCTGCAGCTCGGCTGCCGTGAGTGGCGCCGGGAGCGGGTAAGGCACGTGGTCGGGGCCCTCGTAGGGGGCGATGGCGCGTCGGTCGCCCATCAGGCATTGTGCGGTCTTCATGATGGGCGTTGGAGCCGCTCGCCTGCGAGTTGTTGCCATGAAAACGGCCCGCGCGAGGCGGGCCGTGAAGGAAGGTGACGTCGTGGTCAACCCGGTTGTCAGGCGACCTGGCGCTTGGCGAAGGGTGTCGTGCCGATGTTGATGAGGTGCTGGGCCACGGCGGGCGTGACATCCAGCTTCGCATCCGACCCCTGCAGGTAGACCTGCTGCTGCTCGGGGGTGAGCTGCGCAAAGAGCGCGTGCTCCGGCACCCAGTAGCCGTAGTGGTAGTCGTGGTCGACGAAGACGCGCACGACGCTGTTCAGCGGATGCAGCGTGCCTTGGCTCTTGTGCTCGGTGATGTGGATGAGCATGGTGTTCTCTTGAGGGGTGTCAGGATTCCAGGGCGGACTTCGCGCAACGCGCAACCTCCGTCCACAGGTGCGACTCGAAGCCGCCGGCTGTTGCGGCAGACGCCGCCATCGAGGCGGTAGCCTCGATTCGCACGAGGGCGTCGTGACGCGTGTCGTGGCAGGCCTCTTGACATCCTCCTCGCCCTGAAGGACGAGAATTCCGGCTCTCGCGAGCCGAAGCTTCCTGCTTCGTCGAGGACCGCCTCCGAGAGCCCTTCGGCCCTCTTTGGTCTTACACCCTCTCCACAGGCTTAACGTCCCGCGAGCCCCGCGGTACTGTTCGT
>JACCDU010167794.1_pt1 | contig 45918 bp, 55 predicted proteins | sample 7446081 | NCBI WGS metagenome assembly JACCDU01 (sample SAMN15323447, study PRJNA562643) | freshwater metagenome | isolation source: river surface water | place: USA:Blue River Watershed | collected 2017-08-17 | reverse complement strand
CCAAATACACGCTCAATCGCAGTAGAGACCAACACCTCTTCTTCGGCTGTTAACTGCTCTTTGCTTTGGGTGAGAATTTGAGTCACAAGCTTGCGACAGAAATCGCGAGTGTGTTGTGTGTCCGCCCACTGGAATGGGTTAATGCCAGTTGGAACACCTCGCTCAAATGACTTATAGGTTGCTCCCATTGCGCGAAGCGCAATTTCAGCGCCGCGATCCATATCCAAGAAAACAATCTTGGTTTTGTATTTGTTCAACATACAAGCCAAGAAAAGCTCAAGCGTTGTTTTACCAACGCCTGTTGCTCCAAATATCGTTGTGTTGCCCGGTAGTTTTGCGTCCGTGCTGTCGTGGTCTTCTGGTGAGCAGTGGAAATTAAAGTGAAATGGCTGACCAGAGGGGCTATCAAAGATACAAAGCGCCTCGCCCCATGGGTTGCCCGTTTTTTTTCCAGCCATAAAGCTGTGGAACGGTGAAAGACATGCAAAGTTCCAGCTCGTTAAAGTAGCTTTGCGTGTCATGTGTCGCCAGTTGCCCGGCAGTTGAAAAAACCACGAAGACTCAGGCACGTCTGTTTGAACCGCCCCCTTAAAACCAGCATGGCCAAGCATGGTCAGAATTTCACTTTGATCTTTTCTGATTTTGTCTGGGGTGTCAGAAAAAACCGTCATGCTGTAGTGGTACTGGCCCGCAACAAGTTCATTTTTTCGCAAGGATTCGACAACCTCGTCAAACTGACGCAGCTCGTCAGCGCTTGCTTGGTTGCCTGCAAACATTTGGCCGCGTTGTGTCCTGTACCACTTGATAGCATCTGCGTCGTTCATGATTGAAAACGCCTGCGTTTCAACAAACTCTTGGTCTGCGTACAAAAGTTGGCTGAGCGCTAGTGCCCCTGCCCTATCTGCATAGTTGGCCAGCTCGATTGCTGACGCATAGCGCTTGCCTTCTTGCCCTGTGATTTGAATCACGCCGCTGGTGTCACCAAATGTTTTTCGAGTTGTGCAAAGGTATTCATCAAGACGAATGCGTGAGGTCGGAATTTCTTGCCATTCACCGTTCACCAGAAAAGCTAAAAACGCCTGCAGTTCTGAATACCGAACGCCATCACGTTCGTACTCACCTAGCAGGCGTGGTTTGTATTTTTTAAGGGTTGACTTAACTTGTTCGCACGCTTGATTGATTTGCTCAACACATTCATTTTCAAAGGCAATGAACGCCTCCAGCGAGCCAAAGCCGAGGCCTTTTAATGCAGACTGCTCAAACGGTCTATAAATGACGGTCAAAAATAGCGCGGTACGCATCATGACCGTCTTAGCTAATTTTTCTTGGTACGCGTTAGCAACCTCTAAGCAAAATTGGTTGTCAAACTGAGCGTTTTGTGTCTCGGTGATTCGATGGCGAATCTTGTGTGTCCAAAGTGCGTATTGACCGCCGCCAAATGCGATGAGCACCTGATGGAGCTGGTTTTTGTAAATCTCGATTTGCTCAGGGCCGCACGTTTCAAAGTCGACGCCTTCAATCTCAAACGTGGCCAAGTAACCATTGCCATCTTTAAGCTTGATCACGCTGTCTGATACAGCAGAGGAGTACGGCACATGCTCTGCAACTGCGCGGGAGCTGTCCATGGCCTGTTGAATTTCTTGGATAGTTCGCATGATTATTTTTTGCGGTTCATATTTGTTGGGCCGTAACTCACACCACCCCACCGAGCGACATCACCTTTGCGACGACGCAACATCAGTCTTTTTCGTTTTGCCTCTAGCAACCATGGGTCTTTTTTTGTGACATGACGCATGTAGAAAAACAGAACGAAAAAGATGACTGCAAGGACAAGCGGCAAAAAGAATTTTTGGAACACGATGATCAAAATTCCAATTGGCAAGAGACAACTCAAGCCAAGAAGAATGAGAGGGATCATTGGCACCCCCATCAAAAGAGGGGGGCGCGTAGCGCCTTTGAAAATCGTGTGCTCTTCCATGCCGCTTACCTGTTAAGCGCCTGTAACTAAGAAGCCAGCAATAGCACCAGCTGCGCCGAACAAGACGCCGCCAATCAACACGCCCTTGAGGTCGCTGAACTTCGTACCTTCAACGAACGCAAATTTGTAACCAATCAACACAAGCGCCGCAGTAAAAAGCGCAATACCAACACTCATGACCACATAGAGGAATCCGTTGAGCGTCTGGTTGACCTTCGAGGCCGCAGAGGTTGCGACCTGCGCCATAGCAAGATCGCTAAAAAGCAAGGCCATCAACGGGATAGCAATGGCAAAAATTGCCGATTTGGTAAATGTCTTAGTAGCTTTATTCATAGCTCATTCCTTTGGTTTTAAGTGGGTTGGGTTGCGGAAGTTGTTGGTTTCAACTTGAGAGAGATTTCGTCCAAAAGTAAGTTTTGTTTTTCCAAATACTTCAGCATGCGGTCGACAGACTTAAAGGTCCGTGGTCGGCCACTTCTGACCGTGAACAGCGTGAACACGCCGGGCTTCCACGACAAGGTGAATGTCAAAACAAACCCTTCGTCAGTACAAAGAATGGTTTCTTGTTTGATGGTGGATGCCGCTGCGTATTCACGTAGCTGCGCCTCAGTCACTTTCAGCAATTTCGTCTCCAGTTGAGTCAACAAATGGATTTTCGGGGCACTCGCTGCCGCATCTCCATTTTTTAACTCTTTTTGGTCTGTTTTGCTCATTCGTTCTGCCGATGTTGACTGTTATGACGTATGAGATACTATATATCGTGCATTTTTGTCTGTCAAGGTAAAGTACACAAAATAGGGAAATAATTCCGGTAAAGGTTGTATTTATGAAGATTCCAGAGTCTGAATTGGTGCAAGCAATGCGGTGGCACGAGAAAAATGCTCACGCACAAGGCAATGTTGTCTGGGGTGTTTTGCCAGCGGCCGTTGCGGTCTTGGTAGACCCGCTTTACGAGGTGTGGGGAACTGGCAAGAGCGTTGAGCCGTCGAGCCTTTCAAGCAAGGCTATAAAAAGTCTCAACGATTACTGGACGGCCGTTGGTAGCCCATCAAGAATTACAGGCGCAGCTTGACCTGCGACCATCAGCGGCTAATCACTAACTAGGAAATGTGTACGAGAAATAAAAGCGGCAGCTTAAAGTAGCTCAAAGCTTTTGATGAAGTGATTGATCTTTTCTTTTTGAAGAAAGGCCATTAGCTTGTCCAATGACTTCCAGGTGCGCGGTCTGTTGTGCCTTGTTGTGTACAAGGTGTTGTCTTTACGCCAAGACAACTCAAAAGTAAGAATGAACCCCTCGTCGGTTTGACGGATTTGACCGCTGACAATCGCATTCGCAACTGCGAATTCGCGTAAGTCTGCAACGGTCACATGGTTCAAAGTTCTCTCCAGCTCAATCAAAGCCGGAATTTTGACGCGAACCATACGCCCTTCCCTATTGGCAGCTCGCCAAATGTGACATTTTTCAATAATCTTTCACAAAGATACTATCTTTGATTTTCAAAGTATATTACTTTGCAAGAATCATACCGTTTGATCGGGAAGGTACCCATCTATGGGGCAGAAGAGTTTGCATAAGGTAGCCACTTATGGGGAAAAACCTCTGCAAACACGCCCCATAACTGGGTACCTCAAATCTGAGTCATGTGAAAGTATTCTTTCGAAGACCTAGACGGCAACTTTCTAGTGGACTTCACTGGCATGGATGCGTGCCAAACCTTTAAAGCAGGCCCCATAGATGGGTACCTTACGTACCACACACACCGCCGATAACTACTAATGTACTACTGCCGATGTGAGCATCCCCACAAGTGGCTACCTTAAACGCTTGGGAATGGATACATATCTGCTTATTTGCGCTGAGTCTCAACAGATTGCCCCATAGGTGGGTACCTTCGCATCGATATCTATGCGAATTTAGTTGAAAACGGCTGTCTACCCCATAGATGGGTACCTTGAATTCCCCATAAATGGGTACCTTTGAAGCGGCAAAGCGCCCTTCCCATAGATGGGTACCTTCTCCCCATATCCAGTTACCCAAAGCCCCATAGGTGGGTACCTAAAAACGAAAAACACCCCATATCCAGTTACCCAAGGCCCCATAGGTGGGTACCTTCTCCCCATAAGTGGCTACCAAACCCTCCGCAAACCCGCATGGATAAAGGCTTTGCGAGTCTTAAACTGTATTTAAACTCTCTTAAAGGTTGCTTATAAATAGTACAACAGCAACTATTTTTTTACAGTAATATACGGTACCCAACATGAAGTATTTTTCTACCATGTCAAAATCCACCAAGAAACCAGACGAAGGCCAATTTGGACTCTTTCAGTTGTCCGAAATACCTGACCCATTCAAGAAAGCGGTTGAGATTGTTCACAGTCAACCAAAGGCTCCAATGAGTCTAGTGCAACGCAAGTTGTCAAACGCATGGCTGAAAAATGCAGCGATGAACCCGCCGGATGCTGAGGGGTGGTGGAGCATAAGCTCAAAGGCAATGGTTGAAGACATTGGTTTTGACAGCAAAAATTTCAAGCACTTAACCGATGCTGCGCGTGAAATGATGGCTATTGTCTTTGAGTGGGATGTATACGGGAAGGAGCGCAAATTCAAAGCAAGCGTTTTGTTCCCAGAGATCGAAATAACAGCATTCACAACGCGGTACCAAATTTCTGGCCAACTCAGAAAACACGTTCTCAATCCAGATGTCTACGCCATCATCGACATGACTGAGATCAAAAAACTACGCCGTGGTGCCTCGGTTGCAATTTATGAAAATTGCATTCGCTTTCTGAACGTGGGCTGGACACCAGCTATGCCGTGGCAACAATTGCGAGACATGGTTTTAGGAGGTTCGTCATCGTATGAAGAATACAAACATTTCAAGGCGAAGGTTCTCAAGCCATCGCTTGCCGAAATAAATTCACTTACGGGAATCCATTTGACGCTGGTAGATAAGCCCTCAGGTGGCAAGAGGGTTACGGACGTCAAATTTAAGGTCGAACGTACAGAAGTAGAGACTGACCAACCAGACACCGAAGAGCAAATGCAGGTCATAGGTGAAATGATTGCCTTGGGCATGGCGCAGTCAGATGCAAAGAAGCTATGTAAGGCTCATTCAGTGGGCAAGGCTGAGGCTGCAGTTGCTTACACGAAGAAAATGATTGTTCAAGGGGCTAAGAAAGGTGAGCCAATTGAAAATACAGCAGGCTACTTGAAGCGGAGCCTTGAGAAAGGATGGGGTGTGGTTGATGCAGGGGATAACACCCCCTCCCCTACCCCTGTAGCGCCTCGCACCAATAAAAACAAGCTTGAGGAGGCTTTTAAGGCCCAACGAAGGGGGGAGGCTCAGGTTTGGTTTAAGGAGGTGCCCCTCACCACCCAAGAGGCCACTATTGGGCGTTATAACGAATATCAGCAAACTACAGCTCTAAAAATCAAAGCAAAGGGCAAGAGTTCAAAAGCCGTGGAAAGTGCTTTTTCCAATTGGCTGGCTAATGATTTGTGGGGCGTCCCAACGGATGAAGAGATGCTTGAGTTTGCGAAAAACAACTTCGCTGGAAAATAAGCCAGAACAGTCTTAAACAGCGCTCAGCCGTTCCAAGGCTGCTAGCCTTACCCTTGCCCCTATAAAACTAAAAATTCGTCTGCGGCTCTTTATAAAAGCATTGCAACCACGTGACGTGACGTGACGTGACACATGTGGGCTTTTGTAGGATTGATCGCCTACCACATAAAGCATCATCACATGCTTCTAAATCACGTGATGTAATGTGATGTGAAATCACGTTACACAATATGATGTGACATGATTCGATATCACCTTAAATCATGTGATATGATTCGATGTCACGTTGGGTTAATGATGTGCCGTAACGTGACAGCATGACACGTTACGTTACGTTACGTTACGTTACGTAATGTGATGTGATGTGATGTGATGTGATGCCACATTAAATGAATTTAAACAGGAGAACTCATGGGGAAGATCGTTTTGTTTGGTGGTGAAAAGGGCGGGACGGGTAAGAGTACGCTTGCAGAAAACTTGGCAGCTCACCTTGCTTGCGATGGTGTTGATGTGATGTTGCTGGACGCAGATAAGCAGGGCACATCGACGCAATGGATTGGGCGGCGGAATGAAGCGGGGCTCCCTGCGGTCCATTCTGCTCAAAAGCAGGGTGATGTGTACAAAACAGCCTTGGATCTTAGTGAGCGATACGACGTTGTCATCATTGACGCTGGTGGTCGCGATAGCATGGAATTGCGTTCAGCAATGCTTGCGGCAGACATCATGTATGTGCCAATTAAAGCAAGTCAAAATGACTTGGAAACCTTGCCAAAGGTTGAAGAGCTTGTTTTAAACGCTCGGATTATCAATCCCACGTTGAAAGTGCGTGCCATTTTAAGTATGGCACCAACCAATACGATGATTAATGAAGTCGAAGAGGCGAGGGCGCTATTAGTTGATTTTCAGACATTCGAAATGAGTGATTGCATTATTCGTGAACGCAAGGTTTTTCGTGATGCGGCTCCAATGGGCAAGGGTGTTGTTGAGATGGAAAACTCAACAGCAAAAGCAGAAATCCAATTACTGGCAGATGAGGTGTTCGAATGAATGATGTAACTAATAAAGTCCCCAAAAAACAAGGTTTTGTAGTTACTCGTCGCCAGCCCGTAGACCCGGCGGCGGCTGCAAGTTTTCTGCAGGGTGCTGAGCGAGTAGAGGAGGGTGGTGCGGTTCCTGTTTTACCAAGTTCATTAAGTTCCAGCTCGGCTACCCCAGTTGCCGCAACTGTTCAACAAGTTACTTCAGCTGTTGATTCTTCTCCCAAAAAAGAAGTAAAACAACCTTGGGATGGGCTCAATTCCACGAGGCGTTTTTCAGCAATACAGATGCGACTCACTGAGGTCGAGCTTGAAAAGGTAAAGGTGGCCAGTGACCACTCAAAAGCATCATCGATGCATGCTTTTTGTTTGGAGGCGATTATGAAAGCTGTTGAGTTGGAGTTGGCGAGCTTAAAGAGTTGATGCTTGTTGATATGATGTGAAATCACGTGACATGCTTTTTTCCATTCAAAAAGTAGAGCGGGGTAGGGCGAGTCACTGAATAATTTGGGAGAAAAGAATTGGCAGATCACAATCAAATTGTGAAAGAACAACTAATCCATATGTTGGTTGGGACAGTTCTATTTCTTATTCTGGCGGGGATTGCTGTTGGGCTTGACTTGGCCGCTGCGTATTTGGTCACATTAAATGTGAGCGAGTTCACTCATAGCGCGTTGGAGAAAACGGCCCATGGCATGTTGGTGATAGATTTGTTACTATTCGTAACGCACCTTGCGACATCTGGTTATCGTTTGCTCAAGGAGATGTTCTAATGAAATTCGGATTTATGAATAAAACGGGTCTTCGCCGCGTTGTGCGGAGTAGCGTGCGAATGTATTTCGCTCCGCTTACTGGTGCTATTCATGGTGTTCGTAGTGAGCTACGCCGAGAAAAGCGAGACATTGAGAAGCGTACGCAACCTAAGCCCCTGAAGGATGCAACCACCGCTTGAGTGGTGGGCCACTTTAATTCGTGGCCTTTTTCTGGGTGTATTGGTTTACATAATCTATTTAGTATCAATTGATAGAAGCAGGCGAAGAAGGGCGTTCAAACGTGGGCTTTCACCATTATTTCAATCTATGGTCTGTCTTGTAATTCGCCATTGGTGAGTTGGTTTATTAATGGAAAATAGTTATTAATGGATTGAACCCTAAGGGCCGCAGGTCGGTTTCCAAAGCTAACTCGCACAAACACCCATGATTATCAAACCCGCAGACGATAAGCAATCGGAAAAGACTGCCCTTCAAAATCTTCTCAATCATCCCGCCGCCGACATTGCCACGAAAAAACGCATCGAGCATGAGCTTCGGAACATCCAAGCGGGCATTCGCGGCGAAGAAGAAGCTGCCTATGAGATGAAGGTGCATTATGGGGAAAGCCTCAACTGGATGATCCTCCATGACCTTCGGTTAGAACATGGCGGACTTGTGGCGCAGATTGACCATCTGATTGTGAACCGCTTCCTTGAGATGTGGGTCTGCGAGAGCAAGCACTTCTCAGAGGGCGTGGGCGTCAACGAACACGGCGAGTTCGCAGCCTTCTTCGGCGGCAAGCCCTACGGAGTTCCCTCGCCCATCGAGCAGAACAATCGCCACATCCTGATCCTCAAACGGCTTTTCGACTCCGGAAATGTGAAGCTACCTACGCGTCTCGGCTTCACCATCAAGCCCGATTTGAAGAGCTTGGTGCTGGTGTCCAAGGGAGCCCGGATCAGCCGTCCCAAGGCGAAAATCGTCGGGTTGGATGCCATTATCAAGAACGACATGCTGTTCAAGACCATCGCCAGGTCGGTAGCCGACTCCAATCCATTGATCATGGCGAAGATCGTGGGCAGGGATACGCTGGAAGGCTTTGCCAAAGACATAGCCAAACTGCACAAGCCCATCGAGTTCAACTGGTACGCGAAGTTCGGCCTAGCAGAGCGGCCACAGTCAACAGCTCAGGCTGTGCCGCCAGTGAAAGTTGCGCCTGTGACGCAGGCGACTGAGCCCGTCGACGAGCCGAAGGCCAAGCAGAAGCTGGTTTGCCATTCATGCAGCGAGGCGGTGCCTTACAACGTCGCCAAGTTCTGTTGGTTCAACAAACCGAAGTTTGATGGAAAAATCTTCTGCATCGAATGCCAGAAGAAGGTCTCCGCTACCTGAACAACGCGGACTTGAAGGTATTTTCTTTCGTGCTGCTGCTTAGCTTTTGTAGTTTTGATTTATTAGCGTCCATGTCGGTGAAGTAGGGTCAACGATAGATGAAGTCGTGCGTTTTAACAGTTGACGTTTCCATAAATTGAAAACAAAATAATTCAAGAAGGAATATTGCAAATGCAACAAAACATAGACAGTAAACAAGAAAAAGCTTTGGAAGCTTATGCTGATCCAAAGATCGCGCACGCTATGGCTATTGCCAGCTCGCGCATTGAAGGTGTGGAGCCCGGCCAGAAGTCAATTGATGAAGTGAATAACGTCATTACTGGTGAAATAACTGGTGATCAGTTACGCGCTCAATGGGTTGGTGAAATCAAAGCGCGTCAGCAATGAGCGAGGGGTTCCAAGACCCTTACATGGACCCCGGTGCCACGGTCCTGAGAAACAAACTTGGCATAACAGATCGCTATGAACTTTCGCTCAGTGAAGAGATGTTTGCGCGTCTGCGCTCGCAGGAATTAGCTGCCAAAGGTGTGACGGGTTCATTTGATTTAGAACATTTCAAATCGATTCACCAATACCTTTTCCAAGATGTTTATGAGTGGGCAGGTGAGCCGCGGATCATCGACATAAGCAAAGGCGGCACTATCTTTGAAAAATGCACGCGAATAGCAGCGGCCACGGATGGCATTCAACGTAGCCTTGAGTCCGAGAACTACCTTAAAGATTTGAGTCGTCCAGAGTTTGCTAAACGGTTGGCCAGCTACTACAAGATGTGGAATGCAGTTCATCCATTCCGAGAAGGCAACGGGCGATCAACTCGAATGATGATGGGACAGCTCGCAGCTAACGCCGGATGGATGCTCGATGTTCAGCGAATAGAAAACATTGATGGTCAATGGAATGAAGCATCAAAGAGAAGCTTCAATGGCGACTTATCCATGGTGACCGAAGTTCTTCTTCACGCCGTCCGTGACCCGCGTGCTGTGCTATTTGAACGAGCAGATCGTGAAGTTGCGCTACGAATTTATCCAGACCTAGAAGCCGCTTATCAGACTCTTGATGCGGTCAAAGACGCCGCAATGAAGGTGGGCTTAAAGGATAAAACGCTTGATGTGTTTTTGAAAGCAACAGTCCTTGAGCTAGGTAAACGTCTCGATGATGGTGTTCGCACCTTTGATCCCCAACAGGTGGCCCGACCAAGCTTATCGCCAGTTAAAGCTGTCGTACCAAAAATAAGAATCTAACAACCGTATATGGAAAAAAAAGAAATCAAAGAACTTCTTCACTATGTGAAGATTCAAAGCAAAACGGCGCATGCTGATTTGGATAGCAGAATGGCTCAAGTTCCGAATGTGTGCTCCAAAGGGTGTGATGCTTGTTGTTATCAAATGGTGTCGGTTCACACTTGGGAAGAAGATGTAATTGGTGAATATATTGAAAACACTATGCACGCCGGAGTGAAGAAGCAGGTGCGTGCCCAGCTTGTTAAATGGTGGCGCGACTTTCTTTCGCGTATTCGACCAGTGAGCCAGACAAACCCGTTGACTTTGATGGAGTTAAAAAACCACACTTTGCAAATGATTCAAGATAAGGTCATGTGCCCGTTCTTGGTTGATAGTCAATGTTCAATTTATCCCGTGCGGCCCGCAATGTGTCGTTCATACGTGGTTTCAAGCGAGCCATCGCTTTGCTCTACAGAGCTAGGACGATCTGGCGAAGTGCAAGGCTTGAACAATATGATGGCCACTTTTGGGCCAGAGTCGCCGCATTTACCAGTTGAGCGATATCCGCACGCGTTCAAACCACTTGCTTTTGCAATGACGGGAGCACTTAATGTGCCTGCAAGGTCTACGCCAACTGAAGGCCTCATGCTCGGTGATATATTGAGATAGACACTTAAGAAAATAATGTGTAACAGTTTATAAATAGGCTATTTAGTAGCCTATAATTAAGCCATGCAGACAAGTAGTTTGCACGCGCATCGGCCGGATCGCCGAAGGTTCAAAGAACCGCTCAGCATGGAGAACAACATGACAACGATTGATCAAACAACATTACCCGTCAAATTTGAAGACGGCAGTATTTTTCTCGCGACTCTAAAAGATGTGCCCGGAGGTGTGGCGCGTGTTTTGTTTGTCAACGCAGAAATTCGTGCTGCTGCACATCGCCTCTTGACGGCAGCTCAAGCCATGGCAGAAGCGACTGCTACGCGTTCTTCCTTCTACAAATCCGGCAATCACCCATTGCGCTCTAGCCAAAATGCAAAAGACGCACAAGCTGCTGCAGATGCTGCGGAAACCCGTTCGGTCGCTCTTTATTATTTGGCCAAAGGTGAATCCGAGTGGAGTGATGGTTTCGTTGATGTGCAGGACTGGCGTGCCATGCTGCAGTTCTTTAATCAGCCACTCAATGTCGGCTCAATCAAAGCTTGAAGGAAACGTGACCATGTACCGCCCTTCATTTTGCACATTGGTGTCTTACGAGACTGAATATCACGAAGCACGACGCATTCAAGAACGTCAACGCCTAATTTCATTGTGGACCATCCGAGCGCTTGCCTTCACGCTTATTTTCTTTGCTGGATGGCTTACACGGGGGTTCGCATCATGATCGATATCGCGACAATTCCTCTTAAAGACTGGCTTGAATGGTCGGGATCAGTGATTAGCCTAATTGGGGCCTTCTTGCTCGCCATAAATATCAACTGTTCGCGCTACGGGTGGCTGGCTTTTTTGGTTGCTAACTTTGTGATGATTGGATGGGGATTAACGATCCACGCCCATGGCCTTGTCATGCAGCAGTTGGGCTTCACAATTACAAGTTTGATTGGTCTTCATAGAACAGGTTTGCTTTCATTGTCTATGTTCAAGGCCGCCGCCTTGGTTGACCAGTCAGATCAGCCTGCAGCAAGTCCTATTGCTTGGTTTGTTGAATATGACGAGCTGATTGCTCGGGGTGAATGGGAACACGTTTCGCACGTGCTCTACGAGAAACCAGACGGGCACTATTTGGATTGCTCAACGCCAATCACATCCAAAAAAGAACTTGAGAAGGCCTTAAAAGTGCCTCATCGTTTGCCAATCCGCAATGGTTATCAATAGGAGTTACTGATGAATAAGCGTTTCAATCTTTTTCTGGGCATCGTTTTGTTCGGGTGTTCAATGGCCTCTGCCGTTGCCGCAGGTCCAATTGAAGATTGCCAGGTGTTTTCTGAGCAAGTCACACAATTGGTCGCAGAGTCATTTACAACTCGTGGAGCCATGGATGGCACTGAAGTAAAAAAGCTCAAGATTCAATATCCAAATGTGCAAGAAAACCGTCTTCAGATGTACATAGCTTCTGCCGCTTTAAATTGGGCTACGAGCAGCGGCAACCAATACAGAGTTTTTGAAAAAACGGCTGAAAACTGTCGGAAATTGAACTGAAGGAAAACTACACCGTGCGGCCCAAATCACTTTTTGTTGCATTCGAACATGATGGCGAAGTACTGACACATGCCGCTGGAGGCATCAACGACTATGCAACGCTTTGTGGCCTTGCAAACGATGGCGATCAGCACTCGGGGGTTGAAATCGAAATACCAGAGGTGCCGAAGATAAATTGCACAAGCTGCAAAAGACTTTTTGAAACAGCAAAAGCACTTCGTGCGAGTGATTTTGTTGGTCACAAGTAATCAAAGGAAACTGAAATATGAGGCCAGTCCACTTCAGAATTCCGACACGAATAGACTTCTTTGCGTTTGACGGAGCGCATTGTTCAGTCCTTTGGCGGGGGGTATCTGATGGATGGATTTGCCCATGCTGTAAGCGCAGCAAATTTGAACTCTTGCGTTGGACGATGCGTTTTCCAAAGTTACCGCAAAGATTTCAGGGATGGATGGCGGAGTTGCACAATCATCATGACCACTCGGTCGGTTTTTACTCATCCGATGAGTTAATGTTTGCAGCGCCTCGATTTGAGACAACACTGATTTGTGGTCAATGTAATGCAGCTGATGGACATGCAAAACGAGTCCTTGGATTGCCAGCCTCGTTCTCTTTTTCGCCTGCAGAAATATCGTCGTTTGTTACGGCGAAACCTCACTCAAAACACGAAATCAATTACGCCAAGGCGCAGTCGATTTTTGATGATATTCACGAGCAAGAGAATCAGAATTTTCTTGCTCAAGGCTACGAATTTTCAACCTGTTGAATTTATGACATCAGTTCCTATCAAAGAGCTTCGTAAGAGTCTAGGCATGAGCCTGACCGATTTTGCGGCCGTTCTTGGCCTCACTGGTGCAAATGCATCCGACACCATCCGTCACCTCGAAAATGGCAAGCAACAGCCGTCAGGACCGATCACGCGGGTGCTGTCGTACCTGGCACAAGCTGTTGACATCGATGCAACAACACAGACCTTGGCAACGCCAGCTCGACTACTCCCTAAGTGGGCTCTATGCCGGGCTCTGGAGCCTCAAGGAAGGGTTGTTGAATATTTGATGCATAACGAATGGCCACGTTTCTATGGAGTGGTTGCGAGCCGTCTCACGCCTTCAGAGCTGGATTTGCTCATCGTCGCCAAAATTCCCGTCCTCCCCCTCGATGCTGAGTTAGACCTTGGCCATCTAGTCGTCTTGTTTATCGACCCACCTACGGTGGATACCAGTGCTGTGCTCAATGAGGCTGTTCGCCTCACTGAGTCACAGGCTCGCGCAACTGAAACAAGGTAATCATGGTCGGCATCTCACTCATTCTTCGGTTTGTCAAAACACCCGACCCCGAAGGCCTAAAAGCATGGCAGATGCGTATGGGCTTCACGCGTGACACTGCCGCCGCCGCCCTTGGCATGTCACGCTCTGGTTACGGCTTCTTGCTCAGCGGCCGTAATCCTATCGACCGCAGAACCGCCCTCGCCTGCCTCGCTCTAGAAGCTGGCTTGATTTAATTTTTGGTGATTCTCCCGGCTTGGCCATGACGGTCGCGGCCGGGCGAAATTAGGCTTTGCAGTCTTTGGTGTGGCGCTTTCGCGCCGCAGGATGCAAGGCTTTGGCGTAGCCGCCAAAGCAGAATGTTTTGCGCTGCGCTGTGCTGACTTTCTAGGTTGGCACCATGCGTGCGCCATGAGCGCACGCCCGAATCTTCCCCCCATTGCGCGTGGGTACGGCGTCTAGTCAGCGCTTCGCGTTTTTAGGGCGGCTTGCGCCGAGCAACGTGCTTGTGCTGCCCGTGGTTTTGAGGCAGAGCCTTTTATCAAAACCACAGTCACCACAACCCCATTGCAACCGCCTCAAAGACTCTGTGTGGCATAAAACCGCGTGTGTCGTCCCTACGGGACCCACACGCTATTTATACACACAGAGCCTTTGCCCCACACCCAATGGGGGGCTGCTCCGGGCGTGCGCTCATTCATTGACTTTGGCAAGGGTGCATGGTGGAACCCCCTCACGGGCTTCTATCGCCGCCACCTCTGGAGCCGACATGAAACCCGAACACGCGCAGCTTTTGACTCGCCTCATCGAGCAGCACCCCTATCTCGCACGCGAACGCAGCCGCTACCCGTTACACGATGCCATTCACAAGGCTCAATCCTTGCATGGCTTGGAGCCTGAAAACATGGAAGAACTTTTCCTTGAGTGGCCTCACCTCTCAAACGACCAAGCACGCCTCGCCTACACACGCACACCCGCGCATGGCGAGGCAGACCGTCAAACCGTGACCACACTTGGCAAGTACCTCACCAAGTGTTTCCCGACCGCTAAATCTGACGTTATCCGTGACATCGCCGCCATCTATCAAGGCGCAGGCTGTCAGTTCACCGAGCGCACAAAAAGCGCCTACATAAACGCTGTTCAAAATGGCCCATCCTCATGTATGCAGTGGGGGCACCTAACATCTGAAAGCGAACACCCCTACAACGTCTACGCGCCCGAACTTGGATGGCACATGGCGGTCAACATCATTGGTGAACAAATTTGTGGGCGATGTATGTGTCTTGAGTACAACGATGAAAAAATATTTGTTCGCTCATATCACCAGTCGCCCGAGGGTACTTATTCACCCTCTGACACGGTTTTAGAAGCATGGCTTAAAGATCAAGGCTATATCAAAAAGAACGCTTGGCCTGTCGGCGCAAAGCTCGAAGAAATCTACCGTAATGATGGGGATTTGTTGATGCCTTATTTAGATGGCAATATTCAAACGGTTGCGCACGGCGATGGCGCAATTCTCATTGATCCTGATGGCTCAATGTCGGCTGAAGCGACAAACGGAACCTTTGAAGACAGAGAGACTTGTGACCATTGTCAAGAGCGCTGTTCTGAAACCCACTCCGTGGGTTCACGTGGCTACACCTCAGTTTGTAATTACTGTTTAGAAAACCATCACTCATGGGTCTATGGACGTGGTGGTGATACCTATTACGTTCACGATGAAGAAGCCATCACAGTGGGCGATCACAGCTATGACAAAGACTATCTAGATGAAAACGGCATTGTCCTAATCGACAAGGGGCGCGATGAAGGCGAGTACGCGCATCAAGATGATGTGGTGACAGACATTCACGACAACCGATGGTCTGAAAACGACCCTGATATTGAATACATACAGCACGGCATACATGAAGGCAGCTATGTGCCGAGTGATGAAACGTGGGTATGTGAAGGCTCAGGCTACACCTACACGGACGATGATGAAAGCAAAGAGGTGGACGGGGCGCGTTATCACGTTGACTTTGAAATCGCTGAAACAGGAAGCGAAGAACAGTCGAGCGAGGTGCCTCATGCAAATGACTGATGCAACCTACTCACCCCACGTTCTCGCCTATGACGTGCTGGTGTTTTCGCTGACGCTCAAACGACCACACGCAGGGCGTGGTGTTCAAAAATTGGTCAAGTACCTATGTTCCAAATTTCCCACGGCTCACGCCGATGGGTTTGGCAACCTTCACATTGACACCCGCAAGGCCGCGACAAATCGCACACTCTTTGTCGCTCACCTTGACACCGTTCATCGTCAAGACGGTAAGAACCCTATCGAACACAAAAACGGCTCGTTGCTCGCGCTCAATGACGTTCTAGGTGCTGATGATGGTGCTGGCATCGCTCTGCTCGCCCACCTCATCACATCAAATGTGCCCGCCTACTACATCTTTACTCATGGTGAAGAGTGTGGCGGTCTAGGTGCCAAGCACCTTGCCCGCCACCATGCAACCTTATTGACTGAATTTGACCGCGCCATTGCCTTTGACCGCCGAGGCACATCCGATGTCATTACTCATCAGGGTATGTCGCGTTGTTGCTCTGATGTTTTTGCAGAAGGTTTGAGTGATGCGCTCAATTCGCAAGGCATGCTCTATATGCCCGACCCCACAGGGTCTTACACGGACACCGCTGAATTTACGCACCTCATCCCTGAATGTACGAATATCAGCACGGGTTACACGGACGAACATCGTAAGGCTGAACGACTGAATCTCGCTCACTTTCGTGACCTGCTGAACGCAGTCACTGCCGTGGCGTGGGATTCGCTGCCTACGGCGCGAAACCCTGCGGAACTGGACGCCTTCTCGTCGCCTTGGGGCGACCTCGCGTTTGATGATTGGACAACTGACCCCGAAAAATGCGAACTGATTGAAGCCGTTGACCGTGCTTTGTTGCATGGCGATGCTCGTCAGCTCAAATCACTGATGGCTGACCTTGTACCGCCCGCAGATCGCGCCCTCGCTTTGCGCGAGTTGCGCTCTCTTGAAATTCCCGAAGACTACCTAGAGATGGTCTACCACAGCATCGAAGATGCTGCGGCAGAAGACTTGCTTTACTGGCTGTTGGAGATGACCGCGCCTAGTTTGTGCTGATGTGAAAAAGCCCTCTTGCGAGGGCTTTTCACTTTGCACAAGTATTCTTGTAAACGCCTAAATCTATCAGCACTGGCAGGCTTGCAAACGCGCCCACCGCTTTAGAAAGTTCGTGGACGTTTGCGAAAAAATCAACGTGTCCGACAGCTTCGCCTGTCTTGATTTTGGTGCGCATAACTTTCCACCCGCCTGCCATTTGCGTGGCTTCGTGCTTCACTTTGTTTCGCGTTGTCACAAATTTCAACCCTTCGCTGGATGCGGAGGCTTGAATTGGTGTTTCGTTCAAAACGGTTTGGCGGTCGAGTGTTTTCATGGTTTGAGTTTAAGTTATTTGGCGTCATTTTTTGGTGTGTTCGGTTGCGGATTTTTGACGTGTCGCTTGGGTTGGGTGTGCCCCCGTGAACGGGGTCGGGCTGTCGTGAATCAAGCCACTCCGCAAGCTACGTGTCTTGACCCTGCGGGCTTCCATCCCTCACACCTCCGCGCCAAAGGCGCTGCGCCCTTCGGTTGCCACGCTCTTGGGGACAGTGCGGCCCGCCCTGCCGTGGGAGTCAGACCGGGCCGCACTCTCCCCGCCGCTTGGCATCCCCTAGAAGTCCCCGACTTGGGCCAAGGGCCAAATCGGAAAACCATTAGTGAGTGCTTCGCAAGTATTTGATTTGTGATCACGTGACATGAATGCCCCGTGATCAATCGCTTGAATTCATTTTTTAGCTAGTGGGTGCATAACGCACCCAGACCGACAGACTTGCGCGAGCGCAAGTAAAGCTAATTGATGGGGCTAAAGCCCTTAGTCAGAGCGCCACTTGGCGCTGGAGGCGCTCGCCGCGCGGCGTTTTGCTGTCGACAGTGTGGGCTCTCGCGTACCTCATGAGTTCGTCGTCTTTTTCGATGACCGTAACTGATGAGTCTACGGGGACGGCAAGGTTTGAGCTTCGCTCTGATTTGAAAGCGGCTTTCGCCGCGTGCCTTAAAGCACAGCGTGCAATGAACGGGGAACCCGCACACGCCTGTGGGCGTGTGTCCCCCATTAATTACACGCTGCGCTTGACCCCGCATCCATCACCAGTTGCGTGTGCATCGGACGACGAACTCAGGAGGTACGGCAGCAAGGCACCAAGCCTTTCGTGTCTCAGCAAAACCAAATTGCAGGACTCGGAATCTTGGAGCCCGGCCAACTTTCTCAACAGCCACCAACCACAAGGAGCCTTTATGTCAGCAGTAGCAGCCCCCCGCACCGCCCCCCTCTTCTCTCTGGGGACAGTTTGCGCCACACCTGGCGCGTTAGCCACACTCGATGAGAACGGACAAAAACCCGATGAGTTTGTCCGCCGTCACGTATTCGGTGACTGGTCAGAAATGTGCGAAGAAGACCAGAACACAAACGCCGAGGCCATCCACAGCAGGGTGCGTGTTTTCTCTTCGTATGCACTCAAAGATGGCCAAAAGGTTTGGGTCATCACTGAGGCTGATCGCAGCGTAACAACTCTATTACTCCCATCCGAATATTGATAACCATTGGCGGGCTCGCGCCCGCCTCATTCAACTATGGCAAAAAAACACCCTTATTCCAAAGATGAACACCAACGCGAAATCACAAAGATTCTTCGCTCTGTTTCAAAAACCCACGGCCTCTGGCAAGTCTTTAAGGACTTCGTGGCCATGTCCGCGCTGGCCATCTCTAACGCGGTGGATCGTAAAAACTACGTCGAGCGCGAGGCTGAATATATGGCCATCGTCAAACGCTACAACAAAGAAGAAGCCAACCAAATTGCAGCAGCATTGGCGCACGTGGTTGAGGGGCTTTCTTTTGGCATGAGTGACTTTTTGGGGTCACTGTTCATGGCCTTAGAGTTGGGCAACGCTTGGACGGGACAGTTTTTTACACCTTATGACATTTCACTGTTGATGGCAAAGCTCTCAGTTTCTGCCAAATGCAACGAGGTGGAATCAAAGGGCTTTATTACCGTGGCAGACCCTGCCATTGGTGGCGGGGCTATGGTGATCGCGGCAGCAGAGGCCATGCTAGACGCTGGTCACAATTATCAGCAATGTATGCACTGCACGGGTACGGACATTGACATCGTGGCGGTTCACATGGCTTACATCCAATGCTCACTTTTGCATATACCTGCGGTGATTCAGCACGGCAACTCACTCAGTAACGAGGTGTGGAGTGAATGGAAGACCCCTGCGCACGTGCTTGGAGGTTGGGAAACAAAGCTCCGCCGCGCTAATGAAGCCAAGCGCGAAAAGCTGGCAAATCAACAGCACTATGAAACGGTGGACGATCAAGCAAAGGTCAGCCCTATTCGATTGAGCAGCCAAGAAGACCAAATTTATGCGCCCGTGCCTGACATCGACCTACGGGGTCAAATTGCACTCTTCTGATGTGAGTTAGCTAAAAAAACAAGCCTAGGCCTCGGCCAAAAACCAGCCGCTCCGGTGCAAATCGGGGCGGCTTTTTTGCGTCTTAGTCTCTGACGAACGAGTCGGAACACATTGCTATAACTTCACCGTATATGAGCAATTCAAACGCTTCAAATCAACCATCAAATCACGTGATGTGTTTCAAATTAACCATCACCTCGCCAAGCAACCACCAGACAACACCATAAATCCACCTCAGAAGCACCGAACTGGAGAAAAGACCCAGAAAAAAAGAAGAAGAAAAAGAACACTTAAATAAAGTGCAGGATAGGCTACCGCCGGTAAAAGTGCCCTTTTACATGGTTTTTATTTGCTTGATTGTTTACTTATCATCTATTTCTGAGCTATAAAATAGCCTCAATTTCGTAAATGAGGCAAGGCCGTGGGAAAACCGTATTTCCAAAGAAAAGTCACCGCAGGCGTCGTCCTGTCGGCCGTTTTAACGGTCGTGACTAGCGCGGGTGCCCTTTGGTCTCATACAGAAAAAGTACACGCTTGGAGCCATCAATCGGCCGCTGCGGTCGGCGAATCGATGTCGGTGGTGTACGGCAAACAAAACAAAAATTGCCCTCAGTTTCAGGCCTTTGGTTTCCCGACTCCAAAAACGGACGGCGTTGTCGAGCGGTCTTACAGCACATGTCGACTTGGATATGCGGGGATGTATGACGCCGAGGTGAAGACGCCGCTTTGGGTTGCCGAGCGAATCAAGCGCGACGATTTAAAGGGCGTGGCGAAGCGTGATGGTTTGGACTTTCAGGATGACCCCCAAGTCCCGCCGCTTGATGGGGGCAACCAGTACAAGCGCTCTGGATTTGATAAAGGTCACTTAGCCCCGGCAGCGGACTTTCGATGGAGTCAGGAGGCCATGAACCAATCTTTCATCTTCTCCAATGCAGTGCCTCAAAACCCCACACATAACCAAAAAATTTGGGGAAATCTTGAGTCCATGGTGCGAGAAATGGCTTCTCGCCGTGGTGTGTTGGTGGTGTTTACTGGACCAGTTTTTACTAAACCCGTATCTTGGTTACACCATGGGCGCAAAAGTCAAGAACGTCAATCTGGCTCTATCCCCGTTCCAGCCGCCTTGTTTAAGGTGATCGTTGATCCAGCCACGAAGGACATGACAGCGTTTGTCATTCCTAACGATGGCTTGCAAGGTGAAGAGCCATCTCGCTTTCAACTGAGCGTTCGTGAGGTTGAGCGGGTTACTGGCTTGGACTTCAACCCTGATTTGTCTCGCTCTGAGGCGGATCGCTTAGAGGCGAATGGCGATGCTTGGGTGCTGCCCAAGGTTCGCGGCGCTTTTAGGGAGTAGCGCTTTGAGCACGGTTGAGCCAAGAGCCTTATTGCGAGTCCAACTCGGAGAGCATCACGAAGCCTTTATTCGGTGGTGTGCCCAAGAAGATCGCGACCCCACGGCCGTGGTCAAGCAGCTCGTAGATATGGCGTTGGCCAACTTAGTTGAATTGCCCCCGAAGGGTAAAGCTGCCAGCGCAAAGGCACCAAAGAGGCTTCGAATTAACTTGGGTGATAAGCACGAACCATTTGCAGCGTGGTGTGCGGCGCGTGACTTGGCTGCAAGTGCTGCGGTCAAAAACTGGATCGTTGACTTGATGGCTCAAAAAATTGGGCTTGTTTCAACAACACCGGAGCCTAGTTTTCATGCGGTTGTCGATGTGCGTGATGAGTCACGCGAGCGCAAAGAGCTGCGCTTCAGTAAGAGCGAGCTGGAAGCTTGGGAGTTACTGGCTGCAACGCGCAAAGAAGAAACACCGAAATTTATGAGCCGTGTGCTCAGGGCCTATCTCACGAAATCACCGGGCTTCACGCCGGATGAGGCGGCGCTGTTGGGTACTCACAACCTTTTATTGCTGCGTGCTTGCAACAACTTGAACCAGTTGGCCAAGCACGCCAATGCCTTGGCAGCGCGAGGCGATGTTGTGGCCGCAGAAGCTGTTTCATCACTGCCGAGTGAAGTTGCAGCCGTGCGTTCCCATGTGGCGCACGTGTCACAACTTTTGAGCAACAACCGTGAGCGGTGGTTGATCGCGGTGAATAAGTAAGGAGCGAACGTGGCCACACAACAGCATATAGATAACGTCTTGGTCCATTGGGGCGAAGACTTGGTTTGGTCAGAACGTAAGCCAGTTAAAAAAGGCAAGGACGAAACAAAGCGCATCTTGAACATGATTGGCAGTGTCATTGAGGTGCCAAAGGCAACCCCAAAGGCATCCGGATTGACTGCAAAAGCGGTGCGTGACCACTTGGTTGGCGTAGTGCGTAACTCGCCACAAGTTGTTGTAAAGATCACTGGCGGCGGGTCAGATATGAAGCGCATTGGCTCGCACATCGACTACATCGCACGTGGTGGCAAGTACAAGAAAAAAGGCGAGGAAGAGTTAGAGCTTGAGACTGAAGAGGGTTTAGTGGTACGTGGCAAAGAAGCACGAGCCATGGTTAAAGAGCAGTGGCAAATGGCGGGCGCTCCAATCCCATCAGAAGCCCATGAATTCATTGGTTCGGACGGCAAGGTGAAAAAGCCACGTCGTGAAGCCTTGAATGTGATTTTGTCTATGCCCGCAGGGGTAGACCGCGAAAAAGTCAAAGCAGCAGCGCGTGCTACTGCAAAAGAGCTTTTTTCAAATCACCAATATGTGATCGCGCATCACAGCGATACAGACAGTCAGCATGCCCACGTAGCCGTCAAGATGGTCGGATTGGATGGGCAGCGAATGAACCCCCGTAAAGCGGATTTGGAGAAGTGGCGTATTGCTTTTGCTAAACAGTTGAATGATCGCGGCATCGAGGCCGTTGCCACTCGACGACGCACCCGCCTGCAGCGACCAAAGGGTGAGAGCCAAGCGGTGAGACAAATGAAAGACAGGGGCATTACCCCCGACCGAGTAAAGACGGCAGAGGCTCAACCAAAGGCGGTAGAGCGGGCTCAAGAAAACGAAAAAAAGGTGGTCAATGCTTATACGCATATGGCACAGGCTTTAGCCGTCAGTCCAGATCAATCAGATCGTGCTTTGGCTCGTGACCTGCAACGAACCATGCAAAACCATGGCGTGACCATCAAGTTGACACCAACGATTAAACCGAGGCTTTAACTGTGGCAGCGAGTAACTTTTTACTGTCAGTCGTGATGGCGTGTGCCCCTAACGTCCACCCTGATACCGCAATGCGAATCATCCACCATGAAAGTGGAAGTAACCCTTATGCCATCGGAATCAATGGGCCGTGGAAGTTGTCTCGCCAGCCTAGCACTAAGGAGCAGGCTGTAGCGACGGCTCAGATGCTTATTAATGCGGGCGTTTCCATCGACATGGGTTATAGCGGCATTAACTCCAAGAATCTGAAGCGGTTCGGTCTAACTACCGAAACAGTGTTCGACCCTTGCCACAACGTGCGAGCCATGGAAAAACATTTGAGTGATAGCTACGCAAGAGCCGTAAAGCGTCACGGCCCCGGCCAAATGGCATTACGCGAAACATTGAGCGAATACAACACAGGCAACCCAATCAATGGCCAGCGTAACGGATACGTCGACAAGGTGTTTGCAACGGTGCCCAAATGAAAAATACCAAAGAAAGTATCGCCGCCATCATCCGCGAGGAACTGGATGACATCGAGCTGCAAATCACGTATGGCGTCAAACACCAGCAACTCAACGAAATTCTCACTCAAGCAGGGTACGTCCTTACTCTTGGTGGTTTTCGTATTGCACTGGCAAGAGCGCGTGCGATGAAGGCGAAGCAGGCCGTCAAGTCAAAGGGGAAACCCAATGCCGCTTAAACAAAGCTTTCGCGGCTACGTTAGAGAACACCTCGAACGCATTGAGCTGAAGATTACCTATGGGCACCCGCATGAGTTGATCCGCAGGGAGTTGGCCAAGGAAGGTTTTGACGCAACCTTATCTAGCTTTAGAGATGCGCTTATGCACGCACGGAAATGGAAAAAGAAGCTAGGGAGCAGTGAAGCCCCCTCGCCTATCAAACAAGACGCGACTGAAGTCAATGATTCAGCCCCTCAAACAAACCAAGGTAAGAGAGAAGCCAACTCATCTGGGTCAAAAGCCCATGGTGAAACGGCTGTTGACGACTATTTCAAACGTACCCCACTTTTCAAACGTACCAAACCTTAAAGGACCACTCAAATGAAAAAACATGATCTCAAAATCGCTGTCGTCAACTTTAGCGGCAACGTCGGTAAATCGACGATAGCTCGGCACCTATTGAGCCCACGAATGCCAGAGGCTGTTGTGGTTGCCGTCGAGACGATCAATGCAGATAGTGCCAGTGATGTCACTGTCAAAGGTGGTGACTTTGGTCGATTGCAAGAAGATTTGATGCTGGAGGATGCTGCAATCATTGATGTTGGTGCCAGCAACATTGAGCAGTTCATGTCATTAATGCGTATGTATCGTGGTTCGCAAGATGACTTTGACTTGTTCATTGTTCCGTGCGTTCCAGTGCCAAAACAGCAGAAGGACACGGTGGAATGTGTCAATGCTCTTGCAGAGCTAGGTGTTCCAGCAAAAAAGATTGTGGTTGTGTTCAATATGGTGGAGCCAAATACCAATGTCGCCGAAATTTTTGAGCCTGTTTTGCGATTCGCAGCAGCTGAAGGTAAATGCCAAGTCGACGTTCGAGCGGCTATTTACAAGAATGAAGTTTTTACCCGCTTGCGCGGCAGCACTGAAACGATCCAGTCGCTCTTGGATGATCCAACCGACTTCAAGGCAGAAATTAAGAAAACAACAGTTCCAGAAGACCGATTGGCTTTCGCAGAACGTCTATCAACGCAGCGCCTCGCGCAAGGCGTTCAAGAGAACTTGAATTCAGTGTTTAAAGTGGTGGTGCCATGACCAACCCCGAGCGGCCCAAGTTATCAGAAGAGGCTCGTTCACTACTCATCGCCGAAATTCTTGGTGATGTGGGGCGTGTACACGACCAAATCATTCAGTTGAGTTCACAGTTGCATTCAATGCAAGTCGAGGCGCAGGATCAAGCCAGCCGCTTAGCGCGTTGGCATCAGGTTCTTGACTCAAAAATGATTGAGCTAAACAAAGTTGATCTAAGTGCTGTGGCCTCAGAGAAGCTTGCCACTCATGCTCGTGAATATCTCCAAGCTTTGTCTCGCGAGGTCAGTGACTTGGTTGCTAAAGAGGTAAGAAAACAAGTTGGCTCACCAAGTAAAGCCATTGACCAAAAAACAATGGTGTATTTATTTTTTGGCTGCATCGGAGCTGTTGCGATTGGCAACTTAATCTGGAATGCAATTCTTTATCTGTTCCGTTGAACAAGGGGCTCTTTGATGAAAAAAATACTACACGCCTTGACCATGGTCTGCCTGCTTTCATTGGGGGGCGCTGCATTCTCACAAGATGACGACAACGCAAAGTCAGCTTGTGAGGCGGTTTTGTGTCTTTCGTCGGGCAATCGTCCCGACGAGTGCGCTCCATCACTTTCACGGTACTTCAGCATCAGTTTTCGTAAGTGGTCCGATACGGTTCGCGCACGCCAGAACTTTTTGAACTTGTGTCCAATAGTTAGCCGTGATGCAGCCCTGAGTGCGTTGGCAAGCACTATTTCTAGCGAGTCAGAGCATAACGAACAGCAAGAAAAATGATCAGGGGATGACATGATTACCTACCGCATTAACGAGCACACCTACCAACCGGGTACGACTGCATTTGACGCAGCCTTAGTTGAGGCCCACGCCCGCAGAATTAGGCCTTTGTGCATGTGCCTAGGCCGAGGGGTTGAAATGTATGTGGCCAAGATTTCAGGCAAGTTCTACATTAAACGCATGCCAGGCACCGGAGCCCATCACGCTCCTGTTTGCGATAGTTATGAAGAACCTCAAGAATTAAGTGGTCTTGGCCAAGTCATGGGCACTGCAATTACAGAGAACCCAGATGATGGTTTGACCAACCTGAAATTGGACTTCTCGTTGACAAAAATGGGGGCGCGAGCCAAGCCCCTGCCCTCATCTGCCGAGTCTGACAGCGTCAAGACTGATGGCAACAAGCTCACGCTGCGTGGGACCCTGCATTACCTCTGGAAGGAGGCTGGATTTCATCGGTGGTCTCCATCAATGGAGGGAAAACGTAATTGGTTTGTGATCCGCAAATACTTGCTTGATGCTGCCGCCAACATGACCACAAAGGGGGCAGGCCTTGTCGATGTGTTGTACATCCCTGAGTCATGGAGCCTAGAGCATAAAAGTGAAATTGCTTCACGCCGTATTTCTCAAATTACCAAAGCAACAGCTCCGATAAAGGGTGCAAAACGACTCATGATCGTGATCGGTGAAATCAAAGAGATTAGCCCCTCACGTTACAGCAGCGACATTATTTTTAAGCACTTGCCGGACTTCACTTTCCATATCAATGAAGACCTCTATGACCGCCTTAAAAAGCGGTTTTCAGTCGAGATGGCATTGTGTGCTGCCTTGGAGGGTACGCACTTGATGGCTATTGGAACATTCAGCGTGGATGTATCGGGCTTGGTCTCCATTGAGGAATTGGCACTCATGGCCACGACTGAGAATTGGATTCCATTCGACAACACCTATGAGAAGGAACTAATTGATGGCATGACGCACTCTCATCGCCGTTTTGTGAAAGGCTTGCGCTACAACTTGCCTTCTTCGCGGCCGCTCGCATGCCTCGTCGCTAATGACACCATGCCTACCCCAACAGCCTTGTACATCATCCCGCCGAATGCTACGGAAGATTTTCAGGCTGCTTTGCACCAAATGGTCGAACTCAGTGAGTTGGCGTCTTGGATTTGGAATGCAGGAGAAGACGTAATGCCTTCACTGCCTGTAGCTAGTTTAGAACAGCGTTGACAACTTGTTTTTAAAGGAATTTAAATGAATAAATATTTCGCTATTGCTGCCTTTTTTTCTTTGGCAACTAAACTCGCGTCTGCAGGAGCCCACCCGCAGATCGATGCTCCATCACCAGTGGAGCAAAGTTTCAAAATATCTGTTGTGATCGTGGATGGTGCCAATCAACGAGCATCGTTCGCGCTCACAACAGATTCAACTAGCGCTGGACCAGCGACATATCGAAGTGGCATTGAAGCACCTTACTTAACGCCCAATAAAGAGATCGGCATGTTTTTTAGTGGCGTATCTTTTTCAGTAGAAAAACCATCTATCACAGCTGACAACAAAATCAAACTGGATTTTCGTGCCGAAAAATCAGAACTGAAAAAAATGCAGGCCGACTCAAATGGTAAAGACGTGGTCAGCATGCCGGGGGTGGTGCTCACCGAATTGTCAAAGGTTGTTTTGCTTGACAACGATAAAGATATTTCACTTCCATTTGGCTCAAATGTTCTAAACATTCGCGCCAAACTGCTTGCCGGGGATACAAGTGAATAAATATGTGGCGGTAATCAGCTTAAACGCTAGACGGTTTCGTGCGTTCTAACTGTTGACGTTTGTAAACATTGCAAACAAAATTACTCAAATATCTTGCCTAAAAGGAAAATTTCCATGATGTTCTCAAGACACATTGCACGTTATCAGGCTGGCATCCAGTTTGAAAATTTGAGTGCTCTTTTGCAAAGTAGGGCCGCTGGCGGTGGCATACATAAACGCCTGGATGAGAACCGCGAGTTACTTGAATATCTCAAAGATAACCACAAAGAGGTTTTGATGAAGAGCCCTTGGATAGTTGGTTGGATTAGGGCAAATGACGAGTTTTTCCAGTTGGCTAAACAACTTCTTGGCAATGGTGATGTGGGACTTGGTTCTGTGCGGTTACCAAGACCTTTCCCTGAGATTTTTGAAAAGACGAAGTCAAGCAGGTTAAATGGCCCTGATGCTTTTTTTTATGAAAGCGCTAACTCGCTTCGTAAGAAATTAGGGCCAGATATAAACATTGGCGACTATACGTTTGCAGAACTCCAAGAGATGGCTGGTGCTCCCTTCGTGTCTATGTCCACAAACACCTTTAACTTTGTCCTCGCCTGTTTGGTTAGTGATGAAAAATTATTGGCAAATAAGGCGCTGTCATGAGAATCATTGGATTCGTCTATCTTCTGTTATCGCTTTCAGCCTGTTCTCCAAAAGACCCCTTGGATGGCCCTATTCCTGACTGCAAAGAGCTTCTTTCCCAAGAAAAGAAGGGGTATGTCGACCTAGCCACTGAGCGCTGTGACCAAGCTCGCTCCATGCAGGAGAAGATGAACAGTATTGGCTGCGGCATCAAAGACAAATGGCAGCAATGTGACACTAGACGCATGCTCAGGAGTTCAAAGAGTGCATTTGATAAATGAGCGTGATTTGCTAACGCTACCGCCCTAATTTTGAGTGTTGGTAACGGTTTTCATGATTGAATCAATTAACTTTTTTGCCAATAATTCAAATTAATAGTCAACGTTTCGAGGCGTCATGCGTTTTAAGGGTGGAGGTATTCAATGTTCACAAAGTATTTGAAATCATCGTTGCTTGTTGTTGTCGTATCTTCTAGCGCAATGCTTGTTGGTTGTGCAACGCAGGCTAAAGTTGATGCCTTTACCGCTACACAGAAAAAAGTAGGTATTGTTTATGGGCAGGTAAACAAGGTGTTTTCTGACGATGATTTATTAAGCACCTGCAAAAGTGGAAAAGGTGATCCAGAGATGTTGAGTGCAGCATGTGCGGATGCCTCGAATTCTCATTTGGTGCAAGTTGGGGTGCTTATCGACGGGGCTTCGCATATGCGTGGGGAGGTAATCCCTAAGTCGCTTGGCGTTGAACCCGGCATGATTGTTAAGATGGATATGTCCAAGCCCAAGGGGCTTCATTTTGTCGAAATCGCAGCGAGGAAAGAGTCAGACAGTTGCAAATGGGCTGGGCATTACAACAACATGCTCGACCGTGGAAGTTTGGCGCATTCCGGCGAAGTTATTGGCGGCTTTGCATTGGGTGCATTTGTACCCGTTGTCGGCGCAGCCACGTTGGTGAAGAATCGAAATACAACGGGCGGGGTAGAGTGCAACGGATGGAGCTACAAGGAATCGTTTAAGGAATTCCTCGCAGCTAGCTAATCTCTAATTAGTTTTCGTTGAGTTTTTATGGGCGACGAATTGGCGGTGAAATGCACTGTCTCAATTCTCTGCCTGCAAGTCCTTGTGTTTTGCAATCACGCTCGCGCATTTTCATTGCATAAGCAGTTTTTGCCTCGATGTAACTATCAGGTCGATACATTGCGGTGCCCGGGTTTAGGCCCGCTGATCGACATGCCGCAAGTGTCCATGTGGGGTCACAGTTGCCTTGAATCATTTGGTTTGTAGCTTGCAGGTTGCCACTCGCAGATGCATCGAGCACATCAGTATTGATATGCCGTTGTTGAATTGCAGAATAAAGACCCGCACAGTGTTGGTTAGAGCAAGTTGCCCCTGTGGATGAGCCGTTTCCAACACCAGAAGGGTCCCATCCGACATTCCCCATCCAGCCTTGTTGGGGTGACACAAGGGACCCGCCTTGCGTGAGCTGTGTCCCTCCTGCATACGCAAGTCCTGCGGAAAGGGCTGCGTCTCCAGCTGCAATACTTGTTGCTGCTGCTTCTGCCGCAACAGTGCCTGCTGCGGTCGTGCCTGTTCCTGCTGCTGCGGCATACATTCCAACGGCTCCGTAAGTCAAAGCTGCTGTAATCAATACAAAAGCGAGGGTTGTCCAACTGCTTGAGCTAGACACGTTGTAGTAGAGCTGTTGTTCAATCTCAGGAATGTTTCCTCCCTTTAATGGCTCTAAAGCAATCATGCCTGCAACCACGTGTGCTTCAGAGTCGCATGAAGACGCCCCTGTCACACAAATTAGCCCAAAGGCTGCGGGATTGATGTTGTTGCGTGCGGGGCTCATATTTAACGGCATGGCCAAGTAGAACTGTGGTGTCGCATAGCCTGTCGTGTAAGTCGTAATGGTTTTTCGTAGAAAGTTTCCGCTTGTGCTGGTGGTTTGGGTGAATCTATTCTTTGTCTCTGAGTACAAAGCAAACACCGAGTCGTGATATTGCATTGCATGGCTAAGGGCGACTTGGGCCGCGCCCCAAGAGATGTTGTGAAACATTGGATCGCTGTCATAGCCCCTAAATTGCTCAAACGGGTTGTACCCCGCTTTGACAACATTCGTGCGTTCTGATTCTGTTAAATAACGTCGAGCGGCTTTCCAGTGCTCACCGTGGTGTGGGGTGAAGTTTGAAACCCAAACTTGTTGCCTTCCCGCCGCATCGCGAGTAATTTTGAAAACGTCAATTTTGAGCTTCGCCTGCTCTGGAAAGTAACGTGCAACGATCCATGGAGGGTTGCCGTTTTCATCGCGGTTCAAAATCATGGCCACTTGGTTGGGGTCTAGGCCCAAGCGCCCTACCCCTTCGACGCCGTACGTGATCCACCCTTCACCTTGGATCATGAAATTTCCACTATCGGTGCGGCCTGTACCTGAGATTTGAGCGATCAATCGCCAGTTGTCACGAGGCACTGTTACGCGGGTAACACCTGTGCCCTCTAGGTCGCCAAATCGTTCGTAATAACCGCATCCAGCCGTCCCCCCTTGGGAGATGCAAGATGCATCAGGTTTAAATTGTCCGATGGTGGCACTGGATTGATACGCCGAAGGATCGGCCCTTGCAAAAGCCTGCCCTGTTGGAATGATGAGGCTCGTCATGAGCATCACGGCAGACATGACAGAAGCTATGAATTGCTTGAGTTTTTGATTCATATATTGCCTTTATTGCGGACAAGGGAGTGTTTCTTTTACAACTGGAATAGCTGTCATAAGACGTTGCGTACCGTAGTACCACCAAACCGTCCAACCTTGTCCAGTTGCTCGATCAACTCCGAATGAGTAGTCTGTTCCCCACCACATGTGACCGCCGCACTGCTGCACGGGCGTACTTACTCTAGTGCGTCCTCTAAATAAATTCCCGATATATGGATCAGATGGCGAACAAACCCTATATTCCCCGTTGTAATTAATCGATTCTTTAGTTTGACCTGTATCGCCATCTTCATAAATTGGTGCCGTGTACTGAACACCGGGAACATTAGCCGTAGATACCAGTGGCCCTGTTGGGTCAAATGGATTAATTACGAGCGCCTGAATTTGGCTGATAGAAAGAGCTGTAGTTTGGGTGTAATCAAATCCCTGCGTAGGAGAAAATGAATTTGAAGTATTTCTTTTAACTAGGTTGGGCGTTGTTTGGGAGTCATCAAAAACAAAACGATCAAACGTGTTCGTTAATGTTAATCCGTAGCGTCCGGCTGTGCGAATCGTCCCGTTTGTACAGCTATTGTTGTGGTGAAGCGACCGGGTATCGAACGAGATGGCCATATTTGGTTGCTGCGAGCCATCAGATGCCGTTGTGTATTGAGGCTGAAGTTTTCTGGTGTAGTCAATGATTGCACCGTTACTACTGGTTGATGAAATAAGCGTATGAGCGTCTGTATACGTAGTTGGGCAACTAGGGCTACTTCGCTTGTCTGCCAAGCAATTCACACCAAAATTAGGGTCTGAACCGTTTGCGGTGGGTTCGTCGTATGCGCCATTCGTGTCAATGTTGACCCAATTTGTTTGTGGCGTTCCATCTTTCTTTCGAAGTTGCCACTTAAGAATGCCAGCGTCCGCATACGCCCACGTACTAGGCAATCCTGCCGCTACGGCTTTAGGTGTATACGTGATGTAAACGTAAGTTGGATCTCCATCAATCACTCGCGGTGCACCGTACATGGTTCGTCCTCCGTCAGTGATTGACAGTTGCCATACCAATTTCATTGTTCGGCTTACGCCGCTTGGAATAAGTTCTTGCTCATATACAAATGAGGCAGCTTTGTAGTTGTTGGTGGACATCCATGCTTTCAGTGCATTGCCAACATCTGTGGCGAAAGGCAAAAGAAAAGCCGTGGCTTGTGTGACGATTTCATCTTTTGTTTTACTGCCACTGGTGTACGGCATGATGGGCACACTTGCAATTGACGTGGCACCGTATGCGTTGTTGTCAGGCTGAATTTGTAAACCACTCCCGCTATATCCAACAGCACCGCTGAACAGCGTAAATGTTGCGTTTGTTGAATTTAGAGGGACAGTTTCAATCACAGATGCTGCAGTGCGATTTTTTTTCCCAATAGCGGCCGTAGGTCCCGCCGCGTTAGCGATGCTATGACTAACTAGCAGCGCAAGCGCCGAGGCTTGCGCTGCGCGTTTGGCGCGTTGAATAAAGACATTACTTGACATCGAGGCCTCGTCTATTTAGGTTGTCGCCACATTAGCGTTGCATTGGGCTAGGAATGAAGCTTGATGGAAAAGAGCCTGAATTGGTGCTCATGCCCGCAGGGTTTGGCGACAGCGTAGGAATTGCAGGAAAGCCAGAAGCCCCAACATTCGTACGACCGCCTGCAGCTTGTGCGTCCACGTATGTCACGCGTGCTTCTGTGCCGGAATAGTTGCTTTGTGCAGGGATTGACTCATTGCCAATACGAATACTGCCACTGGTGCCTTGTGGCGTGCCGAGAGCGGCTAAAGAAAATGGCATAACGCCTTTGGGTAGTACGCGTGGCATATCGCCGCTCGCCATGCGCTTGCCAGGACTAGAAATAAATTCTTCACCCGCTTTAAGCGAGTCTTTTACGGGTACTTGTGACTTAGGGATTACGTTGATAACTTCGCTACGAATCTTGGCAGCTTCTGCTTGGCGACGATCACCAGTCAACTCAAGTTCTGTTTGGAGTTGAGCTTGGGCAACTTGTTGGCGTGCAATGTCTGTTACCAACTTATTAGCGTTGAGTAGGCGTGTCAGGCGCTCTTCAGAGAATGATTTGCCAGTCAGTGGGTTGATTGCTGAATCCGTGTCGATGGGCGTTTTAGAGCTTGGCATTGATGCGACGGTGGGGAGTTTTGGTGGCTGCGCAACGACTGGCAAGTTGGGGGACTTTTCCGGTACTTGTGCGGCTGCTGCCACGGGTGCTTTTTCTTCAGTTTGGGTTGGTGTTGTATCGCGTGAAGGATTCAAAAAGCCTCGCCCCGCCCCGGCGCTCAAGTTGTCTGCGGGTTTTGTCGCCAGCTGAGCACTTGCTGACAGCGGTGCATAAACTGCGACGAGCAAAGCGATAGTCGAAGCGATGGTGGTCAATTGAGGTTTACGGTTTTTCATGGAAACTCCTTTGGTGGTGGTTAGTACGCGCCGACAACGGTGCGAGAAAGCGTTTGACCGCCCGGCAGGGCGGTGGAAATCCGAGCTGTGTAGCCAGGTGTTTGAAGTGCAGCAGTTGAGTTCTGCGGATTGCGAACTGCGTCAGAACTGTTGTCAATCAATAAGATTTGTCCGAATGCATCGGTTACATCTGAGGTAGTTAAACCAAGTACGGTGTGTGCGCCGATTGCGGCCATGCTCACGGCAGATCCGCCGCTGTTGGGCATCGAGCCGTTTACATCCCAATTGCTCGATGCATTACCACCTCGGTCTGTCTTTGCGAAATAATCAATCGAAATGTCTCGCGTGGTGTTTGCCAAATAACGCGTGTTGAAGTAAGTTTGGTACGCGTCGGCCGAGCGATTCACGACCGCGAGTGACTGAGAGACTTTGTCTTGCATCAAGGCTCGGCCATCAATCAGAATCCCCTTGTCATCACCCCCAAGTGTCAAGACGCCAACAGGTGAAAGTGGATTGGTCGCCTCAATCGCTCCCTCTACGCCCGCTGAAACAACGGCTACAGAGTGATAGTTGAATGTGATTGAATTGACGGTAATGCTTTGCATTGGAGTGATGTAGACGCAGAAGCTGCGTCCAAAACCGTCATGCCAGATGTCTGATGCACTTGTCGCTAGGTAGCGGCCGATGGCAGTAAACGTGGTTGGCCCTCCGACACACAAGTTATTGACTGTTGGTATCAGTTGAGCAAGCGTTCCTGCGGGCGTTGTAAATACGGCAGATGAAACGGCATCAACTGTGGTTGCGTTGTCGTTGTATGCAGCTGTGAGCGCCATTCGCAAGTCTTTAAGGCGGCTGTCTGTTTCTACGCGAGAGAAGAACGTAATGCCGGGGCCAGTAGCGTTCGAAATCAAGACGATCAAAATACTGGCCAAGCCCATGGCAAACATCATCTCCAGCAAGGTAAATCCCCGCTGTTTTTTCATGCGAGTGGCATCTTTTGAGATTTGTTCGGGTTTCTTTTTCATGCGGCCACTCCCAAAAGGCGTTCAAGGGCTGGGCGGTCATTGGATGCCATGAGCGCTGTTTCTTGATCCACAATTTTTTCGTTAAGTAGCTTTATCAGGCTTTGATTGAGGGTCAGCTGCCCGTCTATCGCGCCGCTACTCATCTCTTGAGTAAGTAGATTGTTTCGCCCACCAGTGATATGCACGCGAATCGCTTGGGTGGCCATGAGTATTTCAAGTGCCAAGACTCGCCTGCCTTCTTTGGTTCTCACTAAACGCTGCGATACAACACCGCGCAACACAGAGGCAAGGACAGAACGGGCTAGTTCACGGTCACTTTCAGTGAAAAAAGCCAAAATTCGATTGATCGTTTCTGTTGCTGAATTTGTGTGGAGCGTTGCTAACACCAAGTGCCCTGTCTGAGCTGCATTCAATGCCGCCTCGACTGTTTCGACATCGCGCATTTCGCCAATCAATATAACGTCGGGGTCTTCTCGCATTGCTCCAATAACTCCAGCCGCAAAATCAGAGCAATCACCAGCTTCACCGACTTGGCGTTGACGCATGCGTGAAGTACGGTCCTTGTGGACGTATTCGATAGGGTCTTCGAGTGTGATGATGTGACTTTGCGTATTTGCGTTTAGCCAATCAATCATGCTGGCCAAAGTTGTCGATTTGCCGCTACCTGTTGGGCCAGTTACCAAAACAAGCCCTTGAGGGGCTTCTATGAGCCGCTGCACTGATGCGGGTAGGCCAAGGCTTGCGAGTGGGGGGATGTCGTTAGAAAGGCGTCTCACTGCGACATTGAGTTGGCCTTGAGACATCCAAGCATGGGCGCGAATTCGAAAATTTCCTAAATTCAGAGCAAAGTCGTCTTGGCCACCAAGCTCTAGCACTCGGGTTACTGGTGACGCATCTTTGTAACGAGACTGCAGCCAGTTGTTTAAATCCACAGCAGACACGTAGGAGTTCCGCACAATCTGCATCTCTCCACCGCTACGAACCCAAATTGGGTGGTCGATTTGCAAGTGAACGTCGCTGATCGCTTCGTCAGTCAGTAACTCCGTGAGAACTTCCAAAAAACTGCGGGTGTCTTCTTGATCATTCATGTTGATTCTTTGTGTGGTTAGTCGGTTTGTTGAACTTGGTAAGAGACCGTTTGGCCCCATGGTGATGAGGCTTTAATTGACAAGCTAAATGGCATTGACGAGTTGTTGCTGTCCAAAAGGTTGCTAATCTGAACGACGTCGCCCCAAGGGGTCTGAAAATCGCTATTGGGCATGCCAAGCATTGATGGGATCGTTGTGCTTGTGATTGGTTGATATGTATCAACACATGGAAAGTGGCCAGAGATAGCACGTGCACAGTCGCTGGACCTGAAGTAGTTCTCAAATGATGGAGAGCCAATGACGCTTTGTTGTGCGCGAGCAAAGTTCTGCAATCGGGAGGCAGTTGTTTTAAGAAGCTCGCTAATCTGGACCATCAGGCCTTGTTGATAAAGCTTGGTATCGAAGATTCGTGTTGTTCCCGCAGCGGCAACGGCTGGGTCAGGCGCGAGCGTTCCGTTTGCTTGATTAAACGTGGTGGTATCTGGGGAGCTAATCGGCGGCAACCAAACTGCAATTACTCGATATGGCACGCAACTCCCAAAGCTCGCCGTTGTTGAGCATGGCAAGCCAAGTCGAGAGCTGATGGCGGCTCGAACTCCAAACTTACGCTCTGGGGCAATTTGCTGAAGTAAATCGGCTTCTGTTGGTGTGTCGCCAGTGACCTCGATGGACAAAGCCACACGTTGATACCAGTGGTGTGAATTCTTGATAACTGTGTCAAGGTATTGCCTTTGGTCTTGATCAAAAGTCACCTGTGCCTGATGTACGACGCGGGCACGAAATGAGCCCGCCAGCACCAGCATTGCGCCAAGAAGCATCGTCACCACCAGAAGAAATGCCGCGCCGCGTTGACGGTGTGCGGGGTGATCTTTGGGTAGTTCTGCCCAATCGATGGCGATATGGGCAGATGATTTCTTGTTGCTTTGCATGGTGCTAGTCCGGCCACTAATTAACGTGAATCAGAGACTTTGACGTCAAACGAACCAAATTCCGTTGCACCGGAACCAAGCGTGGCGCGACATTGGCCATTGACGAAGGTGGCATTTGCAACCACGTCTGTATTCGCGCACTTTTTAATTGCTTCGATGATCACAGCGTTTGGCACGTTGGAAGCACGCAGGTAGTAGACCCATGTGTAATTGCCACCGTTGGTTGCTGCGTTTGCTGCTTCGCGAGCAATCGTGATGGTTGTTGCGTCACCAATGCTTGATTCAGTAATCGCGTTGTTTGCATCGGTTGGTTGGCGGTCGATGTACGGTCCGCTCCAGTTGTTCGTCGCGGCGATACCGTTGAACATATTTCCAGCGGTCGCATCCGTACGGTTCCACAACACAGAGAGGCGGTTGGGAACGCCGCCCAAGTCGACCACTGCACGTTGCGCTGAATCGCTCAATGTTTTCATGTCCGAGAACAATTTGACGGCCTTCGATGAGTCGCCAGAAAACTTCGAGGCCATAAATGTGGCCAAGACCACGATGACGGCTAAAACCACAATCAATTCAATCAGCGTAAAGCCGCGTTGTTTGCGGGCAGCAATACTTGCTTGCAGGCGCTGCTCCAAAGTGAGGGGTGAAGCATCAATGTCATTTGATGTTGTGGTGGTGGGTTGTGAATGGTTGTTTTCCATGGTTTTCTCCTGAGTAAGCGGTTAGGTTTGAGGTTGGGTTGGTGATTAAAGAGACTGGAGCATTGGCCCAGCGATTGGGTAATAGGTGATGTAGAACACCGCCAAGATCAAAACGACGGCAATGGCGAGTGATATTTTTTGGAGAACGGCTTGCACCTTCTCTGTTAATACCTGCACATCTTCTTGAAGCATTTGGCAGAACGATTTCAAGCCGTCTGGCAAGTCACCTGAATCTTTCGCGCTTCTATAGCCTGCATTGACAAAACGTGGGAACTGCGCTGCTTCCAATGCACTGATTTCGTCAGCTCCGGCAGCAAGACGACGACTCATGACGTAAAGGGATTCACCAGTGACTGTCAATTTGCAAGCGGGGCGAAGAATGGCGCAAATTTCTTGAGGCGCGATGTTGGCTGAATACATTAAGGCGTACACGCTCCAGATTTGTGCGTGTTCACTTTTCAAATCTAAGTCGTGAAACGACTTGATGTGCGATTTGATTTCTTGCCAAAGGTTTGACTTCAACAGCAACCATGCGCCAAAGCCCATGGCAATCCAAGCCATGAACCACATAATTGGGTTGTCATTGACTTCGCCAACAAAGCTGTAGAGCGCCTGAATGTCTGGTGGAATGTTGACGGTCGAACCAAGCTTTTTAAAGAAGCTCAGCATTTGCGGGCCTAGAACTCCGAAAAAGAGCGGTAACGCAAAATAAAACATGATGGTCATGGTCTGTGGCATACGCATGGCACCGCGAACAGCGTTTTGAGTCTGGTGGCGGAGCTTGGCTTCCTGAGCTAAGTCCCAAAACGATTTATCCAGTCCGCCCACCATGTCGAGCGCTTTCACCACCATGACATCACGATGAGCGAATCCCCCCATCTCCATGGCCTTCCATGGTCGAAGACCGCTCTCTTGGGCGGCAGAGGCAATCGCAACGGCCGAAAGCAAGCGTCCGTCTTCGATGTACTCTTTTGCGCTGTCCAGGGCGTCTTTAAAAGTGCCCCCTAGCTTGATCCGTTTAGAAATGGTCTCGTAAAAACGAGCCTTCTCTCGCAGATCAAAGTCATCAGGCTTGAAGAAGCCAAAACCCGTGGCCAGCGTGTGCATGATGTCTAGTGAGACAACCGGGTTGATGAAACCCATTTTTTTAACCTTGGCCATGGCAAAAACGTCTGACTCGGCCGTAATCAAGCCCGAGACTGTTTTTGTGCCTACTGGCTGGCGTGCTGAGAATGCAAATGTCAAGTTCATGATTAAGATGCCTCTTTGAGTGGTCCGAGTTTTTTCACTTCATCGATGCTGGTGACTCCATCGGCGACCAAGCGCAGTGCATTACCCACAAGGGTGCGGTCTTCATTGATGCCCTCTCGCGCAATTTGGCTAGGTGATGCACCGTTTTCGATCAGCTCGCGTACGCGTGGCGTCACGCGCAGGAGTTCATAGACCATGCGACGACCACGAAAGCCTGTACCGTGGCAATTTGGACAACCCATTGCACGTTTTGCTTTGATGGGCTTGCCTGTGCGTTGCTCGTCCAAGAATGGCAGGTTGCCTAGAACGGTCAAGGTGTCTACACGGTTGTCTTCGACTGCACACGTGCAAAGTGTGCGCACCAAGCGCTGAGCCAAAATGCCGAGAAGTAGGCTGGCAATCGCGCTCATATCGAGGTTGAAGCTGCGAAGACGGCTGATGGCCAAAGCAGCGTCGTTGTTGTGAAGTGTTGAGAAAACCAAGTGACCCGTGTTACCTGCATCCACGAGTTGTTCAGCAATATCACCCTTACGAATCTCACCAAAAAGAATCACATCGGGGGCGGCACGAAGTAAGCCCTTGAGTAAGTCGTGAGCGCCTTTTGCCTCATCACTGCCTCCGTTTGGATCGTTCTTGGCCGCGTTTTGACGCGTTTGAAACTGCATCCAAAGGCCGCGTGAATACTCAATCGGGTTTTCGATGGATTGAACCCATCGTGAAATTGGGTCAATCTCGTTCAAGGTCGCGTATAGCGTGGTGGTTTTACCGCTACCTGTGGGGCCAGTGACCAAGAAAAGACCTGTCGCACGGTCCTTGCTGTCTCGGATGTACTTCAAGGTTTCTGGGTCAAAACCGAGTGTGCTCAATTCAGCGGTGTCGGCCTGTTGGTCCAGAATACGCATCACTATGGTGACAAGTGTGTTGTCTGTCTCGTTGCGCTGCATCAAGATGACGCGAAAGCCATAGCGCTGAGCAATTTCGCCAAACTCTTCAGTATCTGACTCTTGAAATACAAAGCGGCGATCCACGGGGCCGAGTGGTAATTTATCTTGAGCACCACACGTAGTGACAAGGTGCGTAATGACCCGGCTCCAAATTTCAGACGGCAAGAATGTGAAGAGCTGGCCAACACCATCAATTTTCAAGCGCACGTCACCGCCGGACTTGGTTGCCGAAGGTGAAAACGAAATATCAGACGCCCCCGCATAACACGCGTGGCGCATCAAAGAGAGTACAAATCTGCGAAGTAGCGATTGAGCTTCTTCTTCTTCAACCTTCACGCTAGACAACTGCTCAAACAACTTCATCGTGTCTGCATCAGAGTTTGAGTAATAACGGCGATACATGGTCGACAAGGTGCGCTCGGAAGCCACCTTATAGACGTGTGGCAGGCCGTTGAATAAGCGTGACCCTGCCAAGGTTTTGGATGGCTCACTCAAGGCCAATACGAGCGTTTGAGAACCGTTCTCGGCTGTGATCAAGTTCACGGGCAGCACACCCTCAAACTTCGACGGCAGAGCAATGCCGTGATCTTTGAGGGCTTTAGAAATTTCCACGGCTGGCACCGCATCAATTTGGCTTGGAGGGAAATAATCCATCTGGCTTACCTTGGCCAACACGCGGGCTACGCCTTCAGGTGGCAAAAACCCATACTCAGATGAGCGCATGATTTCAGTGATTGGCTCATTCGTAAGGGCTTGTCGGCGGCGCAAGATACCAATATGGGATTCGCTAACTCCTTCGCCCCGAAGCGCCTGCTCCATAGAGTTTTGAAGAGTGCTCTCTGGGTTTGGTGCCTGAACAACAACGGCCGACTCCACAATGGAGTTATTGGAGACAAATGGCTGTGTGACATTGGCCATCTTTTGTGTCTCATCAACTTGTGGGGTTGCAACTGCGAGGATTGGTTTCCCAATATTTATTGGCCGTGGGGTTGCCGCAGGAGGCGATGACTTGCCTTCGTTTTTGGTAGAAGCGCTGCGAAGGTTAAAAAAGACAGGTCCTGTGGCCATCACACACCTGCTTTCTGGTCTTCTGCGCGGCCAAACAGTTGAACTTTCATGTCAAAGCTATAACCGCGCATCTTGATTGAGCTAATGGACCCCCCGTGGTCGATGATTTGCGACTGGATGAAGCCTTGAAATTCTTCCAAAGACTCATAAGAGCCTTTGATGCTGATTTCTTGAGACATAAGTCCAGTCGCTGCGTTTTGACCTTGCAGAGACTGCATGGAGATTACGTTTTGACCGCCAACAATATTGCCTGCGGAGACGTCCGTCATCACGACACCGAAGTCATGATTTGTATGGTGGAGGCGTGACATGGCCTGAATAGCGACTTTGTCAATGCTCAGGTTGGTTGCTGGTTTTTCAGCAAACTTACCCACAAAAGACAAGCCTTTATTCGTGTTGGCCATAGACATGGACAGCCTTTCGCTTTCGCCGTTTGCCAAGGCCAGATCGCGCAGCTTAGGCTGCATGACTGTCTTAGCGACTACCAGCGAGCAGAGAAGAAATACCGTGGTCAACAGACGTGCATTCATAGGTGATGTAAAGCTCAGAGAGCTGTGTGTTGGTTTCAGGGTTACGACGGGTGCAGCTTTCGGGAGGCGCTATGCTCATCAGGTCTGTCAGTGCCGTTGGAGTGTTTGAAGCGTCAACAACTTTGGCAATTACCTTGATCCGCAAAAAATCGCGGTCTGCATCAATTTCTAAGCGCAGGCCGTCACGATGCAGTTCTTGCGCAAGCTTCAGCGCTTGTGAAATGGGAACAGAACCTTCTTCTGTGATTGCCCCCCAGCGAGCAATAGTGGCGGCTCTCAATTCATCGTTGGCAATGCTTAGCTTTACCGCTTCGCTCGATGAGTGGTGTTTTGACCATTGAATTGAAGCCCCTGCATAAACGCTCGTGAGAACAACTCCAATGAGACTGAGCGCTGTAAGTTGTGTCGAAAGCTTCCACCACTTAGTGACACCAACACCAAACACCTCAACCTCTGTTGGATATGGGCGCACCACGGTGTTGTTCTGACGACCGCTAAGCTGCTTAACAAACTCGGAGCTGTCAAACAAACAAATTCGTTCCGCAGGAAATTCGCTGGCTGAGTCAAGGGCGGCTAAACGAACGTGCTGAAGATAGTTTTGAAGAGCTTGCTCTAAACGAAGTTGATTCGTTGACGCACGTTCTTCATCAGTCCCGGTCGAGGAATTGGTCAAGTTGACCGAAACCATGGACTCAAGTTCTCCAGCTTCTGTTGCCTTGAAGAACACAACTAGCGTGTGATCTATGCCTTGAAATACCACTCCCGTGACATACGGACTTTGCGGTTGAGGTTGCTCAGACCAAGCTTGTGCAAGCAAATTTCGAAGAATGGCCCGTCCGGGCCAGATGCGAGACTTCGTAGAAGTCGTGGCCATCCGGTCGGCAGGTGTTGCGTACAGCCATTCGCTATTGGATAGACCCCGTGCGCGATCTTGAGCACTTGTTTGGGACTCTTCACCCTTTGGTGCTTTTTCACCGCTTTTAATGGCTTTGGCGAGGCTCTTAGACAGCTTATTGAGTTCACCGCGAAAGTCCATGGTGGGCTCACGCTTTGATGCAGACTGGCCAAGCGTTTGTCGAAAAGCAATCAATCGCACGCCAGCCTCAGCCATAAGGCGCTTATTTAAAGCCGGTGTTGATTCGCGCTTTTGGGCACGCATCTCCAAGTCTTCTAACGGGGAAAAACTGATGATGTCTGCCAACTCATCCTCAGCAGGAGGTTGTGAGTCATGGGTGTTGCCGATGAGGGCACCCGCATCGACGTTAGTAGAGTTGCTCAGTGGCCAGTAAGTGTCTTTCTCACCTTCTCGCACGAACAACCAGAGCCGCACGTCGTTCGGTTCGGTAGACTGCTTTTTAGTGAACCGTACGAACATCAGATTGACTCCGAAAAGACAATATTCATTGGGGCCGGACGAAGAATGCGAGCATTAATGATCAGAACAGATTCGCGTGCTGCAACATCTTTGGTGTTACCTGCAAACAAGGCACCAATGCCCGGAATTTCAACCAGACCTGGCACTGCCTGTTTTGATGAGTTATTTGTTGAAGTGCGTGTTCCACTAATAACAACAGTCTGGCCAGACTGAATGGAAATGCGTTGCCCGCCGTTCTGCACAGACTGTTCGTACATCTGCACTTGGTCGCCCAAAAACTTTTGTAAAGTGCCCAAAGTCACCTTAGACGGCACGATGGTGAGGCTCGCGTTAGAGTCATCCAAAATGGAGGCGTGGACAGCCAAGTTGACGCCGTCTTGAGCATAGGCGCCAGTACCGCTTTGTGAGGTAGTTGAACCTGTCCCGCTTGGCGTCGTGGTGCTAGTCACCTGTGGCATGTAAGGCTTTTGCGTACCACTGAAAAACACGCCAGATGAGTTGTTCGCAACGATCAATTTAGGTGTTGCTGAAACGTCAACTGTCGTGAAGTTTTCAAGGGCTTTGACAACGCTAGTAATTGAAGCGCTGGTGAACGATAAAGAACTGGTGGATGCTGTGCCAGCTGTAGCGAGGGTGTTGATTCCTACTTTCTGAGTGCCAGCAGCGTTAATCACTTTATCCCACTGAATGCCGTATTTGAATTCATTGGTCAGGGACACTTCCACCAAGCGAGCATTTATCTCAATTTGGCGACGAGCATCGTAGGAATACTTGGTTAGAAAATCGTGAATACGTTTCAGGGCTTGGCCGTTGCCACGAACTGAAATTAATCCTGATTCAGCAAAAACTTCTACGGTTGTATTTGGGCCAGCTTGCTTTTCTACGAATGTTTTAAAAGCGGAGGGCGCATTCAAGTATTCGCCTTGTACCGCAAATGATGCCCCAATTGGATTGATTGAAGACCCGCCATTAGCTGATCCAGTACCAGAGGATGTAGCGCTTGTGCTCGTACCAGAGACTGGACTACCGCCGTACTGAAATTTTGTAGAGAGCATTTTTTTCAAGTCTTCAGATGGGACTCGAAAGACGACCGTTGCTTCTGGTGCAACGGTTACCGTGCGATCTGTTTCATTGATCACGATGGCATATCCGGCTTGCCATGCAATTTGACGCATCGCTTGCTGAATAGTTTGTCCTCGCAAATCAAGAGTCACTGTGCGTTGCAATTCCACGGCCGCGAGTGCTGAAGCTCCGTATCCAAGACGGTCTGACAGTTTCACAATCAAGTCATAAAAGTTCGCATTTTTTACCGAAATGGTGACGGCTTGACGTTCATCAACGTCTTCTACTTCCACGCCTCGTGGAATTGACCGTTCGACGCTTCGAACTGTTGTTGCGCCGCTGATTGGGGTATCAGCGTATTTTTTAGCGCGGTCCGTTACTTCATTTTTGTAGTTATCAACACTGGCACAACCAGCAAGAAGGGAGATAGCAGCAATGGATGTAAGAGAAAATATTGTGCGGGGAGTTTTGTTTGTCATGAAGGGCTCCGAATTAAAGGCCGTTGCGCGAATTGCGAACAGTGACACGCTTGACGGCACCGCTGTTTTTTGCGATCTCAGCCTCAAAGCCAAATGGCTCCAAGACCTCGTTCAATGCGGTTTGAACGTCTGACTGGCTTGCTTGGAAATCATCTTCTAAGACCACATCACGGACACGGCCGGATGTTGTGGCTGACGCTGCCCAAACCAAATCGATTGACTGAGAAGCCAGCCATGTCTTCAGAGTCGGCATGAGTCGATCCCCCTGCCGAATTACGAGCGGAGGAATGACTGGTGCCACAGGAATGGCTGCAACTGGTTGATTGACGACAACGCCAGAAATCGTTGATTGGGCAGAGCCCGCCCCAATCGTCCCGGCATCGCCCGTAGCTTCTTGTGAGGCGGGCTCATCCACAGTCGTAATCAGGGGCTGCTGGCAATATTTGCCCAGAATGACAGCGCCGGGTGGAACCTCCGGACAGTTTGGGCTTTTAGCTTCTGTTGCACTGGCAACTTGAAGAAATGCAATCGCGCTAATGGCGATAAGGTTTTGTTTATTCAATTTCATGTGGGCCTCACTTGTTCGGAAAATCTGAAACGACAACCGTCGTCTTGTCTGGAAACTCCACCATGAGTGGGTTGTTTTCATCTTTGAGTAGTACTGCCAATGCAAGCACAGCAGCACGAATGTCTGGTTCGTCAATGCCACCAATAGTTGTGACTTGCGTTTTTGTGTTCCATACCAAGCGCATCCGTGCTTGACGAGTCCAAGTGGCCAAAACACGTCGTACATCGTCACCACGCTCAGCCGTATAGCGCGTTTGACGCGGCAGGCCTGCGCGGGCAGCTCGGATAAGCTCCGCTAGTGCTTCTTCGTCGGTGTTGATCTTTGCTACCGGACCAAAGGCCTGCGGTGGCGGTGGCGGTGGCGAACTGGCGCAAGCAGTGAGCACCAAAAGAATTAAGGGGGTCAGTTTTTTCATGTGGTCTTTCAACGAATCGGGGTAACGCGCTGCGGGGCTGCTGTTGGTGCGATCTTTTGCAACTTCACGGAATGCTGACCGTTCATGTTCTGGGTAGATGACTGGAGACCGTCTGCAACTGCTGCCACTGATGACGCGGCAATATCTTTGGGAACTTTGTTGATAGCCATGGCACGCGCCACAATTTCAAGACCTTTACTTTTTGAAACTTCGTCAACACTTGGTCCAGTTGAGGGGGGTTGTGTCTCTACCTTTGGTGTAACGACACCAACTTGAGCGTCTTCATGTAGTTTTTGGATCGTCTCGGCAAGCCACTCGTTGCGATTTGTCGAAATGTTTTCTTGTCCAACGACAAGGCCTTTGTCGTCTTTAACGTCCACCTTGACAGAGACAGGCTTTGAACCTTGATAAGCTAATAGGATCGTCTCGCCGATAGGTGGGGCGTTTTCTTGCATGGCTCGCTCGATGTCGACACCCCAAATCACCTCTTCGCCCTTATTCGTTTTCAATTTGGCGTAATAGTTGTTGCGCTTGTCATCTTTGTTGAACTTGTATGGCGCAGGGCCATGCTCCAGCAAAACCCCAACGTAGGCTCGTGGTGTTTTCAAAACCGATGACAGCGATGCAATCGTTGTCTCTACGGCCGCAACTTCAGTCACGCCCTTTGCACGCAACTCAGCACGAATCTGAGAAACCATTACAGGTTCGCCGCTTTGATTTTTGGCAACCAATGGGGTTGGTTCGTTGTTGCGGACGGGGTTGGCTTCAGTGGCTTGGTTAAGCGCCACTGTAGGGACTGCTATTCCGTCTTTAACCATCACCGCAATGCGCTCTTGGAGCTTTGCACGGTCAACGGGTTCTGGTGTGTATCCCGTTACTTTTAAGCCGATCAAAGAAGCCTCAATCCATGCGCGGCTCGAAAATTCAGGTGTGCCATTCAGGTGTAGTTGTTTCCAGCCTTTGGCTTGTGCGAGAGCAACGATTGCTTGCACGACTTCGGGACTGCTGTGCTCTGTTTTGAATGTCTTGCCGTCATCAATAAAAGCCAAGGTGGTTTTCTTGTCGCGGAAATAAAACTTACCTTCGGCAAACAGGAATTGTTCTTTGAGGCGTGCCATCACTGTGTCAAACAGCACAACGCCGCCGATTGTTGGAGCAACAACAGGAGTAATTTCTTCGTTCTCAACAGAGTTGATCAACTCAGACGCTGCCTTCTCCTCCGTTGAGGCAGGGGCTGCGTCCTCAGTTGAATCAAGTTCCAATGCAGGTGACTCAATTTTTGGAGATGCTTGCTCGACTTCGGGCGTTAAGGGCATGTCGACCGGGGCAATAGCTTCGGCAGGTGTGGCCATGCTTTCTTGCTCAGAAACTGAAACAGGATCAACAACTGGATTTGTCTGCCCAATAAGGGCATTAATCAACTTGTCGCCAGTCTCGTGTCCGTACTGGTCGTGCAAATCATTGAAGTCTTTGCCCGTAAAGCCATCTACAGTCGGAAATACTACGGCAGCGTTTATCGCTGCGCCCGCCTCAATCGCCTTGGCACGACCTGCGTTATGGGTGTTCTGTAAATCGTCATCCCCACAGATGATCATTGGTTTCTGCGGATAAAAACCACGGAACACTTTCGCCACGCGAACCAAATTGCCGGAGTCGAAAGTCACAACAACAGGGTTACCCGTTGCTTCATGGAGACTCGCGCCAGTGGCATAACCTTCAGCAAACAAAATTGGGCGCTCATCAGTAATCTCACCAATCAGATGAAATAAGCCGGACTTACGACCGTCTTTGAGATAAAACTTATCTGTGTCTGCGTTTTCTGGGCGTTGAGTCAGAATTCGTTGTACGTTCCATAGCTTGCCCTCGTCGTCCACCAAAGGCACCAAGAGCACTCCATTAGGCATGGCGCGAAGGCCGTAGCTGCCAACGCCTTTGCGGTCAAGATACGGGGTAATCACATCTGGTGTGCCCGCCTCCCAAAGCTCTACGGCTTGTGCAGCCGTTTGCTCTTGCTTTGCAAGCTTCAGAGCCGCTTCTTTGGCGGCGGCTTCGATACGTTCTGGACTTGGTGCTGGTGCCGGCCGATTCATACGCTCTTGCGTTTTCTGGTCTGGTTTCCAGCCGCCATCCATGGCTTCTTTGAGAAGCGTGGCAATAGTTACACCACCATCGGCTTTGATGCTTTTCCAAGTGGAGTCTGCTGATGAAGCCTTATAGCTTTCCCCGCTTTGGCTCCAGTTATCAAACAACGAAAAACCATCTTCACCGGGGAATTCACTTTTGATGGCCATGCCTATCTTGGCCCACTCATCGCGCCCGGTGTTGGGTGAGATGAAGCTGAGTGCATCAGCCGTTTG
>JACCDU010729100.1_pt1 | contig 45947 bp, 41 predicted proteins | sample 7446081 | NCBI WGS metagenome assembly JACCDU01 (sample SAMN15323447, study PRJNA562643) | freshwater metagenome | isolation source: river surface water | place: USA:Blue River Watershed | collected 2017-08-17 | reverse complement strand
GAATTGACGTGTTGAAAAACGCCGTTTTTCAGATCGATGTTGACTTGCCCATTCAAGCCTGCATAGCTGAAAACCCAAGGGAAGTTTGTCCAGTTCACCTTTGCCGTAATCGTGCCAGATCCCTCTGCGGCCCGGTTTTCATATCCCATTTGATCCGAAAGCTTGCCCAGGCTGGAAATATCAATCTTGCCATCCAGACTGACGCCACGCTCTGGTCCTTTCAACAGCCACAAACCCTTTGCAGACATTTTGGCATGCGGATTGGTAATTTCTAATTCATTGATCATCCAGCGCGCGCCGTTGTCCGCGTTTTGACCCACGAGACGCAAAGTGCCAAGTCGACTTCCATACAAAGTAAAGTCATCAACTGTCAGGTCAATTGCGGGCATGGATGACCATTGCTTGTCATCAATCACCTCCGTTTTAGGCGGCTCGCCAGTCGATGTCCCCTCGGTTCCTACAGAAAGCCTGGAAAACCTGGCGACAACGGGTCCAATCCGCCCGCGGGGATCGGTTGACCATGAAGCAACGCCCTGTGTCTCCTTCGACTCCAGACGAGCCGCCCATTTTTGAGACGCTGTTTTGCTCACCATCAAATCCATTTGATGAAGATTCAACTCAGCGAAAATGAATTCAGGGGAACGCACGCGCAGTTGCTGCAAATCAGGAAAAATTGGAGTTTGGGCACTGACTGCATTGTTTTGAGACGGGGCCGTCAACTGATCAGACAATGCTTTCCAATCATCCCAGTTCACGCGATCAAAACCAAGGTTGACTGAAAGTCCAGAGGCCGGCAACACTGCAGGCCCTCCCATTACGACTGAACCGCGCGAAAAGTAAGGCTGTCCCTTGCCATTCGGGACATGCTCAAATCGACCATTCATTAAATTGGCAAGTGTAAAAGTGAGTGCAGAACGTTCAAGCTTTCCGTCCTTTGTACTCACAAAACGCACTGAAAGCGGCCATTTCTGAGCCGCGGACTTACCAAGCGGAGGAGGAAGTTTGACTGTCAGCCCTTCGAGACTGGATTTCACTTCAACTTCTATTCCACCTTTTTCATTCCCCTTGATGTCAGCCTGATAGCTCGTTCGACCCGTGATGGCGAGCATGGCGCTGATTTTTTGATGTTTCTCTGATGCAAGGGTCGTCAACTCACCCCGCAGGGAGAGACTTTGTTTTTTAAAACCCCACTGGCCAGTCAATAAAACGGGGCCACCCAAAGCCTGACCTTGCAAATCTCTGACCACCAGCATTTCATCGTCAAAGTCGATCATTCCATTGATTTTTTCAACTGGAATGCTTCCCTTAGAAAGTGCAACTGAGACATCATTGAGTTTGAACTGGCCATTAACCGTCAAGGTTTTATTTTGGTCTAGATCGAAGTCAACGGCTAAAGGCATTGAAGCTTGACCTTTGATCTCCATCGACTCCAGCTGTGCTCCCAAATCATGAGAAATGGGCGTGCGATTTAAGGTCGCCATGTAATCCTGTATCAATCCATGACTATTTAGCCGGATAGAAATATTAGGATTGAGCTCAAGATCAGGCGCCTTGATTTCGAGCGAGGATATCTGGATGGGACGTCCATGCATACCCACAACATGGGCCTGATCGCTTTTAATTGACAGACCCATCTTGTCAAGCTCAACAATGCCTTTTTCGACTGTCACGGCCGGCCACTGGGGTTCATGTGGCTCGACGTAATCGTAATCAAATGTAACGTTGGCAAACTGCCCCTCAAGACGAAAAATCCCCGCCTCTTTACCAGGCGCATTAAATGGAAACTTGGCGAGATCGCCCTGAAAAGTAAGCGTCATCTGGTTTAACTCGCCACCTCGAATCGCGCGTCGCATCCACTCCCTCGATTCGGCACTCACAGCAGTCGACACGTACTGGTATAGCTGGGTCGGATCGGCTTTTTGTATGGTTCCAGTCAGATCCACCACTCCTGGAGAAGCGTCGTTCCCCTCCGTCCACTTGCCCTGAAGTTCTGCGCTTAATTGTTTTGATTCGAGAGCAATTCGTGTCGCGGCCACTTGAAGCTTTTGATTCTCAGTGCGATTCCATTGGGTATTAGCCGAAACGTCTCCCACCAGCAATACGGGGGGATCAAACATACCGTTTTCTACTTTCAGGCCCTGCCCTTTGAGCGAAAGTGCGGTACCCAGTCGATTGGGACTTCGATCAAAAATCAGCCACTGATTTTCTGGAAAAAGATCGCCCAGCCAACCGTTGAGCCGGAGTTCAAGCCTGTCGGCCCGAACGACTGTGCGATCTTGTTCCCCTAGAAAAACCGCTGCGTGAGAGCCTGCCAGATCAACAGTTGTTCGACCAAAATGTCCCGCTGACATGGTCATCCAGACGCGTGTGGCAAACCGGCCTTCGGTTTGAGGCACATCCAGCCAAGGACGCCATGCGCTTGGTTGCGCATCATTGATCTCAAAGAAAACTTCTGCATCACCTTGTTCGTGCGATGCGAGTGGATTGATTAAATTGTCCGTGCGCACAATCATTTCGACAGTGCTGCCAAGCTCTGGAGGCAAGGTCGCAATCGCGCGCAGCTGATGGCGAAAAATCCCATTGGAAATGGTGATGTCGATCCCTTCGATCGCAAGTTCGGGCGCGCGACGCAACTGATCATCCCACAGAAACGTCGCATTCCGAATCACGATTTGTCCTTGATTCAGGAGCCAGCGCACAGCCGGCGTATCCGTCGAAAGTTTGAATTTTTCGCTGCTATGTTCCTCGACGACATTCCCCGCCAATACAAACCGACCATCGTCCCTTCGGCTTCCGGAAAGATGGATACCGTTAATCTCAAGTTGTCTTAACCGAATATCGAGCGCCAGAAGACTGCGCCAGGACACGACTGCAAACGCATCGGGCACATACAGAAGCTCCAGGTTGGACTGACGATCGCGTAATCGCAGGTTTTCCAGCGCAAGGGTCGGATTCAGGCCAGACCAGCTCGCAGCAATCTCGCCCATCGTGACTTGGGCGCCCAATGCGCTGGACAGCCGCTTTTCGATCTGGGGCCGCCACTCATTGATGTGCGGCAACACCAAATATCGAACACCCAACATCATGGTTGCCGCGACAAAATAGAGCAACAGCAGAGTAATCAGCAAATAGCGAAGAGTTTTACGAACGAATAACAAAACTTGATATGACCTTAGAAATGTATATGACTGATAAAAAAGCGCTTACCATTACCACTATCACTAAGAACCATTTTAACTTGACGACAAGCTCTCCATGAATAAATCACCGCTGACAAACGCATTGTCCTGGTCAGGCGTGTTGCGCAGGTTGGGCAGCGCCAACCCCGATTTCATGCAATGGCTGGAGACCGCCAGTAGCCAAAAGGTCAGCCCAGAGCGAATTGATCTGTGGTTTCACGAACTCGCCGGTCAGCCTGTCGCAGAGGCAAAGCTGGACATTCCAACTTGTAAAAAAGTTCTGAGACTCCTGCGCAAAAGAACTTTTTACCTGGTCATGGTGCGGGATCTTGGGGGGCTGGCTGATCTAGAGGAAGTTGTGGGTGCGATGACGGCACTCGCGGATCGATGCGTGGAACAGGCTTATCGAAGCGTGATTCAGGATTTACTCCCTGTTCATGGTACGCCCAGGGATCCCGCTACAAACTTACCTCAAGAAATGATCATTATTGGCATGGGTAAGTTAGGCGGTTGCGAGCTGAATGTTTCCTCCGATATCGATCTGGTCATGCTTTATGGAGAGGAAGGCGAAACAGACGGTCCCAGACCGATCAGCCATCATGAGTTCTATGCCAGACTGACACGCAAAATGATGCCTATCCTGTCAGAAGCCGATGCTGATGGACAAGTATTCAGAACTGATCTGCGACTGCGGCCCGATGGAGACTCAGGGCCTGTCGCATGGAGCCTGGATGCGTTTGAGCAATATCTCTTCACACAAGGTCGAGAATGGGAGCGCTATGCCTGGCTGAAGGGTCGGGTGATCCCGGCCAAAGCTTTTGAACAAAGTGATCCAACTGCGAGTCTTCAGCATGCCGAGAGCCTGCGGATCCCTTTTGTTTACAGGAAATATTTTGACTTTGATGCCTTGGCAGCTTTGCGCGCGCTTCGCGAACGCATCCGGCAGGACTGGCAACGCAAAGTGCTAGCGCGGCCGGGGGTGGAGTCCACTCACAATATCAAACTCGGGGATGGCGGGATCAGAGAGATTGAGTTCGTCGTGCAGTTATCCCAGCTCATTCGGGGAGGCAGAATGCCCGCGCTCCAGCAAAGAGGGCTTTTAATCGCTCTCGAAGCGCAGCGACGTGCGGGGATTTTGACAGATGATCGCGCGGATCAGCTAGCGCAGGCTTACCGTTTTTTACGCCGGGTCGAACATGCCCTTCAATACGCGGAGGACGCTCAAACTCATCTTTTGCCACAAACGACTGAACGGATGAGTGAACTGGCGACAGCTTTGGGAATGGCGCACGAAGACTTTGTGCAAACACTCGCGAAGCATCGACACTTTGTGGCTCAGACTTTTCGCGATGCGTTCAGGATCGCAGGCCTGGGAGACGCAACCAAGCAAATAGATCCTGCCAGTCACGCGATCTCACCGGGCAGTCGCACCACTGGACAAGGCTCCGAGGGATCTGCCCTCGTGCAAAAAATCGCTGAATTTGGTGAGCATGCCCAAGCGCTGACCTCGAGAATTGACAGTTTTTTGGAGGGACATCGCATTCGGGCGCTTTCCACAACAAGCCGAAACAGAATCGATACTCTTCTGCCAATCGCGCTTCATGCTGCGCTGCAAACCAATCAGCCCATGGCGACAGCCTTGCGCTTGCTGGATTTGATCGAGTCCATTTCTCAACGCAGCGCTTACGTGGCGCTACTCGCCGAATATCCGGAAACACTTGCGCGTATCGCTCGCATGATGGCAGCAAGCCCCTGGGCCGCACAATATCTCACTCAAAATCCAGTCGTACTCGACAGCCTGATTGCCTGGCGCACATTGATGGAACCTGTCGACTATGAAAGGGTGGAAGTCGCGATGCGGGCGGATCTGGATGCTTGCGTCCTGCCCGACGGCAGTGCGGACGTTGAGCAGCAGATGAACATGATGCGAGACATCCAAAGGCAAATCAGCTTTCAACTGCTTGCACAGGATCTTGAAGGGGTGTTGACCGTCGAGAGTCTTGGTGATCAGCTTTCTGCGCTTGCGGATATGTTGTTGAATGAAACCCTGCACAGAGTATGGCCACTTGTCGCCAAACCCAATGATCAAGGCGTACTTCCTCCCATGCGACTTGCCGTCATTGCGTATGGTCGCTTAGGCGGAAAAGAGCTCGGCTACTCATCAGACCTGGACCTGGTCTATCTTTATGATGACCCCCGCGATGACGCGACTGAACTCTACACAAAGCTGGGACGACGCATGACATCCTGGCTCTCCACGATGACATCGTCAGGCCGTCTCTACGAGGTCGATCTGAGATTGCGACCCGATGGTGACGCAGGCTTACTCGCCGTATCAGTCGAGGCATTCAAAGCCTATCAGCTTGATAAAGCCTGGCCCTGGGAGCATCAGGCACTGACTCGCGCGAGGTATGCGGCGGGTGATGCAGCCGTTGGGAAACGCTTTGAAGAGATTCGCGAGGAAATACTGAAGCTCAACCGGGAACCGCAGTTATTCGCGGAGGAGGTCCGGCAAATGCGCAAAAAAATGACGGCTGGGCATCCGAACACAAGTCAAGAATTTGACATTAAACATGACGCGGGTGGCATGGTGGACCTGGAGTTTGTCACCCAATATCTTGTGCTGACTCACGCACGTCATCACCCCGCTTTATTAGCTAATCTGGGCAATATTGCCCTGCTTCGCCTGAGCGCCGAAGCGGGCCTCATTCCTGCAGAGCTCGCCACTCAAGGTGGTGATGCCTATCGGAACTTGCGCCGTGCGCAGCACGAGACCCGCCTGCAAGGAGCAGATAAGGCAAGAGTCCCCCAGGATCAACTCATGAAAGAGCGCGCATCTGTGCGAAAGCTTTGGGACTCGGTTTTGGGCGCATCCGCCATTTGAAACAGTCTAAAATCAAAGAAATACCATTTGTTCAAACCACCTTATTCAACTGAACTCAGCACCGTGAAAGACGCTCTCAGACCCTCTCTTGCACTGCCCGAAGGCCGCTCCAAGGTCTTGCTGCACTCATGTTGCGCCCCTTGTTCGGGCGAGGTGATGGAAGCCATGCTCGCAGCCGGCATTCAATATGATATTTTCTTTTACAACCCTAATATTCATCCCGTAAAAGAATACGAAATCCGGAAAAATGAAAACATCCGTTTCGCTGAAAAAAACGGAATCGGGTTTATCGACGCAGACTATGACGTGGACAACTGGTTCGATAGAATCAAAGGGCTCGAAAACGAGCCTGAACGAGGTGAACGCTGCACAAAATGTTTTGATATGCGTTTCGAGCGGACCGCTTTGTATGCGTATGAACATGGCTACGACACGATCACCAGTTCGCTAGGAATCTCGCGTTGGAAGGACATGAATCAAATCAATGGCTCTGGTGAGCGTGCCGCATCGCGTTATGAAAACTTGCTGTACTGGACGTACAACTGGCGCAAGCATGGCGGCTCGGCGCGCATGATCGAAATCAGCAAACGGGAAGAGTTTTACCAGCAAGAGTACTGCGGTTGTGTGTATTCCCTAAGAGACACCAACAGACATCGCCGTTCGCAAGGTCGAGATCGAATCACGCTCGGAGTCAAGTTTTATGGTCGCGAAGAAATCCTCAAACCGGACTGAACTGAATCCGAACCTAAACTGAGCTTAAGCGCCCTATTTTCAGGCCATGACGCTCAAGAAGCGCTGCAAAGTTCTCACTACCTAACACCCGGTACTCTTCGACACGGTCACGACCAAAGGCCAGCTTATCTGACGCATACTGAGCAGGATGTGTCATCAATACGCTGTTGATCCGTGCGTTTTCAAGCCATGCGCTCAACATCGACAGATACGGTGGGTGGGGTCGGGAAAAATCGTAGGCTCCCATAAAACCATCATTGACGACCATGCCAGCACGTTTGGCTTGACTCACCAGCCTACGCGCTCCCAGCGCACCAATCACATGCGCCTTAAAGCGTTGCATGAACGGCAGCGATCCGGACATGTGAGTGGGTCGTGTATCACGCAACCAAGGTAGACGTCCCGCATAGCGACGAGAGAGCGCAGCAAGGAGTTCATCTCGGATGACAGGGAACTGATGGATATGTAAGTGACCGTCGACAAAGTCGGGAGTCTTCTTCATGTGAAGCTCAAACAAGTCAAGCTGAACCTCAATCTGTCTGCGTACATCGATTCGGGAAATACGTCGCGTATAGGTCAGCGCGATCAAACGACCCAGCGGCGTGTAAAACCCTGGCAATCCCAGAAACTCGGTGAAATTCAGATGAAGGCCGACATCAATCGGTAATCCTGAAAGCAAAGGTGCCGCAGACGAAAATCTTTCAGAGGTGACTAGGCAACCCGTCGCGCTCAAACGTCCGGTCTGCGCAAGCTCGACAATCGCGCGATCCACGCCCGACTCAATACCGAAGTCATCTGCACAGACAACAAGTGGACGATGCTCTGAAATCATTGTGATCGACGCTCAGGACTTTGAGTTTTTGAAAGGCTTTCCAAGCGACTGACGCACGATGTAAAGCGGCCGGCCTTTGACCTCATCGAAAATGCCTGCAATGTATTCGCCCACCACACCCAGAGACATCAAGTTGATGCCAGAAAAGAAAAGAAGAATGGTCACGATCGTGGGCCAACCATCAACAGGATTTTTATACAGCAAGTACTCGATGACGATGAACAGACCATACCCAAAAGAGCAAATGGACACCAGAAAACCAAGCAAGCTCACTAAACGTAATGGCCAAGTCGTGAAAGACATCAAGCCCGCCATCGCTAGCCTGAGCAATGTCAATGCGCTGAATCGTGAGTCACCGTGCAGTCTTGCATCCGGCACATATTGAATCGCTTCGGTGTTGAATCCTACCCACGCGTACAAACCCTTCATGAAACGGTTGCGCTCAGGCAACCGGAGCAAGGCGTCAACCACCGTCCGGTCCATCAGACGAAAATCACCCGCATGAGGGGGTACCTCCACACCGCGCGAAGATCTCAGAAGTGAGTAAAACAACTTAGTGCCGAGGCGCTTGCCAAAGCTTTCATCATCCCGATTTTCGCGAACAGCAAAGACCATATCGACCCCTGCCTGCCATCGACTCAACATCTTGGGCAGTAGCTCGGGAGGATGTTGCAGATCGGCATCCAGAATGAGCACGGCATCGCCAACAGCCGCTTCGATACCGGCAGTGATGGCAGGCTCTTTACCGAAGTTGCGGGACAACTGCACATAGCGAAAACCTGGATTCTGGGTCCAAGCCGACATCAATGTTGCGGTTGCATCTCTGCTACCGTCATCCACCACGACGACCTCCCAGTTGGCGCCAGTCTGGGCCAAAACTGCCTGAAGCCTGGGCAATAACAATCCCAAGTTATCGTGCTCATTGTAGGCAGGCACCACGCAGCTAATCATGGATTGTGCCAGCTCACGGGTATGTGGAGCAGTCGTCTGTGCTGTCATAGAGTGAGTGGAAATATTGGAATTCATCTCGACATCATAACTTTAGCTTGTCGATTCCGTGTTTTTCTGCCTGACAGCCATGCTTGCACTAAATATTGCGGTCATCATGACTGCCGCCCCGAGGAGCATCCTGGCAGAAGGGACCTCTTGAAACAAAACCCAGGCAAAGAAGATCGCATAAAGGGGTTCGGAGGCCACCACTAACCCGGCTGTGCGCGCAGGCAACTGCCTCAGACTCAGGACAAACAACAAATGCGCCAGCCCTGTACAGACCACGCCAAGCGATGCAATCAAGAGCCAATCAGACAGCGTGACTTCATTTAAACTAGGCATCACCCAAGGCAATAAAAACAAAAACACCAGTGCATTCTGAAAGCCTGCGACTTTGAAAGCATTGACTTGACTCAATTGACGTCGATTGAGGACAGCAAGAACACCAAAAGCAGCACCAGAAATGACGCCCCACACCAGCCCCTCGGTACCCTGGTTCGCCCAATCGAATGAGGGCGTGATCAAGACCAGCCCCAAACTGACCAGAAACAGCCTGAGCCACTCTGCTCGCCCCACTTTTTCCCTGAGAACAAGCGCCTCAATGAGTGTAATGAAGGCTGGAAAACTGGCAAATCCGAGTGTCGCCACGGCGACACCTCCTATTTTGACTGAGTGAAAAAAGGTCACCCAATGCAGCGTCAACATCGCGCCGCTCATCACAAAAGCACCCAAATGCTGATGCCAACTCGAGCCTGCCTTGACCTGTTGAGTAGGTGCGATCAACGCAAGCGACCGGCTCAAGATCCATAATGACAGCACCGCAAATAACGCGCGCCCCCATGTAATGATCAAGGCATCGGCGCGGATGATCGCGCCGAAAATTCCAGTCGCTCCAAAAAGAATGGCGACGAGATGAATCGCAAAGAGCGACTGAAGACGAGTGAGCAAGCTGTCTCTATACCTTCAGGAGTTTCAGCGGGCTTTGGGCCAACCAAGGGGCGCAGCCCAACCCGTGTATACCTTGGGGAGCGGTGTCGCGTAATCACCATGTTTGCTTGTACCGAGCCCCAAGGCACTCAGCGCCTCGGCGAACTTGACGGCAACCGCCACACCATCAATCACTGGAACACCCAAACGCTGAGTCAAGGTGTGACAAAGCGTGGTCATCCCCGCGCATCCCAGCACGATCGCACCGCTTCGGTCCCGGCTGAGCGCCTCGCGAGCTGCGTGCTCGATTTGTCCGATGATGTCCTCGCCGCCGTCCTCCAGATCCAATACGGCAATATCAGTGCCGTGCACACCGCGACACTGATGCTCAAAGCCATACCGCTGAACAAGACGCTCGGCGATGATGCATGTGCGGGTCATCGTTGTCACGACAGAGAATCCTGTCGCAAGCATGCTCGCCGCATGAAAAGCAGCCTCTGCGATACCCAGCACCGGGGCCGAGGTTGCCTCTCGTGCCGCTTCCAGTCCAGGGTCGCCAAAACAAGCCAGTACAACCGCATCCGGTCCCCACGACGCGGCTAGCTTAACCTGCTCAGCCACGCCTGCGGCGGCAAAAGCCTCGTCATAATGCCCTTCAATGGACAAAGGACCAAAGCTGGGTTGAGTCGCAATAATCTCGGTATTGGAACTTGCGACAGCCTGCGCACCTTTGGCGATTGCTGCGGTCATCGGTGCGGACGTATTAGGGTTTATGAGAAGTAGTTTCATCGTGTGTTCTTGGTTTACCTTAGTTACTATTGAAACAAAGTTCTTGCACCAAACTGGACAAAAATGCCCCAAAATGAACATGAGACACCAGTATGGAGCATCAGAAATCAATAACCTTTTTAAAAACTAAAAAATCAACGTCAATGATCGCGAAATGTGGATATTCATGAGCGCTAAAGATGGCATGATTTTTGCTTGATAACAAAACGTATTTCAATACGTAAAACGTACCACTGGTCATATATCGGTCACGTTGGCTCAACCGAGCTGGAGGCAGACAACACAGACCGGTCTAAAAGTATCAGATTTGCAGCAAAACCTGTTAGCTATATTTTTACAACCGAATTACTGGAGATTCCATGAAACAACATACGTTGATTTCCCGCCTGGTAGGTAAACCACTCGGACTCACCGTTCTGTCAGCAGCGTTGGCAGTCGGCGCCGCATTGCCCGCTTCCGCGCAAGAAAAAGTTCTGCGTATCGGCATGACGGCCGCTGATATCCCACGCACGCTTGGCCAACCTGACCAGGGTTTCGAAGGCAATCGTTTCACCGGCATCCCGATGTATGACTCACTCACGCAGTGGGATCTCTCAAAGGCAGACGTCCCCAGCGTGGTGATTCCCGGTTTGGCGACATCTTGGGAAGTCAATCCAAATGACAAGACGAAATGGGTCTTCAAATTGCGTCCTGGCGTCAAGTTTCACGATGGTTCGCCCGTCAATGCAGACGCTATCGTTTGGAACGTTCAAAAAGTCCTGGACAAGGATTCCCCCCAATTTGACGCGTCACAAGTGGGTGTGACCGCCTCGCGCATGCCAACTTTGCGCAGCGCCAAAAAGATCGATGATCTGACGGTTGAGCTCACGACCAGCGAACCAGATGCTTTTCTCCCGATCAACCTGACCAACCTGTTTATCGCTTCACCTGAGCACTGGAACAAAAAGCTTGCCGCAGTGCCGGCTTCTGTCACCAACCCCGCCGAGCGTTCCAAACAAGCTTGGGCTGCTTTTGCAGCCGACGCGTCGGGTAGCGGTCCATTCAAGATGGCACGTTTCGTTCCACGCGAGCGTGTTGAAATGGTGGCAAACAAAGACTATTGGGATCCAAAGCGCACACCCAAGATTGATCGCGTCGTTTTGCTCCCAATTCCCGAGGCAAATGCTCGTACGGCAGCTCTATTGTCCGGCCAGGTTGACTGGATTGAAGCACCCGCACCGGATGCCATGCCTCAGATCAAGCAGCGTGGCTTCACCATCTACAGCAACCCCCAGCCACACGTGTGGCCATGGCAGCTTTCTTTCGCAGAAGGCTCACCCTGGCTTGATAAACGCGTGCGCCAGGCAGCCAACCTCTGTGTAGACCGTGAGGGTCTGAAAACGCTATTGGGCGGCATCATGGGTATTCCAAAAGGCACCATGGCACCCGATCACCCATGGTTTGGCAAACCCTCTTTCGATGTCAAATACGATCCGAAAGCCGCCCAAAAGCTGATGGCTGATGCAGGTTTTTCGGCTGCCAAGCCTCTGAAGGTGAAGGTCCAGATTTCAGCATCGGGGTCAGGACAAATGCAACCGCTGCCTATGAACGAATTCGTTCAGGAATCACTCAAAAAATGCTTCTTTAACGTCGAGTTCGACGTGATCGAGTGGAACACACTGTTCACGAACTGGCGCAAAGGTGCCAAAGATCCTTCCGCCAACGGTGCTAACGCGATCAACGTAAGCTTCTCGGCAATGGATCCTTTCTTTGGCATGGTCCGCTTTAGCAGCAAGGGCACCTTCCCACCTGTGTCGAACAACTGGGGCTACTACAACAGCCCAGAGGTCGAAGCGCTCGTGACCAAGGCACGCACCACGTTTGATGCCAAAGAGCGGGATGTTGCGCTCGCGAACCTGCATACGCAGATCGTCAACGATGCACCTTTCGTCTGGATTGCCCACGACGCAGGTCCTCGCGCGATGAGCAAAAAGGTGAAGGATGTTGTCCAGCCACAAAACTGGTTCATCGATCTCGCCACAATGAACGTGCAGTAAGTTTGTGAGAGCTCGCCACATCATGAGGATGTGGCGAGTTTTTTTTGCGTATCTTTTTTACGTATTGTTTTAAATCGCATGTTTGATTTGGTTTTGCCCGACAACCCTTTTTCTGAGACCTCCTCTAATGTTTAGCTTTCTCCTGAGGCGTCTGGTTTACACCCTCCCGATTATGGTAGGCGTAGCACTCGTCTGTTTCTCCCTCGTTCATCTGGCACCTGGCGATCCATTGATGGCAATTTTGCCTCCCGATGCCTCGCAGGATCTGCGCGATCAGTTGATTGAACTCTATGGTTTCAATCGCTCCTATCCTGAACAATTTTTCCATTGGGTATGGCGCGCGATACAAGGTGATCTTGGAACATCCATTGCCACGAATCGTCCTGTCACGGACGAAGTCATCAAAGCTGTTGGCAACACTCTCAGACTCGCAGTGTTTGCGACCATCATTGGCTTTATTTTCGGCAGCTTGTTTGGTTTTGTCGCAGGCTACTTCCAAAACTCCTGGATTGACAAGGCAGCCTCTCTGACTTCAGTGCTGGGTGTGAGCGTGCCTCACTACTGGCTTGGCATGGTCTTAGTTATCATTTTCAGCTCGACACTCATGATGCTTCCTCCAAGCGGCGCTGGCCCAGGGGGTTCGGCGGACTGGGTCTGGGACTGGGAGCATATGAAACACCTGATCCTACCTGCTGTCACGATGAGTGTGATTCCGATGGGAATCATCGCCCGGACGGTTCGGGCCTTGGTCGCGGATATCCTCGCGCAGGAATTTATCGTCGGTCTGCGTGCAAAGGGTATGACGAATGTGGGTATTTTTATGCATGTCGTCAAAAACTCCGCCCCGACTGCCTTGGCAGTCATGGGTTTGCAGCTTGGTTATCTGCTGGGCGGTTCGATCCTGATCGAAACAGTGTTCTCCTGGCCAGGAACCGGATTTTTATTGAACGCAGCGATCTTCCAGAGAGACTTGCCGTTACTCCAAGGCACGATTCTGGTGCTCGCCATGTTTTTCGTTGTACTCAACATGATCGTAGACGTCATTCAGACCCTGCTCGATCCACGCATCGCGCGTAGCTAAGGAACAGGGAACTCACATGCTTAATATCACCGTAGATCCCTCTAAAGTGCCCGCCGTTGTCATGGAGAAATCCACGGGCTACTGGAAAAACGTCGGCCAACGCTTTATGCGCGACAAGGTGGCCGTTTTTGCCGGCATCGTCATTCTGATCCTCTTGATCATGGCGATATTCGGACCATGGCTCGTCCCGCATGATCCGTTCCAATCTTCCATCATGAAACGGCTCAAGCCGATTGGATTCCCGGACCATATCCTGGGTACAGACGAGCTTGGGCGTGACATGCTGAGTCGACTGGTCGTCGGTACAAAATTGTCCCTGTTCATGGGTATCACGCCCGTGATCCTGGCGTTTGGTATCGGATCGGTTATCGGCCTGGTCGCAGGCTATGCCGGTGGCAAAATCAACACCGTGATTATGCGTACGATTGACGTCTTCTACGCATTCCCTTCCGTGCTGCTGGCGATTGCGTTATCAGGCGTTCTGGGTGCGGGTATCACCAACTCTCTGATCTCTCTGACCATCGTCTTCATTCCCCCGATCGCCAGGGTCGCCGAGAGCGTGACCACTCAAATCAGGGGTCGGGACTTTGTCGATGCGGCCCGCGCATCGGGTGCCAATGCGTTCACCATCGTTCGCGTGCATGTTCTGGGCAATGTCCTGGGGCCTATTTTTGTATACGCCACGAGCTTGATTGCCGTCTCGATGATTCTAGCTTCTGGCTTGAGCTTCCTGGGCTTGGGCGTCAAGCCTCCCGAGCCTGAGTGGGGTCTGATGCTCAATACATTGCGCACCGCAATTTACGTCCAGCCTTGGATTGCCGCTCTACCCGGCGTCATGATTTTCGTGACTTCGATTGCTTTCAACCTGCTCTCGGATGGCCTGCGCACCGCCATGGAGATCAAGAACTAATGAATACGACTGTGAAAAATCAAACGGATGTTGGCGGTCAGGCTCAGCCGCTGCTGATGGTTAAAAATCTGATCAAACACTTCGCGCTTAAAAAGGACATGCTGGGGCGAGGTGGCGGTGTTGTGCGTGCTGTCGATGGCATCGACTTCATGGTCCGCAAAGGTGAAACACTCGGTGTGGTCGGTGAGTCGGGCTGTGGAAAATCCACAACCGCCCGCTTATTAATGAATCTCATTAAACCTGACAACGGGGACATCATTTTTGACGGGATGTCCGTTGGCGGAAGAGACCTCTCACTCAAGGAGTTTCGGCGTCAGGCGCAGATGGTGTTTCAGGACAGCTATGCGTCGCTTAATCCTCGACTGACCATCGAAGACTCCATTGCTTTTGCCCCTCAAGTTCATGGCGTATCTAAAAACGAGGCCATCGAACGCGCTCGGGATCTGCTTCGCCGCGTCGGGTTGGATCCCGTACGTTTTGCAGAACGTTACCCCCATGAGCTATCAGGTGGCCAACGTCAGCGCGTCAATATCGCGCGTGCGCTGGCCTTGCAGTCTCGTCTAATTATCTTGGACGAGGCTGTTTCAGCGCTCGATAAATCTGTAGAAGCGCAAGTGCTGAATTTGTTGCTTGATCTCAAAGAGGATTTCGGACTGACCTACGTGTTCATCAGTCATGACTTGAACGTGGTTCGCTATATCTCTGACCGTGTGATGGTGATGTATTTGGGACAGGTCGTGGAAATTGGTGACTGCGAGACACTTTTTGAAAGTCCCCAGCACCCCTACACGCGCGCACTGCTCTCCTCTGTGCCCTCCATGGATCCCGACAACCGGACCGAAGAGCCTCCTCTCGCCGGAGATCCCCCGAATCCCATCAATCCGCCCTCTGGCTGTCGTTTCCACACCCGCTGCGTGCACGCTCAAGCTGTTTGTGCTGAAAAAATGCCTCCTTTGGCGATGTCCAGGGATGGACACGGTGTGGCTTGCCTCATGCATGTCGTCAACAGTGGTCACACTGAAGCGCCAACAGTCGCCCAGGAGGCTGCATGATGGACCAAACTACGGAAGTAAAGTCAACACACAGCAGCACAACCATGACTCAAGAAAAACCTTTTATTGATATTCGAGATCTGACGGTGACGTTTACCGGAGGACGCAAGCCCGTGCGGGCAGTTTCGGGTGTCAGTTTATCTGTCAAACGCGGTGAAGTTGTCGCGCTGATTGGTGAATCAGGCTCCGGGAAAAGCGTGACATTGCGCTCGATTCTGAGACTACACAATCCGGACAAATCAAAACTTGAAGGTCAAATCGTCGTGGGCGGTCAGGACGTCGTCAAACTTTCCGATGCCGATTTGTCCAGTTTCAGGGGCAAAGTCGCCTCGATGATTTTTCAGGAACCTCTGCTGGCGCTGGATCCCGTCTATACGGTTGGCGAACAAATCATCGAAGCGATCCTGCGTCATGAATCGATCGGCAAGGACGCTGCCCGCGCTCGCGCGTTGTCCCTTTTCGAACGAGTCCGTATCCCGAGTCCGGAACGTCGACTGGATGCCTATCCGCACGAAATGTCGGGCGGGATGCGACAGCGCGCGATGATTTCTTTGGCGCTTGCCAGTCATCCTCAACTTTTACTCGCGGATGAACCAACAACAGCGCTGGATGCGACTGTGCAAATTCAGATTTTGCTGTTGCTGCGCGAACTCCAGCGCGAACTCGGTTTGTCAGTGATATTTGTGACCCACGACATTGGTGCGGCAGTCGAAGTTGCCGACCGAATCGCGGTCATGTATGCGGGTCGCATCGTCGAAGAAGGCACGACACGCACCCTGATGCGTAGCCCGCGCCATCCCTATACACGCGCTCTACTCAAAAGTCTGGCTCATGGCAATGTGGCCAAAGGCACACGCCTGGAGACGATTCCCGGATCCCCACCTGATTTGAGCAACTTGCCGCCGGGTTGCGTATTCGCGGATCGTTGCAGTCTGGCTCTGGACTCTTGTCGACAGAGTGTGCCTGAAATCATCAAGCTCACACCTGATCACAGCGCACGCTGTCACAGAACCGATCAGACGGCAATCGCCGTCTGATCCCAGTTCCGATCGACTAACAAAATCGGCCCACAGAAATTGGTCCACCGCATCCGAAGCGGTCAGCCAATGACTGTGGGCCGGTTCATTGATTAGCCACTAACGTGACTACCAACGGCGTTCAATCCACTTATTGAAGGGTACGTTCGAACACAAACTTACCTTCACGCCAGTCGACAGGCACCACATCTTTCGGTCCGAACTTGCCCTCAAGAATCAGCTTGGCAATCGGATTTTCCAACTGTTGCTGAATCGAGCGCTTGAGAGGTCTCGCACCGAAGACAGGATCGAACCCCTCGCGCGCAAGTTCAGCGAGTGCGGCGTCAGAGACCTCGAGACGCATTTCCTGCTGCTCCATCCTGCGAGCGAGACGTCTGATCTGAATACCTGCGATCTTTTCGATGTGCTGGCTTTGCAATGCGTGGAACACCACAACCTCGTCGATCCGGTTCAAAAACTCTGGGCGGAAGTGCTGTTTAAGCTCTTCCCACACGACTTCTTTAACCGCCTCGTAAGGCTTGCCGACCATCGCCTGGATATGCTGCGAGCCCAGGTTCGAGGTCATGACGATCACCGTATTACGGAAATCCACCGTCCGACCCTGACCATCCGTCAATCGACCGTCATCCAAAACTTGGAGCAACACATTAAATACATCCGGATGCGCTTTTTCCACCTCATCCAGCAAAACGACGCTATAAGGCTTGCGGCGAACCGCCTCGGTCAGGTAACCACCTTCTTCATAGCCGACATAGCCTGGGGGCGCACCGATCAATCGGGCGACGGAATGTTTCTCCATAAACTCGCTCATGTCGATGCGGATGAGATGCTCATCTGAATCGAACATGAAGTCTGCCAAGGCACGGGTCAGCTCAGTCTTACCTACACCGGTCGGGCCCAAGAAAAGGAATGAGCCATACGGACGAGAAGGGTCTGACAAGCCGGCACGGGATCGTCGGATCGCATCGGCGACCAGACCCACCGCCTCATCCTGACCGATCACTCGATCATGCAAACGTTCTTCCATCTTGAGCAACTTGTCGCGTTCGCCCTGCATCATTTTGGACACGGGAATTCCTGTCGCACGCGACACGACCTCGGCGATTTCCTCTGCACCGACCTGGGTACGAAGCAACTTCGGGCGTTCACCCGGTGATTTGGCCTGCGCAGATCCCTCGGCGGCTTTCAGTCTGGACTCAAGTTCTGGCAAGGTGCCATATTGAATCTCAGCCAGCTTGTCGAACTGACCTTTGCGTTGTAATTCAGCCATTTCAGCACGCGCACGCTCGATTTCCTCTTTAATCGACTGAGTGCCCTGCACCGCGGCTTTTTCACTCTTCCAGATCACTTCGAAGTCGTTGTACTCGCGCTGGAGTTTTTCAAGTTCCTCTTCAATGATTTGAAAACGACGGATTGATCCCTCATCGGTTTCCTTTTTGACCGCTTCGCGTTCAATTTTTAATTGAATGATCCGGCGATCCAGCCGATCCATCACTTCGGGCTTGGAGTCGATTTCCATCCGGATCCGCGAGGCGGCCTCATCGATCAGATCGATCGCCTTATCCGGCAAGAAACGATCTGTGATGTAGCGATGCGACAGCTCCGCCGCCGCCACAATCGCGGGATCGGTAATTTCCACACCGTGGTGTAATTCGTAGCGTTCCTGCAAACCACGCAAAATCGCAATCGTCGACTCGACATCGGGCTCATCCACGAGCACTTTCTGGAAACGACGCTCGAGTGCAGCATCCTTCTCGATGTATTTGCGATATTCATCCAGCGTCGTCGCGCCGATGCAATGCAATTCGCCGCGCGCCAACGCAGGCTTGAGCATATTGCCGGCATCCATGGCGCCTTCGGCTTTACCCGCCCCGACCATGGTGTGGATTTCATCAATGAATATGATGTAGCTGCCATCGTCCTGAGCAAGCTCTTTGAGCACAGCCTTGAGTCGCTCTTCGAACTCGCCACGGAACTTGGCACCCGCGAGCAGGCTCGCCAAATCCAGCGACAGCACGCGCTTGCCACGCAAAGTCTCGGGCACCTCGTCGTTAACGATACGTTGAGCCAGCCCTTCGACAATAGCGGTTTTGCCCACACCTGGCTCACCAATCAGCACAGGATTATTTTTTGTGCGGCGTTGCAGGATTTGGATCGCACGACGAATTTCATCGTCCCGACCAATCACTGGATCGAGCTTGCCCTGGCGGGCGCGTTCAGTCAGATCGGTCGTGTATTTGGCCAGCGCTTCTCGGTTGGACTCGCCTTCTTGATCTTGCACGGGCGAACCGCCTCGCACAGCATCAATCGCTGAGTCTAGTGCCTGGCGCTGCAAGCCCGCCTCTTTGAGCGCACGACCGACTTCGCCCTTATCCTCTGATAAAGCAAGCAGGAATAATTCGCTCGGAATATAAGTGTCGCCTCGCTTGGCGGCTTCTTTGTCTACGCGCGTAAAAACAGACTGCAAGTCGCGGCTGACTTGAATGTTTCCATCGCCACCTTTGACTTGTGGCAACCCCTTCACAATCGCATCCAACGCAGGCTGCAGGCGATTAATCGCCACGCCAGCACGCGCCAGAAGACTGCCTGCACCACTCTCGCTGTCAGCGAGAAGCGCCGAAAGTACGTGGGCAGGTTCGATGTAAGGGTGGTCATTACGCGCGGCCAGGCTCTGGGCGTCCGCGAGAGCCTGTTGAAATTTAGTCGTTAATTTGTCAAAACGCATGGTGTTGCTCCTAACATTATGTGTGTGGCTTGTGGCCAATTTCCGTTAGTCGTTACATATGGGCGTTTCGCCTGATTTCAATGGCTATTCGCAGATTCTGTATCAATCTATGCTTAGGCTAGCCTAAGTCCCTGCTCTTTAACTTGACTTAAATCAAGGGTTATTCCTAAGAGATATACAATAAGGATGTAGGGTCAGTATCAAATTTGCCAAAGCAGTTACCCAAGCAGCAAAAGGAGTCGGGAGCTCATGCTTAAACGTGTACCGGTCACCTCGGAATCACCGCATTGCTCAACATGCATGATGGGAAGCGTTTGCCTGCCTGTCGGCATGCCTTCCAATGAAGTCGCACAGCTCGATGACCTGGTCAAAGAGCGACTGCGTATTGAGAAGGGACAAGCCCTTTTCCAGCATGGTACTCCCCTGGATGCCCTGTTTGGTTTGCGTACAGGCTCGATCAAAACTCAGATCATCGAATCCTCAGGTCAACAGCAAATTACTGGTTTTTTTCTTCCCGGCGAGATTGTGGGTCTCGACGGCATGATGGATGGCATACACAGTTCAACTGCCGTGGCAATGGAAGACTCCGAAGTCTGTGTGGTCAAACTTGATGACATTGATGAAATCAGCCGCTACGTCCCATCACTTCAGCATCAGATCAGACGATTGATGAGCAAGGAGATCGCACGATCCCATCAGGTCTTGCTTGCTTTGGGTTCTATGCGTTCTGAGCAGCGCCTGGCTGCCTTTCTGATCAATCTGTCTCAACGATTGGCCGCGTTGGGCTACTCGTCGACAGAATTCATTATGCGGATGAGTCGGGAAGAGATTGGAAACTATCTCGGACTCACCCTGGAAACAGTCAGTCGACTGTTCTCTAGATTCGCCAGAGATGGCGTCATACGCGTGAGTCAGCGTGAAATCAAGATTTTAGATATGGTGGCGCTCAACGAACTCGTGGGCAAACCCTGTTAATGCAGGGCTGCCCGGTTGTTTCATATAAGCGCATGAACGATCTCTTAGCTCTTAGCTTCTAAAAACAGCTCGGACCGAACGAAATCAAGGGTTGTGCGTTCAGATGAGAGTAAATTCCTTCCGATCTGTTGCGCCCAGAATGCCTGCCCGCCCCCTGCCCGCGCCCATTCATTCATCCTGCGGGTAAACAACTGCAAATCATATTCATGCGTGACCCCAATCGCACCATGCACGGCGTGTGCGACGGCTGTCACTCTGGCCACCGCCTGACTTGTCTGAGACTTGGCTAAGGCAGCTAGCATGGGCGCGGGTTGCCAGTCACTACTGCGACAAGCCATCTCGGTTGCCATCCTGGCGCCAAACACCAACTCGGCCATCTCGCTGATCTGCTGTTGTAAAGCTTGAAAACGCCCAATCGGCTTTCCAAACTGTTCTCGCTGATTCGCATGGGCAAGCGTCATTTCAAAGACTCTGTCGGCTGCCCCGGCTATCAGTACAGAAACAGAGAGCGCCAGCAAGTGTTGAAATTGAGGGAGATCCCATTTTCCAAGCAACGAACGTTCGGCGATTGGCACGGACCATGTCAGAGTTGCATCCAGGGTTCCATGACCGCCCGAGGGTGTGACAGACGCTTCTGAAGTGGCTAATAACCAGACCTGCTTTCCTTTTTGAGCCAAAATCCAGTCAGACACCAGCCCGAAATTCACCGCGTGCGCCGTCAAACCCGTGTCATCTAGATTGACTTGAAAGGGCGCAAAGGTCAAAGACCCATCGGGAATGTTTTGCTGATGGTGACTCAACCAGGCGCGCGCCAGCATCGTATGCGCATAAGGAAGCGGCAATGCATGACGTCCCATACAAAACATGATGGGCCAAGCCTCGGCCAAGGTCAGGCCGGCACCGCCAGCTCCTTCGGGAAGCAGCCCATCCGCAAAACCAGCAGACAAAAGTGTTTCCCACAAGAGCTTGGGATCACTGCCCTGCTCGATTTGACGCAACTGAGCGGGCGTGCACTCTTGAGCGAAAAAACGATCTGCTGAATCATAGAAAGAATTTTGCATGTTTGATTACCTCAAGCCCAAGCCGCGGGCGATGATGCCACGCAAAATTTCGCGAGTTCCGCCCCGCAAGGAAAACGTCACACCCATCTGCTCAAGATAGCCGAGTGTTTGCAACAAGTCCGGACTCGCGACAAAATCCGGGTGAGCACCCAGCCAGGCAGCAATTTGCCGGATAAGCTTTTGCTCAAAATCCGTACCGAAATCTTTGACGACGGAAGCCTCAGTCGCAGGGCTCTCACCATCGACCAGCTTTTGTGTGACAGCCAGAGAGAGAGCCCGCAAAACAGCCATCTCGGCCACCAGTGATCCCACCAAAGCGGCGGTCTCGGGATCTGTCACATTTTGCTCCCGCAGGCCATCCATCCAACTGTCTAGCAGGGCAATACTGGAGTAAATCCGCTCGGGACCACTGCGTTCGAAAGCAAGCTCAGCCGTACACTGATCCCAACCCTGCCCCTCAACGCCCACCAAGGCATCGGGCGCAAGCAAGACGTTATCAAAAAATACCTCTGAAAAATGGGCATCTCCGGCCATGTCCCGGATGGGACGAACCGTCACACCCGGCAACTTCAAATCAATGATGACTTGGGACAAGCCTTTGTGACGGTCAGAAGTTTCGCCTGAGGTTCGAACCAGAGCGATCATGTAGTGACAACCATGCGCGTTTGTTGTCCATATCTTGCTCCCATTGAGCAGCCAGCCCTCGGCGGTCCTGGTCGCCCGCGTCCGGATACTCGCCAAATCCGAACCTGAGCTTGGCTCACTCATGCCGATGCAAAAAAACGCTTCACCCCGGCAAATTTTAGGAATGTAAAAACGCCGTTGCTCCTCTGTGCCAAAATTTAAAATCAGCGGTCCGCTTTGACGGTCGGCAATCCAGTGCGAGGCCACGGGCGCACCTGCGATCAAAAGCTCTTCGGACAATACGAAGCGTGAAAAAAAGCCTTTGCCTGAACCCCCGTATTCCTTGGGGATCGTTAACCCCAGCCAGCCTTTTTTAGCGAGACTTTTACTGAACGCTTCGCTTGTTCCCATCCAGGAACGGGCCTTGATATGGTTGGGAACACCCTGCATTTCATCGTTTAGAAACGCCCGGATCTCCGCGCGAAACGCCAGCTCGTCCTGTGGGACCTCAGTAAATTCAAGTGCAGTCAGCATATTTAACCTGTCTTGGAGAAGCTGGATGATATGGGATATCGAGCCTCGGTTACAGCGATTTGTGATCGTCTTATACTGCATGAATTGTATTTGTTTGCCACGATTACAGCCAACTCACAGGGGAAGACATGACGGAAACTAAGCTTTTAGGATCAGGATACATATGGCAGGAACTGGCTGTCGGTCAAAAATTCAGAACCTATCGACGCACCGTCACGGAAACTGACATCATCAACTTCATCAGTGTGACCGGAATGCTCGAGACAATTTTTATCGACAAAACGTTTTCACACGGCGCCATGCAGGGACGTCCGGTGCCCGGAGGTTTGACTTATGGGCTCATCGAAGGCCTGCTGATGCAAGGGATGGTTCAAGGCACGGGGCTTGCCCTGCTTGAAGTGCACAAGAAAGTGCTCAAACCGGTATTGGCCGGAGACACCATCTGGGCTGAAGTCGAGGTCACGGCGATCAAACCCACGTCTAAACATAACCGTGCGGTCGTCACCTCTCGCGTGGATGTCAAAAATCAGGACGGCATCGATGTCATGACCTATACAGCGGTCAGAATGCTCGCCGGCGAGAGACACTAAAACCCGATTTCGCCAGCCTCTTTGTCATTTTTAGGCGCCATGAAAGTTGTCAGCAAACTGGATAGCGCCGCAATGGACCAGAAAAAGAAAAAACCGGCCGCGTACAAAATTTCACGTTCTGGCCGGATATAGCCAAAAATCGCCACATCCAGCGGATCAACCAGCGCAAAGACCACAGCGCTGGCCAAACCGGCCATCAAGAAAGACGGCCATAATATCCACATCAATGAATGCCACTTCATAGTAGCTCCCTTGATTAACGTGCTTCGTTTGAAGGCGGCTTGACAGGTAGTTTCTCAACCACCAAGCCACGCTTCATGCCGCCCTCCAGAATAGGCTGATCGGAGAAGCTGTTCAGGGCTAATACGATCGTAATCGCACAACCGACAATGGCTAACGCGGGGCCTGCCATCAATATCCATGGCCAGGGCTCGCGCCACCATGGCGTAGCGCGCGTTGTTTCTGTCTTTTGTTGTGCGCTGTTCATAATGTCTCCTTAATTAGGAAATATAAAACTGGATGCTTCATTGATTTCAGTCAACACAGCACCATCAGGACCCAGTGAGCGGGTAATGAATCTGATCGGTTGCGGACCGGGCTTGGCGGACTCAGCAGGCGCCCTGACCACGACTGCGATCAATCGATTCGATGCGCTGGGCACATTGATCCGCGCTGCTGACTGCACCGGATCGCCGGACTGGGCACCTGATAGTGGAACGGATGTTCGATCCGCCAGAGCTACCGTCATGCCGGGTACGCCCTCGACCCCTAAAGACAGCACGAGTGGCTGTTCAGATGCATTGATCAGCTGGATTCGATAAACGTTTTCAATCAATCCGCCTGCAACTTCCCTGCCAAGCATTCCTCGATCCCGGATCACATCCACACGCAAAGTCGTACGCGTGGCTAAAGAACCGATAAAGACCGCCACAAGCACCAGCATCAACGCCGAGTAAATCAACACCCTCGGACGCAAAAGACTTTTACGGATAGCTTTTGGCGAGAGTTTTTCCAAGATACCTCTCTCTGAGGTATAGCGGATCAGCCCCTTGGGATAATCAAGTTTATCCATGACCTGATTACATGCATCCACGCAGGCACCACAACCGATGCACATGTACTGGAGTCCTTGCCTGATATCGATCCCTGTTGGACATACCTGAACACAAATACTGCAGTCTACGCAATCGCCCATGCCCTGGGCACGATGATCCACCTTGCGGGAGCGCGCACCGCGCGGCTCTCCGCGTACCGTATCATAGGTCACCACCAACGTGTCACGATCCACCATGACACTCTGGAATCGTGCGTAGGGGCACATGTATTTGCATACTTGTTCCCGCAAAAAGCCTGCGTTACCCCATGTCGCAAAACTATAGAAAAACAACCAGAACCATTGCCACGGACCCAGAGTAAAAGCCAACAAATCAGCCGCCAAACTGCGTATGGGCGCAAAGTAACCAATAAACGAGAACCCTGTCCAGAATGCGACAACCAGCCAAAGCGCGTGCTTGGTTGCTTTGAGGCGAAATTTTCTAAAAGATAGTGGCGACTCATCGAGACGAATGCGGGCAACGCGGTCTCCTTCGACCTTGCGTTCAATCCACATGAAAATTTCAGTGTAAACAGTCTGTGGACAGGCATACCCGCAAAACAGTCGACCAGCAATCGCCGTAAAGAGGAACAAGCCCAGCGCGGAAATAATCAGCAGCAGTGTCAGATAAATGACGTCCTGAGGCCACAGCACCATATCGAAGATGTAAAACTTACGGGCACCCAGGTCAAACAGAACTGCTTGCCGTCCGTTCCAGTTGAGCCACGGCAAACCATAAAAGAGCGCTTGCGTCAGTAGGACGAGCGCAATGCGCCAGCGTGCGAACACACCCACAACGGAACGGGCATAAATTTTTTGACGAACATCCGCAAGTGTTTGCTCAAGAATCTCGGCCCCGGGTGGCAGCGGTTTGCTCCCAAGCGGACGCCAGGCCAGGGGCGCCACCTCTTCGGACTGGGGAGTCTGAGAATCAGAGGTCATGTGCATCACCTGACTTGGTCATCATTTACTTGGCCGAATCCGAGGACATCGCTGCCGAAGCGGTCACGTCCTTGCCACCGGACAAACCCCATACCCAAGCAGTCAACAGACGAATCTGTTCAGGCGTGAGCACATGCTCCTGGGCAGGCATGCGGTTGTTACGACCATTGAGGATGGTATGTACGATCGTGGCCTCGGAGCTGCCATAGAGCCAGACATCGTCTGTGAGATTAGGCGCACCAAGCGCTTTATTTCCCTTGCCATCGACACCATGACACGCCACGCAATTGTTGAGATAGGCGCGCTTACCGGGAATCACGCGAATCTGATCATGCGCCAAACCGGACATGGAGCGAACGTACTGAGCGATTTCACCGGCAGTCTTGGCATCAATAGTCGCACTCATGGGCGGCATCACACCATTTCGACCTTTTGCGATCGAGGTCTGAATGGCTTCGGGTGTGCGTCCATACATCGAATCGCCCTGCGCTAAGTTTGGAAAACTCACCGCACCGCGAGCGTCTGATCCATGACATTGTGCACAGTTATTCAGGAACAAACGTTGACCAATCACCCGCGCCTCGGGATCGGCCGCGATCGCGGGGATATCCATGGAAGCGAAACGTGCATAAACAGGCTTGACCTCCTCGTTCTGCTTGGTTTGATCCTCTTTGACCTCAAGCGCGGAGGTATATCCCAGGCTACCCTGATAGGCCCCGAGCCCTGGATAAAGAACCAAATAACCCAAGCCGAAAATGCACATGAGTACGTACATGTACGTCCACCATCTTGGCACGGGATTATTCAGTTCGCGCAAATCGCCGTCCCAAACGTGGCCCGTGTCCTCTACAACTCCAGGCGTGCGTTTCACCAACCACTTGCGCTGGGAAAACAGCAGCCACAGACACCAGATGATTCCACCCAACACAACGGTTGCGATGTAATAACCCCAAAAACCATCAAAAAAATCATTCATGGACGCGACTCCTCTTTCTGCTGCTTGGCGCCTTCATCGGGCAAGACGAAAGGCAACATGGCCGCCTCTTCGTTTGCTTTTTTACGTCCTTTGGAAAAGGCCCACCAGATAATTCCGAAAAATGTCAGCATCGCCAACACTGTTGAAAAGGCATTGAGATAGGCAAGCATCATTTCGCTCCTGCTGAAGACGGACTCGTCTGCGCGGCCTGTGCGGCTTTACGAACACCCGTGCCCAAGCCCTGCAAATAGGCAATCATGGCGTCTTCTTCTGTTTTACCCTTCAAGGCAGCCGGTGCGCTCTCGATTTGCGCATCGGTATATGGCACGCCCAGGATTCGCAGTGCATGCATGCGGTCCTTGATATCGGTATCAGTCAACTGACGCTGTGCGAGCCAGGGATAACCGGGCATATTGGACTCCGGAACTACGGACCTTGGGTTGCGCAAGTGGACGCGATGCCATTCGTCCGAGTAACGCTCGCCGACACGGGCCAAATCAGGACCCGTCCGCTTGGAGCCCCACAAGAACGGACGATCAAACACCGATTCACCCGCCAAAGAGTAGGATCCGTAACGCTGAACCTCAGCGCGTAACATCCGGATCTGTTGAGAATGGCAACCTACACAACCCTCACGAATATACAGGTCGCGCCCCATCAGCCTGAGCGGATCGTAAGGCTCGACGCCCGCTGTTGGTTTGGTCAGGGAGTGCTGAAAAAACAGCGGGACGATTTGGACGAGTCCAGCGAACAAGACCACGATGATGCTGCAAACAATCATCAAACCGATATTTTTCTCGAGGGTCTGGTGCGAGAAGAAACTTTGCTTTTCATTTGCCATGATTTCCTCCTCAGGCGTTTGCCGCAGCGACAGCGGACACAGGTTGAGCAACGTCTTTCGGGATCACCGGATTGACAGCTTTTTCACCAATCACAGTCTTAAAGACGTTATAGGCCATCACGAACATTCCGCTCAGGTACAGGAGTCCGCCCACTAGACGAATCGCGTAGAAAGGGACTGAGGACTTGACGGACTCGACAAAGCTGTACGTCAGTGAACCATCCGGCTCCGTCGCACGCCACATCAGACCCTGCATCACGCCGGCAATCCACATCGAAGCGATATAGAGCACCACACCAATGGTCGCAATCCAGAAGTGCACCTCGATCAACTTAGTGCTGTACATCTTTTCACGTCCCCAGAGTCTGGGAATCAGGTAATACAACATACCGAAAGTGATCATCGCGACCCAGCCCAGTGCACCCGAGTGCACATGGCCGACCGTCCAGTCTGTGTAGTGGGACAACGCATTCACTGTTCGGATGGACATCATCGAGCCTTCGAAGGTCGACATACCGTAGAAAGACAGAGAGACCACCATGAATTTCAAAATAGGATCGGTGCGCAACTTGTACCAGGCACCTGATAAAGTCATGATGCCGTTGATCATGCCACCCCAGGAGGGTGCCAGCAGTATCAGTGAGAACACCATACCCAGCGACTGTGTCCAGTCAGGCAATGAGGTGTAAAGAAGGTGATGTGGACCCGCCCACATGTATGTGAAAGCAAGCGCCCAAAAGTGCACGATCGACAAGCGATACGAATAGATGGGGCGCTCTGCCTGCTTGGGGATAAAGTAGTACATCATGCCCAAAAAGCTCGTGGTCAAAAAGAATCCCACTGCGTTGTGACCGTACCACCACTGCACCATCGCGTCCTGCACGCCGGCATATGCGGAGTAAGATTTCCAGAGCGTTGCGGGCATCTCGATGTTGTTCACGATGTGCAGAATCGCAATCGTCAGAATGTAGGAACCGAAGAACCAGTTTGCGACGTAGATATGCTTACTCTTTCGCTTGACGATTGTCCCGAAAAAAACAATCGCATAAGCGACCCACACAAGCGTGATCAGGATATCGATCGGCCACTCGAGCTCAGCGTATTCCTTGCTGGTGGTAATACCCAAAGGCAAGGTGATCGCAGCGGCGACGATCACGAGCTGCCAGCCCCAGAAGGTAAACGGGATCAGGAAGCCGCCAAACAAACGCGCCTGGCAGGTACGCTGCACGACGTAGTAAGACGCCGCGAAAAGCGCGCTGCCCCCAAACGCAAAAATGACCGCGTTTGTATGAAGCGGTCTGATGCGTCCGTACGTCAGCCAAGGGATATCAAGATTGAGTTGAGGCCAAAGTAATTGGGCGGCGATGATGACGCCAACCAGCATCCCTACGACACCCCAGACAACTGTCATGATGGCAAACTGCCTCACGACACCGTAGTTGAAGGTCTCGGCCGTTACCGCGCTTGAGCGAGCCATGTTGTTTCCTTATTAGAGATATTTCCCGACTACACCATCATGCCAAAACGATGTGGACAACCACTTGATCCATATCAAGCCCAACCGACTTTTGACAGGAGTCTCTTCAGGATTGATCGATTTTTGACACATTCACAACAGCATCCGCACGATCATCGTCAAGCAAAATTGAATGACTTGCCGCATCCGGATCATCGTATTGACCGGAAAAAACCGCCCACCACAGCATGCCCCCCACTAGCGCGATCACGGCTAGCGACAAAGGCAACAGTAGGTAAAGTATTTCCAAAATGATTCCTAGGACTGCGCCCGGGCTTGAAAGGTCGCGGCGTGCGCCGAACGCCCTGGATCAGCAGGGATTGCGTAAAGCCGCCAGGCGTTGATCACCACCGCTGTCGAAGAAACGAACATCAACAAAGCGGCCAACCAGGGCGTGACCCAACCTACGGCGGCAAGAGGCATCGTCAAAACATGCCAGATCAACGCACCATACAAATTTTGTAGCGTGACACGACGTGTGCGCGCAAAAAGTACATCACGTTGCGCATCGTTCATCTCGGGATAGGCGGCCAGACTGGCATGCGTCGCGGCCAGTGACATGGGGGCAGCCAAGGCCAAGGCACAGGGACAACTCATCACAAGTAATGCGACCAGAACCGAAAGCGCATGCTCGGGTTGCGTCAGCCACCAATAACTGGCAATCAAGAAGGCAAAAGCCAGTTGTACAAGAATAAAGACTGTGGCGACTCGATCCGACTGAACGATCAAGGGCTGACACAGGGCATCGAGCTGCGCCCCACCCTGCGTGGCTTGGACCGACTGTCTGGCGCGGGTTTCAAAGTAACGCGCAGTCAACAAAAAGGCGACAAACATCGTGACGGAATCGTAATAAACCTCGCCATGACCCAAGATCGTCGCAAACGCGCTAGGAATAAAAGCGGCTACGATACTCGTCGCCACGGGAATGTCCATGGTCACGCGTCGCTCTGAATAGGCGAGACCAACTCCCTGCCAGACAGGCCAGGCGGCATAGAGCACCACGGGTACCGTCAGGGCAAGGCTAGCCCAATTCATTAGAAAAATAGCCCAATCCAGAACTTCCAGACTATCGTTGGGACCTGCTTCAACCCTAAGATATCCGGGCAAGGCAAACATCATCACCTGCATCATGGCAAGCCAGGCCAATCCCAGCCGCACAAGGCTGCGCCTGCGCCCGCTCATTTCAGCAGGAGTCAAAGGGCGATTCAACGCAAAAATTGATTTGGCCATGGTGAGGCTCATTCTAGGCGCGGTAGGTGTTTCTGCGCCTTGATATAGATCAACTAGGTAAAATCCAGTTTATTTTCTTGATGTGAGCTCATGAAGCTGCCCCCGCGCGATCTCCCTCTTGGCCAAGATGTTTCCTATCCAACGGCCTACGACCCGACACTTTTATTTCCAATTGAACGATCGCAAGCGCGTCTCGAGCTTGGCCTGAGCCCTGCCTCTTTGCCTTTCATCGGCTGGGATCTCTGGAATGCCTACGAATTATCCTGGTTGACGCCCCAGGGAATGCCAAAAGTCGGAATACTCAGGCTGAAGGTCGATTGTCGGAGCCCTCATATCATTGAGTCAAAATCCCTCAAGCTCTACCTCAACAGCTTTAACCAAACCCCTTTTGAGTCGACTGAACGCATGCTTGAAACGCTCAAGCACGATCTCTCCCAGGCCGCCGGAACCGATATTTGGGTCGAGCTCATCGAACCCAAGGACTTTGGTAGTCTTTTAATCGAGGAATTTGATGGCGTCGACCTGGATACTCAAGTACTGGATATTGATTGTTACGAACCCAATGCAAACCTTCTGCGCCTGGAAACCGTTGAAACGACCACGCAAGCGCGCGTGACAGAATCCCTCTTTTCCAGACTGTTGAAATCCAATTGTCCAGTGACATCCCAGCCTGATTGGGCATGCGTCAAAATCGACTACACAGGACCCAAAATCGACAGGGCCAGCCTGTTGAAATACATCATTTCTTTTCGGATGCACAACGGATTTCACGAGCAATGCGTGGAGACCATCTTTAACGACATTTTGACGCGCTGTCATCCTGAATCCCTCTCGGTGTATGCACGCTACACCAGACGAGGCGGGCTGGATATCAATCCCTGGCGAGCCACATCAGATATGGCGGCACCCTCATTGCATCGAAGTGCCAGGCAGTAGCCGAGCCCAAGAAAATCTGACTCAGATCAAGTTTTCGAGGTTTTCTCGCGAATGACAGGCATCGCCCGACGCAAGTAATACAGCATGGACCAGACGGTCAGGATCGCGGCGATCACAATCAGCACTCGCCCGATCTGGGCAAAAGGCATGCCCAATAGTGTGTCGTCATAGAGCAGGCAGGGAATCGCGATCATCTGGGCAGCGGTTTTGAACTTGCCGAGCCAGTGCACAGCAACGCTAGCGCTGGCACCAATCTGTGCCATCCACTCGCGCAAAGCGGAGATTGTGATTTCTCGTCCAATGATCACCAAGGCGATCATGACATCCACACGATCCAAATTGAGCAAAACAAGCAAGGCCGCCGAAACCATCAACTTGTCGGCAACAGGATCCAGAAATGCCCCAAAAGACGAGGTTTGGTTCCAACGCCGCGCCAACCAACCGTCAAACCAGTCCGTGAGCGCTGCAAAAATGAACGCCAGGCTGGCCGTGGTGTCACGCACAGGCACACTCATCCAGGACTCGGGCAAATAATAGAGTCCGATGAGCAGAGGAATCATGGCGATGCGCAGCCACGTCAAAATGATGGGTATGTTTAAAGGCATACGCTATGCTAACCCAGTTAGCGTAAGGAAAAGTAAATGCGCTCGGCCAATTCAGGGGAGATTCCCTCAACAGAGGCCAAGTCTTCGATGCTGGCGTTGGCCACACCACTGAAACCGCCAAATCTTGCCAATAAACGCTGCCGTCGCTTGGCCCCAACACCGTCAATATCCTCCAAACGGGATACATTTCTGGCTTTGGCGCGTTTAGCGCGCATGCCAGTGATGGCAAAACGGTGCGCCTCGTCCCGTATTTGAGCAATCAACATCAGTGCCGCAGAGGACTCTCCCAATACCAAAGGAGCTCTGTCGTCCGGGAAGATGAGGGTCTCCAAACCGACCTTGCGTCGATCACCTTTTGCCACACCTACCAGCACATCCGTGTTCAGACCGAGCTCCGCAAACACTTGGCGGGCGATTTCCACCTGCCCCTTGCCGCCATCGATCAGCACCAAACCCGGCATGATCGCTTCACCATCCGCAACCTTACCAAATCGACGAGTCAGCACCTGCCTCATCGCTGCATAATCATCGCCAGGCGTGATCCCTGCGATGTTGTAACGTCGGTACATCGAAGGCTGCATCGCGTGATGCGTGTAAACGACACACGAAGCTTGCGTCGCCTCGCCGGCAGTATGACTAATGTCGAAACACTCTATGTGCAGGGCCTCTAGTGCCGCGGGATCCGTATCCAGCTCGAGCGCCTCAGCCAAAGCCAGCGTTCGGGCGCTGCGGGCGCCGGATTCCAGCAACGCGCTCCCCAGCGCCATTTCAGCATTGCGTGTCGCCTGCTCAAGCCACGCCCGACGCACACCCTGGGGACGACTGATAAATCTGCATTTTGTGGACTTGGATTCCGCAAGCAAATCGATCAGCTCTGCATCGGGCAACACATGGGATCCGACAATCACAGCCGGCAACGGATGATCCACATAATGCTGCGCGATAAAAACTTCGATGACTTCCGAACCGGAATCCCCATCGGCGTGCGTTGGGAAAAAAGCGCGATCTCCCAAATGCCGACCACCTCTGACCATGGCCAAGTTGACGCATACTTTACCGCCTGAAGAGGCCACCGCAATCACGTCAGTGTCGCTTTGGTCAGAGTCCTCCATGGTTTGCTGATGCAAGACCTTGGCCAACGCCCCCATCTGATCACGCAGCATCGCCGCCTGCTCGAATTCCAGGGCCTCGGCCGCGGCTTGCATGCGGCGCTCAATATCTCCCATGATTTCCTGGGTCTCGCCATTCAGAAATCGCGCTGCACGTTGCGCATCGGCAGCGTAGTCTTGGGGAGAAATCTCATCGACACAGGGGGCCGAGCAGCGACCAATCTGATGAAGCAAACAAGGTCTGGAACGATTTGCATAAACCGTATCCTCACACGTGCGCAAGCGAAAAACCTTTTGCAAGATCTGAATAGTTTCGCGCACTGCCCACGCACTCGGGTAGGGACCAAAAAACTGTCCTTTTTTTTGAGTCGAACCCCGGTAATACGCAATCCGGGGGGCAACATGCCCAGAGAGCATCAAATATGGGTATGACTTGTCATCGCGAAACAGAATGTTGTAGCGCGGACGCAGAGTTTTGATGAGGTTGTTTTCAAGAATCAGCGCCTCAGCCTCGGAACGCGTCACCGTCACCTCGATCCGCACCACGCGCGCCACCATGTGGCCAATGCGAGGACTTGAGGGTGTCTTTTGAAAATAGGAGGACACCCTCTTTTTCAGATCGCGTGCTTTACCAACGTACAACACCTCATCCGTCGCATCGATATGACGGTAAACACCGGGCAAATGCGGCAGCTGCGCGAGGAACGCTTTGATATCAAAAGCGGTTGATTCAGGCTCGCTCATGGAGTGCTTGAACTGATTTCAAAGCTGCAACATAAGCCAGCTGCTTTTGAAGTGATTTCCAATCAGGCGCCATCGACTTGGGCATCAGACGCTCGATTCTCTCAAGAGAACGACGGGTGGACTTCCATTGAAGACGCGAGAGTAAGTCATCCGCAAGATCAGGACGATTACAGACCAGAGCCATATCGCAGCCAGCATTCAAAGCTGCGCGCGCACGCGCCAAGATATCGCCTGCGACGGAGGCACCTTCCATCGTGAGATCGTCAGAAAAAACGACTCCGTCATAGCTTAACTTTTCACGCAATATTTGCTTGATCCATTTGGACGAAAAACCAGCCGGCATAGGATCGACTTTGGTATAGATGACATGCGCGGGCATGACAGATGGAATGACCTGATCACCCAACCATTGATACGGCGCGGCATCGTGCTCCAGAATTTTCTTCAATGACCGGCTATCGCGCGGGATCGCATGGTGCGAATCCGCAGCGACAGCGCCGTGCCCTGGAAAATGCTTGCCGCACGCCCCCATGCCCGCTTGAGCAAGACCTTGCGAAAGTGCGCGCGCAAGCATGGCTACCACGCGAGGATCACCATCAAAGGCACGATCGCCAATGACACTACTCACGCCAAAATCCAAATCCAGCACAGGCGTAAAACTCAAATCAACGCCGCAGGCACGCAGCTCGGCACCCAACACATAGCCCACGTCCGTGGCCATACGCATCGCGCGCATCGGATCCTTCAGCCATTCGAGACCCAAAGAGCGCATGGAAGGCAAAGTCGTAAACCCATCCGTCCTAAAGCGTTGTACGCGCCCACCTTCGTGGTCCACCGCGATCAGCAATGCTGGTGAGCGCAAGTCGTGAATGCGTTTGGTCAATGCGACGAGTTGTTTACGCGTCTCGAAATTACGTGCAAAAAGAATGACACCACCCACGAGCGGATGCAGCAGACGCGCTTCCTCTGCGGAGGTCATCACCGTACCCGCCACATCGACGACCAATGGACCGCGGGGAAGAAAAGGCCTTGTCATTGCGTTCATTATTACTCTGCTCCAGAAACATTTGTGCTGTGGGGTGCGTCTTGCAGGGTTTCAACCACGACATAGGCCGCACCGTACTCTGATTCATCCGTCAAGGACACATGGGCAGGACCAAACCTCATCTCATACCATTGCGCCAAGGGACCCGAAAGAACAACCGCAGGGCGTCCACCTTTCATATTCAAAGTCTGCATGCGTGTCCACCACATCGGCATACGCATCCCCAGGCCAACCGCCTTGGAGAAAGCCTCTTTTGCCGCAAAACGGGTGGCAAGATATCTGACACCGCGACTGCGATCACGGGCAGCCCTCGCTTTGAAGACGCGCAATTCATCCTCACCCAGAATTTTCTCTGGAAATCGTTCGGGATGTCGCTGCCATGCGCGGTCGATGCGATCCATCTTGACTAAATCCATCCCAATGCCAGCAATTGCAGCCACGTCAGTTCACCATCAGTTTTTACGTGGTTGCAATAAAGCACCACGCTGGGCCTTGAGCCTGGCTTCGATCATGCATGCTTTCATGTTGCGGATCGTATTTTCCCAGCCATCAAAAATCGCTTGCGCAACAATGGCGTGTCCAATGTTGAGCTCAGCGATTCCATCGAGAGCGGCAATCGGGGCCACATTACCAAAATGCAAACCATGACCGGCATTTGTGCGTAAACCTTGGGAAACCGCTACAGCGAGGGCTTTTTGCAGACGACTCACTTCTGCTGCGCGCTGTTCCTCAGTGTTGGCTTCCGCATACGCACCTGTATGCAGCTCAATGACCGTCGCGCCAGTGTCTACAGCAGCCCCGATCTGGCGCGCATCCGGATCGATGAATAACGAGACACGGATTCCATTTGACTGCAACTGTTCGACTGCGGCTTTGACCGTTGAAAATCCACCGATGACATCCAGACCACCCTCAGTCGTTAATTCAGTACGCTTTTCCGGAACGAGACACACGTCCTGAGGCAGGACTTTGCAGGCTATTGCCAACATTTCAGGGGTAATCGCACACTCCAGGTTCATGCGTGTTCGCAACTTTGGACGTAGCGCAAAAACATCCGCATCCTGGATATGTCGACGGTCTTCGCGCAAATGCAGTGTGATGAGATCTGCACCCGCGTCCTCAGCGAGCAGTGCGGCCGCGATCGGATCTGGATAAGTCGTGTGACGTTGCTGACGCAACGTTGCAACGTGATCAATATTGACGCCAAGATCAATCATGGTGGAACTCTCTTTTATAAAGGACTGTTATCTGCGTGGCATGGCTAGATTGGCATGCGTACCTGCATGAGATTATCACGGTCGCCAATCACTTATGTTGCGTAGGTTATTTAACAAGTGGACGGGCTACTTTTGTTAAGGCTGGTGACAATGTGACGGACTGTTTGCTGGCTGCTTGCAAATTGACATAGATCGGCGGGTTTGCGATCACTTCCGGGGCAATCGCACCAGGCTTGACACCTCTGAGCACCCTTAAGGCAACGCGTCCGGCTGCCGTACCGATATCCTGGTCGGTTAGATCGAGAGCCGCGACAGCCCCTGAGCGTACATCCTTGACATCCCAGCCAAGCAGCGGAATGCGGGCATCATTGGCGACCTGAGCAAGGGCAGCATAACTTTGGCTCACTGTGGAATCGGTGAGTGATTGAAAAACATCTACTTTTTCGATCAGACTGCGGGCTGCTGAACCCACATCAACGGGTCTTGAGACGGTCAGTTCGATCGCAATGAGACCCGTACCACTCAAGTTTTCCTGAAACTCCCGCACTTGGGCCACAGAGTTCGCATCTGAAGGGTTGTAAATCACTCCAACCCGCCGAGCCTGAGGCACGAGCTGCTTGATCAAGTCGATTCTTTTTTTCAGAGGTAAGGCATCAGAGACACCTGTAACGTTGGTACCCGAGGGTCCCCAACCCATGACGACTTCGGCGGCAACCGGATCCGTGATACCCGCGAAAACAACAGGAATTTGTTTGGTGTACGTCATCACAGCCTGTGTTGCGGGCAAAGACAAAGTCACGATGACATCCGGACGTCCGCGCACGAGCTCAAGCGCAAGCTGCTGCGCACGTTCTGGCGTGCCCTGCGCATCCGCCAGAGTCAACTTCAGGTTACGTCCCTCTCGAAATCCTGCAGACCTGAGCACCTCCCGAATCCCGTCGATCATTCCCTCTGAGTCTTCGTCCTGGTGGTAAGAAAGAACCGAGACTGCCTTGGTTTGGGCAAAGGTAGTGGCACTGATCAAAAACATACCAATCGCCAAAAACCATGCACCTAATTTATTCATATTCATCAATGGGTTAATACCAGTCAAACGATCAATACGCCATCTTTGGATCGCCCAATCATGGAGCGTACCCATTTTTTCGCAGGCAAACCGTATTGTGACTCAACGACCTCCGCGCGCGCCAGCAACTGCTCAATCGAAACCTCGATCGGCGGTCCTTTGAATGCAAGCACAATCTGATTTCCAGCATCGATCTGAGGCAAGCTCAACAGTCGACCGTCAAATGCCTGACTCAAGCGCCGAATATTTTTTTCAAAACTGGCATGCGCACCGAACAGATTGACAGTCATCACCCCGACGTCTCCCAACACATTTCTGCACTGTTGGTAAAACTCCAGAGAGTCTCGCACGGGTCCCGCGGCCTCGCCGTCATACAAGTCAACCATCAATATTGCGCTGTGTTCTTGATTCCGGGGATCGGCAACCCATTCACCGGCGTCGAGATGCTCGACCACCAGCCTCGCGGGTCGGGGTAATTTGAAATACATCTCGCAGGCAGACGTCACCATGGGGTTCCACTCCACCACCTGGACCCTGTTAGAGGTGTGTTTGAGACAGAAACGAGCCAGTGAACCCGCCCCCAGACCGAGCAGCGTGATGGACTGCTGACGCGCAGGGGCGAGAAAAAGAAGCCACGCCATCATCTGCGCCGTGTATTCAAGCACCAGTTCCGCGGGTCTGGAGACCCACATCGCACCTTGCACCCAGGGCGTGCCAAAGTGCAAATATCGGATCCCACCACCCTCAGATATTGTGGGAATATCCCGCAGGGGGGCTGTATTTTTTTTCCAAGCCATTGTTAAAAAACACCTTTTTTGTCTTCGTTTGTACGCAGAATAGCACCGTCACATTGCGAAATCCCGTCTTTACCTGTAGAATCGTGGGCTTGACTCAGGATACGTGGTGACATCGCTTTGATTGTTTGGCGAATGTGGCTGGCGACCCGCCCAACCGAAAGGACTTTAGATGAAAGACGAGATTCACCCAAATTACCGCGATGTGGTGTTTGTTGACCTGCAGACTGGCAACAAATTCATCACCCGTTCCACGCTCAACAGCCGCGAAACCATTGAAATGGATGGTAAAACCTATCCATTGTTTAAGTGTGACGTGACTTCCGAATCTCACCCTTTCTACACCGGTGCGCAAACTCGTATCGTCGAAACAGGTCGAGTCGAGAAGTTCCGCGCGCGCTTTGCACGCACGACTGGCACGAAAAAGGCTTCTGCCTAATCTGAGTCTCTCGGATCAGATCTCCCGAAAAGAGGCGGCCTGATGGCTGCCTTTTTTTTGATGAAGGCATATTGATGTCATCTCAGTCCACCCCGGCAAGATTAACCGCCAACGCCTCAGCCAAGCTTCCCAGGCTGGTGCTGTTGCTGTTAGCGATCGCCTATGTTTTGGCAGGACTCTATGGCAGAGACCCCTGGAAAACGGATGATGTGCTGAGCCTGGCCACCATGCTTTCGGCATTACAGTCTCAGGGCACGGACTGGTTGGTCCCGCATTTGGGCGAACTTAAACTTGCCCAGGATGGCCCCCTGGGGATGTGGCTGGGTGCCATATTGATCCATCTCTTTGGCCCCTGGATCGGTGAAGTCGGTGCTTCACGCCTGATCAATATCATCTGGTTCGGCATCACACTGGGGTGCGTCTGGTACGGGACTTACCTCTTAGGGCGCCGCACCGAGGCCCAGCCCTTGGCGCTTCCTTTTGGCGGAGAGCCGACCGTCAAAGACTACGGTCGACTGTTGGCCGATGTCGCAACACTCCTCTTTCTCGCAACCGGTGGCGTGCTGCTGCGTTTTCACGAAACCTCCAATGTTCCCGCAAACCTCGCCTTTCAGGCGTTAGGTTTTTATTCGCTGGCGCGCATGATGGACAAACCCAAAATGGGTGCGGTGATGCTTGCGCTTGCCCTGACGGGAGCTTTCTTGACGCGCGCTTGGCCCGGGCTCGTTCCGCTCTTGCTCGCCTTACCGATCGCTTTTCAAAGACGCTCGATACTGTGGTCGTCTCGCTACCATGCACTGGCTGCGCTAGTACTGGCTTGCGCACTCATCGCAAGCTGGTGGATTCCTGCGATGCAGTTGCACCCCGGCTGGATGAACGAATGGCTCCACTGGAACAAAATGAGTTTCGGGTTGCCGGAGTATGAAAATGCCGTGCGTCCCCTGCGCGACTTACCATGGTTTCTCTGGCCAATCTGGCCTTTGGCAGTCCTGGCGCTCTGGCAATGGCGCCGCTGGATCACGGCACCACACATTTGGATTCCCCTTTCTTTTGTACTGGGCGCCCTACTGACGCTATTTGTTTCGCCACAATCAGGCGAGGCGGAGTATGTGCTTTTTACTTGTCCACTCGCCATTCTGGCTGCTTTCGCGATTCCGACTATGCGACGTGGCGTGATCAACACCTTGGACTGGTTCGCACTGATGTGTTTTTCGGTGACGGTGGCCTGCGTCTGGATTGGTTGGTTTGCTCTGCATTTCGGCATACCAGAACAAATTTCTCTCAATATCGCACGTCAAACCAAGGGCTATGAACCACAGATCGTCTGGTGGGCAGTACTGCTCGCCATCCTGTGCACTCTTTGCTGGATCGCCATGATCTTGTGGCGAGTCAAAGCAAACCCCAATGCGTTATGGCGCGGATCCCTGCTCGCAGCTGGCGGATTGACGCTGACATGGATCATGCTGGTATTGCTGTGGTTGCCCGCGGTTGACTACGTCCGGAGTTACCGTCCCATGTCGGCCGATATACGGCAAACACTTGAAGGCTTATCTGAGACGCCGGGAGAGCTTGCTTGCCTCAGAGAACAGGGTCTTGCTCTCGGCCCGCGCGCATCCCTGTACGTGTTTGACCACATTGAGCTGGTTTACGACACGAAGTGCCCCTTTATTTTGCAGCAGACAACGCTTAAAAAACTCGAGAACGGTGAGGCAGGATTTAGCGATCATGCTGAAGTCCTCTGGCAAGGCTCTCGCGGTGCCGATCGTTTTGATCGCTACCGTATTTTGCGTCTTTCCAAACAATGAATGTCGTCGACACCTCGCCTCGCTCTTTTGGTGCGACACTTCGAGCAATTTTCAAGCAGTCTTGGCCCATACTAATCAGTCAGTGGGCCAGCATGGCTTTTGGCGTACTGGACACGGCCATGACGGGGCATGCCGGGCCGATTGATCTCGCAACAATGGCACTATCAATCTCGATTTACATCACCGTGTTTATCGGTCTGACCGGTGTCATGCACGCATTGATTCCCATTCAGGCTCAATTCGTGGGCGCAGGCAAACTTGAGCGTGTTGGACAAACGTGGGGGCAAGGAATCTGGGTATCTTTGCTCTTGTCTGTGCTGGGCGGCGCGGTGCTCCTGTTCCCGGATGTATGGCTGAGCCTCTCTGGTGATATCGATCCGGTCGTTCGCGCCAATGTGAAAAGCTATCTTCTCGCGCTGACTTGCGCGCTGCCAGCGGCGCTGATGTTTCGCACCGTGTATTCATTGGCCAACGCCGTATCACGCCCCAAGCTGATCATGATGATTAATCTGGTCGGGATCGTTCTCAAAATATTTTTTAACTGGCTACTGATTTTTGGAAACTGGGGTCTGCCCGCGCTGGGTGCGACTGGAGCAGGCATCTCCTCGGCCATCGTGTTCTGGATCAACCTCGCCATCGGCTTATGGGTCGTGACACGCACCCCCTTTTACAAACAGTTTCACCTGCAGCTTGGACGCCCGCACTGGGGAGAACTGTGGAGCATTCTGCGACTGGGTATTCCGATGGGAGGGTCTTATTTAGTCGAGGTCAGCGCCTTCACTTTTATGGCCTTACTCGTTGCCCAGGAAGGCACTGCTGTCATCGGAGGGCACCAGATTACCTCCAATCTCGCAGCGCTGGCTTATATGATGCCAATGGCCATCGGTGTCGCAACAGCAGCGTTGGCTGCGCAAGCCATTGGCGCAGGACAATTACACCAGGCACATCGCACAAGCATGATGGGCTTGGTCGTGGGTTTGGCTGGTGCGCTCTTAACAGCTTGTGGACTGTATTTTGGTCGAGATGTCATTGTTGCCCTCTATACCAGCGACCCTGCCGTTGCCACCATCGCTTTATCTCTGTTAGCGCTCTTGCCATTTTTTCACATCGTCGATGCGATGCAATGCATCAACAGCTATCTTTTGCGTGCGCACAAAATCGCAGTCGTACCACTTTGTCTACAGATTTTTGCACTGATGGTTGTTGGATTGCTGGGAGGATGGTGGCTCGGTTTTGGTCCCGGCAAAGGACTCATCGAACCACTGCGCAACCAGCTCCTGGCTGGCTCTCCTGTGGGCGCAGGCAGTATGTGGTTGATGGCCACAACTGGCCTGGCTATTTCAGCCGTGCTGCTCCACGGCTGGTATCGTCACATCATCAAGGGATTTAAACGAGCTTGATGAATGTGTCCCGATAGTATTTGAGCTCGTCAATTGACTCGTAGATATCGGCAAGCGCTTCGTGTTTGCTTCGTTTTTCAAAACCTTTCAACAGCTCAGGCTTCCAGCGGCGTGCGAGCTCTTTAAGAGTGCTGACATCAATCGTCCGATAATGAAAAAACTGTTCCAGTTTGGGCATGTAATTAAACATAAAACGACGATCTTGGCTCACAGTATTTCCACACAAAGGAGACTTGCCCGCGGGGACATACTGGGAGAGGAACTCGATGAGCTGTTGCTCTGCCTGCGCCTCGGTCAGCGTTGAGGCTTTAACCTTCTCTGTCAGGCCACTTTTGCCATGGGTGGAACGATTCCAGCTATCCATGGCGTCAAGCAAACTGTCCGGCTGGTGAATGACCAAAACGGGTCCTTCAGCCACGACCGTCAAGTCCGGTTCCGTCACCACAACGGCAACCTCGATAATGCGTTCCTTCTCAGGGTCCAGCCCCGTCATTTCCATGTCCAGCCACACCAGGCGGAACTCGTTGGGAATTGTTTTTCCAGTTTGTGCGGCAGATGCCTGAGAGGGGGTGTTGGCCATATAATCAATCCAGTTAAAACGTGATTTTCTCACATGCTGTCATAAGGTTCTCTGGACTCATGCTTACGATACTGTTTATCGCCTTTCTCCTTGCGACCATCGGCACCCGGCTCTGGCTGGCCAGTCGCCAGCTTCGGCATGTCGTCAGCCACCGTGATACCGTTCCTGCCGAGTTTGCTTCCCGTATCGGGCTTGTCAGCCACCAGCGGGCGGCTGACTACACGACAGCCAAGGTTCGTCTCAACATGGTCGAGCTGGTATTCGATGCAGTCGTCTTAGTCGGTCTGACCCTCCTGGGAGGTCTGCAGCAGATTGATCTGTGGGTCAGCACACTGACGACCCATGATTTATTGAGACAGGTGTTGCTCATCGTGGCTGTCATGACGCTGCTCGGTGCCCTCGGCCTGCCCTTCTCCATTTATCGACAATTCAAACTGGAGGCTCAGTTTGGCTTTAACCGCATGACCCCAAAACTGTTCATCTCTGACTCGATCAAGGGTATTTTGATTGGAGCGGTCCTGGGATTGCCCTTGATTGCCGCTGTCCTCTGGCTCATGGCAGAAGCAGGCCAGTATTGGTGGGTATGGGCCTGGGGTCTCTGGTCAGTATTCAACCTCCTGGTGTTGTTCATTTTCCCAACGTGGATTGCACCGCTATTCAACAAGTTCACCCCTCTTGAAGACAAGGAACTTGCCCAGCAGATCCAGGAGTTGGCTCAGCGCTGTGGTTTTTCCCTCAACGGCTTGTTCGTGATGGATGGCTCAAAACGCTCCGCACACGGAAATGCCTATTTCACTGGCTTCGGCCGCGCGCGCCGGATTGTGTTTTTTGACACCCTGCTCGCTCGTCTGAGCGCGGACGAAATCATTGCCGTACTGGCGCATGAGCTTGGACATTTCAAACACAATCATATTTTTAAACGCCTGGCGATGAGCTTTGCTGGCGCCCTGATTTTTTTCGCGATACTTGGCTGGCTGGCTCAACAAACCTGGTTCTACACAGACCTGGGCGTGATCCCGCAACTGGGTGGTCGCAATGACGCAATGGCTCTGATTTTGTTCTTCATGGTTGTGCCTGTTTTTACATTTGGACTGACACCATTGTTTAGCTGGTTTTCACGCAAAGACGAGTTCGAAGCGGATCGTTTCGCCAGCAACCAGAGCTCTGCGGAGCAACTCGTTTCCGCCCTGGTCAAGCTCGTGGATGATAATGCCTCAACACTGACGCCCGACCCCTTGCACTCTGCTTTTTACGATAGCCACCCTCCAGTTGCGATCCGCATTCGTCAACTACTGGCGTCATGACAGAACGCCTGCAAGGACGGGTCATCGCGGCGCATGGGCGTCACTACACCGTTGAAATCGAAGACGGGACGCTCATTAAGTGTTTTCCCAGAGGTAAAAAAAACGATGCCGCGGTGGGCGATTACGTCGCCATCTCTCGACAAGGCCAAGATGAAGGTGCGCTCGAGTCCATTTTGGAGCGTAAAAATCTACTGTTTCGTTCCGACGAATCCAGAAGCAAGCAATTTGCGGCAAATGTCGATCAGCTCTTGATCGTGATCGCGGTTGAGCCACCATTTTCTGATGACCTTTTGGGACGCTCACTCGCAGGAGCATGGTCTGCCGATATTGCCCCCGTTATCCTGTTAAATAAAGTGGATTTGATTGCCGGCATGCCAGCGGCGCAAGAAAGACTCGCTCCTTTTCGCTCTCTAGGTGTGCCAATCATCGAAATCTGCGCACGCGACCCGGTCAGTGTCAAAAGCAAAGTTTTGCCCCTGCTCAAAGGTAAAACTTCTCTGCTTTTAGGGCAAAGCGCGATGGGCAAGTCCACCTTGCTCAATACACTTGCGCCCATGGCACAGGCGGCGACACAGGAGCACTCCGTTGCTTTGGGTGCAGGACGTCATACGACAACGAGCACACGCCTCTACCATCTACCGGATGGCGCCGGAGATCTGATCGACTCCCCCGGCTTTCAGGGGTTTGGTTTATTGCACCTGAGTCGGGAGGAAATCGAACGCGGCTTTCCTGAGTTCAGCGCGCACCGTGAACATTGCCGTTTTTACAATTGCACACATCAACACGAACCCGGCTGCGGTGTGCTTGCGGCGTTGGCTCGTCAAGAAATCAACCCAGCGCGTCATGCCCTGTATGTCAGACTCGTCCAGGCGAAAGACGATCACGAAAGCTACTAAATAGCGCAGCCTCTGAGTCGCATCATTTTTCAAATTCATTGGCCGCGGATGCGGCGGCCTCGGACAAAATTTGGCACATCCCGAGCAACATCGCAGCAGTCGCCCCCCAAATAAAGTATTGATTCCAAGGTACAGAGTAATACTGTCTGACACGACCATCCGCCAGCTCGGCGCGATGAAATCGGTAATTTGAAGGATCCGTCAAAAACGACAAAGGCACCTCGAAAACCTCGGCGACCTCGAATGTATCCGGGCTCAAGGTAAAACCCGGGCGCACAAGTGCCGTGATTGGACTGACTGCAAAACCGGTGCCCGTCACATATCGTGGCAAGCCTCCCAGACACTCAATAAACTCTCTTGAAAGTCCTGTCTCTTCCTCTGTCTCTCTCAGGGCAGTTGCCTGAACGTCTGCATCGGACGACTCAACCCGTCCTCCCGGAAAACTGATCTGACCGGCGTGATCATTTAAATGCGCCGTACGTTGTGTCAGTAAAACAGTTAATCCATCAGGCCTCATCACGATAGGAACCAGGACGGCAGCCTCAACGGGCGTGCCCTCACGTCCAGGCAACCTGATCAGGGATTCATTGGGTATATCCAGAGGACGTTGAATCTCGCCGGACAGAACATGACGCAAAGCATGAGGCGTCAAACGATGAGGGGGTACCGCTGTAAAAGGCAGCGCGGAGGGACTCCACGGCTGAGTCATCGGATCGAAGGATGGTCTGACAGGTGGACGACGAGGACGCAAACTTGCTGAAGGATCAGAGGACATGATTAAAGCCCGAACACTTATCGAGGCAAAATAGACGTGATGACTTTTTAACACCTTGAGGCGTTTACTGCTCGGATAGTCTTGCTTCTATTGCTGGATCCCATAAAAAAAGCACCCCAAAAGTTGGATGGGTGTCCAACTTTTGGGGTGCAGTTCACGTGGGGTGCTTTTGGTCACATGACAAAGGCTTATGCAGCGACTGTCTTGCGAACGAGCTTTTCCTTGATACGTGCGGACTTACCGGAACGGTTGCGCAAATAGTAGAGCTTGGCGCGACGCACATCACCGCGACGCTTGACTTCGATGCCAGCAATCTGTGGTGAATACAATTGGAAAGTACGCTCAACTGCCTCACCGGAGGAAATCTTACGAACGATGAAGGCTGAGTTCAGACCGCGGTTGCGGCGAGCAATCACAACACCCTCAAATGCCTGGGTACGCTTGCGGTTACCTTCAACAACGTTGACGTTCACAACGATTGTGTCGCCAGGAGCGAAGTCGGCAACAGGTTTGCCACCTGTCAAGCGAGCAATTTCTTCTTGCTCAATTATTTCGATCAAATTCATAAAAACTCCAAGTCATCATGCTCTCGGTCAATATTATTTGGCTGGATATCCGACCTATTCGGACATCTGCTACCGGGCAGAGGATGCGATAAAAAGCCATTGATCTTACTACATTTTGAGCTACTATGTTGAATTCGCTTAACTCTTTCCCAGCATGACCCCCTCATGAGTCTCTCCGCCCTACTTTTGGTGATCGTTGCGGCGATTTGTCATGCCTCCTGGAATTTGCTTGCAAAGCGTGCCGCCAAGGTCGGTCCAGCCTTTGTTTTTGCCTACGGACTATGCTCGACGATCCTGTTTGCCCCATGGGTGATCTGGATACTCGTTTTTGAGCAAAACGATTGGAACTGGGCGATTTTGGGGTGCATTCTACTGTCAGGTACCCTGCATCTGGCCTACAGCCTCAGCCTGCAACGCGGCTATCAGGTCGCAGACTTGTCTGTTGTTTACCCCATTGCCAGAGGGACTGGCCCTTTTCTGTCAACCGTGGGCGCCATTCTTTTTATTCGGGAGCCCGCAACTTTACTCGGGCTCGGGGGCATGCTGAGCGTCGTCGCAGGAGTGTTGATGATCGCCACACAAGGTCAAATTCGGCGTCTGCTCCAACCCGAGGCAATGGTGGGAGTTCGCTGGGGTTTGCTCGTTGGATTATTAATCGCGGCCTATACCCTGGTTGATGCTTATGGCGTAAAAGCGCTCGCGATCGCCCCCGTGTTGTTTGATTGGGGAACAACTGCATCTCGTACTGTCATCATGCTTCCGCACATTGCCAGACAACCCGGTCGTGCGCTAGAAGCTATGCGGGGATACTGGCCGATAGCCTGGGCCGTCGGCTTGCTATCGCCGCTGGGCTATATTTTGGTTCTATATGCCCTGCGCGATGGCGCACCAGTCAGTCTGGTCGCACCAGCACGCGAGATGTCAATGTTGCTGGTGACGCTTGCAGGACTATACATACTCAAGGAGCCCGTCGGATGGGGCAGACTGGTGGGTTGCTGTTTTATAGCAGCGGGTGTCGTGATGCTCGCGAGTAGCTGAGCGATGCTGGCTAAGCTCAGAAACTAGTCGTTCAGAAACTAGCTCATCAGAAACCCGCTCATCAGAACCCAG